>Ga0209467_1000654_pt1 | contig 41356 bp, 42 predicted proteins | sample Higcelwee11metaG_FD_187175 | JGI IMG/M metagenome (GOLD analysis project Ga0209467, IMG submission 187175) | Freshwater pond sediment microbial communities from the University of Edinburgh, under environmental carbon perturbations - High... | ecosystem: Environmental > Aquatic > Freshwater >... | reverse complement strand
ACTCACTGTAAAGCGTACAGGCATATTTTGCCTATGTAGTTTTTGTCCGGTGGAATGTCCGGAAAATATCCGTTTTGTCCGGTTCGTCTTAAACTTCCAAAACAGCATAAAACCCTAATTTTAAAAGATTGTAGCGAATTTCATTCATCTCAATTGGACAAATACTTTATAATTAGTCTGCTTTTTAGAGAAATGTGTCTGTTTTGAATCAATTAAAAATGGAAAAGACGGAAATCTAAGAAAATCATCGAAAATCGATGGAATTCAGGGTCAATTTATGAAAAATTCGGCGAAAATTTCCATGTTCGCTTCCGACTTCGGCAGAATTTTTCCTACTTTGGCTCTGAAATTGCCGTTTTCTTGCCACCTGTAAAAACCCTAAAACTCCTATATTTCAGGCATATTCCAATTAAGACTCTGCTTTTAAACGGCAAAAAATTTGCAAGAATGTGGCAAAAACGGAAAATTGTCTCAAACTTCAAAATACGCCTTAAAGATAATGCACTAGGTAATTACAGCGATTTTACAATATCGCAAATTGCCGGAAAAAGTATAGCACATATTTATTTATTTCAGATAATAACTGTCTTTTTCCACCTGCCCATTTTAGAAAGGGTAATACCAGTGGGTTTTTATATCTTTTTTTCATAATTTCACTTTTGTTTACTCTCTCAGCAGTAATTATACAATTTTAGTTGCTTTTTAGCATTATCTTAATAAAAACTCAAAGTTCAGAGTTCTTTTTCATTAATTTTCCAGTTAGTGGTCTCGTAAGTGGTATAGGCAAAAAAAATCTACTCACTTACATGGGAGTAGAACGTTCTATTGTTAATAATCGTGCCTGGAGAGATTCGAACTCCCGACCTTTTGGTTCGTAGCCAAACACTCTATCCAGCTGAGCTACAGGCACAAGATATATGAATAAATTCACTTTATATACTTCAAATTCTAGCATAAAAGATTTTGATGGCAAATAAAAAATTCCGCCTGTGTACTTTAATTCAACTAAGAAACAAAAAATACCTAAATTAAATCCAACTATTGGGGTATAACAACTTATCAACATATAGATTTTCTAATCTATGTTTGATTTTGTCTTTCTGAATAGTTAAGCTCTTTATTCTTTCTTCGTTGTACTCTTTCATATCAGAGTAGCTATATTTTAAAGCTTTAATTATTTCAGCTATCTGTTCTTCATTCAGGGTAACATTTTGGATAGCCTCTTCAAATTGCTTCTCTATGTTTTCTTGGCTTACATAAATTTTCTTTTCTTGGGCACTCTATATTTATACCTTAATAGCTTTCTTTGATATATTCTTTACAGTTACAACAAGATTTTTGACAAGTTTTTTGAGAAAATTCCCAACATTTTTTGTTCATTTTTTTTAATGCAGGGCAATTATCTTGGGTTTCTTTTTTACAATTCTTAATTTTCCAGCAAGGAGCAAATTCAAGAAGTCTTTTAACCCCTTCTATACTTATATTTTCATCGTGAATCATGCTTCTTAGGCATTGAATCCAAGCAATATCACTTTGGGAAAAAAATCTTTTCCCGCCTTGCCTACAAGGCTTTATAAGTCCTTCGGATTCATAAATTCGAAGTGTTCTGGGATGTACATCAAGAAGATGTGCAGCTACGCCCATCGGATAAACGGGTAAATTTTCGTCTAATTGCATCTTTTTTCCTTGCAGATTATAATTTTTGAAAGTTTAATCTTTAATTTTATATTAGACTTGACAATTTAAATTGTCAAGTTCATAATATTCTTGAAAGAGGTGTTAAAATGAAAATTGCTATTACATCAGATGGTCAAAAATTAGACAGTCAGGTCGATTTACGTTTCGGCAGGGCAAAAGGTTTTATCATTTACAATTTGGAAGATGATTCCTTTGAATTTGTGGACAATATCCAAAATCTTAATGCGGCTCAAGGAGCAGGTATCCAAGCAGCACAAAATGTCATTAATCAAGGCGTTGAAGCTGTCATTACAGGTCATTGCGGTCCTAAGGCATTCAATCTTTTGACAAGTGAAAAAGTCAAGATTTTTGTCGGGGCAGAAGGAACAGTTCAAGAAGCTGTTCAAAAATTCAAAAATAATGAACTTCAAAAAGCAGATTCTGCTGACGTAGAAGGTCATTGGTAACTTAAAAAAGGAGGCTATTATGCCAAATAAAGACGGTACAGGGCCAATGGGTCAAGGGGCTGGAACAGGCAGAGGTTTAAGAAATTGTCTTAAGGTTGGTGTTCCGCTTATCACAGGCATTGCGGCTTGTTTAGGTTTTGGCAGAGGCAGAGGAACGGGACGAGGACTCGGCAGAGGCTTTGGAAGACAACTTAATCCTCAAGATGAGCTTACTCAACTGAAACAACAATCGACTATTCTTGAAAAAAATCAAGAAGAAATCAAAAAACGTATTGAAGAACTAGAAAAAAATAAAGGAGAATAATTATGCCAAGAGGTGACAGTACAGGACCAATGGGAATAGGTCCAATGACAGGCAGAGGGATGGGAACTTGTCAAGGGAATAAAATTAATCAAGGCTTTGGCTACGGAATGAGAAATGGTGCAGGTCGTGGCAACGGTCGTGGTAATGGTTTTTGCCGTATGAACGGTTTTGCAGCTAACAATCTTTCTCAACCAAAACAAGATGAATTAAAGAAAAATTAGGAAAGTGGCAGCCGTCCTTTAAAGCAGGCTGAAAACCAGTCTGCTTTTGTATATTAGAAAAAGGTGGAATTAAAGATGAAAATAGCTGTTGCAAGCGGAAAAGGCGGAACGGGAAAAAGTACCGTATCAACCAATTTAGCATATTTATTGTCCCAAACATATAAAAATGTTTGCCTTTTAGATTGTGATGTTGAAGAGCCTAATTGTCATATTTTTTTGAAGCCCGAATTTGATTTTAGCGAACCTGTATATGTGCCGATTCCTCAAATTGATGTGGAAAAATGTATAAAATGCGGAAAATGTGCAGAAGTTTGCCAATACAATGCTTTGGCTTTTGTAAAAGAAAAAGTTCTTGTATTCCCCGAGCTTTGCCATGGGTGCGGAAATTGCAAATTAATTTGTCCAGTTGATGCAATAAGTGAATCAGGACGAGAAGTCGGAGTTGTGGAATCAGGTTTTGCAAGTGGTTTTAATTTTATTCATGGCAAATCGAGAATAGGTGAAGCAATGTCGCCTCCTTTGATAAAGGCTGTCAAAAAACATGCGGACTTGCAAAATTTCGACCTTCAAATTTTGGATTGTCCTCCTGGGACTTCTTGTCCTGTCATTGCCGCAGTAAATGGTGCTGATTTTGTTTTTATGGTTACAGAACCTACTCCTTTTGGGCTTTATGACTTGAGGTTGGCTGTAGAGGTTATGCGAAAAATCGGCTTGCCTTTTGGAATTGTAATCAATCGCTCTTGTGAAAATGACATTTTGATTGAAGATTATGCAAAAGTAGAAGGAATTGATATTTTGACTAAAATCCCTGACAGCAGGGCTATTGCCGAATGTTATTCAAGAGGCGAACTTGTTTTAAAATCGTTGCCTGAATTTCAAGAAGCATTTACCCCACTTGTAGATATAATAAGAGGGAGTATGCAGGAATGAAAGAATTAGTAATCATCAGCGGAAAAGGTGGAACGGGGAAAACCAGTATTACAGCTTGTTTTGCGACTTTAGCACAAAATAAAGTTATGGTGGATTGCGATGTTGACGCGGCGGATTTACATTTGATTTTGAAGCCCGCCATTGAAAAAACCACAGAATTTTATTCAGGTAAAAGTGCTGAAATTCAATCCGAACTTTGTGTAAAGTGCGGAAGATGTATTCAAGTTTGCAGGTTTGAGGCGGTGTCTGATGATTTTGTAATTGACCCCATAAAATGCGAAGGATGCGGAACTTGTTTTTTTCAATGCCCTGTTGGTGCAATCAAATTTGAAAAAGTCAAATCAGGCGATTGGTTTGAGTCAAATACTCGTTTTGGCAAACTTATCCATGCAAAACTAGGCATTGCAGAAGAAAATTCGGGTAAATTGGTTTCTGAAATCAGAAATCACGCAAGAATTGTTGCTCACAAAAACAAGAATGATTTGATAATTGTTGACGGTTCACCGGGAATTGGATGCCCTGTAATAGCTTCAATTTCGGGGGCAAATCTGGTAGTTATCGTTACAGAGCCGACTTTATCCGGAATTCATGATGCAAAAAGGGTTCTTGAACTTACTCAGCATTTCAAAATTCAAGCTTGCTTGTGCATAAACAAGTTTGACCTCAATTTAGAAATTTGCGGGCAAATGGAAGAATTTTGCAAAGAAAAAGGTGTTGAGCTTGTCGGTAAAGTACCTTATGATAAGGTCTTTACAGAGGCTATGATAAAAGAGCAAAGTATTGTAGAATACCAGCCCGAAGGCGAAGTGTCTGCTAAAATAAAAGAAATGTGGAATAAAATAATATCAAAATTAGAAGGAGAAAAAAATGAAATTTGCAATACCAACAAATAATAAAAAACTATGTCTTCACTTTGGACATTGTGAAGTTTTTACTTTCATCGAGGCAGATGAAGATACAAAAACTATCTTGAGTAAAGAAGAAATTACTCCTCCTCCCCATGAACCGGGAATTTTGCCTCCTTGGGTAGCTGAACATGGAGCAAATGTTATCTTGGCGGGCGGAATGGGAATGCGAGCTCAACAATTATTTTCAGAGCAAGGCATAAAAGTGCTTGTAGGTGCTTCTGAATCAGACCCTGAAAAATTGGTTTTAGAGTATTTGAACGGAACATTGACAACAGGTGTTAATGCTTGTGATCACTAATGGGGATTACAAATCTTAGGCACACCCATGAAGGTGAAGAACGTCAAAAAGAAGGTATTAGCAGTTTTGAAAGGCTGAATACTGAAAAAATTTTTGATAACCTCAATCTTAAAAAAGGTGACACTTTTCTTGATATAGGATGCGGAGCAGGCGATTATTCTCTCAAAGCCACTGAATTTGTCGGTGAAACGGGGATTGTAACTGTAAGAAAATCAACGAAAACAATGCTTTAAAAGTTGTGAATAAGGTTTTAAAAAGTATGCAAATGGAAGATTAGCTTGTATCAGAACTTAAAAATACATTAAGAAATAGCGTTGATTCCAAAAAAGATTTTAATCCAAGAACAAGCATTGAAAACGGTCTTGAAGGTATTTAAAAAAATGCAAAATGACAATGAGCTTTTTGAAGAACTCAAAAACACACTCAAAAATTCTTTCGAGGCTAAAAAAGAATTTAACAGCAGCTCAATTGATATGCTCCGCAAGCAACACGACCATATTCATATACTAATCCCATAAATTAGGACACAAAAAATGAGTTTTGTTTTAATTAAAATAGACTCAGAAGGAAAGGTGGAAAATTATGGGAAAAAGAAAAGTAAAAGAATACTCAGCTGATTTCAAAACAAAGGTCATCTTAGAAGTTCTCAGGCAAGACCAAACGCAAGCAGAAATCGCATCGAAGTATCAGATTTCGGCGGCGAATATCTCAAGCCTATCGCTAAAAAATTGGACATTTTTGGGACGGCACATTTTAAGCCTGTATGCCACTCTGTGTAGTGCCTACAGGCTTATTTTGTCTATGTAGCTTTTATCCGGTGGAATGTCCGGAAAATGTCCGTTTTGTCCGGTTCGTCTCAAACTCCCAAAACAGCATAAAAAGCTAATTTTAAAAGGTTGTAGCGATTTGCATTCATCTCAATTGGACAAATACTTTATACTAGACTACGCAATAAGAAAGCCGTTCGATATGTTTATCAAAACGGCTTCTTGTTCTGTAGACCTGGGGCGAAAGGATTCGAACCTCTGAATGCCGGTACCAAAAACCAGTGCCTTACCGCTTGGCGACGCCCCATCAATCACAATGTAATACTATTGTATAAAACCCTGTATCCAATTGTCAAGCATTATTCTATTGTTTTTGTTTCCGGATAATATTTTTTTATTTTCAGATGTTTTTTATTATAATCAAAGACCATCATATTCTCTTCGCAAGTTTTATAAGTCTTTATTTGGTGCTTATCAAGCAAATTCAACACCTCTGAGGAAGGGTGGTGATAATTATTTTTTCCGACACTAATCACAACAGTTTGCGGATGAAGATTTCTTATCATCTTTTCGTCTATAGAATTTTTACTGCCATGATGCCCGATTTTCATGATGCTGAGAGGTTTTTTTACAGATATTTTAGAAAAATCCGAGGTCTCTTTCTCGTTGTCCCCCATAAGCAATGCCGAAAAATCACCTTCCTCAATATAGGTTATAAGAGAATTTGAATTTTGATTATTACCCTTGGGGGCATAAATTCGAATTTTGACATTTTTATCTAAATCCAAGCTCAAACAAGAGTTTCGAGGAATTGCTCGGGCATTTAATTTATTTTGGATTATGTATTTTTCTAATTCTTTTGCGGTTTTTGTTTCTTTTGATTGAGCAATTTGGTATATTTTTTTTGGTTTTGTAAATTTTAAAATATCCAAACATCCTCCAATATGATCTGAATCAGGGTGTGTCAAAATAATTGCTTCTAATTTATTGTTGCCGGTAGATTTAAGATATTCTGTAATGATTGTCTTCCCCGAGGATGCCCCATATGGATTTGCACGCCCTGTATCAACTAAAAACTGTTTTCCATTGGGAAGTTTAACCAAAATTGCATCACTGTTTCCCACGTTAAAAAATGTAATATCAAGGTTTTTCTGCGGCAAATTTATATTGAAAAATAGAAATAATGCCAAACTTGCAGCAGTTATCGTAATAAAAAATCTATTTTTAAATCCGTTTTCGATAAGCAAAATTAAGAAAATTATGAAAACATAAGCCAAAATAACACTAAATGCATTTATTTGCTTCAAATAAATTAAAGAATTGGGTAAAATTGCGAAAAATTCCGCAATTTGGTTGATACCTGACAAAAATGGTCCTAAAATTTTAGCTCCAAAAAAAATAATCAAATTTGTCTTCGGTAAAAGTGCCAAAATTCCTGACAAAAATCCTGCAAAAGTAATAAAAGAAACTAAAGGCAGAATAAAAATATTTGCAAATACAGAATAAATGGGCAAATTATTGAAATAAAAAATCAAAAGCGGTGAAGCAAAAATTTGTGCAACTGTAGTTATCAAAGTAGTGCTGTAAAACCATTTGGGTATGTATTCAATTTTTTCGGGGAATTTTGGGATGGAAAAAACAAGTCCGAAAGTTGTCAGAAAAGATAGCTGAAAACCTACATCCAAGATGGAAAGAGGGTTATATAAAAGCATAAGTGAGCATACGAAAAGCAAAAGTGCGACATTATCCGCTTGTCTGTCGATTAATTTGCCCAAAATTATAAATTCTGCCATCAAAAGTGCACGCAAAATCGATGCGGGAAATCCTGTAAAACAGGCATAAAATATTATCATTACACCGCCTGATATAAGCGAGAAGTTGTAAGGCAATTTTATGAGCCTCATCAAAAAACACCAAAATAAAAGCACCAAAGCAATTTGCATTCCGCTTGCAGCAAGGATATGAAAAGTCCCTGAATTTATGAAATCTTGTTTAACATCATCAGACAAATCAATGGAACGATGCCCAAAAACAATCCCCCCAAGCAAATCCGTCTGGTTTTTCGTAAGATATTTAGAATGTTTTTGAAGAATTTTTTCTGCAAGATTTGTGAAATATTTTTGAATTTCAAAATAAAATTCCCCGCTTTCGCCTTCATTTTTGTATTCTTTGGTATAAAAAACCGTAAAAATACCTTGATTTTTGAGATAATCAGCATAATCAAACTGACCAAAATTTGTTGCTTTATGCGGATTTTGAAATTTTCCTTCCAAAATCAAAATATCTCCTATTTCGATATCAGAATTTACAGAAGAATAAATACTTACGGCAGTTTGACCGATTTCTTTTTTATTATTTATTTGACCCACATCGAAATAAAATTTTATTTTTTGGTTATTATATTTTGGGATTGACGCTACAGTGCCTTTTATTTGACAATTTTGAAAAATATATTTTTGGAGTTCATCATTTTGCGGAGTTTTATAATTTGTATAAAAAACTCCGAATGCAAAAACTATCATCAAAATAATTGAAAATCTTTTTGAAATTGATTGTTTATAATGGAAAAAAATAATTGAAATTGCAAGTAAAACAGCACAAATAGAAACAGTTTTTAAAAACACTGCGGCAACAGAAAAAATAAAAATAGAAAAGAAAATTATACTCTTAGAAATTTTATTTTCCATAAACTCAGTCTACCTGCATAGTAATTAAAGCTTATTTTTCTCATCCAAATAATTCAAAACCCATTTTTCTATTTTAGGAGTAGGTTTAGTATTATCTTCTTCACAAGCTTCTTTGAATAATTTCCATAGCTCAGGATTCAACATCAATGTTGTCCTTTTGGATTTATTACTGGTTAATTCTAGTATTTTATCTGTTTTTGACATTTTGTTACCTGTGCTATTAGATGTATATACTATATTATGACTTATCTTTATGCCTGAATAGCTGTGGTATTTATGTATAACATTTATTTGTTGCTTATATCAAAATTTCGAGACAAAACAAAAAACGACAGACTATAAGCCTGTCGTTCGAGTCAAATACCCAGTTAGGTTGTTTGTTTTTTCGGAATTAATTTTTGAAGAATCTGTTTAACAAGCCTTCAAAAACTTGTCCGTGACGAGCTTCATCTTTGCACATTTCGTGAACTGTGTCGTGAATAGCATCATATCCAAGTTGTTTTGCCTTTGTTGCGATGTCTTTTTTACCTTGACAAGCACCAAATTCAGCATCTACACGAGCTTGGAGATTTTGTTTTGTTGAAGTAGAAACAACTTCACCCAACAATTCGCAAAATTTTGAAGCATGTTCAGCTTCTTCCCATGCAATTCTTTTATAAGCTTCTGCAACTTCAGGATAACCTTCTCTATCAGCTTGTCTTGCCATTGCAAGATACATGCCGACTTCGGTACATTCGCCGTTAAAATGTGCTTTCAAGCCTTCTAAAATTTCAGCATCGGTATCAGAACCTGCTACACCGATTCTGTGCTCATCTGCCCAAGCTCTTTCACCTGATTGCTCTTTGAATTTATCAGAGGTAGCTTTGCAGATAGGACAAGATGCAGGTGGCTGTTCGCCTTCATGAATATATCCGCATACTGTACAAATAAATTTTGTTTTTGTAGTTGTTGTCATTTTCTATTCTCCTTTTATGTTTTCCTATTCAGAATTTCAATTTACTGTTTAATTATAACCAATTTTTTTATATTTTGATAAATAAATATATTTTTTTTTAATATTTTACCTTTTTTGTAGTTCTAAAAAATGCTGAAACCTATCTATGTAGGCTTTTTTGGGCATTATGCAAAAAAGTGATATTTTTTAATATTAATATTTTAGACAAATTTTTTTTATTGTTGTAAAATTATTGTTAAAGTATTAATTAAAGTTTGAAAAAGAGGTATCACACATGGGATTAATGGACGGTAAAAAAGGTATTATATTTGGCGTTAGCAACCAAAAAGGGATTGCGAATGCTATTGCGGAGCAGCTTTTTGCTCAAGGAGCAGATATTGCTTTCACTTATGCTAATTCTACAATGGAATCTAGAGTTCGCCCTATTGCAGAATCTATGAATTCTAAGTTAATTCTGGAATGTGATGTAACAAATGAAGAACGTGTAGAACAAGTTTTTGAAGAATGTGCAAAAGTTTATGGAAAATTAGACTTTATTATTCACGCTGTTGCTTTTGCGAACAGAGAAGATCTTCAAGGAAATTTTTCTGATATATCAAAAACAGGATGGGATTTGGCTCTTGGAGTCAGTGCTTATTCACTTATTCCTATGGCAAAATACGGCAAACCGATTCTTAATGAAGGAGCTTCGATTACAGCTTTGACTTATTTAGGAAGTGTAAAAGCAGTTGCAAACTACAATATGATGGGTGTTGCAAAAGCTGCTTTGGAATCTTCTGTAAGATATCTTGCACTTGAGATGGGCGAAATCGGAATCAGAGTAAATGCTCTTTCTGCAGGACCTGTTAGAACACTTGCTGCAAAAGGTATAGGCGGATTCGATGTAATGCTTAAAGTCGCTGCGAAAAAAGCACCTTTGAAAAGAAATGTTACTTTAGAAGAAGTCGGAAAATCAGGGCTTTACTTAGTTTCAGACTTGTCTTCAGGTGTAACGGGCGAAGTCCATTACGTTGATTGCGGTCAAAACACAGTCGCTATGTGTAAAGCAGAAGCAATTTTGGCTGATTAATCGAATTTCAAAATATAAAAAAGAGGCTAAGTCATTAGCCTCTTTTTTTAAAAAAATTACTTTTTGTGCTGTTTTGCTACTTCTTGTATGTTTTTTCTTTCAATTATTTTTGTTATAGCTTTATTGTCAGCAATATTCTTTAGAGCTGCTATAATTGTATCAGCGGTTATATCTTTTTCATCTATAACTCCACTTACAACAATTTTAGGTTTTCTCAATAACCATTCTGGAAAACTTCTCTTTAAAGAGCCAGTAATTCTGAGCTCTTTAATAAATTCCCCAGATGACATCTCACGTTTAAGCTCATTTTTTCTACCTTTAAAATCAAATTTCAGATTTTTTGGACCTATGTTTTCAATTTCTTTAAAAGTATCAGTTACTTGTGTGGACATTGCAGTAGGAAATACCTCAAGACCATTGACTTTGCCTAAGCGACCTGCAAATGATTGCGATGAATAAGGATTGTTGTTAATAGAAATCATACCGTTACCCTTTCTGAATCTTTGATATGATGAAAATAAAACGCCTAAAGAAATTTGATTGCTTTCGCAGGTGTTTTTTGTTGCATATCTTTACAAAATATTTGTCATCAAATCTATAATCATCTGGGCTCTATTGTCCCAAGTATGATTTTCGAGAATGATTTTATTGGCATTTTGAACTTTTTCGTTGCGTGCGGCATCATTTTTTAGGTAATATTCAACTTTATCAGGCAGATTTTCAAAAGAAATATTATTGTAATAAATTAAATTGTCGCCAAATCCGCTCATAAGAAACGGTGCTTCATCAGATACAACCATAGCTCCTGCAAGAGAAGCATTTAAGACCCTTTCATGCAATCCCTGAAAAACCTGTAATGGTTGCAAATGTAAAGCTATTTTTGCTTTTTGTGTATTTTTTATTGTGTCAAATAAATCACTCGAACCCATATATTGAACGCCATTTTCGATATATTTTGTCCAAATTTCAGGTCCCCAAACTTTGACTTTTAAATCCTTCAAGCTATTGACCAAATTGATTCTTTTGGCATTTGTAACAACATAACAAAGATCCATAAACATATAATGATATAAATCAGCGTCATTCAAGTCAATCCCTGTATGAGTTGCATAATATTGATAAACTTCATCAAAAGTATTTTTGGAATTATTCATCAGAATCTCATATAATTCCATAAACATTTCGTAGTATTTCAGGTTGTATTTCTGTTTTATTTCGGCGATATTTGCCTTGTAATCGCACAAATGAGATGTCAAAATAATATCATGTTCTTTTTCTTCTTGATTCCCTTGCCAAATCTCTGGGTCAACGGCGTGAGGCAAATATGCTTGTTTTAAGTTGGGCAGATACCTCGATATAGCTGCATCATCTGATTTTGTAACATTAAAAAGAAGGAAATTATTGTATTTTTCGCAATGTTTTTTTATCAGGGCATAATTTTGATGGAACACAGAATCAACATTCCACATTATTTGAGGTTGATTGTTATCCAAAGTATTTTCCCAAAAAGGAAAACCTGTAACATTAAAACTTAAATACACATCAGGAAGAATATTTTTCTCCAACATTTTGTTCACAGAACCTGAAAAACAACCTCTTTTATTGAAAGCTTTTGAAAGTCCTACACAAAAACTTGATAATATATTATATTGCCCGCCCTCGTACTCATCAGAACCATGAACACAAAAAGTTAAATTACTCATATTATAATAAAATCCCAAAACTAAGTTCTGTTTATATTAAATTATTTTTATACATTCAGTCAACATATAAAAAGATTACTGTAATGTGACAATTAACTTTAATTAAAGTAAAATTTTGTTCGTACCTATTGTATTATTTCTTTTTATTTGTTATATTTTGATAGATGTAATTATTAAGGATATAAATATGCAAGTATTAACAGTCAAGAATCAATTAATGAATTCTTCTAGCGAAATTCAGCAAAAAAAGAAGCCATATTTATCTTCTGTAACAAAAGATTTAAAAACTGACAGTTTTTCAAGAAGCAAAATCAATGATATTTCCTTCAAAGGTACTGAAGGTGCTGTTAAGGGTGCTGTTGCCGGTGGATTAGTTGGGGGTGTTTTAGGTGTTTTGGCAGCAGCTGCAACAGGAGGGGCTGCTATTCCTTTTTTACTGCCTTATTATGGCACTTTGGCATCTGCTGCAGTTGCAGGTGCAGTAATCGGTAACAAGGTGACAGGTAAAGAACCTAAAGAAAAAAATGAGTATGATGATTAAATCTGAAAATATTTTTTAAAAATGCAGGCTTGAATTCCTTTAAGGCTGTATTTTAGTAAGTTTTTAAGAATAAAACCTGCATAATCAACATGCACTTAAGGAACTGGATTGTCTCAAGCTCCAGAAGAAGTCTAAATTAAACAAAATATGTCAATTAAGCCTATTTTACTTCATCTCAATCGAACAAAAATTATAACTATAAAGCCTAGAGCTTTGACTCTAGGCTTTATGGAGCGGAAGACGAGATTCGAACTCGCGACATCCTCCTTGGCAAGGAGGCATTCTACCACTGAATTACTCCCGCATTCATAAAAATATTATAACTACCTAAAATTTTCATTGCAAGTATTTTTTGGGAGTAATTTTAAAAATATAAGTTAATTTAAAATAAAAATTGGAACAAAATTCAGTTTTTGCATTCTAATTTATAGAAATAGATAAAAAAACATATTGAATTTGGGGTTCACCCCAAACTCAACCCTGCACAAAGATTCATGCTTTGCCCCGTCAATCCTTTTGCTCCATCAGAAATCAAATATTCTGCCATTTTAGCGATTTCTTCAGGCTCTATGAATCTTCTTTGCGGTACGCAGTCAATTTCTTCTTGCAAGTCAAGCCCTGCATTTTCGACCAAATCTGTTTTGACCCACCCGGGGTTTATCACATTTACGGTAATGCCAAACTCTGCCAATTCAAGAGCCAAAGCCTTTGTCATCCCTATCAATCCTGCTTTTGAGGCTGAATATAACGATGCATTCGCTTCGCCCACAGACCCTGAAATTGAACCTATGTTGATTATTCTGCCCCATTTTTGATTTTTCATATTTGGAACTGCCAAAGATATTAATTTATAAGGAATTTGCAGATTAAGCTTGAAAATCCTTTCAATCTCCGCCTCGGTGGTTTTTTCGACTTCTGACCAAATATAATCACCCGCATTGTTAATCAAAATATCAATATTGCCGATTTTGTCGACCAATTTTTCGCAAGAATTAGGTTGTAACAAATCTATTGCGAAATATTTTGAATTGATTTTTTCGGCTATGTTTTTTAGACGGGATTCATCTCTGCCTGTAATAAAAACTTCAAATTCAAGCCCTGCAAGTGTTTTTGCAATACTTTCACCGATTCCTTTAGATGCACCTGTTATCAATATTTTTTTCTTCATAAATAAATTATAGTAAAAAAATGAAGTCTCGTAAAAATTTATTTTTTCGGATAGATTTTTTAAATTTTTTGTTTAATAATATTTATAATGGTCTGATTGATAGAGAGAGAGGCAAAGATGCGTTTAGTAGGTCTTAGCGGTTTTTTAGATAAATTTATAATGAATAGTTTGTTCAACAAATTGAAGCAATTATTCGACTATGAAAGCATTTCGCAAGAACGCAGAGATTATATTGAAGAATTAATACTGAAATATGGATATTTGCCGTATTCACACATAAAAGCCCTTGAAGAACTATCTGATGCGGAAGTTTTATTTGCACTAAAAATAAAGATGGAGTTGGCGAATACCATTATTGATAACGAAATCCGTTTTGAAAAACTTTCACCCCTTGCAAGGCATGGCATCGATAATTCTGATTGGTTCAAATCCGAACAACACAGCATTAAATTGATTAATTTGGCAGCATTGGGGAATGGAAATAAATCATCTGAAACAGGGAAATTCATTGATTGGCTTAGACAATTAATAATTTTGCCATCAGGAAGACCAGATGGTGCAGTTTTTGGTACTACTATATATCTGACACCGTTTCATCCCAGAGAGTTTGGGTGTGCTTATTTGCCTGCACACAGTGGAGTGTCTGAAAAAATTGAATGTTCTATCCTTTCTGAAAAATTGGGATTGGACGTAAAAGAGCAAGTGGAATTGTTTTTGGCGTTTTCTCAACTTTGCAATCATCCTGTAATCTATGATGTGCTGCCTCAGACCGCAAGATTTTCAAAACTGGTGCTTTGCAATCCGCACATTGCACGTTGGTTTGATATCCCTGCCTTGACAGATGCTTATAGAGACAGTTTAGAGGCTATTTGCGAAGAATACGATGATGTTGATGATGTAAAAAGACTAATCAGAAAAGAATTAAAAGGCAAATATGGTGCTGTTCCTGAAACTTTATCCGATTTAAAAGATGAAATTGAAACAAAATTTTTGGAAATCAAAAAAGAAATTTCTAAAAAAATGACTCTTCGTGAGAATCAAGAGATTTTGAATCAAAGAGCCAAAAAAATAATTCAAGAAAAAGCTGGTTACCCTTTTGATAAACAACTTTGTGAAAATGATATCAAAAATCAAGGTGAAATAATCGGAGAACTCATAAATCAAGGGTTATGGCCTGCACCGGGCGGTGCTTGGTGTTCTGCAGGAGTTCCAGTATTCGATAAAATGAATCGAGGAGCTGAGTATCCGATGTTCAAACATTTTGATTTTGAAGATAATGATGTAACTAAGTTTGCGAATTTAGATTGTCAAACGCCTTATTATTTCACTTTTTTAGAGACAGGCGAAATAAATGAGCCTGTTGTGGATATTTTTATCGAATCAATGAAGCAATTACAAGCTGATTACAATTTTGACGGTTTTCGAGTCGACCATATTGACCATATAGTAAATAAATTTTCTGAAGATAAAGAGCAAAATCCAATCAGCTATCGTGCTCCGAGAAAAGTTTTGACCCGTTTGAATATGGAATTGAAACAAATGGAACCACATTTTGCTTCTTTGGCAGAATATATGCTTTGGGATAATTTTCTTGAAGAATATCACAATATGGGCTTTGACGTACTTTGGGGGCAAGATATTGTTTGTCAGCATGACAAAACTGTAGAGAAGATTTTTGAAGATAATAAACAACTTGAGGAATACAATAAAAATCCGAAAAATTGCCTCAGCATTTTAAAAACTTATAATAACCAAGACGGTGAATTTGAATCTATAAATAGATATCCGGGACAATTAGGTAAATCGGGGGCTATTTTCAAATGGTTAAAATTCAAGTTTATTGTAGGCGGAAACAAGGCACAACGACCTTGTATGTACGTCGATGGAGATGAAAGTTTCACAAAAGTCGGAATAGAACGCATTATAGGAGAAGAAGTTGCAATGGTAAGAAGCAATGACGACAAGTTTTTCGCCGAATTTGATTCCTTAAATCGTTTCGCAAAAAATTGTGATATTTTATGCTTTGGAAAATCCACCCTTCTTGATAATGATGAAAAATTTGTGTCTTGGATTACTGAATGTGAAGACTGTAATGAAGCAATTTTGGTTGTGGCAAATGAGATGCCGCCGAAACAAAAACTTATGATTGATGAAGAACTTGTCAAACAAAAAGGCGTAGATGTCGAAAATAAAGTCGCAACTATCCCTGAAGGATACAAAGTTGTTTCAAGATTTGAACTGCAAGGACTTGATATGGTCGAAATCCCTTATGAAGTGCCTGATTTGACTTTCTCAAGGCTCGCACCGTCAGAATATTATATTTATAAACTGGCTAAATAATTTTATTCCCTAAATTCAAGCTCTGCGTAAGTTTTTTTGAGAGTAGATTTAATATTAGCAATTTCATTATCAACAATTTCATCAGTTAAAGTTGCTGCCTCATCTTGCAAATGTACTCTGTATGCTACACTCTTGCAACCGTTTTTGACGTGTTCGCCTTTATAAATATCAAAGATTTCAGACCCTTTGAATAGTTTGCTTGAAGCTTTTTTGATAATTTTCGAAATATCTTGATTTGAAATATCTTCAGGTAAAATGAATGCCATATCACGATAAACTGCAGGAAAATGAGGTAATTCTTTAAACTTTGTCAGCGAATTATTAATATTTTCGAGCAATAAATCCAAGTCAATTTCGGCAAGATAAACTTCTTGGTTAAATTTAAATTTATTTTTCTTACTCGGATGAAGTTCTCCAAATGTTGCCAGAACAATTGGTTGTTTGCCAAGAACCATAGCCTGTGCTGCTTTCCCGGGATGGAGGTAACTTGTATTTTCTGCAATTTGGTATTGAATTCTATTTTCTATTTTCAATTCTTTAAAAAGGTTTTCTAAAATTCCTTTAATTGTATAGAAATCGAAAGGCTTTTGTCCTGCCCATTTAGAATTATTCAAATTACCCGAAATACCTATTTGGAGGGTGCGTTTTTCTTCAACTCCTGTGTTTTTAGCATCAGATTCACCTGTTTTTAAGTATTTTCTGCCAATTTCGTAAAACATAAGATTTTTTTGACCATTATCAAAATTGTTTTTAATTACCTGCAACATAGTCGGTACAAGTGATTGCCTGAGCATAGTATGATCCTCTGATTGCGGATTTGCAACCTTTACAGCTTGCTCTTTAGAATAACTTATTCCTGCCCAATCAAGCATCGGTTCACCAATCAAAGACGATGTAACAATTTCATTTAAGCCGTTTGATAGCATAACTTGATTGATTTTATTGAGATTTTTGCTCTCTTGGGTAATTGTCGGAGCAAAAGTTTTTGAAGGTAACGTAGGTAAAATCCTGTCATAACCGTAAATTCTTGCAATTTCTTCAATCAAATCAATTTCACGAGTTACATCCTGCTGACGATATGAAGGAGTCAAAAATCTTGCAGCCAAGTTATTTCCTCCTTGCATTTCAAAACCGAGATTTTCAAGAATTTCGATGCATTTTTCAGCGGCTATTTCGATTCCCAAAATTCGTTTAATTTCTGAAAATCTCAATGTTATGGGCATATCAGGGAGTTTACCGTTACCGATTTCTGCGACACCAATAATTTCGGCATCAGCATGTTCAATAAGTAAACCGATAGCACGCATAAGTGCCGGTTTGACATTTTCTATGTCCACCCCTCTTTCAAATCTGGCACAAGCATCGGTTCTATATCCAACACTTCTTGAAGAACGACGGTTTGTCGCAGGTGTAAAATATGCAGATTCGAGGGCGATATTTTTTGTATTGCTGTCGATTTCAGAATTATTTCCACCCATAAGTCCTGCCATAGCAACGCCTTTAGTTCTATCTGCAATAAGTATCGAGTCTTTTGTAAGTTTGCGTTCGATTTCATCCAAAGTGGTGATAGTTTCACCGTCTTTTGCACGTCTTACGCACAAATATCCGTCCAATTTGTCCAAATCAAACGCATGTAAAGGCTGTCCGTATTCAAGCATAACGTAATTTGTAATATCTACAATATTATTTATTGAACGAATCCCTGAAGCGATAAGTCTTCTTTTCATCCACTCAGGTGAAGGTTTTGTTGTAAGATTTTTCAAAGTAGCCACAGTATAGTATTTGCAAGCATCTTCATCTAAAATTTCCAACTCAAAATTTGGATTTGAAAGGTCTTTTGAAGTTTCGATTTTAGAAAAATTCAATTTTTTGTTAAAAATAGCTGAAAGCTCTCTTGCAACACCGATTAATGACATTTGGTCGCCTCGATTCGCAGTCGGAGCGATGTGTAATACAATATCTTCTTTAATATTTAAAACATCTTTTACATCAACTCCTGCCTTTAAATCGGGGAATAATTTGTGAAGCATCAAAATGCCGTCTTCATCCTGAAGTTTTTGTTCAGCAACTCCCAATTCATCGTCAGAGCAAAGCATTCCTTGCGATTCAACCCCTCTTATTTTGACAGGTTTAAGCTCAAATTGTTCTCCTGATTTTCGATCCAAAACCTTTGAACCTACACTTGCATAAGGAATTATAGCCCCTTGAATAAGATTTTGGGCTCCGCAGACGACTTCTCTTTTTTCTGTTCCGTTAAAAATTGTTACAAGACTAAGTTTATCGGCTTCGGGATGTTTTTTTATTTCTAAAATTTCTGCTGTTACAATATTTGTAAATTTAGCTTCGATTTTTTCAATTTCTTCCACTTCAAGACCACTCATAGTAAGTTCATGTGCGATTTCTTCAGGAGTTATGTCTTTAATATCTATATATTCATTAAGCCATTCTAGCGATATAATCATTTTTTTGTCCTTTTCTGAAAATTTAAAACTGATTCAAAAATCTGACATCGTTATTGAAAAATAAACGTATGTCATTGATTGCATACTTAAGCATAGTAAGCCTTTCAACCCCCATACCGAATGCAAAACCCGTATAAATATCTGTGTCAATGCCGACATTTTTCAGTACATTAGGGTCAATCATTCCTGCACCAAGGATTTCGAGCCAACCTGAATTGGAACAAGTTCTACAGCCTTTGCCCTGACAGATTATGCATTGCACATCAATTTCTGCACTGGGTTCTGTGAAAGGAAAATAACTGGTTCTGAATCGTGTAGGGCGAGTTTGCCCAAAATAAATTCTGATAAATTCATTCAAAACGCCTTTTAAATCGCCGAAAGTTATATCCTTATCAATAACCATACCTTCAATTTGGTGAAAAAGATTATTTTTTCGGCTGCTTACGGTTTCTGCACGATAAACACGCCCAGGTGAAATCACACGCATAGGAGGATTTTTACCTTCCATCTCATGAATTTGCGAATTTGATGTTTGTGAACGAAGTACGATATTTGGTGCAATTTGGGTATAAAAAGTGTCTTGCATGTCTTTTGCAGGGTGGTCTGGAGGAAAATTCAACATATCGAAGTTGTAGTGTTCCGTCTCGACTTCTGGAGAATTTTGTTTTTCGACAAGTGAAAATCCAAGTCCTTGAAAAATATCAACAATTTCGTTCACTGTGGCTGTTAAAGGGTGAACTTTTCCTTGTGGAATAAAGTTCCCCGGCAATGTAATATCGATTTTTTCGGCTTCAAGTTTTTCATTGATTGCTTTTTCGTAAAGAATTTCATGTTTTTCTTTGATTATTGATTGAATTTGGTCCGCAATTTGGTTGGCAAGTCCGCCTATAATAGGTTTTTGCTCATTTGGGAGATCTTTTAGATTTTTTTTAATTTCATTTAATTCGCCTTTTCTCCCTAGAAATTTTATGTCTATTTCTTCCAAATCTTTCAATGAATACACTGTCTCAAGCTCTTTCAATGCCAAAGTTTTTATATTTTCTAATTTTTCTTTCATATATTCCTCACGTCTAAATTATTCGCTTCAAAAGTTGCAAAAATCACTCAATCATTCTACCACAATCAACAAAAAGGGGCATTTTTTCAACTTCAAGTTCATAAATTGCTTCAGGTCCCAAATCTTCGTATGCAATCAGCTTGGAGGATTTGACGCATTGGCTCAAAAGGCTTGCTATACCGCCTATTGCTGTAAAATAAACTGCATTATATTTTTGTATGTCTTCAAAGATTTGAGGTGAGCGTTCACCTTTTCCGATAGTTGCCAAAAGTCCATCTTCGAGAAGTTTTTGAGTGTAATCATCCATTCTTGAAGATGTAGTAGGTCCTATTGGTCCTATTATTTCATCAGGTTTTGCAGGGCAAGGACCGGCATAAAAAATTATGGCATTTTTAATCTCAAAAGGCTTCTCATTACTTGCCAAAAGCCTTTTATGAGCTTGGTCTCTGGCGGTATAAATTTTGCCAGTAAGAAGTATTTTTTCGCCTGTTTTAAGGTTTTTTACAGCCTCGATATCATTGGTGAAAATCTCTTTTACTGCATCATTTTGTTGAATTTTTTCGATTTTATAATCTTCAAAATCATACTCTGTTTTGTCTGCGATGATAGCAGAACAGTGCCTTGAAGCATGACAATTCAGTGCCACAGAAACCGGTAAAGAAGCTATATGACAAGGTTCTTCTATGATTTTCACCCTAAGAGCTGTCGTTGTACCGCCTTGACCTGATGAACCAATATTCAAAGCGTTGATTTTTTCCAAAATTTCTTTTTCAAATTCTGTTTGTTCAAAATTTGAAATTAGAGCTTTTTTGGCATTTATTCCTGATTTTTCGAGATTACCGCCGATTCCTACACCTATTGTCAAAGGAGGGCAAGCTTTCATCGACGCATTTTTTACAGTTTCTACAACAAAATCCAAAATCCCTTCCTTCCCCTTTGAAGGAGAAAGCATTTCACTTCGGCTCATATTCTCTGCCCCGCCGCCTTTGAGACATAATGAAATTTTGATTTTATCCCCGTCAACGATTTCAGTATGAATTATTGCAGGCGAATTATCCGAGGTATTTTGCCTCAAAATGCTTGTATTTATTGATTTTCTAAAATAATTTTCTTTATATGCCTCACCGATTGCATCATTTATAGCTTTATTAAGGCTACCGCCCACGATATGAACATCCTGTCCGATTTCCAAAAACACAATTGCCTGTCCTGTATCTTGACAAATTGGGCGTTCAATTTTGTTTGCAAAAAAAGCATTTTGAAGAATTTGCCCCAAAACTTCTTTGGAATTTTCATTTTTTTCTTTTTGATATGCCTCAAAAAGAAGGGTGTAAGTTTTTTTGTCGAGAGTTATAGCTGCTTTTTGGCAAAGAGTTTTGAGTGCAATTTTAATTTTTTCAACATCAATATTTGTATTTTTTTTCATAAAAACTTACCAAAATTTTAACTTTTCATATAAAATTATATTATAAACGTAGGAATTTTATAAGGTGAAAAAATGGGCATCAAAAAAATTTTAGTTTACGGGGATGAAATCCTTAGAAAAGAATCAAAAGAAGTTCATAAAGTATCTGCCAAAATCAAAACATTAGTGAAAGATTTGAAAGATACAATGTATGCTGCAAACGGCGTTGGTTTGGCGGCACCGCAAATAGGCGAAAATGTCAGGGTTTTTGTTATTGATGTTTCTGAAGAAGATGAACCATACAATCCTATAGTTTTTGTCAATCCTAAAATTATTCAAAAATCAGGAGCTACAAATAGCTATGAAGGTTGTTTAAGCTTCCCTGAAGCCTATACAAATGTAAGGCGATATGAAAATGTAAAAGTAAAAGCTTTGGATATAAACGGCAGACCTTTTGTATTAGAAGCCTTCGAAGGTTCGCTTTTGGCTCGTGCAATCCAACATGAATTTGACCATTTGGATGGAATATTATTTGTCGACCACGCCAGAAATCGCTTTGAAGCGGATAAAGAGCTTTTAGAAAAGAATTTATTGCCTATAGATTCTGAAAAATTACTCGATGAACCTGAATTGGAAGAGGCTATTGCACAAAAAACAAAGGTTGAAGAATAATGAAAATTGTCTTCTTCGGGACACCTCAAATCGCTGTACCTTCATTGGAATATCTTATAAATTCCGAGAAAATAGAAGTTTTGGCAGTTCTAACTCAACCTGACAGACCTTCAGGGCGTGGGCATAAGGTTGCATCACCGCCTATAAAAATTTTGGCACAAGAAAAAGGCATCGAGGTTTTTCAAACAGAATCAATACGAAAAGACAAAGAACTTATCTCAAAATTGCAGTCTTTGAATGCAGATTTTTTTATAACAGTTGCCTTTGGACAAATTCTTTCACAAGAAGTGTTGGATATCCCAAAATTTGCCACAATCAATCTACATGCGTCTTTACTCCCTGAATATCGCGGTGCAAACCCACTTCAACGTGCAATCACAGACGGCAAAAAAATAACAGGCGTAACCACTATGCTTACTGTATTAGAGCTTGATGCGGGTGATATGCTTTTAAAGAAACATATCGAAATAACTGATGAAATGACAATGCCTGATTTGGCTGATATCGTGGCAAATTCAGGTGGAGAACTTTTAGAAAAAAGTATAATTGGCTATGCAAATAAAACCATAACGCCTCAAAAACAAGACGGTAAAAAGGCAACTTTTGCAAATAAATTCAAAAAAGAGGATGGTTTTCTTTCTTTTTATTTTGAAGCCAAAGAACTTCATAATAAAATCAGAGGTCTATTGCCTTGGCCTTGTGTTTTTGCAGATTATCATGGCGTACCGATAAAGTTTTTGAAATCCAAAGTCGTTGATACTGAAACCATCGGAAAAATCGGTGAAATATTAAAAATATCCAAAGACGGGATTGAAATCCAAACAAAAAAAGGTATAATTCTAATCGAGGCACTTCAGCCCCAAAATAAAAAAGCAATGGGTGCTTTTGATTGGGCTAACGGTATAAAAATTAAAGTCGGAGAGACTTTCTAGGAGGAAAAAATGTTTTTTGACAGTACATATATGATTTTAGCTCTTTTCGGGCTAATTCTTACAGGATTACCGCAACTTTTGGTTCGAAATACCTATCAAAAATACACGCAAGTACCTGTTAGAATAGGTCTTTCTGGTGCTGATGTAGCAAGAAAAATTCTTGCTCAAAATAACATCACTGATGTAGTTGTTGAAAGCACTCCGGGAGAACTTTCTGACCATTATGACCCATCTGCAAAAGTTGTTCGTCTTTCAGAAAAGATTTATAACGGAAAAACAGTATCCGCTGCGGGTATTGCAGCTCATGAAGTCGGACATGCAATACAAGATAATAAAGGATATTTTCCTATGAAAATAAGGGCTGGGCTCTTTCCTGCTGTAATGTTTGGGCAAATGCTCGGACCTTGGTTGATGATTATCGGTATTATGTTGCGTTCTTCATCACAATTCGGTTTTGGCGATCAGATTGCAATTTTGGGGTTGGTTTTTTATGCGAGTGTCTTTTTGTTCCAAGTAATAACTCTTCCTGTTGAAATCAATGCATCGCAAAGAGCAATCAGAGCTTTGGCTGATGGAGGTTATTTAGCTGAAGATGAGATTTCAGGCGGGAAAAGAGTCCTGACGGCTGCTGCTTGTACATATATCGCGGCTGCTTTGTATTCGTTGCTTGAGCTTGCTTATTGGGCTTGGAAAGTATTTGGTTCCAGAGACAGAGACTAGTATAATATCAAGAACTTTAAAGTTTTTAATGATGTATTTATCTGCGAAATATGATTCTTTGTAAAGAATCTAACATAGCGATTCTATTTGCACACTTATATTTAATGCTTGTAAAATAAATCTTGTAAAAAAATTTTTAGTATGCATAATATTAGTATGGTTAAGTATCGCGGAGTGGAGCAGTCTGGTAGCTCGTCGGGCTCATAACCCGAAGGTCATAGGTTCAAATCCTGTCTCCGCAACCAATTGTCAATAAAGAGTTTCAGCGTTTTGCCGAAGCTCTTTTTTAGTGTAAAATAGGCATATTGTCACCAAATGATATTTTAGAGCGTATTAAACATTTGTTGATTTTTCATTCATGGCTTTATTTGCATTTATCCCTGTTGTAATTTTTTGTTCTTGGCGTGGTTCTATAACTTCTAAAACAGAATTAACTATATGTCCAATGCCTGGGATATTAGACATTTTTTCAAGCGAATTTGTTAGGTTTACACTTTTATCAATGATATCCATAAATGGATGATCGGATTTATTGTAGCCTTTAATTAAAGCCCCTGGATTATCAGAACTCATACTTACTATTGAGTATAGTAATTTAACTTTTAAATCTTGCGAACTTTTATCATCATCTAAATCCTCTATTTGCTTAGAAAGTCCTTCGAAAGTTTTACTAAGGGCTTCTTTATGAGTATATTCTTCAATAAGTCTTTTTGATAAATTTGACTTTCGATTTGAAGAATAAGCAACCCATAAAGCAGGAGCATATAGAGGGAATGTAGCCATTACAATTCTTGGCATGTCATTAATTACTGTTTGTATATCAAAACCTTTTCCAAACAGTAAATAAGCACTTAACCCAAAAGGAAGTAAAGATATTACTGTTAAGAATTTAATTGATTTATGAAAAGTTTTATCTGATTTATCTCTTTCTTCCTCTTCGGCTATTCTTTTATCATAATAAGCCGAACTTAAGCCAGCTGTCATTGCACCAGGGAGTAAAGATTCTACGTATTTATGTAGTTCATTGTATTTTTTTTGATTTTCTTCTATAGAGTGGTTAAAAACATCTTCTTGTTCTTTTTTTATTGCTTCGAAATCAAGTTTTAATTTTTTAAAACTATTTTCTAATGTTTCATATGTTTTTTCTAATTCTTCTTTTAGCCCCTCTACGTGGCCTGTTTTCCCAGTTTCTTCATTCTCTGTATCATAACCGAAAGTTTCATCATATAAATCTTTTATTTCATTATATTTACTTAATGTTCTTTGATGTATTGAAATAACTTTTTTTTCTAAACTGGCACAATTTTCCTCCTCCTCGGTTAGTTTTGTGCTGATTTCTTTTGCTTTAGACAAATAACTTGAACAAGTAGTAAATGCCTCATTGATTTCAGTTAATTGCTCTAGGAAATTTGTATTTTTTTCTTTAATAGAATCAGAAATTTGGGCAATTTCGTCCTGTTGGATTGTTGTATCGGAGTAAGCTTTTTCAATATCTTCAGCTATTCTTTTTATTTCATCAATTTTAGGCTCTAAGTATTCTAAGAGTTGTTTTATTTCTTGTTTTATATTTTGAGCTTGAAAAAAAGTATCTTGAGTTTTATTTTTATATTCACTAGTTTTTTTGGAATTTTGCTTTGCCTCTGCTACATCTTCGGGGGTTTTCGAAATAACTTCAGATAATTTTTCTTGCACTGAATCAATAATTTTTTTTTGTTCATGCATTTCAAGCCATAGTTTTTTACGTTCTTCTTCAAGATATTCTATATCCGACATTTTTCCTCCTAGAGTATTCCAATTAAAGTATAAATCATGGTAATTATAACATGTTTTTATATGGATATATCATTTGTAAAATTTGTTATTAATTTGCATAATTATTGCTTTGCAAAATGATTAAATCAACTTTTGATATATTTTGAAGAGAGATTAGAAAAACATCTCTAATCTCTCAAATTAAGGTTTACACAAAACTTGTTACGGAATCTTCTATTAACGAGTTTTTACTTGGGTTCGTTCATAATCAAGTTTTGTTAAGAATTGATCTATTACCCATTTTTGACCACCCGTATTAATTTTACCATCTTGGGTATTTGCTGCTATTCCATAAAGATCTTTTAATCCCTGGTGGTCTTGGTGTGCCACAGATCTTGCCTGAGTTGCATAACCACGAGAACTGGCCCTATCTAGATAAGAGGGTCTTCCTATTAACGTTGGAAATGTTTCAACCAATTCTTTTTCTATTTGAGCAAATTCTTTAGGATCTACTTTTCCATCATTTTTTGAAGCTCTATTAAAACCACCGGTTACTATAGTGGAAAATTCATCATGATATTTAGGCTCAAATCCACCTTTCCTTACATATGTCGTTCCTCCAAAACTAATTGTGGAAGTAGGAACGTTCACTACTTTTGTTTCTGGCTGAAACGCGTTTCTGTCATAATTTGGTACTACTTCTTTGTGATAACGAATTGCCATAAATACTCCTCCTGTTTTCTCTATTAACTATTTTGTTTCTCCATCTTATTATTTTAAAAACAAATTTTTTGCACTAAGTGCTAAAGAGAATGCGGGAAAATTATGTGATTTTACGAAACTCCTCTCCTAGCTTGCAAAAATCCAGGTTAATATTTCTTCACGCACCGTGTTTTTTCATAAATTTCATTTTTTTCTTCTTTAAATCAAATATTTTAGCCATTGCATAAGCTGTTTATTACAAAAGGTAACAATTAATCGTTAAAAGTTTTATCTTCATATGGGAAATTTTCTAAAGATTTTTTGTAATCTGCTAATGCTTCTATTATTTCTTTATCTTCTTTCAAGGGTGTCCTTTTTAGAGTTAGTTCTATATTGAGTCCATCAGCTTGTTGAAACGAAGTTTTCTTTAGTACTTTGATGAATTTCAAAGCAGTTTCCTTACTCATCTTTTCAGCATTAGAATTAAAAACAACACCTATGCATATAGCATCACGCATACCTGTATTATCGCGTTGAGCCAATCTATCCATAATGTCTATATATTTGCTCATTACCTTATCGGAGTTATTCCCTCTGATGATAGAAGACAATTCACTTATAGAACTATCACCTTGTTCTTCAATAATCCAAATACGTTCTCCGTATTTATCAAACATTTCCAAATAATCCAACTTTGATGCTTCGTTAAAGCTAGCTTCATTAACTTTACTGGAAATCAAATATGCTCTTTTTGCCTCTATGTCTTTTGTCGGGTCAGAAGAAAATTCTTCTTTTTCGACTAAAGATACGTTATTATCAACCAATTTATTGAGCAATTCTCTACGTTTTTCATCCTGAACTCTCCACAAGGATTTTTCTTCTTCTGTCATTGATGCCGAAAAAGCCTTTTGTTCTTTTAATAATTCACGATATTCTGCCAAGGTTTTTTGACCATCAAATTTTGGCAATTCAACTTCAGGTGGTTTGATTTCAGATTTCGGGGCTTCAGTCTTAGGTGCTTCAGGTTTTTTAGGTTCTAGCTTTGGAGTTTCTTCTTTCTTGAAAAACTTTTTTGCCAACTCGGCAATATTTTTTCTGAATACAATCCCCAATAAAATCAATCCGCCTGTAATTGCAGTACCAATTAGGACTTTATTTTGGTTATCAGTTTTTTCACTGCTTGGCTTAGAAACAGTATTTCTGTCATTGGCAATTGCCGTTTGTGAACCAAACGACCTGTTTGAGTAAATATTGGTATTGTAATTTACAGTATTTAGCTTCATATAATTAACCTACTTTTAGGTATTATAAAACACAAGATATTATTAATTGCCATTGCATAAGCTGTTTATTACAAAAGGTAACAATTAATTAGCAGTTTGTAGATGAATAAAACGATTTTTGAAATAAAAGCATTAATGTTATAATCTCCATATGGAAGTTAAAAAGATTAAAGCTTATTTTTACAAATCAGAATCAGGCGTAGAGCCTGTTCGAGAATGGTTACTAGAATTGGATATTCAAGACAGAAAAACTATCGGATATTCTATTAAACTTGTAGAATATGGCTATCCAGTTGGAATGCCTATTACAAAACATTTAGGTAATGGGCTTGAAGAAGTTCGAATAAATTTGCCTTCAAACAAAATAGCAAGAATTATTTTTGTTGCTGAAGATGTTGAAATGATACTACTTCATGGGTTTATAAAGAAAACTCAAAAAACACCTGATAAAGAATTAAATCTAGCCCTTCAGCGATACAAAAAAGTTAAGCAATAGATATTTGAAGTTTTTTGCCCAAAAACTTTACCGCTTTACTCATTGTTTTCAAGGTGATTGAGGTGTTTTTAGGGTCTAAAAGCCTTGATAAACTACTTCTTGATGTTTCTAAAGCCTTGGCAACTTGAGTATCAGAAAGATGTTCTTGTTCCATTTTTTTCTGTATCTCATAGGCTATAACAGATTTTATAGCCATTTCTTCAGACTCTTCAAGAATACCTTCTTCTTCTAAAAAGTCATCAAAACTGCTGCCCATATGTTTTTTATTTAGCATTGTTATTTCCTTTTAATTTGCATATTAGCATTGTACCACTTTTGGTACGATTTTAATCCCTCGATAGTATTATCTTTACAAAACTTAGATAATTTACTAAATTTATTAAAATTGTATTTACATTTTACGGCGAATAAGATATTGTACATATAGTTTAGGTAAAGTGGAGGATAAAGCCATGGCAAAAAGATATTATGTGAATAAAAATGCACAATCTAATGGAGACCATGAAGTTCATGTAACTGGTTGTAGCTGGATGCCTGATTCTATTAATTGTATTTCATTAGGTGAGCATGAAACTTGCAGAACAGCGGTTACAAAAGCTAAAGAGTATTATAGTCAATCAAACGGTTGTTATTATTGTTGTAATGCTTGTCATACAAGTTAGGAAGGGATAAAAAATGCCAGATGATTTAAATATAAGACAACCAGAAGACCCCCAAAAAGTCAATATTAATCAAGACCATGAGGTAAAATATTGGTGCCAACATTTTACCTGTAAGCCAGAAGAACTCAAAGAAGCTGTTAGCAAAGTGTGTCGGTAAATTAATGAGAGATATTGGGATGACTTTTGCGGAATATGAAAGAAATATTATTTCAGCAAGAACAGAAGTTGGCATGAAAGCAAAAGCGGAACAAGGTTATTTTCCTGCAAAAGCTCCTTTAGGATATTCCAGCGATGCAAAGTCCCTCTTGAAATTTTCCCTAAAATACTGAAAATATTTGAATGGCTTGTGTTGTAGAGTTGAACAAATTCGTAATCGGCATTGAACTTGTTGTTGGATTTTTTACGAAATTCAAATCATTGTTTTATCAAATCCATTTTTGCGAGAGCAATTTTCTTTGCATGCTCGGGAATTATTTTAGTTTCTGTTAAATCGTTCATACACTGTGAATCCTTGTTTTAACTGTCATTCACAGTGTAACTCTCTTTTCGAACACATCAAGTCATCTGTCCCAATCTCAGAGACATTCCGACACATCTTGTTGTTCAAGATAATTATAAATTGCAAACACTTGCACTATTTTGCATTGGGCTAAGAGTCAAATGCAACGCCAATGAGACCCTGAAACAAGTTCAGGGTGACGTAAAATTAGTGCAAGTAATAGGAAGAATAGTGCAGATAACCGGTAATTAGTGCAGGTGCATCTCCAAATACAAAAACCGCCGAAAGAGGCGGTACGTTTGTAATTATTCGCTTTTTTACCCTGTCTCACTTGCACTGTGAGGGTATAATGGCTCAAAGCTAGATATAGAGCTGAGAACCATTATAATTAGACACTCGAACTGATATATACATCACTGAGAGATGGAGATGTATTTTGAATAACAGGGAATTTACAGGGAAATTTTACATTTTGGAAGTTTTTTTGTACTTTGTGTTAAAAAATAACGCCAATATAGAGTGCTTTTCCAGCTTCTTTCAATCAAAATTCCCTAAAAAAGTAACAGGGAATTATTTTTTGACAATAGGGGAATTTTTCTGCAAAAATAGTAAATAATACAATTTCATTTATGCAAAAACTGCCTTGAGTTTGATAAGGTATTGTTGTTGATGAGGTAATATGGTTCCTGCAATTTCTTTTTCTTTCAAAATTTTCATCAATCTTTTTTCTTTAACGCGTATGTTATCCAAAAAAATTTGAGATTTTGCATCAATAAGACCCATTGCCTCTTTCTGTTCAAGAAATTCACGCTTACTTATTTGTGGACCGGAGAAAGTTTTTTGTATATTTTATATTTATCAACTTTTGGAGTTTTTCAGGACAAATAGCCCTTTTAATAGTTGCCATATTAAATACAAAATGGCTTGAATAAGGAATATTAGGTTCTTCTAAATAATCAGAAAGAGCCCTTTGCGATATTTCTTTATAATTTTGAGGGCTAAAAGCACCTATATTTTTACTTTGGGCAATAAACCTTACAATTTTATCATAAGGAATATTCTCAAAATCTATATTTAATTTATTAATTTGCCCATTAGTCTTAAGCTTTTTTAATTTTTCTTTAGCTTTAGGCGAAATATCATTTAACTTATCGAAGGCACCCTGATTATTTTCTGATTTTATTTCATCAAGAAGCTGAGCTTTCTTTTTAACTTCGAGCTCAATAATATCTTTTACATTTTGACCTTGAGCAAAAGGAAGAGTAAGATGTTGGACTTGTATATTAATGGAAAGTTAGATGAAGATGATTATAGCTTCAAGAAACAACAACTAGAGGGTTTTATTGTGTCTAAGAAGATGGATATATCAGAAACAGTTCATCCAGAGAGAGATTTATCAGCTTGTTTGGACTGGTGCTGTTTCACATTTAGTAATGTCCAAAAGATATGGGAAGAAGGAAGCTTGGATTTGAGACAACGGTTTCAGAAACTCATTTATCCTAAAGGATTAACCTATGATACTGAAAAGTTTCGAACCGTCCAAAAGAGTATAATTTTCAGTACTCTTGAGGCTATCCGAAACAATGAAGTTATATATGGGGCGGATGATGGGGCTCGAACCCACGCATATCGGTACCACAAACCGAGGCCTTAACCACTTGGCGACACCCGCCATATACAAAACTTTTATTCAATTTTCAATTTCGGTGCTTTTTCGTGGTACCGCCTCGGTACATAATCCGTAGACAGCCTTAACCACTTGGCGACACCCGCCATATACAAAACTTTTATACACTAAAAAAAAAACTATTTCAATAATTATTTTACGTCTTGTTTAATAACAATAAGATTTTGAATAACTTTCATCGCACAAGTCGGTAGAACAACATCGTTCAAACCGCCTGCTATGCTGATTATTCCACCGGCTTTCAAAACTGTTTCTTCACCTTTATACATAAATTTGTAATCAGTTTCCCTATCAGAACGCAATGTGATTTTTTCCATTTGTTAATTCCTTTATTTGTTTACATTTATCCGCTAAAATATATTATATGATGATTAGAAAATTTTTGTTACTATTTTGTCTATTTTTAATACTACCTGTTTTGGCAGATGAACAAAAAACAGCGGGGAATCCTTTTGATTTCATACAAGAATCTTTGCCTGTAGAGGATTATAGCGATTCGATTTTTCTTTTCGAACCAGGAATCTATGACAATAATCCCAAACCTTATAGTATTTATATGGGAAATAATTTCAGCAATCTTCTAAAAGGCGGTGTTCAAATTAACGAAACTCCCATAAAACCCAGTCCCAAAGATAACGATTTAATTTTTAAGCCCAAACATAAAAAAGACGGGAAATTATATATCGGAAACCTACCGGCAGGAAGCTTGACCAGAGGCGTAAAAGGAGGATATTCGCTTTACCAAAAGGACAAATTTGGATTTAGAAGTGAATATCTGAAAAACTCTTATAAAGAAGAATTTGAGAGAAATTCTATAATTATGTCTCCTGAATATTATGTAAATAAAAATGTTACCTTAAGAGCTTTTCATGGAGAAACAACCGGCAGGAAAGGCTTTGAAGAAGGTTTAGCCTTAGAATATGCCCTAAATAACAAAAAAATTAAATCTAAAAAAATTAAAAATCTTAGATTCGAAGTAAGTGCCTCTAAAGCCACAGGTGCAAAAAATGATTCTTCACAAAGATTTGGGTTTAATACGAGATATAATTTTTGATAGCAATTTTTAAAATTGAGGGGTTTTATAAATAAAAAAGAGAGGTATATGTGAAAAAAGCTTTGGATGTGGAAAATTTTTATAGTTACTGGGAAGAATCGGCAAAAAAATATCAAACACAAATTGCACTTCAAGATGATTATATTGGCGAAAAATACACTTTTTCGGAAGCTTTTAATGCCATAAAAACATTTGCGTCAGGATTAAAATCTTTAGGGCTAAAAAAAGGTGAACATATTTCATTTTTTTCTGAAAATTCTGCACGATGGATGATTGCAGATCAAGCTATTTTGATTTCAGGCATGGTGGATGCGGTCAGGGGTTCTGCAGCAAGTGCTTCAGAACTTGAATATATTTTGGAACAAAGTGATAGCACAGCTTTAATTGTCGAAAATCTTGATGTCCTCAACAAACTTTCTTCTAAAATTAAAGAATTGAATCTAAAATGTATAATTCATCTTTCCAAAGAAAAATATAAAGGCGAATTTTCAAGACTCATCTACTCTTTTGATGATGTCATGTCTTTGGGGCAAGAAAATGATTTTGTTCCTGCAAATGTAAATAAAGATTATTTGGCAACGCTTATTTATACCTCTGGCACAACGGGACACCCAAAAGGTGTTATGCTCACTCAAGGAAATTTGCTTTCGCAGGTCAAAAATGCTCACTATGCAATACGAGCAAAAAAATCGGGGAAATCCTTATGTATTCTACCGATTTGGCATGCCTACGAACGTGCTGTCGAGTATTATTTGCTTTCACAAGGCATTACAATGGTTTATACCAATTTAAAAAATTTCAAACCCGATTTGGCAAAATATCAACCTGATTATTTGATATCTGTACCAAGAATTTGGGAAGCTTTGTATGACGGACTTCATAAACACATAGCGACTTTGCCTGAAAACAAACAAAATATTTTAAATTTTTGCCTTCGCAAAAGTAAAGAATTCAAAAAAGCTGAAAGAATTGTCTCTAATAATTATTTGAATAATTTCAACCCTAATATCATGCAAAAATTAAATGCCTTTTTTGTAATAGCAAAATATTCCATATTACATCTTTGGGCTGATAAATTTATTTATTCCAAATTAAGAAACGGAATAAGTTCTAATTTAATATTGGGTATTTCAGGCGGGGGAGCTTTTCAAAACTATCTCGACGAATTTTTTGATGCCATTGGCATTGATGTTTTTAATGGGTACGGATTGACAGAATCTTCTCCTATTATTGCAGTAAGGACAAAAGGCAACGGCGTTTTGGGTTCTGTCGGAGTACCTTTAAATGAAACGAAAATAAAAATTATCGACCCTGAATCCCAAAAAGATATTAAAAATTCTACCAAAGGCGTTTTATGCATCAAAGGTCCTCAAGTAATGAGGGGCTATTACAAAAATTCCGAAGCAACTTCAGCCACTATTACAAAAGACGGATGGCTGATTACAGGTGATTTGGTCAATATCGCACCAAACGGAAGTATAATTATAACAGGCAGGGCAAAAGACACGATAGTACTTTCTAACGGCGAAAATATCGAACCGCAAGGAATTGAAGATATTTGCCTGAAAAGTCCTTTTATAAAACAAATTGTTTTGGTCGGACAGGACAAACCATCTTTAGGGGCATTAGTTGTGCCTGATTATGACAATATAAAAGCACAAGGTGTTGAAGATGGGGCGGTTTTACAAATAGTCCAACAAGAAGTCAAAAAAATGGTTCAATCACGAGATAATTTTATGAGTTTTGAGAGAATTTCTTCTGTAAGACTAATAAATGAAGGGTTTTCAATCGAAAACGGACTTATGACACAGACAGTCAAAATCAAACGCAACAAGGTTTTTGAAAAATATTCAGACATTATCGAAGAAATGTTTTCATAAATCTTTATAACTACTTTGATTGAAATCTTTAGGCGATTATAATTGATTTATAGAAAAAAACATTAAGGAAGTATTATGAATATCGCAATATCATCCAAAGAAACACTGAAATTGACGCTTTTGGCGTTGGCGAAGGAAGTTTTTGAAATCGAAGGCAATTCTATTTTGAGGCTTGCTGAAAATCTCGGAGACGAATTTTACAATGCTATAGAGCTTTTATATGCTTGTAAAGGGCGTGTAATCGTTTCCGGTATGGGAAAATCGGGATTAATTGGTCAAAAAATAGCTGCGACACTCTCCAGTACAGGAACACCTTCTTATTTTTTGCATCCTGCAGAGAGTACCCACGGCGATAGCGGAATTTTGACCAGAGATGATATCGTCATAGGTATTTCAAACAGCGGCGAAACTGCTGAATTGTTGCAGCTTTTGCCGATTATTAAAAGGCTCGGCATACCTCTTATTGCAATGAGCGGAAAAAAAGATTCGACACTTGGCAATCGCTCTGATGTGGTTTTGGATATTGCCGTAGAAAAAGAAGCTTGCCCTCTTGGAAAAGCCCCTACCGCAAGCACCACAGCTACTTTGGCGATGGGTGATGCTCTTGCTGTTTGTCTTTTGAGAAAAAGAGGATTTACGGAGGAAGATTTCTTATTTTTCCATCCATCAGGAGCTTTGGGACGAGGAATGCTTTATACTGTTGAAGAACTTATGCACAAAGAAGATGCACTTCCTGTTGTTCGTGAAAATGACACTTTTGCAAGTGTTTTGCTTGAAATTTCTCAAAAAAGACTTGGCTGTGCCGTTGTAATTAATGCTGACGGCAAAACTTGCGGAGTTTTGACAGATGGAGACATCAGAAGAACTCTTATGAATAATGATTCTGTGGCAAATTTGCTCGCAAAAGATGTTATGAGCAAAAATCCAAAAACTTTGAACCCTAATGAGCTTGCCGCAAAGGCACTTCGCATTATGGAAGACAATTCAATTACAAGCTTGATAGTCAATTCTGATTCGGGCGAACCGATTGGATTGTTGCATATTCACAATTTACTAAAAGCGGGCGTGGCGTAGATGGAACTTACAAATAAAGCACAAAAAATAAAATTAATCGCTTTTGATGTCGACGGTGTTTTGACAGACGGAAGTATCACTTATACCGATAACGGAGTCGAAATCAAGACTTTCAACGCCAAAGACGGTCAAGGTATGAGCATGTTGGCTGATTCACAATACATTACAGCTATAATCACCGCTAGAACCTCTGCTATTGTGGAAAAACGAGCAAAAGACCTCAAAGTCAATCACGTTTATCAAGGTGCCAAAAATAAACTCGTTGCAATCGCAGAACTTATGGAAATGTACAGTTTAGATTTTTCCCAAGTGGCTTATGTCGGCGATGACTTTCCTGATGTGTGTGTTTTGGAACTTGTAGGCTTGGCTTGTTGCCCTTTGGATGCTGTTGATGAAGTCAAGAACGTATCTCACTTTGTCGCTTCTAAAAATGGCGGGCAAGGTGCAGTTCGTGAAGTCGCAAATTTGATTCTTAAAAGTTCGGGGAAATTAGAACGCTTTTTAGTTCAAAAGGCTTTAAATCAATAAAATCAGATTTTAGGCTCATTTGAATTTCTTCAGAATTCACTTCAAGGGCTTTAAAGTTCAATTTTTGAGATTTTTCTGAAAGATTGAGCAACCTTAGCACAATTCCCTGCCTATTTTCAGCTTCTTTTACTGCCAAAAGGTATATTTTGGGGTTATTTAAGCCTATTTGCGTGTTCATTTCTTCTGATGACAAATATGCTATTGTTGGCTCAAAATAATTGTCTGCAAGCTTGAATAGGTCATTTGGGTTTTCGCAAAAACTGATTGCATACTCACAAACCAAATTTCTACGGCATTGAGCTTCTTTGGTTTCAAGAGTCGGTCCTGCAGGGTTTGAGCGGGTGTGGAGTTTTTTCTTGGAAAGCATTCCCACAGCTCTGAGCAAAGTAATTGATAAGTTTTTTTCAAAAATTTCGTATTCGTGGATTCCTTTGGTCAAAATGCTCACACCTTGTGCCCAGACAAATCTTTGCATCGGTGCGGTATTGGTTTTTAGCTCCTGAAAATTCTCCGCAGGCTTTTGTTTTTGCAAAGTATAATTTGGGTCAAAATCTCTCTTAATCAAGCCAATAGAGTCTTCAGACACCGTAGTTGTAATAAGATTTGGCATGATGAATTTGACTTGAAGCAAATGGTCATCTGATTTATTTTCGAATTGTGTTTTGAATTTGAGCATCGGGCTTTTGGCATCCAAGATGATTTGCGTTTTTATTTTGTGCAATTTTTTTGATTTTGAGCGAATTTTGTCGGATTTTTTGGGGATGTTGATTTGATAATCAAGCTCTAAAATCGCTCTATTTTTGCCTGAAAATTTGATTTTGCTTCCCTTGAAATCTGCTTTGATATCTTCATCACCGATTATCGGCGAAAAATTGTAAGTGTCTCCAACATCAGCTATATCTGTGATTTGATGCATATTTTTATAAATTTTGTTTTGAATTTTATCTTTGACAGTTAAAGTGCCGTCAGATTCGAGGGTAGCTTTGAGAAAATTATTTTCCATAGTATTTGCTGTTATTTTTAGGTCGGAATCTGTTTGTGGGAGGGCTTTTTTGCTTTGGACAGCAGGAATATTCTCGACCCTTGCAAGATAAGTATAAATATTTATTATGTTCTCACAGATAGGAATTTGGTGAATATTTTGGACGATTTTTTGCGGAAAATATCGCTCGGTATTAATCAGCTCAAAACCGTCTTTGAGTTTTTTAGTGGTTTTGAACTCGACATTTCCCGAAAATTTAAAACCCGATGTATTAAATACGCAAAGGTTTTCGCCTTCTGAAAATTTTGTCAGGGCTTTTTGCTTGATGGTTTCTAAAAGCTGGTTGATTCTGGCGTATCGAAATTCCATTTCTGAGTGGACACTGTCAATACTGCATCCGCATATACTGTCGTGGGCGTGGTTTTGAAGAAGTAACTTCCACGCATAATCCAAAATTTCTTTTGATGATTGAATTTTATCCGCGAAACAGCAAAGACTCAAAAAGGTTTCAATTTTTTTGATTTCCCAAGTTGTGAGGGTGTTTTGCCTTTTGAGATAATTTCTTGTTGAATAAGTCCCTGGCAAGATGAAGCTTTTAAAATTGTCTCTGAGTTCACCTTCGGCGGTTTCGAGATTGTCTTTTGTTGAGTTCAAATATTCAAAAACCGAACCGATTTCAAGAAAATCGAGACTATTTTTGTTAAATTCTGCAATTTTTTGAGGCAAATCATCGCTTGCAGCGAGGTGATCAGCCCCTATGGGGAGCAAAACCAAATCGCCGATGTTATTTTTTTTGATTTTTTCTAAAAGATTTTTGACGCCTTCTATGTTGTTTTGGGTGAAGAAATCTTGAAAATATCCCTCTAAAAGATGCGTAACTTGTATTTCAGCACCGCTTTTTGATTTCCAAATAAATTCGGATTTTTTATCTCCTGCTCCACGCCAAAGAAGAGCGTTTTTGATGTCAAAAGAGCTCAAAATATCCACCATGCCTGCACAATGTCCGAAAGCATCTGGGAGGTAGCCGATAAAATCATTTACGCCAAAGGCTTTTGCTTGTTTGGTGCCTATGAGCAAATTGCGAATGAGGCATTCTCCCGAAACTAAAAACTCATCCGCCAAAGTGTACCAAGGACCGATGACGATTTTTTTTTGTTCGATAAGTTTTTTTATCAAATCTTTTTTGTCCGGAAAAATTTCTAATAAATCATCAATGAGAATCGTTTGACCGTCAAGATAAAACTGCCCGAATTCTTTATTTTCGAGCTTTTTGACAATATCATCAAAGACTTCTATGAACCTGAAACGAAATTCTTCGAAGGTTCTATACCATTCTCTGTCCCAATGTGTGTGTAAATAAGCAATAATTTTCATACCCTTATTCTAGTCGATTTTTGCAAATTTGCCAAAGGGATATAGCCATATAGTTATTGTTTCTGATGATATCATGTGATATTTTCGGCTCAAAGCTAGAATATACTTGGATATAGAGGAAATTATTTTGATAAGGTCAGTTTTTACAATATTTATAATATTTTTCATCTTTTCAAATCTAATCTGTATCGCCAAAGAAGAAGAAGCCGTAACGCTGAATGACGATATTTCAAAAGAACTTAAAATAGAAGATTATGAACATTTTTTACAAAATATAGAACAAGTCGACAAAAAAATTCATGGTTCAAATAAAAGAGAAGATTTTATAAGCAAACTTTATAACAACAAAATTGATATCGGAATTGAAATCAATAAATATTTCAAAAAAGATACGCCCAAAGTGTTAAGCCTTGAAGATTGTGTAGCACTAGCGATGGAAAATAATTTTAATATCAAAATTTTGAGAACAAGAGAAGACCAAAAAAAATGGGAGTACCAAAATAATCGAACCGAATGGTTGCCTACGGCTTCTTGGTATGGCACTTTTTATAATTTGAACGGAGCTTTTTTGGCAGGAGGTGTAATTCCTGCAGACGTAGAAGAAAGCCCCATAATTTCTCAATTTATGCTGGATTGGAAACTTTTTGACGGTACAAACAGAATTTTTTCGATAAAATCCAAAAAAAATCTTTATTCTGCTGCAAAAAAAGATGTGCAATTTACACAGTCAGAAGTACTTAAAAACACTGTTATAGATTATTATACGCTCCTTGGTTACAAACTTGGAATAGAAGTTTTAACGCAAAATTTGCTGGAATCAAAGGCACAACTGGAAATAAATAAACAAAATTTGGAAGCTGGAATAGGTACCAAATTCGATGTTTTAAGAGCAGAAGCAGAAGTAGCAAGAGCAGAACAAAGACTTACGGAGTCTTATAATTTGTACAGAGCAGCTCAGGCGAGACTGGCAAATACATTGGGAATACAAGTTATTACTGCTGTTTTTCCGAAGGAAAATGAAGTAAATATGAAAACCCTTGTAGATAAAAACTTAGAAATCAATGATTTGTCTGATATGGCTTGTGAATCAAGACCTGATATAGAAGCTTTAAGATTAAAAATTAAATCGTTGGAAAATCAAAAAATCACCTACTATTCAGGTTTTATTCCGTCTGTTTCAGTTTATGGAGGAGTAGGAAATGTCGGTACAAATGACTTGGGTCTGTCTCCTTTGAACAAACAAGTCGGCATAGTCTCGAAATGGACTCTGGGCAACAATCTTGGGCTAAATGAATATACACAATTTAAAACCTTTGATGCCAAAATCTGCGAAGCTAAACTTGAACTACAGAATAAATACAGAAATATTCAACAAAATATAATAAAAGCCTACTATGAGGCACAAACTTCAAGAGAAAGAGTTGATTATGCTGAGCAGCAAGTTGAATCAGCCGATGAAAGCTTACGTTTGGCTTTTTTGCGACTGGAATCCGGAATCGGGATTTACGTTGATGTTTTGCAATCACAATCTGCCAAAGTCGATGCAAAAATAAACTTAATTCGAGCAATAATTGACTATAATATTGCACAAGCCAATATGCTCTTTGAAATGGGGGCGATTTCTCCTTGCAATCTTTTATCCTCTGCTGAAAATGAAAAAATAAAAGAAAAAGATTTGCAAAAAAATGAACCTAATAAAAAAGATGCTTTAAAAGAAGAAATATTAGATAAACAAATTTTAAAAAAGGGTGATTTTGAAGAATTAAAAGAATTGGAAGAAAAATTGCTCAAAATAAAAAAATAAATTATTTGATCTTACTTGCCAATTGACCGCATGCAGCATCAATATCAGCACCGCGTTCGAGCCTGACTGTGGTTTTTTTGCCTGATTGCTCCAAAATATATTTAAATTTATAGACTGTATCTTTGTCGGGTTTTTGAAACTCATCATCACACACAGGATTGTAAGGAATAATATTTATGTTGCAATGAATATCTTTGAGCAGTTCTACAACTTCTTTGGCACAAGCTACAGAATCGTTGATGCCTTTTATCAAAGTGTATTCTATTGTAATTCTTTTATCCGTCTCTTTCATCCAAAAATGGAGAGCTTTTATAACGTCTTTTAACGGATATTTTTTATCAATTGGCATTATTTTTTGTCTAAGCTCGCTGTTTGGTGCATGCAAAGACAATGCAAGCGTTAAAGGTTTTTTCGATTTAGCAAGTTTGATAATTGCAGGAACTATGCCGCTTGTTGAAATTGTTACACGCCTGATTCCTATTTGAAGGTCTTGATTGAATATTTCTACCGAACTCAAAACATTATCAAGATTCAACATCGGTTCGCCTTGCCCCATATATACGACATTAGTAACTTTGAGCTTTGTATCTCTTTGTATCGAAAGGATTTGTTCGACAATTTCTGTATCGGTCAAATTCCTGACAAAACCCATTTTTCCTGTGGCACAAAATTTACACCCTACCGCACAGCCAATCTGAGAACTTACGCAAGCTGTCAAATTTGCACGATTGTCAAACCTCATAAGCACGCATTCGGTTTTGTTACCATCATTGAATTCCAACAAATATTTGATTGTGCCGTCTTTTGATATTTGACGCTGTACAATTTTTGTTTCTGTAATTTTTGCTGTTTCTTTAAGCTTTGCCTTAAAATCTTTTGAAATATTTGTCATTTCATCAAAATCCGATATGGATTTTTCATAAATCCAACTATACAATTGCTTTGCCCGAAATTTGGATTCACCTAAGGTTTCGACAAAATTTTCCAATTCTGATAAAGATTTTCCGCTCAATAAAAATTTTTCGTTCATATTAAAATTTTACACTGAAATTTAAAAAACGTATTATAATTATTGAAAATAGATTTTAAACGGAGTTAATTTTATTTATGTTTGATGTAATCACAATCGGCGGAGCGACTTTGGATTTTTTTGTAGAATCCTCTAAATTCAATATTCTTGACCTGAAAAGCATTGATAATCATAAAGAATATTTGTGCCTTGGATATGGAGACAAAATTGAAATCGAACAATCAAGCTTCGATATTGGCGGTGGTGCTGTCAATACTTCTGTTTCTTTTGCAAAACTCGGTTTAAAAACTTCTTTATTTACAAAAACAGGCTCAGGACACATTGCCAATTATCTTTTGAGCAAAGTCCGCTCTCGCAACGTAGATACATCTTTGGTCGTCAAATCCACCACCGAAAGAACAGGTTTTTCGATTATTTTAACCAGCTTTGAGGGCGATAGAACTGTTTTGACCCAAAGAGGAGCAAATTCTACTTTGCAAAAGGAAGATATTAATTGTGAAGCTTTGAAACAAACAAAAGCCATATATTGTTCTTCTTTAAGTAACAATTCGGAAAAAATACTTGTAGACATAGCCGAATTTTGCCACCAAAGCAATATAAAATTTGCCTGCAACCCCGGAGGCACAACAATACAAAAAGGAATGAACTCTCAAAAAGATTTTTTATCACATACGAATATTTTGATTTTGAATAAACAAGAAGCCTCTGATTTTACGGGAATAATCGAAAAAACAGAATCAAAATACGATGAAATCCCTGAAAACTCTATCAACCTTGATGTCCAAAACATTCTTGTAACTCTCAAAAAATTTGTCAAAGATATCGTTGTCATTACAGACGGCAAAAGAGGTGTTTATGTTTATGACGGGCAAAAATTTTACACAGCAAAACCTTACCCTGCAAAAGTTGTAAGCACTTTGGGTGCCGGAGATGCCTTTGCCAGCACATTTGTTGGTACTCTTATAAAAACCGACAATATCCAAAAAGCTATCGCTTTAGCACTTATAAATTCTGCTTCAGTAGTAGGAGAATATGGGGCTCAAACAGGCTTAAAGACTTACGATGAGCTACTTGATATATATAAAAAAACTAATATTGAAATCTTTAAATTGTAACGAAAACTTAACAAAAGCAGTCCAAAATCTAAAGTTAAAATGAAAATTTACCGACATATCTAATATCAAATTTTCTAAGGAGAAAATTCAGTGTGTATGTCGGTTAAACAAATTCAAGAGCGTATTTGTGCATCTAAAAATGAAGTCTTGG
>Ga0209467_1000652_pt1 | contig 41390 bp, 35 predicted proteins | sample Higcelwee11metaG_FD_187175 | JGI IMG/M metagenome (GOLD analysis project Ga0209467, IMG submission 187175) | Freshwater pond sediment microbial communities from the University of Edinburgh, under environmental carbon perturbations - High... | ecosystem: Environmental > Aquatic > Freshwater >... | reverse complement strand
ACCGTTGACTTCAGTCGGGACCATTCTTCCAACCGCGTTCTTAATTAACTTTTTCATTAAGTTCCTCCCTCCAGTTTTCAGCTATTAAACCAAGATTTAAAGCAAGGGTTATTGTTTTTTCAGCGCGTTTTACGACGGGTAGATCGATCATTTTAGTGCCTAAAGATACTACTCCCAGCCCTTTTTCGGCGGCATTCATATAGGCATTTACGATCTTTTTAGCTTTATCGATCTCTTCCGGTAAAGGAGCGAAGCTATCGTGTATCACTTTTATCTGTCGGGGATGGATACAGCCCATTCCGTCAAAACCCATAGCTTTAGATTTCAAAACATTCTGTTTAAGCGCTTCCATGTCCGAAACATCGGAGAAGACAGAATCAATAGCCTGTATTTTAGCGGCGCGGGCAGAGTTAACGAGCTGAGCCCGTGCGAAGAAAGATTCTGTTCCCTCGTTCGTTCTCTGGGTTCCGAGATCGGCCGTATAATCCTCAAGGCCTATTGCGAGCGATACGACATTTTCAGCCGTTGCGATCTCGTAAGAATTAATAACTCCGAGAGCGCTCTCGATTATCGGCATAAGCCATATTTGTCTTTTGTCTTTGTTCAGCGATCTTATTTTCGCGTTAACTTCTTTTATCTGACCCGCGTTCTCGCATTTAGGAACGAGTATCATGTTCACATTGTGAGGTACGCAGTATTCAAGGTCTTTCAATCCAATAGGAAGCTGGTTTATCCGCACCATTCTTTCAGCTCCGTAAAAATTTACATTACGAAGCGTGTTTCGGACCAGTATAGCGGCTTCAAATTTCTTTGCGGGAGCTACTGAATCTTCAAGGTCGAGTATTATACCGTCTGCGCTGTGGATACCGGCATTCAGAGCCAGTTTAGGCGTATTGCCGGGAAGGTAGAGCCTGGATCTTCGGAAACGGTCCCTTTCTGTCTGAAATTTATTTTCAGGAATTACCGGCAGAAGGTACTGTTTGTCTGTTTTTACAAGCATCTTGACCGCTGCTTCGATCCTTGCCGCGATAACATAATCCAGCGCTCCGGTATCTTCGATTTTGAATCTGGCATTTTTAATGCCGTAGAAATTCAGGACATCTTTACAAAGGCGAGTAATATTATCGCCGTAAAGAGCCTTAACTTTACTGACAAGCTCGATCTTCAGTCCGCCGCTTGTTGTCAGCTCCAGAGTAACCGCGCAATCGGACCGGACATCCTTTCCGTAGCTACCTGTGTTTGCAATTTTTGTCATAATCTCTCCGGTTTATGATTTAAGAATCAGTTAAGTTTAACAACCCAGATAAGGCTGGCATCTTCGTCTGAAATATTTATAAAAATATGGGGCAGGTTGGAATTAAAATAAAAACTATCGCCCTTATTCAGCGTATATTTTTTTTTGTCAACGGATACCTCAAAAATACCTTCTAATACAAAACAGAATTCCTGACTGGGATAATTGCTCGTCATGATCTCTTTTGAATCGGAATGTTTCTTAAAAATTATTACATAAGGTTCCATCTGTTTTGCAGGATCATAGTTCGATAGCAGGTATGAACTCGTACCTTTATCGTTATGTTTTACTATCTTCCTTTTATCTTCTCTTACAACAGGATTTCTGGAACGGGCTTCATTTTCACCTATCAGTTCCCCGACAGTCGTATTGAGCGCGTCAGCTATTTTTTTTAGAGTCACAAGTGACGGAAACGATTTTGATTTTTCGATCTGGGAAATTAAACTTGGGGAAACGCCAATTAGATTGGAAAGATCCTTAACCTGAAGATCCAATGATTCCCTTCTGGATTTTACTCTTTTGCCGATGCCTTCCATTAACCCCCCTTTGCGAAAGTTAGTTAATTAATTAAGAAATACTTCATAATTAACTGCCGTTATTACTGATTTGCAAGTAAATTTTTTAAATAAATTTCTTAAAATTACACACAATCTTTTAAAATGACCTTTTATTTGCGATAAATAATTACTTGACATTGTTTTTATGCAAAAATAAATTGCATGGTCTTTTTGAATTAACTTACGGGGGAATAAAATTAATAAGAAAATAGGCATTAGAATAGAAGATAAATACGAACTCGAGAGGAGAACGCCTCTTATTCCTGAGGATGTTAAAAAGCTTGTATCAGGGGAAGGTCTTTCGGTATCAGTGCAAAAGTGCAAAAAAAGAATATTCAAAGACGCCGAATATAAAAAAGCAGGTGCGGTTCTTTCCCCGGATATGGAAGACTGCGACGTGATCTTCGGAATAAAAGAAGTGACCATACCGTCATTTGAGGATGGAAAAACCTATGTGTTTTTTCCGCATATAATCAAAGGACAGTCATATAATATGCCGATGCTCCGTAAAATGATCGAGAAGAAGGTCAATTTGATCGACTACGAGAGAATTACGGACGATAAAGGCAGAAGGCTCGTATTTTTCGGGAACTATGCAGGTCTGGCCGGAATGATCGATACTCTATGGGCACTGGGTTTAAGGTTGGAGCATCTTGGGTATAAAAATCCCTTTTCAAAACTTAAACAGTCAAGGATGTATGATTCACTGAATGAAGCAAAAAGCGTATTAAAAGAAATATCCGCCGAAATCGCAAAAAAAGGGCTTCCGAAAGAGTTATGCCCGTTCGTAGTAGGATTTACAGGCTACGGAAATGTTTCAAGGGGAGCGCAGGAGATTTTCGATATACTCCCCTTTGAAGAAATAACCCCAAAACAGCTTCTTACGCTTGATAAAAGCGCTGCTTCCAACAAGAAACTATATAAAGTTATATTCCGGGAAGAACATCTTGCCGAAAGGATTGACGGAAGTCCATTTATACTACAGGAATATTATGACCACCCCGAAAAATTTAAAGGCGTTTTTGAGCAGTACATACCTAAAATGACAGTTATAATGAACTGCGTATTCTGGACAGAAAAATACCCAAGGCTGGTAACAAAAAAATATCTTGCGAAAAATTACGGTAAAAAATTCAAACTTCTGGCCATCGGTGATATTTCCTGCGATGTTCACGGGTCTGTTGAATGTACTGAATTGGGTACGCATATCGATGACCCCATCTATGTTTATGAATCAAAAAAGAAAACATATAAAATGGGTCATGAGGGTGATGGCCTTCTGATGATGAGTGTGGATATTCTGCCGAGTGAACTTCCGAGAGAAGCTTCAGAATTTTTCAGCAAAGCTCTCATTCCGTTCGTTAAAGATATCGCCGAATGCGACTTTTCAAAACCGTTCGGTAAGATAACTCTACCCGCCCCGATAAAAAGAGCCCTTATACTTCTGAGGGGAAAATTTACGCCCGATTATGAATATATCGAACAATTTCTTAAGTAATATTGGAGAAAATCATGAAAAAAGTATTGATTCTCGGAGCAGGTATGGTAGCTCAGCCGATAATAAGATACCTGTTATCAAATAAGATCAAAGTAACTGTTGCTTCAAATACGCCTGAAAGAGCTGAGAAAATGATCAACGGACACAAAAACGGGACGAATATCACTTGGAGTATCGAAGATGATGCAAAGCTGTCCGAAATGGTCGGGGAGAACGATCTTGTGGTCAGCATTTTACCTTACATTTACCACCTTAATGTAGCTAAACAGTGTATAAAACATAAAAAGAACATGGTTACAACTTCCTATGTTAAACCGGAAATGAAAGCTTTGGACGGCGAAGCAAAAAAGGCGGGGATTATTATTCTAAATGAAGTAGGTCTTGACCCCGGAATTGACCACATGTCTGCAATGAGGATTATTGATCATATCCACAATAAAAAAGGAAAAGTCATTGAATTTTATTCATTCTGCGGCGCGCTAATAGCTCCTGAAGTAGAGAAGAATCCTTTCAACTATAAATTTACCTGGGCTCCGAAAGGTGTGGTAATGGCCGGCAACAATGACGGAAAGTATCTCCGTCACGGAAAGGAAAAATACATTTCCTCAGCCGATCTTTTTAAGAAACCGTTAAAGGTGGATTTTCCTGAAATCGGAAAACTGGAAGTTTACCCCAACAGAGATTCTTTGCAGTATATTGAACTTTACGGAATTCCCGAAACGAAAACTATATTCAGAGGAACATTCAGATATTCAAAGTGGTGTCAGGTAATCACAGCTATGAAAGAGCTTAATCTGATTTCCTACGACAAAATAAACATGAAGAACAAAACTTACGCAGATTTTATGGCGGGTCAGATCGGCGAAAAGAGTTCAAAAGACATTAAAGTTAAAGTGGCAAAATATCTGAAAGTGACCGAAGGAGCAAACTCTATTAAGGCACTGGAATGGCTAGGACTTTTTTCTGACGAAAAGATCAAAAGGAACGAAGATTCTCCTTTCGAATTAGTATCAGACCTCATGATTGCAAAAATGATGATACAGGATAAAGAGCGCGACATGGTCGTTATGCAGCACACTTTTGTAGCAGAATACAAAGACGGAAAAAGAGAAGTAATCAAGTCTAGAATGCTTGATTTCGGTACTTTCGGCGTAGAAAATAAAGATACATCTATAGCAAGAACAGTTGCACTTCCCGCCGCAGTAGGCGTCAGGATGATACTCGAAGGCAAGATCAAAGTAAAAGGGGTTTACATTCCTGTGATACCGGAAATATACAATCCGATACTTGACGCTTTAGAGCACATGAATATTAAAATGGTTGAAGAATACGGTCTTCCTGAATCTGAAACTATAAAATAAACAGTGTTATTACTTTTGTTAAAGGCAGGTTCGACCTGCCTTTTTTATTTCTCTGTTTTAAGGTGCTCCACCCACCAGCCCAAATTTTCCTCAAGGGCTTCAGTAAATCCTTTTTCCTCAAATCTTATGAAACCTTTTTTATCTACTACGCAAATATACGGTATTCCTTCGAACCCGAATTTTTTTGAAGTGTCTTCCGCTCCGAAAGCGAGTCCCATCTTAAATTTTTCAGCAGCGAAAAATTCTTTAGCCTTTTCAGGATCTTTTTCCCACACATTGACCGATATGATTTTTACGCCTTGAGGTTCCCCTTCAGCGAATTTGCTTAGTACCGGCATGGCCATTCTGCAGGGACCGCACCAGGTCGCCCAGAAGTCGAGTATTACTATATTACCTTTCAGGCTTTCCAGAGTATATTCTTTTCCGTCGCGAGAGGTAAATTTTGTATCAGGGGCAGGTTTGCTTAGCTTTGAATCTAAAATCTTTTTCTTTCTTTCGCCTTGACCTGATCTGCGGTTCTCAGCGATTTTATTTTCGATACCTGCCCAATCTTTATGCGCTTTCAAGCTGGTGTATTTTGCGTTTCTTTCCAGCGTCATTATTTCATCGTAACCCAGCTCTGCTGATTTTTTTATTGCATTTACCGCATTCCCGATATCTTCATTTTCGAGGTAAACCATTCCGGACATTAAGTTCCTTTCTTTATCGTTGATTTTTCTGACGGTTTTGAGAATAAAATCCTGAATCATTCCGGTATGTCCGTATTTTTTTAATTTATCGATAACATTATAAGCGGCATACATGTTGAGATCCTCTTCGGAGGTTCCCGGTTCCTTCTCTTTAAGATATACCAAAAATGACTCATAAGCTTCTTTCGGCTTTCCAAAAACAGCGTATCCGTCTGCAATTACCATTTCGGTAGCCCAGTTATGTTTATCAAGTTTCGCTTTTTCGGCGAATATCATGGCTTCCGGATTTTTTTTATTAAGAAGGAGTTTAAAATAAACCAGTGAACTTATTCCGTCTTTTGTGTTTATTTTAAGAAATTTCTCAAAATGTTTTTCATCCGAAGCGAGTGTTTTCTTTAATTCTCGAGCTGTTTCGTCATCTTTAAAAAAACAATGTTCCATATAGTTTACCGTCAGGAGCCTGTAGCCGTATTCCCATTCAGGATCGAGCTGAATTATTAGTCTGCCCATTTCGATTACTTTGACTTTGTCTTCAATGTTACGGGCAAATAGATATGCAGCCAGTTTATTTTTAGGGTTTTTTTCGTATTTCTCCTTCAGGATTTTTTCTGTGGCATTTTTATCAGTGTTATTCATAACAGATGTCGCCATTCTCAGAGCATCGATATCGGTTGAGTTGTTATAGTAATCCAAACCTATTTGAAAAATCTTGTCCGGCGGTGCGTTGTCCTCTTTTTGCGCAATTTGGATTTCCTTTTGTATTTCTTCGTATGTATATTTTTTGTCTTGAGCATGGATGGTAAAAACCATACATAACGCGGTAAGTGTTATCAATGCTGCGGCAGATCCCTTCATTTCGTTCTCCGATTTGTTTACTAAATTTATAATTCTTCGTAGACTAAGAATCAACTCAGAAATTTAATCAATAATACCTGAAAGTCAAAGCCAAAAAAAGACTTTGCATATTTTATGATTTTTTTTTAATTTAGACTTAATAATTTTGAGGAATGGTAATTTGAATAAATCTATTTTATACATACTACTGACTATTGTGATTACATCATTTTCCGCACAGTTCGAGATCGTAAAGGATATTGCGGAGAGACCAGGCGATCTGAGTGTGCAAAAATATCCTAAAAAAGATGTCAATGGCGACTGGTGCGCACTTTTAAAAGTGTTCACGGATATAAAAGATGTTCAGTTTAAGGGTAACGGCTATGAAAATCACGACTATAGAGACGGCATTTATTATGTATATATGTTCAATGGTAGTAAGGATTTAACTTTTATAAAGGATGGATATACTACAAAACCGCATACATTTCCGTTCAAACTAAACTCAAACAAAGTTTATAGCATTGAGATCAAAGGAATCGGAGAAGAAAGAAAGATCGTAGATGTCGCGATTACAATTCAGACAGAGCCTGCCGATGCGCAAGTTTACATTGATGAAAAGCAGTACAAGCAGAGTGAAAAAATAGTTGTGCCTATTGGTAAAAGAAACTTGAGAATCACACGCGAAAATTATGAACCTGTAAATAAAGAGATTGATGTATCAGAAAAAGATAATTTCTTTCCAATCGAGCTTCAGAAAGTAAAAAAAGCCAATATATTTATCTCTTCGGTTCCTGAAGGAGCGATGGTGTACATTGACGGATCAAAATACGGCGAGACTACTCTTTCAGATTTTCACCCGACTGGCACATATAAGATCAGGCTGGTCAAGGACGGTTATTTGGAGCTTGAAGAAAATATCGAGATTCAATATCCCGAAACAAAAAAAAATTATGACCTAATTAAAAATGCGGGAACCATAAAAGTTATAACATCTCCAGAAAAAAATATGGATATTTACATAAACGGTACTAAAAGAGTGGAAAAGGCAGATTTTACATTCAAAGAAATGCAGCCGGGTAAATATAAAATCAAAGCTCAGTCAAAATTTTATGAGACTGAAGAAAAAGAATTCGAACTTAAGGTCGGAGGCAGCGAAACTATTGAACTCAAATCCGTACCGACATACGCCCTATTAACAATAGAAACAGATCCAAACGCAGAAGTATTTTTGAATGGACAAAGAATAACTCAGCTAAAAGATATCATACTCGAACCTCAAAAATGCAATATTGAAGTCAAAATGAATAAAGCTGAGGCAATAACAGAGACTATTATCCTAAAGAAAAACGACAGGCCGGCACCCTTAAAACTATACCCCAAAGTCGCAAAAGGCACTGTTCAGGTAGCAGTTGCTCTTGCAGATGCTTCAATTGAACTCAAAGGGGATTCTGGGGAATTATATAAAGTTACAGGTTCAGCATTGAACGAAGAAGTTCCGGTTGGCAGTTATGATCTTAGGATAAGTAAGAAAGGATATAAGGTTTATAATAAGAGGTTTACATTAGAGCAAGGAAAAATCATCAAAGAAACCGGTATCAAACTTGAAAAACAGCCTGTCGAAAGTGTACTCATCCCCTATGGTGAAAGCTATAACACATTTAAACCCGCCAATGCTGACGAATGGGGTCAGTTAAAGATTAAAACAGTACAAAAAGACACGCAAATATATGCGAACGGAAAGCTGATAGGAAAAGGAGAGGTTGCAGTTGATGCCTACGAAGGTGAGTACCAGATTAAGCTTGAAAATTCTGATGCGTTAAGTGAAACTTTTAGTGCGCCAGTAGAAGTATTTAAAGAAACTTTTGTTGATATAAATTTAGTAGATTCAAAAAATGAATATAGTAAACTTATATCAATAAAAAAAGAGTATAAAACATGGGAAGATTTTTATGAAAACTCAAAATCCTTAAATTCAGACATGGATGGTAAATATCATTTTTGTGAACATTTTTTATGGATGGCGCTTGTCGGTACATGTGATTTGACAATCGCTGGCGTGATTATGGATTTGGCTATGAATAAAGGTGGTGTTTCTGCTAAAACACAGAAACAGAGAGTTAAATCTGCGTCTTACTTAAGTGTAGCCGAATCAAAAAATAAGCATTACGGTTGTGCAACATGCGCAATGTTTGACAAAGAATTATATACTGAAGTATTGTCAGATGAAGAGATAAGAAATAATAATAATCAATTGAAATCCGAAGCTCAACAAAAAGCCTTAAATTACAATTCGGAAATCAAAAATAAAGAAGATTTAATAAAAAGTAATCTAAAAAAAGAACTCGAAAAATCCTTCATCAAATATCGCATCGGAACCGGTGAATGGAAAACGATACCAAGCAGTTTTAAATTGGATTAGAAATGATGTCAGTTAAGCTTTCGGTTATTTTGATTCTACTCTTCGTTATGCGAGTTCTTGTATCTTCAGAATTTGATTTTGGATGGGAAGAACCTGTTCTTTTTAATAATGGGTATTATGAGCAGAGAATTAGTGAGACTGGGGAAAATTCTTCGGGCGTGCAGGGTATGATCGCCCATTACAGAAGTCATGAAAGCCCGTGGCGTGGTACTCACTGCCCCTGTTTTCCCACATGCTCGGCTTATATGCAGTATTCTCTAAGCGAATATGGTTTTTTAAAAGGTATGCTGATGGGAGTTGACAGGCTGTATTTAAGGGAGAACAGGACTTTGCTGGAAGGAGCAAACTTTTATTTTAAAATTGAGAGGAGAAATTATATTGATCAGGAACAGAGAAGCGGAATGTATGACCCGCCTGAAGCGAATAATATTTTCGGGGAGAATGACTGGCGTACCGTTCTTCCTTATTTTTATTTTATTCGTGAACGCGACAAGATGCCAGGTAATTGATCTTAACGATTTCAGAACCTTGGGCAAACTTTACAAAGATAAAGATCAGCATTTTTTATCTTACACCTACAATCTATCTTACTATTATATGGTTCCCAAAAGTGATGAGAAACTTTCAGCGGGTTTTGATGCTCTTTATTCCGCAATGCTGTATAATCGCAGGATGGAATCCGAAACTTTATTCGAGGATATCATCGGATCTTTTCCGGAAAAGAAAAATGAAGTAACCGGATATTATTTATACTACCTGATGAAGCTCAGTTATTTCGAAAAATCAGAAGAACTGCTTAAAGATGCGGAAAATAATGATAAAACATATTTTTACCGTTCTTACAAATACTTACATGATAATAGTTTAAAAGAATCCTCAGATAACTTATCTTCGATATCGGCTGATTTTAAATATAAAAATGAAAGCGATACACTTTTTCAGATGATAAATCAGGAACCTGGCTATGATAAAAAATACAAAAGCCTTGCGTTTATGATGTCGGCGATACTTCCGGGTTCAGGTCAGTATTATGCAGGCTCAAGATTTGACGGAATTAATGCACTAAGTTTTAACCTTATCACAGGGATAGCGACATATTCATCATGGCAGTATGAACTTACAAAAGACAAGAAGGACAGAAACTATATCCTTCCCGGAATTGCTTCGCTTTCTTTTCTCGGTTTTTACTTCTCTAATCTATACAACTCGGTAAACATAACATCGAAAACTAATTTGTACAAAGAAGGATTGTATTATCAGAAAATTCTGGACAGGTTTAATATGATAATATCGGATCAGGAATATTTTCTAAGCTACAGAATTGATTTTTGAGGTGATTTATGAAAAATATGATTTTAATCATATTATGTATTAGCCCTATTGCATTGTTTGCTCAACAAGACGAAAAGCTAGCTGATATTTTCATAAAATCGAATCCCGAAGGCGCATCAGTTTATATTGATGGAATAAAATTAGGAATTACGCCTCTATTGACTTTTTATCCTCAAGGAAATTATAAAATAAAACTTAAATGTGATGATTATGAAGAAATTGACGATACGATAAACATTAAAATCCCTCTTACCGAGAAAACATATAATCTCAAAGATATCAGTGCCACTCTTACAATTAATACTATTGATAAAGCTAAAGTTTATCTGAATAATGAACTGATTTCAGATATAAAAAACATAAAATTATCTCAAAAACCTTATTCTATAAAAGTTGAATTGGGTAAAACATCTACAATGGAAGAGAAAATAATACCTAAAAAGAATGAAAAAATAGTACTTAACATGTTCCCTGAAATAATAACTGGCTCGTTTCAGATCGCTGTTTTCCCATCAGACGCTCAAATTTATTTAACTGATGAACAACTTATTGAGCATAGTGCGGTTGGAAGCACAATTTTTGAAAATATCCCTGCTGGAGTTTGTGAGTATAAAGTTACAAAGAAAGGATTTATCACATATTCAAACGAAGTATTAATAGAAAAAAATGATATTGTCAAAAAGTCAATAAGCTTAGATACTATATCTACTGCAAGTATTTTTAAGCCAATTGGGGCGAATGAAATTAATGATCGGACATTATGGGGAGAAATGACAATCAAAGTAATTCAAAAGGATACGGATATTTTTGTTAACGGAAAATTTGTTGGGAAAGGTGAAGCAAAAGTAATCGCATATGCGGGCAACCATGAGATCAAGCTCGAAAAAATCAATGCCATGAACGAGACTTTCATAGTTCCTGTAGAAACTGATTTAGATACTTATATTGAAGCTATATTGATTGAAGGTATCGGAAACGAGTATAATGAATATCTTTCTCTCAAAAAGGAATATAAAACATGGGAAGATTTCTACGACAGATCAAAGGAAATGGTAAATCGATATAGTTTTAATAGGGGAGAATATCATATTTGTGCCCATTCATTCGATTGTGTTTTTACATATGGATTAAATATCGCTGCTGGGTCTAGCTTACTTCTGGACTTAATGCGTTCAGCTTCAACAGGATTTGATTCAAGATCATACGAATTAGTTGCTTTGTCAAGGAGAAGAAATACTACGAATTATGCATACAAAACAGGTAAAAAATATTTTTGTACTCATATTGCTTTACTGGATACTGATTTGTACACTGATGCAATCCCTGTTCCTTCCTCAGAGATGAGCGTGTATAACGCGGAACTAAAAAATTCTGCACAAGAAAAAGCTGATGTTTATAATTCTGACATTTTTGATAAAGAACAACCCGTTATCTCAAAAATAAATAATGAAATTAAAAAAGCATATATCAAATATCGTATAGGAAACAGCAAATATATCACAATACCGAGCAGTATTAAATTTTGAAAAATAGACTTGAAAACTGATCTAAACTCTTTTCATCGAGTCTTTTAATCATTCGAATATTGGCTTTCTTGTTGCTTTTTTTATCGAGATATTTTAATTTTATGTAGTTTGAAAATAACAAGCTTATTAAATATGAAAATTCTTTTTATACTTTTTTTGTTTTCAATATTCTGTTTCTCATTTTCTGCGCAGTTTGAAATTGCGAAACCAATAATAAAAATCGAAAATGATATTTCAGCAGTACGAAATGAAAAATTGGATATCAATGGATCGCCGTGTGCTTTGATAAAAGTTTATAGTGATATTGAAGGTTTAATTTTTGAAGAAAAAGTAACATTAGAGGGCGCTGAATACAAAGGGATGGGCGAATACTGGGTTTATTTGTGGGATGGCAGCCGAAAACTGACCTTTAAAAAAAATGGCTATTTACCAAAAACATACGAATTTCCATACAAGCTTGAAGCAAGTACCGTTTACAGATTAGAATTATCAGGTATCGAGGAAATATCAATTACAATTCAGACAGATCCTTCAAATGCGATTGTTTATTTCGACGGAAAAGAAAAGGGGAAAATAGAGCAACTTAAAACATCTTCTGGAAAGCACGAATTAAAACTCGTTAAAGAGGGATATGAAACCAAAATAGTAAATATTGAGGTAAGTACCAATAAGAATTTTTTTAAAGAGAAATTAAAAAAATTGCAGTTAGTTGAAATTTTAATAAGTTCAATGCCTGAAGGCGCTGTGGTTTACATTGGTGAAACAAAATTAGGAACTACTCCAATACCGTCTTTTTATCCTGAAGGTGAATATAAAATCAAACTTATTCATGATGGTTATGATGAACTTGATGACACAATATCGATAAAAGCTCCAAAGACAGAAAAAAGCTATAATCTTACTGATGTTAGAGCAATATTAACAATAAAAACATTTAAAAAAGCCAAAGTATTTATTAATGATGAGCACATAGCTGAATATAACGAAATTAAACTACCGCCAAAGTCTTATACCGTAAGAGTTGAAATTAATGATTTAAAACCAATTATAGAAAGATTTGTTCTTAGAAAAAACGAAAAAAAAGTGCTAAATATGTACCCCGAAATGCCAACTGGCAATGTTGTTGTTTCAGTCAACCCAGAAAATGCAAAACTAGAGTTAATTGACGGTGATGGCGAAGTTTATTCTCCGACTAATAGAAATATATTTGAGGAAATACCAGTTGGCAGATATGACCTTTCAATAACAAGCAGCGGATATAACGAATTTATAAAAAAAATCACAGTAGAAGAAGGCAAAATAATAAAAGAAGAAGGCATTCGCTTGCAAAAAAAAGAGCAGTCAAAAAATAAATCGAAATTTATTAATAACGACGATATGGTGTTAGTTAAAGGTGGTGAATGCAGAATAGAAAAAAGCTATATTAAATTAAGTGATTTTTATATTTCAAAGTATGAAGTCACTCAAAAAATTTACAAGGAGGTGATGGGAAAAAATCCAAGCAGATTTTTAAGTGATAATAACCCGGTAGAAACGGTTACCTGGCGCGATGCAATAGAATTTTGTAACAAATTAAGTGAACTGTCCGGCTATGAAAAATGTTATAAAATAAATGAAAGTATTTTTTCAACTAAAATAATATGTGATTTTAATGCGAACGGCTATAGATTGCCTACTGAATCAGAATGGGTGTTTGCAGCTAGTGGAGGTAAAGAAACAAAAAATTTTCAGTTTAGCGGAAGCAACGATATAAATGAAGTAGCTTGGTATAATGATAATTCGGAAGAAGTGCATGAAGTAGGAGCGAGGAAAGCTAATGAACTTGGCATTTATGATATGAGTGGAAATGTGTGGGAATGGTGCTGGGACTGGTATGAGGGGTTGTATTATGCCGACGGACAATTCGGTGAAAATCTTACAGGGCCTACATCAGGTAAGCGTCGTGTCATCCGCGGTGGAAGTTGGGATTATCCGGCACAACACAGTCTTATATCATTCAGATATAATTACGCACTAAGCGATTATCGGTATATGGGTATCAGATTAGTAAAGACAGTAAATTAAAATGGAGGATTAAAATGAAAAAGAATGTATTATTATTATTCGTGAGTTTGGTAATAATAGGTTGTTTTGCAGGCGGCGGGAAACTTGGTTGGGGTGCTAGCTATGATGTAAAAATTATGACAACTCCGCCGACCGAAGGAGTTGAAATCTATGTGAACGACAAACTAGTAGGAAAAACAGATGCTTTAGGTCAATTCAAAGTTGAAGATTCTAAAGGAGGAACTTTTGATGTTCTAACAGTAGTTGCAAAATACAAAAATTTTGAAGGAACTTTTCAAACACAATATAAAGAAACGAAATCATTATCTAATGTACTTAGACATGTAAGAGAAGGCGGTCTTCGATTTGCAGTTGAATTTGGTTACATTAATAAATGACACCATTTACAGGCACAAAACTATGAAATCCAAACTTATTTTCGTCTTATCACTTACACTGTTGTTTAATATTTCATACGCCAAGCGGACAGCAATGCTGGTCGGGATACAGAACTATGATGTTTTCGCGCCTCTGGAGAACTGCCACGGGGATGTGGACGACATGAAGGAATTATTAAAGCAGGCGAGATTTGAGGATGACCATATCTGGGCATTAAAAGATGCAGGCTACGGCGAATTTATCACAGCATCAAAACTATATTCGAACGTGAATGCGTTCGCTAGAGGAATAAATGAAGGCGATGAGGTCATATTTTTCTTTTCCGGGCACGGGATCGGCGGAAATGACGGCAATAATTATCTCTTGGGTTCAGACGGCAACATTGACAATCCCGAGAAGTACGGAAGCGTAGCTGTAGAGGAGATCAAGCGAATAATAAAAGAAAAGAAGCCTGCGGAAGTTATTCTGATAGTGGATGCCTGCAGGAACTTTATCAAAAAGGAAGGCAAAGGCACAGGTAAGTCTGTTGCGTCGAATATGAATATTTCAAAAGGGATACTGGTCAAGCCGGTTATAGGCGCAAAGGAAACAAAACAGACAGGCAAAACGATAGTGAAGACCATATTTGCGGCAAGCGAAGGCCAGCAGTCTTACGAAAGGAAAGATAAGAACAACGGCGCGTTCACTTACTATTTGACATACCTGCTCGATTCCCCGAATTCAGCCATGGATATCGACACTTCTAAAGACGGAATAATAACCATAGAGGACCTGATCCTTTTTACAGACAACAGGATCAACGACTGGACAAGATCGCAGGATCTGCCTGCAATGAATCCCGTTTACCAGACCGAAGGCGGAGTTACATACGAGCCGTTCATGCTGTTCAGATATAATGCTGAACAGGTGGTTCAGGAACAGAAAAAGGAGGGTTCAAAGCCGATATTCCAGTACGACGAAAAAGCCGAGCTTGAAAAAATTAAGAAGTTCACAGATAATAAAGAATATCTGAAAGAAGAACTTCCTGTGTATCAACCGAAAACTTCTAAAGACCAGCAGATACAGGTCGATAACACGGATCTTTCAAGCTGGGAACTGGCGCTTGCTAACGAGAAAGAGATGGAGAAAGCCAAAGAAAAAGAAAAGCTTTTCAACGATCTGAAGAACAAATACAACGAGGCTGTCTCTCAGCTTGACAAGACCGAAGATATTTTTGTAAAACATGAAAAGCTCGAGAAACTAAGAAATGAGATAAACAATGTTGAATATACTGATATCAAGCAGAAAATACTTCCGCTGCTCGAACCTGTTTATCAGAGGATAAGCGAGGAAAAAGGAAAGAAACAGACTGAAGTGGACAAACTGAAGCCGCAATTCGAGAAAGATATATGCGATATGGAGAAAATGGTAGGATCAAGTCTGAGCAGTGAAACAAAGCGGAAATACCTTGATGAGTTTAAAAAGAAATGGCAGGATTACGCCAAAGTTCAGAAGGATGAGGACTTAGGCTATAGATTCTCTACGATAGGTGTAAACAAGAAGATATGCTGCAAAACTACTGATATCGAGCTTCTCGCTGTTATAGGCGGAACATTCCTGATGGGCGGAACGGAACCGGATGACAAGCCGGCACACAATGTATCGCTCGGAAGTTATTATATAAGCAGACATGAAGTTACGCAGGCGCAGTATCAAACGGTAATAGGCTCTAATCCCAGCAAGTATAAAGGGGAAAATAATCCCGTCGAAAATGTAACATGGTTCGATGCGATCGAATTCTGCAATAAACTCAGCGAAAAGGAAGGACTTAATAAATGCTATACAGGCGACGGACTTAAAAAAACCTGCGATTTCAAAGCTGACGGTTACAGGCTTCCGACCGAAGCAGAGTGGGAATATGCCGCAAGAGGCGGTCACCTGAGTAAAGGTTATAAATTCAGCGGAAGCAATGACGCGAACGAAGTCGCACAGTGTGGCGGAGATAAAAGAAGCTCATCAAAACCTGTCGGCGGAAAGAAGCCCAACGAGATCGGAGTATATGACATGAGCGGGAATGTTTGGGAATGGTGCAATGACTGGTTCGGAAAATATTTAAGCGGAGCTTTAGTGGATCCTTCCGGGGATTATTCAGGTACGAACAAAGTTGCAAGAGGCGGAAGCTTCGATTCCGCTCCAGAATACTGCCTGCCCGGCCTGCGCAAACACCGCGCTCCTTCAAAGAGCAACGACAGCAACGGCTTCCGCGTTGTCCGTCTCCCATAGCTCATTCGGTTATCCTTTCCGCCTTGAGCTAAAAAAAACCTAGCGGGTATCCCGAAAAAGACGACTCGGGTGACAAAAAACGAGAAATGTCTTGACTAATTGTTCGCAGTTTTGTAAATTTAACAATGAAAGTTAAATCTGCAAAAGACCAGAGGCGCAATGATAAAAAGAGCTTTAGAACAAAAACTTAAGTATGCGGCTAAGAATTATCCCGTAATTACTTTAACGGGTCCGCGTCAGTCCGGCAAGACAACGCTACTAAAATATGTTTTCCCCGATTACGATTATGTTAGCCTTGAAGATCCCGACAGCAGAAAATACGCGTATGACGACCCGAGAGGATTTTTATCTCAATATAGAAATGGTGTTATTATTGATGAAGCTCAGAGAGTTCCCGATCTATTCTCATACATACAGGGTATAGTTGATGCAGAAAAAAAAAATGGGATGTTCATACTGTCCGGCTCTCAGAATTTTCTCCTGCTGCAAAGAATATCGCAGTCTTTGGCAGGCAGAGCGAGCATTTTCTATCTGATGCCTTTTACAAAGAGAGAGCTTGAAGGCGAAAAGCCATTAGAATTAAATACAGCGGATTTAAAAAGTAGATCACTCAATGATAAATTTGATATTTATCAGTCAATATATACCGGATTCTATCCAAGGATACACGATAAAAATCTTGAGCCGCAGGAATGGCTGAGTGATTATTTTCAGTTGTATGTTCAAAGGGATGTAAGGTCAATTATAAATGTCGGAGATATAAACCTATTCACTGATTTTGTTAAATTGTGCGCAGGCAGGGTCGGTCAGCTTTTAAATTTATCCTATCTTGCTGCCGATTGCGGTATAAGCAATATGACAGCCCAGAGATGGCTTTCCATACTGGAAACAAGTTTTATTACATACAGGCTGAATCCATATCATAAGAATTATTCAAAAAGAATTATTAAAAGCTCTAAACTGTATTTTTACGATTCAGGACTTTTATGTTACCTTCTCGGAATAAAAAAGCCTGAAGATATCAGGCAATCCCCATACAAAGGAAGCATATTCGAAAGCTACTGCATATCAGAGTTCATCAAATCTGCATACAACAGAAAAGAACTTCCTTCACTTTACTTCTGGAGGGATTCAACAGGGCACGAAGTGGATATGATAATTGAAAATGGTCAGAATCTGATCCCTGTCGAAATAAAATCCGGTGAAACATTCAGCAGCAGTTTTCTTGATGGACTCAATTACTTTATTAATTTATCCGGAGAAGATGCTAACGATGCTTTTCTTATTTACGGCGGTAAGCAGAAAATGAAATATAAAGGTATTAGTGTTTTTCCTTCAAGCATGATTTAAAAATTTAAACGAGAAGTATAATGATTGAATATATTTGCATAAAACTGAGTGTCTTATTAAATTGAAGTAATTTAAACGGAGTAAAAAAATGAGAAACTATATTTCTATTACACTTTTTATTCTTGTTACAGGTCTTTTTGCCGCACAGTCTGTAATTATTGAAGCTACCGGGACTGCGAGCATGGGTGATACGAAGAGTAAAAAAGAGACTATGGATGAAGCTAAGGCTAACGCAAAGCGGAATGCTGCAGAAAATGCAAATACTTTTATCTCATCAGAAACTACGATAAGAGATTATGTAGCTGAGAAAGATCTGGTTGAAGCTTTTTCACAGGCTGTTGTCAGGGTACTTGAAGAGCTTAAAGGCGAATGGTTCAAAGACGAAATGATGGGCGAGAGCTACAAAATTACATTGAAGGTCGAGGTTACTCCGAAAGAGATCGCATCAAAACCTGAAAAAGGCGATATGATAGATTCTCCGACCGCTCCTTTAACAGTAAAGCTGTGGACAGATAAAAATCAGACGGAATTCAAGGCTGGCGAAAGTATAAGCTTATTCATGAAAGGCAACAAGCCGTTCTTTGCAAGAGTGGTATATGTACAGAATGACGGTACTCAGGTACAGATACTGCCTAATCCATATAGAAACGACAATTATTTTAACGGCGGAACAGTATATACTCTGCCATCGGGAACGGATAAATATGAACTGACCGTCAATCCGCCTTTCGGAGCAGAAAAGGTCATTGTTTACGCAAGTACAGCCGAGCTTGGCGATGTGAAAGTCGAGAACGCAGACGCTCTTTATGTTATAGGCGAGAAGCCCGAAGACACCGGAGTGAAGACAAGAGGGATCAAGATCACAAAAAAAGAAGGCAAAAACTCAAAGACAGCCGAGTTTATTGAGCAGGTTTTAGAGATAAAGACAAGTAAATAATATGAAAAATGCAGTTTTAATAGCGCTGTTGTTTCTTCTTGTACAAACGAATTATTCTCAGAATGCTCCAGAGATCTTCGTCCAGACAGGTCATATGCAGGCTGTTAACGCAATGACCGTGTCTCCGGACGGCAAATTTCTAGTCAGCGGTGAGAAGTCTGGCTATCAGAAAATCTGGGAAATGTCGAGCGGCAGGGAATTAAGGACTCTGAAGTTCAATGGATTTCTCAACGGCCTGGTATTTCTTGATAATGCCCGTTTTATAATGATCGGTAAAGGTAGAGGAGAAATCTATAATACAGCCGGCGAGAAACTTGATACAATACCACTCACAGGAATTAAACCTTACAGCAGTGATATCTACATTACCCCGAACCTAAAATATTTTTATTCTATGGAGAAGCATGATGGAGGCAAAGTCAGTCTCTATGATGTAAAAGACGGTGCAAAGATCAGGCTTCCGGAAGATAAAGATGATTATGAATCTCCGCTGCTCTATCTCGGGAACGGCTACTTCGGATTTTTTTACGACAGCTACGGTGACGACAAAAGCAAAATCAGTAATATAGGTAATACTGATTTTGTAATTTACGATCAGGATCTTAAGGTAAGAAAACGCGGCATGATCAAAGGACAGATATATATAGGTAATCAGCTTAAAGTAGATGCGGATCTAAAATATGTGTATAAGAATCGCAATTTTGGTGACAATGCAAATATTACTATTTATGATCTGGACAGCGGGGCAGCCGTAAGAACTTTTCCCGGTAAAAAAGGTTCTTCATTTGAACTGCTTTCAGATAACAGAATAATTATGATCAAATCAGTGTCACAGGGCGAGGGTATGGGTATGGTTTATAATACCGAGCTAAATATATATGAGTGTATGGACAACGGAGCCTATAAGGAAAAGAAACTGCCTTTTACAGGGCTAAATGTTTCAAATCCTTTATATATTACCGGACAGGGGCAGATCATTCTTAATTTATCAAGAAATCAAAACTCATCTGACTTAGCTACAGATATCAAACTTTTTGACATAGCTTCAGAAAAAGATATACATAAATTCGGCATCAAACCGCTGCTTTTTCAAAATCAGGCTTACGCAAATGGCAGGATTTTAAATATTGGTAAGAGCTTTAATGTAACTGACGATAAAACACAGGTAGAGGTTTTTTACAACTATAATATCTGGAATCTAAAGAGTGCGAGTCTTGAAGTATTTAATCTCTATAACAGCTCAAAAGATGTTTTTAAAGACAAAGATCGCATGTGGATTTTCAAAGATGCGGAAGAATTTTATAAAAAAGTACCGAAGGAATTTTTTGAGCAGTCATACAAAGAAAATAAATACTACGATGACGCTATAAGCCCTATGACATTTCTTCAAAGATCTTACAGTGAATTATTCGAATTTAAATGGGACAGCAATATTCAGCAAACAAGCAGCTGTATAATAGCTGTGAATAAATCAGTTAAAAAAGAAGCGGCGCGTTTTTATGCTTTTACAGACGGCGAATGGATAGTAATGACGCCCGAAGGCTATTTTAACGCATCTCCGAATGGAGCAAAATATATTAATGTCAGAGTAGGGAGTCAGGTTTACTCAATAGATAATTTTTATGAAAAATATTATAACCCGGCTTATGTGGCCTCGGTTTTACAGGGAAAAGCTGTTCAGCCGGTTGCTGACATCAGGCAGGGTGTAGCTTTACCGCCTGAAGTAAGGATTACATCACCTGAATCGAACTCTGAGTCCAAAAGTGAGGCAGTCACTATCACCATTTCCGCTAAGGATATGGGCGGCGGGATAGATGAAATCAAGCTATATCATAATGGTAAAGCTATAGGAGAGGAAACAAGAGGAATAAAGATCAGTCCGAAAAACGGTGAAAGTGTAAAATCGTACACTGTGACTCTTGTTGACGGTAAAAATACTTTCAAAGCGGTCGGGTTCAGCAGTGACAGAACTGAATCAAATCCTTCAGAAATAGTTATAAATCTACTTGCGCCTGAGAAAGATATTTCACTCTTCGTTTTGTCAGTGGGAATAAATGAATACAAGAATCCTGCGCTTAATTTGAATTACGCCGAACCGGATGCGAAAGCTTTAGCTGATTTTTTCAGAAACAACAGCGAAGCGCTTTTCAAGAAAACCGGGATTTTGGATGTTTATAATGATCAGGCAACAAAAGAAGGAATATTATCAAAGCTGAAAGAGCTTCAGAATACTGAACCTCAGGATGTTGTGCTGATTTATCTTGCAGGGCATGGCGAGAGTTTAAACGAGAAATGGTATTTTATTCCTCACGAACTGACTTATCCCGAACGGGAGGAAGATGTTATAGCTAAAGCCATTTCATCGGATGAATTATCAAATTCAATAAAGAACATTAAAGCTCAGAAAGTTCTTATGCTTATAGACGCCTGTAAATCAGGAGCCGTTCTTTTAGCGTTCAGAGGGTTTGAAGACAGAAAAGCGCTGTCACAGCTTTCCCGTGCGACAGGAGTACATGTCGTAGCCGCATCGTCGAAAGACCAGTTCGCGGCAGAAGTCAAAGATCTCGGGCACGGAGTATTTACTTATACTTTACTTGAAGGATTGAACGGCAAAGCCGCTTCAAAAGGCGAGAATATAACCGTCAGAAAGCTGATGGGATATATTGAAGAACAATTGCCCGAAATAACTAAAAAATACAGGCAGGAAGCTCAATATCCCGTAGTTGATTCGAAAGGGATGGATTTTCCTTTAGTTAAAGGGAAATAAAACTTTTATTCAAGGTATTTAAAAAACCTATTCCATCTGAAGTTACCGTCAATGTCTTTTGATGCGTAAACTATAACCGCCTTTCCTATAACTTCGTCAGTATCCACAAATCCGAAATCCCTTGAGTCATAGCTGGTTAAAAAATTATCGCCAAGAACGAAAAGTTTATGTTCCGGAACTATAAAAGTGTCATAGAAAGTGTTTTCATCCATCATAATTTCTGTAGAATCACCGGCTGACGCTGATTCGTTGTAGAGAATGCCGTCAACAAAAATATTGTCATCTATCATAGTTATCGACCGGCCTTCGACAGCCGCAACTCTCTTAACAAGATTATTCTCGCATTCCGGGTAGTTCCTGTTCTGAATAACGATAATATCGCCCTCTCTTATCTTTCTTAGAGGCGGTATCTTTGCAGAAGGTATAGAAAAACTCTTGTTTACAAAAGGAACGGTTATCCTGTTCGGAGTGTGCGTGCCGAATACAAGCCTGTTTATAAGAATGAAATCGCCAGGCAGGATAGTATCTGACATAGATGCCGAAGTGACTTTATAAAATTCAAAAACAATTACTTTGCTGATCAGAATTAATAGCAGGATAACTATAAATATGATATATTTAGATCTATTCATCCACTTTTAAAAGAGCTAAAAATGCTTCCTGTGGCAGTTCCACCGAACCGATCTGCTTCATTTTTTTCTTACCCTTTTTCTGCTTTTCAAGAAGCTTTCTCTTTCTTGAGATATCTCCGCCGTAGCATTTGGCGAGAACATCCTTTCTCAGCGCTTTAACCGTAGATCTTGAAATGATTCTTGAGCTTATTGCAGCCTGAATAGCGCAGTCGAACATCTGACGCGGAATTATATCTTTCAGCTTCCTGCATATCTTTTCGCCGTAATGATATGCCTTGTCCCTGTGAATTATTGCGGCAAGGGCATCAATTCTTTCACCGTTCAGCAGTATATCAAGCCTTACCATATCCGTTGCCTGATAACCGGCCACTTCGTAGTCGAACGATGCGTATCCTCTCGATATTGATTTAAGCTTGTCAAAAAAATCGAATATCACTTCGGACAAAGGAAACTCATATTTCAAAACTACTCTGGTTTCGTCAAGATAATCCGTGCCTTTATATGTGCCCCTTCTTTCGAGGGAAAGCTTCATGATCGCGCCGATATGCTCCGTCAGAGTAACTATCTGGGCATGTATGAAAGGTTCTTCAACCCTCTGGATATTCTTGCTCATATCGAAATCTTTGGGGTTGTTTACAACTTCCATTTCGCCTGAAGTTAAATAAACATTATATGTAACGTTCGGAAATGTATTTATCACGGACATATCGTATTCGCGTTCAAGCCTCTCGTGCACGATCTCCATGTGAAGAAGTCCGAGATATCCTACCCTGAATCCGAATCCGAGGGCGGTTGAGCTTTCCGGCGTATAAACAAGCGATGAATCGTTAAGTTTGAGTTTCTCAAGAGAATCCTTCAGGTCGTCATAATCCTCTGTGCTGACAGGGAATACGCCTGAATAAACCATTGGCTTAATATCCTGATATCCCGGCAGAGGAAGCTCGGAGCCGTTCTTTGCATAAGTTACCGTATCTCCGACTTTAATATCCTTTGCGCTTTTTGTTCCTGTGATAAGATACCCTACTTCACCAGCGGAAAGAACATCTCTTTTAAACCTGTCAAGCTTCAAGATGCCTATTTCTTCAACCTCAAAATGAGAATCCTGATTGAACATCTTTATCTTGTCGCCCTGTTTGATCGTTCCGTTCACAACTTTAATATATGCTACAGCACCTCTGAACTGGTCGTACATCGAGTCGAAGATGAGAGCCTGAAGAGGGTTTTCATCCTCGCCCTGAGGCGGGGGAATGGCTGTAATTATTTTTTCCAAAAGCTCATCGACCCCTACTCCGGTTTTAGCCGAAGTGTAAACTATTTCAGAATCTATGCACCCTATAAGATCCTTAACCTGCTTAGCCACATGTTCAGGCTGAGCGGCAGGAAGATCTATTTTATTGATAACCGGGATTATCTCGAGATCATGACCCATTGCCAGATACAGATTGGATAATGTCTGCGCTTCGATACCCTGAGAAGCGTCAACGACTAAGATCGCGCCTTCGCAGGCTGCAATACTTCTTGAAACCTCATAGGTGAAATCCACATGTCCGGGGGTGTCTATCAGGTTAAGTATATAAGTTTTACCGTCTTTTGCAGTATAGCTCATAGTTACCGCATGAGATTTAATCGTGATCCCGCGCTCCTGTTCAAGATCCATATTGTCGAGAGTCTGATTTCTCATTTCGCGGTTCGTCAGAGTTCCGGTAAGCTCCAGAAGCCTGTCGGCAAGAGTGGATTTTCCGTGGTCTATGTGTGCTATGATGCAGAAGTTTCTTATATTGTCTTTCATTGATCTTCTTTCTTATTAGTTCGGCGCGAAATATATAAATTTTAATCGTTAAAGTCAATAAACAAAAAGGACTGCTTCCGCAGTCCTTTTAAGATTAAAATGTAAAAATAATGTTATTTTTTCAGCGAGCTTTTTACCGCATTTTCAGTGTTTGGATGAGGAATATGCTTTTCTTCATAGATTTTTGTGATGACAGATCCGTCCTTATTGATCGTTACCAAAGTCCTTTTACCGCAGGTACCGCAGCCCATATACTTTTTTTCCGGTGATTTGTGTAATTCCCCGATCTCTTCGCCGCATGAAGCACACTTAATTCTTACCTTTTCTTTCATCATGATAAGACTCCCTGTTTGGTTTTAGGTGGAACATATATTTGTGAAATATCCCTTCATAAGTATATAATACAAAAAAACCGCCCGAAAACAAAGGATTTTATTATTATTCGTAATAAGTGATAGTTCTCTCTGTAATAGATTTTGGCAGCCATATCTTATTTTCAAGACTTTTTTTCTCGTAAGCTGTTTTTTTGACCCAGTTACCTTCTCTGTCATATTCGTAGTCGTATTTCAGGTACAGAACGGGATCGTTTCCCGTCTCTTCGATAACACTTCCAAATGTGTCATATTTGTATTCTGTGAATGAACTTTTCTCGTCTCCCGTTTTACCTGAGCCCTGGCCGATCATGTATCCTTCTCTGCTGAATTTCTCCCAGGAAATGTTTTCGACCCCGTCAGTTACGAAGACATCCTTCACGATACGGTTGCCTTCCCCATCTGTCTCAATAATAAATTTGTGGCTGTCGATCAATTCTCCTTCAGAGCCGTAGAAGTTCTCTTCAGTTTTATTCCCTTCGGTATCATAGCCATAAAGTTCTATATTGGAAATGCTGCCTTCAGAATTGTACAGACAGGATTCAGTAAGTTTCCTGTCGATATATTTATATTTGTATTTGCTTTCAAGAAGTCCCTGCGAATTGTATATCGTCTCTTCAGTTATATTTCCTTTACTATCATAGCTGATCTTCTTGGTGTTGTCCAGTTTGCCGTCCGGTCTGAATGCGTTTTCGATCTTATTTCCTTTGCTGTCGTACATATTTTTTTTCGTGCTGAGAGGTTTTCCCTGAGGATCGAAATATTGTTCTTCTCTGATCATACCGCTTGCTTCAAATAATACTACGCTGCTTTTTCCGGTGATCTGGCCTTTAACGATCTCGCCGAACTTATCCTGAGCTTTATATGTCGTTTCTGACAGGGATCTGACACTCCCTTTCAAGCCCATGATCTTAATATCGTTCCAGAACGAATTCTCCGTTTGTTCGGAAGGGATTACCGTTGAAGTATCAATGCTGAATGAGTCTATCATGAGGGTATCTACAAATAATGTATCCACCTCAATAATGTTAGTTATCAGCGAATCGACTTTCAGAGTGTCTATCACTATACTGTCGGGTGCAACGGGCTTAATTTCGGGTTTTACAGGCATACTGTCCTTCTTTTCCGAGCATGAAAAAATAAACGCAAAAAATAAAGTAACAGCAAGCAGCGATATCAACTGTCTTTTCATACCAGCTCCTTTTAGATTTAAACAATTCATTTTGAAATTATCCTTATAAAGAATAGCGCGCCGATAAGGGCGGTTATTATTCCCACCGGGATCTCAGCCGGCCACAAAATGGTTCTTGATATCATATCACATACCAGAAGTATTATCGCTCCCGTTATCAGTGAGGCAGGAAGCAGAGTCCTGTAATTTCTTCCGAAATATTTCGATGCTATATGCGGCGCAATTATACCTATAAAACCGATCGGTCCCGTAAAAGAAACTATCGAACTGATCATAAGTGAAGAAAAGATAAAAAGGTATTTTCTTGATCTGTCGATATTAACGCCTCTCGAAACCGAAATTTCCTCGCCGATGAAGAGAAGGTTGAGGTCATCCCTGAAATTATAGATGATAAAAAATCCTGCGGTAAAGACAAATGCCGCGAAGTAAACTGAGTTCATTCCGACTACATCCAGTCCGCCCATCGTCCATCTTGTTATCCTGACCGCATTAGCCTGGTCGGTAAGATACTGAATGAAAAGGATGAGCCCGGAAAAGAAAAAATTTATTACGACGCCGGTTAGGATCATTGAGTTGGGATTGAATTTTTTTCTGCCTGCCGAAGCGAAATAAACTATAGAGACAGACAGAATTGCTCCAAGGAAAGCGGACAGGGATGTCAGCGACATTCCCATTAATCCGCCGAAGCTGAAAAAAGAAATGAACAGGGTTACTCCGAACGATGCTCCGCTGGCTGTTCCTAAGGTGAATGGAGAAGCTATCGGGTTTCTGAAAAGGGACTGGAATACCGCTCCGCATAAAGCGAAAGTTCCGCCTGCAAGAACCGCCATAAGCGCGCGGGGAAGCCTTATTTTGAAAATGATCTCATTTGATATATCCGAAGAAAAAACTCTGAAAAATGAGCTCAGGTCAGAACCGATGGCGATATTCAGAACAAATGAAACAAAAAGTAAGAATAACAGAATAAATATTTTTTTTCTTTTCGGCATCATACTCTGACCAGTACCATTTTTTTATCTTTTGGATTTTCCATAGCAATGAAATCTATTCCGAAAAGCTCGTTCATGTCATTAGAATTCACCACGGCGGAATCTTTCAAAAATACTATGCGGCCTTTTTTAAGCGCCATTATTCTGTCCGAGTATTTAAGAGCGTCATTCAGATTATGGGTCACATTGATGACGGTAATATTTCTTTTTTTATGAATATCAAATATCAGTTCGCTGATCTGGTGATCGAAATAGGGGTCGAGATGCGTTACGGGTTCATCAAACAGTATTATATCAGTTCCCTGCGCAAGAGCCGATGCAATGGCCACTCTCTGCCTTTCGCCGGAGCTCAGGTCGCTTATTTTTCTTTTCGCGAATTCAGACGTGAAAGTTATTTTCATACTCTCTCTTGTTATGTCCCTGTCAAGTTTGCTTATGCCTGCGAAAGCTGAAAAATATGGATATCTGCTGAAAAGTATGAATTCTTCGGCGGTAAAATCATTCGGCTGAAGCTGTCCTATGTATGTTATCTTTCTTGCGAGCTCTTTTTGGGAATAATCAGAAATGCTCTTATCAAATATTTTGATTTCACCGGAGCTTTTATTGATAATCCTGCACAGTGATCGTAAGACCGTACTCTTTCCCGCGCCGTTGGGTCCGATAATTGAAAGATATTCACCTCTAAATACATTGAAGCTCACTGAATCAATAATAGTCTGATCGTCAAGAAGAATTGTCAGGTTGTCTGCTTTTATCATTTAACGAGTCTCACGATAAGAATTTCGGCGCATAAAAGCGTCAGTATAAGGATCAAAAGATAAGTTCTCATATCTCTGCTTTCGAAAGAGATCAGGTCAGTATTTCCGTAATCGTTATGGTCAATGATCTTTGAATCAAAAAGTTCTTTTATCATTTCAGTATTATCTTCGAATTTCTCCCGTTCATAATTAGCAGCTGTCTGCTTGAGAAAAACACCTTCATCGCTGTAAGATCTATAGATCCCGGGCGATTTGAGAAAGAATCTTTTCGAGAGTTCATCATGTGTTTTGTCCAGGATTTTTCCCGGCTTGATCATGTAGAAGTATCTATCAGATTCAACAGTATCTCCTACTGTTTTAGAGACATCGTATTCCGATTCGCCTCCGGTGAGGTACAAAAGAGAATTCAGTATGACAGGTACTGAAATGCCATTTTCGAGTATATTGGAGTTGTTTTTATCAAGCCCCGTCGTAAGAAATAAAATACTTCCTCTGCCCAGCTTTTTTTCTAAAAACAGCGGATTACCGGCGACAGTAATAAGACTTGTCCAGTTTTTGTTTAAAACTTTGTAATAATTGAAGATCTCAACGCTGTTTACTCCTGTAAAACCCTCTGAAAAAACATCGCTGAAAACAGGATGTTTCATTTCTTCGATCTTGATCCCCGCATATGAATCCGTAAGTATTTCATAGCCCGAGACCGGAGGAAAACCCAGAGAACCCTCCAGGTTCGCGCTGTAATCATTCATGTTAAGCTTATCTCCTGCGGAAAAATATGCAGAACCGCCTTCGGTTACATAATTTTTAACAGATGAAGCTGTAAAAGAGCTGAAGCTCGATATGTAAGAGAAAAATAACAGACTGAAATCATTCAGTTTTACGGAGTTTATCGCCTCGGGAGCTATAACCTGAGGTAATAAAACCGAATCCGGATTTGTGCTTATAAGGCTCAAAATATTTTTTACGGTTCTGGAGTCTTTATCTCCAATCAGGAGCATTTTCTTTTTTTTAAGGTCATTTATAGTAAAATTATAGCTGTTGTTCAAAAGGTTCGAACTTCCGTCGCTTACCTCGGCCGTGACTGCTGCTCCTGTATTGCCGATGTCTTTAAGTTCGACATTGATCATTTTTGATCTTTCACTGCCGAAAACGATATCCTGCGCGTATATTTTTCGTCCGTCCTGATAAATATCAAGCCTTGTTTCCTTTCCTGCAACCGAAGATAAGGAAATACGCAAAAATGTTCTATTAGAAATCAGAACAGAATCAACCGATACATCTTCTTTTCTGCTTTCATTTGAAGTGAACAGAAGAGCATACCGCCGGTAATCATTTTCAGAGAAAATATTTTTATCGGTCTTTACAAATCCGTCCGTCAGAAGAACCAGTATTTTATTTGTGTTGGAAATGTCATTGAAAAGTGAATCTGCGAATCCTGTAATTTCTCTCAAAGGGCGTTCTCTGCCGTAGATATTTACAGAATTAAGAAATTTGAGGGCATCCTTTTTATTACCTTTGAATTTCTCTCCTGGATCGGATGTCAGTATGAAGACGGTTGTATTTTCCGGAACACTGTTAACTGACCTGATCAGAATATTTCTCGCAGCGTCGAATTTTGTTGTTCCCCCCGACTCGTCTGCCATAGATGAGCTTGTATCCAGATAAAATACAGCCGAAGTTCTTTTTCCAGGATCAAAGTCCGTTCTGTCGCCCAAAAAAGGACCTGCGAAGATAAGGATAACTGATAGAATAAGGATAGTCCGGACTATCAGAAGGATAATATCTTTTATCTTAGTACGCCGGTTTACATTTTTAGACAGGTTTTTCAAAAGAAAAAGCGAACTGAACATCAGTTTTTTCGGTTTTTTCCTGAAAATGAGATAAATTATCAGCGGAAGTGCTGCCAGCGGTATTAGATAAAGATATTTAAGATTTTCGAAATACATGTCTTTTCGTTTTTTCTATGAATTTAAGCCAAAGAAACAAAAAACACAACAGGGATGTGAATATTTTTAATTAAAATATCATAAAAAAAATCTTGTATAAAAGGAATATGATAAATATATTTGCACATCGATTTAAAGTAAAGCATGGAGTCGGATAAATGAGCAATGAAAGAGATATACTTGACCTGAAAGCAAAGAACGAAAAAGCTGAGCTTGGCGGTGGTGCGCAGGCTATCGAAAAGCAGCACTCCAAAGGCAAATTAACTGCAAGGGAGAGAGTAAATCTTCTTCTCGACAGAGACAGCTTTGAAGAGATAGACAAACTTCGTACGCATTCATGCAGCGATTTCGGGATGGAGAAGAAGAAGTTTTACGGCGACGGCATGATCACCGGCTACGGAACGATTCACGGAAGGCTTGTCTTTGTTTACTCTTTTGATTTCACGGTCATAGGCGGAACATTGTCCAAGACCGTAGGTGAAAAAGTGGCGAAGGTAATGGAAATGGCTGCAAAGGTAGGAGCTCCTGTAATTGGCATTAACGACTCGGGCGGAGCAAGGATACAGGAAGGTGTTGACGCTCTGGCGGGATATACGCATATTTTTATAAAAAACATCCTTTATTCCGGTGTAATACCGCAGATCAGCGCGATCGTAGGACCCTGTGCCGGCGGAGCGGTTTATTCACCGGCGCTTACCGATTTTATATTCATGGTGAGAAAAACAGCATATATGTTCCTGACAGGTCCGAAAGTTGTCGAAGAAGTCACGCATGAAAAAGTGACGGATGAAGAGCTGGGCGGCGCAGATGTGCACGGAAAGAAAAGCGGAGTTACTCATTTTACCTGTGATACCGAGCAGGAATTATTCGAGGGAATAAGAACACTCGTCGGTTTTATACCGCAGAATAACACTGAAGATTCCCCTGTATCGCCCTGCGATGACAGTCCGTCCAGGATATGCAGAGAACTTAATTCAATAATACCCGATAACCCGAATAAGCCGTACGATATGAAACAGGTGATCAAGGATGTCGTTGACAACGGCGTATTTTTTGAAGTTCAGAAGGACTGGGCTCAGAACATTGTCGTCGGATTTTCCAGAATGAACGGAAAAAGCGTAGGTATAGTTGCCAACCAGCCTAAAGTGATGGCGGGTGTCCTTGACAGTAATTCATCGGTAAAAGGCGCAAGATTCGTCAGATTCTGCGACGCTTTCAATATCCCTATCATAACATTTGAAGACGTGCCGGGATTTTTACCCGGAACGGCTCAGGAGTTCGCAGGGGTCATTGACCATGGCGCTAAACTTCTATATGCGTACGGAGAAGCTACAGTTCCCAAGATCACAGTTATAACAAGAAAAGCATACGGCGGAGCATACTGCGTAATGAACTCAAAACAGTTGCGGGGGGATATTATTTATGCGTGGCCTTCCGCCGAGATAGCCGTTATGGGTGCTGAAGGGGCAAGCAAGATAGTATTCGCAAAAGAAATTGCGGAAGCTGAAGATAAAGAAAAGATGCTTGCCGAAAAAGTCAAAGATTATAAAGAAAGGTTCGCTAATCCTTATGTAGCTACAGACAAAGGATTTATTGACGGTATAATCGAGCCTGAAGTAACAAGATTCAAAGTGATAAAAGCTCTTGAAATGCTGAAAAATAAAAGGGAAACGAATCCTCCGAAAAAACACGGTAACATACCGCTATAAAAAAGAGGAAAATCAGGGATATAATATGGTAAAATTTATTTTAATAGTATTGATAGCTTCGTTTTCAGGATGTCTATATCCGCAGGAGCAGGAATTCAAAGAAATTCCCGAATATACTATCGAAGATTCTATGAACGACAGTATATTTTCCTCCGCTTATACCGACGAGGAGTTTAAAAGAGCTGTGTTCCAGACGATACAAAAGAACAGCCTGACCAACTCCAAACTGTTCCTTAAAACTTTGAATGAGGTAAAAAAAGGAAAGGTAGAGAAGAAAGAAAGAGAGTACGGAGTTGAAAATATCAGCAAGGAATTTTCTGAAGGACTGAACGGATGGACAATTACTCTGAGCGGAATGCTGGTCGTGTTTGTCGGACTTATCCTCATTCTGGTGGTCATACATATTTTCAATTTCTTCTTTAAGAAAGACTTTCTTAAAGATGCCCTGCCCGTTCCTGCAGCGAATGTTAAGCCTCAAGAAGTTAAAGTTTATGAGAAAGAAGAGATCCCTGAGGATCATCTTGCGGCAATAGCGACTGCCGTGGAACTGTATAAAAGGCTTTACCTTGTTAACTCTATGACCGGTCTTACTTTTAAATCAACAGGAAATAGTGCGTGGAAAGCTGTTGACAAATTCGGCTTAAGATAAAAATTTAAAGGATATTGCAATGAAGGAATTAAAACTCGACATAAGCGGTAAAGAATATACTGTCGGCATTGAGGAGTTCGGATCCACTCACGCTGTTATTACCGTTGACGGAAAGAAATATAATGTCGGATTAAAAGATCTCGGCGAGGAATTAAAGATCGAGACCGTGCAAAGATCCGGATCGTCAGTTCCATCCGCTGCAGCTGTTCAGCAGGTGCAGTCTGCCCCTTCCTCATCAGGCTCTTCAGGATCGGGAAGCCATGAAGTCCTGGCACCTTTACCCGGGCTGATACTAAATGTTTTGGCTAAAGTCGGTGACAGCGTTAAAACAGGTCAGAAGCTCATGATAATGGAAGCAATGAAGATGGAGAACGACATCAATGCAACAAGGGATGGAAAGATAAAAGCAATTAATGTTCATAACGGGGATAATATTTCTGAAGGCGATATACTTGCCGTTATAGAATAAAACGAGACTGTAAAATGAATACTTTTATACAACTGCTTAATAATACCGGATTTGCTTCGCTTACCATGGATAATTTTATTATGATGATCGTGGGTGCGCTGGCCATTTATCTTGCAATAGCAAAAAATTACGAACCGCTGCTGCTCCTTCCTATCGGTTTCGGAGTTATTATCGGAAACATGCCGTATATGGCAGGACTTCCTATTGGTGTTTACGATAACCTTGCATCCGGAAATCCCCAGAACAGCGTTTTCAGCCTTTTTTACTGGGGAGTGACTTCAGGGATTTTCCCTCCGCTGATCTTTCTCGGGATAGGAGCTCTCACGGATTTTTCAGCACTGATCTCAAACCCCAAATACCTGCTTTTGGGTGCGGCGGCCCAGATAGGGATATTTCTGACTTTTATAGTTGCTCTTACTCTCGGGTTTGACTATTACGAGTCTGCTTCGATCGGAATAATCGGCGGCGCTGACGGGCCGACATCAATTTTTCTTTCTTCTATCCTTGCGCCTAAACTACTCGGGCCTATAGCTATTGCGGCATATTCTTATATGGCGCTTGTGCCGGTTATACAGCCACCTTTCATGAAACTGCTTATTACAAAAAAAGAAGCTCTTATCAGAATGAAAACTCCGCGAAAGGTGTCACAACGGGAGAAAATATTGTTCCCTATAATAACTTTTATGGTTGCAGCTTTGATCGCCCCCGGCTCAATAACACTTATTGGTATGCTGATGCTGGGTAATCTGCTCAAAGAAAGCGGAGTAACGGAGAGACTTGCAAAGACCGCAGGTAACGCCATACTTGACACGGCTACAATAATACTGTCCTTTTCTGTCGGGGCCAGTACCCAGGCATCGACATTCGTAACTAAAGAATCCCTTCTAATATTTTTTCTTGGTCTTGCATCATTCTGCCTCGCAACGATTGGAGGCCTTCTGTTCGCTAAATTCATGAATCTTTTCCTAAAAGATAAGATCAACCCTCTGATCGGTGCCGCCGGGGTATCTGCTGTTCCGGATTCAGCGAGAGTTGCTCATAATTATGCACAGGAATACGATAAAACGAATTTTATTCTGGCGCATGCAATGGGTCCTAATGTAGCCGGAGTGATCGGATCCGCTATTGCGGCAGGTGTTTTTATAGCGATGTTCCCTCATTAGAAAATGTGTATCAGTTCTTAGACTTCAACGAATCAAAAAAATGTATAGCTCTAACAGGCAAATTACGGCTTGTGAAAAATTCATTCAGGTGCTCGATACATTCAAATGAAGAGCAGATGACGTAGTCAGTCTTTTCCAAGTCGTTTTTTTCATAAAATGATCGCGCGATCTTGTGGCGTATGTCAGAATTTGACTTGTCAAGCAATTCGGTACAACCGCAGAAATCATCGGTAAAATCCGGAATTTTTGTATAATCGGCATAAAGGGATTTTACGAAATTCCTGTACAAGTCGGTTTGACCGCAACCCGGACACGAGTGAAATATGACTGAATTATCGTACTTGGGAGCAAACTCAATTTTATATTCAGATATAAACTCGATCCAGTTCCTGACCGGCAGTCTTAAAGATAATTTAGGATCAGATCTATCTAATTCTTTAAAAAGGTTCCCTGCCTCCGGGCAGAGACTGACCATTAATTTAATACCTAAAAGAGAGTTGAAAGCTTTTATGTTGGCATTTATATTTTTGTCCGCTGATTTTAGAAGCCCTTTGTACGATAAAGGATTTCCGCAACATACCTGGTTTTTAGGAATAAGAATTTCAACTCCCTGCGAACGCACTATTTTTACGAAATTATCAGTGCATTCGGGGTACAGGTATTTTCCGCCGCAGCCGGTAAAGAGAGCGATCCTTATACCGCGGTCATTTTTCGTATCATGCCTTATGCCCATACTAAAAAAATTGCTTACAGGAATTGTCGGTATTTTTGCGGATAAGTTAATCCCGGCGAGCCTGAAAATAATTTTTCCGAAATAATTCAGCGAATTATTTTTATAAAGGAGATTTCCGCAATATCTGAGAAGAATAAAAAAAAGATTTGATGTTGACGGCTTAAAAGAAAAAATTCCCTCTAGAATTGATCTTTTTATATCGAATATTTTATTTTTTGAGCTGATTCTGCTTTTGGTATTTTTTAAAATTTCAGAATATTCAACATCAGCCGGGCAAAATTCCCGGCACTGTTTGCAGTTAAGGCAGACGAACAGCTTCTCGCGAAGTTCCTTTGAAGTTTTGAGGTCTCCGCTCAGATACCCTTTAACCAGATTTATCCTGCCGCGCGTGGAATATATTTCTTCCCCGCTTATTTTAAAAACAGGGCAGACGATCCTGCAGTTTCCGCAGTTCGTGCATTTATCTATAAGTTCTGTTATATATAAATTATTTTTTTCCAAGCCCTTCACCTCTGATCAGATCAGATATATCGTATTCAGCTCGGCTCAAGTCGTAAAACTTAAGGTCGATCTCAAGATAACGGATATTAAGTTCTTTAACTATAGCCGGCGGGATCTTAACGAAATCTTTATAAGTTGTGATAAGAATATCTGAGTTATTTTTAAATTTCTTTAAAACAGCCAGTTCGCTTTCCGCATAACTGCAGTGGTCGGAAAAAGCTTTACCGTAAACGATACTGAAATTATTGAAAATGCTGAAAAAATCATCAGGGTCGCCTATTCCGCAAAATAGAGAGATATTCAAGCCCGAAATATCTTTCAGTCCGGTTTTTAATGTTCCGTCAGAGACATAAGAATAGTCCAGACTGGATAACAGGATCTTTTTTCCGAACTTATTCAAATAAGCCAGTTTATCCTTAACAGAAGGTGAATTTATATCTTTCACTTTGGACAGAATAATAACATCCGAAGATCTCAGCCTTGAGATCTTATCCCTCAAAATACCTGACGGTAAGAGCAGACGGTTGCCGAGGAATCTGTTTTCATCAATAAGAACAACATCAAGGTGTTTTTTTACCGCTCTGTGCTGGAAAGCGTCATCGAGAACAACAGCGTCATAGTTTTCCGAGAGTTCTTTTATTACAGATGTCCTGTCTTTGTCGCAGACAACTTTTGACTTGGTTTTCCGGTAGATCGTTAGAGGTTCATCTCCGGATTCGATCACCTGTGTACTGTCGTCTATGACCACTCTTCCACGGCTTTTTCTTCCGTATCCTCCCGTGACTACCAGAGATTTCATACCCTTTTTCGCCAGTGAATTAACAAGGCTTATAACTGTAGGCGTTTTTCCCGTGCCGCCGACAGTGATATTTCCGACTGAAATCGTGAAAATATCAGGCTGATAAGAGCTTTTCAGGCCGGAGTCGTATAAAAAATGTCTAAAAGAAACGGCAAGATAATATACGAGGGTTAAAGGAAGGAAAGCTACGCATAGAAAAGCAGCAAGATATGGATTTTTTGTGAAAAGCATTATCGCAGGCTCATTTTGAAACATACCAGTCAAGTTCTGCGGCGATCGATCCTATATAAACCTTTGTTTCCATTTTTACGGGCATTTTTTTCTTATCGGCAGTCAACCATACTTGTACCTTGCCGTCCTTTTTAAAAACACCGCCGTCAGCCATAATAGGCTCGACTACAAAACATCTGAATTTGCCGGCCGGAACTTCAATTGTTTCCATCTTATGAATAATGACTTTTATGTCATAAACTTTCTTATTGTCCGTTGCGGGTATAAGGATCTCGTCTCCCACTTTAAGGTCAAGCGTTCTCACATAAAAAAGTGCTGATAAAGGGTCCATCACATTTTCCGGTATATCTATCACTGCGCTTTTATTATTTTTACTTTTTCTTTCCATGAAATATTTGGCTTTATGAGCATCCTGGTCGTAATCAATATCAATATCAACTTCGTAGCTGCCTTCCCTCAGCTGTTTTTCAAATCTTAGAGTGTGGACTTTTTCTTTATCAAAATATGACATCGTCCAGTCTCTGACCTTGAAAATCCAGTCGAATGCCCTTCTTGATTTCGCGGTCGTCTTAAAAATGAAACAGTCCCTTCCATTGAAATTTTTGTCCTCATGGATCTCGATTGTAGCGTATCCAGCCAGCATTATGCCGTAATTGACCTCAAAATGAAGATACTCGCCGCTGCTGAAAGGATAAACAGTCGTCTTGTTTAAAGCAGGGTTACCAGAAGCAGCTGTATTCTGAGCTGAAACCGCAGCCGCGAAAAAAATAAGAGTGATCACTATTTTTTTTATCATGATATTATAGCCCTGTTTCCGTCAGTTTTTATTATTTCGGTGAGCTGAATTCCCGGGTAGAGCTCCCTTTTAGTAAGAAATGAGAGGACCATCGAAATATTCACCCCCGAAACAGAAGTTATCCTTTGGCTTGACGAAGCAACTTTTCTAGATGCTATAAAACAGCTTCCTCCCGGAAAGTCGGTGGCTATTATGTAAAAGGAATCAATATCGCTTTCCGTTATCATCCTGATGCGTTCGGCCAGTTCTGATGTTGACATATTCTCGTTGGAGACGGGAATGATGACTTCATCTTTGACCTCTCCGATCACTTTTCTGGCTACCTCAATAAGAGCGATTCCAAGCGATCCGTGCGTTACGATCAACAGCTTATTATTCATAGTCTTTGTCTAGATACTGGGTAAGTTTCTGCTGCTTTTTCATTTTATTCAGCAGCAGTTTATTGAATTCTTTTGCGGCATTGTATCCGTAAACTTTCAGGTGTAGGTTAAGAGCTATCGTTTCTGCTATAACAGTTATATTTTTACCGGGAAATATCGGAAGTCTTATCCTCGGGAGATCTACATCAAGTATTTTTATGGAGTCATCTGCCATTCCGAGCCTCTCATATTCAACTTCCTTCTTCCAGTCATCAAGCTGAATAACAAGCTCGACCCTTTTCTGCATTCTTATCGCCCTGGTTCCGAATATTTCCTTCACATTCAGAATGCCAAGGCCTCTTATCTCCATAAACGGTGTGTAACCGCCACCGCTTTTGCCCATCAGAACCTTTTCATCCTTTTTCTGGATCGTTACAACATCATCGGCTACAAGTCTGTGACCACGTTCAACGAGATCGAGCGCGATCTCGCTTTTTCCGATGCTGCTTCTGCCCATGATTAAAAGACCGGTGCCGTAAACATCGACCAGCGTTCCGTGGATCTGGGTCGAAGGAGCAAAGAAGTCATCAAGATAATCATTGATCACTTCGTAGAGCTTGGGAAATGCCTTAGTGCTTCTAAAAACAGGTATTTTTTTTCTAACACACTCGTCGAGAAATTTCTGGTCTATCTTCTGGCGACCTATTATTATAAAGGCCGGAATTTTGAATTCCAAAAGCTTTTTGATGTCTTTTGTGTTGCCGGCCTGATACTGGTCGTTTATAAAACTGATCTCGGCTGCGGATAACAGCTGCAGGCAGCTCCAGTTAAAATCCTTGAAATAACCTGTAAGCGCAAGTCCCGGTTTATTAAGTCCTGAATGTTCTATCTTTCTTGATTCTGAAAAAGCTGCATCTGTAAGAAATTTCAGCTTTAATTCATCCTGGACATCTTTATAAAACTTATTAACCGTCAAACTTTTATTCATACCAAAGACCTCATTATAGTGAACTGCAGTAAAATTTACTAACGATTGGCGTATAAAACAACATAATAATTAATTAAATCTGCGGAATATATTTTAGTTTTGCAGATAAATATTTGTTATATTTACAACTAACTTGGGCGGAGAGCTTATATTATGGAACAGAAGAAAATAAACGAACTCAGCGGACTTTTCAAAAAAGTGCTGGATGAATTGGGAGAAGACACGGGTAGAGAAGGACTTGCCAGAACACCTGAAAGGGTAGCAAAAGCCTATTCGTTCCTGACACGCGGTTATGAAGAGGATATTGATAAGGTCATCAACGGCGCTGTATTTACCACAGACAACGATGACATGGTCATAGTCAAAAATATTGAACTTTATTCTTTATGCGAACACCATCTACTGCCTTTTTTCGGAAAATGCCATGTGGCGTATATTCCTGCTGGTAAAGTTCTCGGATTATCAAAGATCGCCCGCATAGTGGATGTTTATTCCCGCAGACTGCAGATACAGGAAAATCTCGTAAGGCAGATCGCGGAAACCGTTATGAAATATACTTCAGCCGAGGGTGTGGGAGTGGTAATAGAGGCCCAGCATCTGTGTATGATGATGCGCGGCGTGGAAAAACAGAACTCGGTAATGACGACCTCGTGTATGCTCGGCAGCTTCAGAGAAGACGGAGCTACAAGAACAGAATTCTTGAGTCTGATAGGAAAATAGAATGGACATGACTAAAAAAAAAGCCGCGCTTATAACCGGCGGTGCAAAAAGAATAGGAGCGGAAATAGCTTTAGGCCTTGCGGAAGACGGCTTCGATATAGCGATACATTACAATTCGTCAGAACGCGATGCGATAGCAACACAGAAAAAAATTAAATCGCTGGGCAGAGAATGCGCGATATTTAAAGGCGACCTGAGAGATGTTCATTTTATCAACGAGCTTGTAATGGTGGCGTTTACTACGTTTCCCTACCTGAATGTACTAATAAATTCAGCTTCAGTGTTCAAAAGATCAGAAATTAAAAACACTTCGCCGCACGATTTTGACGAAATGATGAGCGTAAACTGCAGAGCGCCATTTTTCATAGTAAAAGAATACGCGAAATTCTGTAAAAGCGGGAGCATAGTAAATATCCTCGATACGAAGATATCAAAACATCAGAACACATATTCAGCTTACATAATGTCGAGGATCTCCATTCAGGAGCTGACCAGGCTCGCCGCAGTCGAATTCGCGCCGTCGATCCGTTCGAACGGTATATGCCCGGGACTGATCCTTCCCGGAAAAAACGAGGATGAGGATTATATAAAAAGACTTGAATCAAAGATACCGCTCGGGAGAAAAGGAAATGCGGGAAATATAATTGATACCGTAAGATTCCTGCTGAATAATGATTTCATAACAGGCGAAATCATTCATGTTGACGGCGGAGAAAATTTAAAATAGATCGGAAATGATATGAAAATGTGCGTAAAAGGAATAGAAATCCAGGCGGTGATAGGTACAAAGCATCATGAAAGGAACAGCCATCAGAAAATACTGATAGATATTGAATTTGAATATGACGCGAAAACAGCGTCAAATTCCGACAGGCTTGAGGACGCTGTTGATTATTCTGCGATAGTTGAAGATATAATCAGAAATGCAAAAGAAAGCAGATGCCTGCTGCTTGAAACGCTGGCGGAACGCACGGCCGATCTTTTGCGAAGAAATCCGGTTATAAAATCAGGAAAGATCACTGTGAAAAAACCTTCAGCGATAAAGAATATCGAGTTTATTTCGGCAGAAGCGAACTTTCAAAACTGTAATTAGTTTACTTAAGATTAAAAAGATTTGAATTTCATGTTAAAAATGTTATATTTGATACTCGAATTAAACAGGAGGATGAAATGAAAAAGTACATGTTGATAACTCTGGCTGCGGTAATATTTTCACTTAACGCTCAGCAGAAAATAGGCGCGATAAAAGCAGGAATGTTTTTCCCGCAGGCATGTGAAAGCGGTTTTGACCTAGGCTTGGAATACGGGCTGCACATTGATACAAATCTTGATGTTGCTCTGAGTCTGGATTGGTTCAAAAAAGAGTTTACTGATAAAGATTATGTCGGTGACGTTGAAGATATGGACGGGTATATCAATGGAGAACAGTATTCCAATTTGGGCGATGTAACGATCTATGATTTCCCGCTGATGCTTTCAGTTACCGCAAAATTTCCATTCAATGACAAAGTAAAATGGTTCGCAACGGGCGGGCTCGGTGCGGAAATGCTTTATGCGTCTTTAACAGCTTACGATAAAGACGAACAGGATACTAACGAAGAAAGCGTACTGGCATTTGATTTTAACTGGAGGCTCGGCGGCGGAGCTATTTATAACCTGGGGGAGAAATCGGAAGTTTTTGGAGAAATTGCCTACCATTACTCTAAACCGAGCATAGAAGACGACAACGGGATTATTACAGAATATGACATGAGCGGCGTTATGTCAAGGTTAGGCGTGAGATTTTTCTTTAATTAAAATTATAAAACAGGACAGAACAAATGAAATACGGAGATTTTTTATTTTCGAGCGAATCGGTAACGGAAGGACATCCGGATAAGATAGCGGATCAGATATCTGACGCGATCCTGGATGCAGCTCTAAAAGATGACCCTGCGAGCAGAGTGGCGATCGAAACTTTCGTAACTACAGGACTTGTTGTCGTCGGCGGTGAAATGACAACAAAGACTTATGTTGACATTCCCGGGCTTGTAAGAAAAACCATAAAAGAGATAGGATACGATCACTCTTATAAAGGATTCGATTACAATACCTGCGGAGTGATCTCGACTATTGATCAGCAGAGCGGCGACATAGCGATGGGCGTGGACAGACTGGGAGCGGGAGATCAGGGAATGATGTTCGGATTCGCCTGCGACGAGACGCCTGAGTTTATGCCTCTTCCGATCATGCTGGCTCATAAACTGACAAAGCAGCTTTCAGAGATCAGAAAATCAGGCAAAATAGAATTTTTAAGACCCGACGGGAAATCCCAGGTTACAGTAAATTACAAAAACTGGATCCCTGATTCAATAGATACCGTTGTGATCTCAACACAGCACGATCCTCTTTTCGGAGGCGAGAACCCCACTAAGGCTCAGCTTGCAAAAGAGCACGCATTAATAGAGAAAGAAGTTACAGAAAAAATAATTAAGCCTATGATCCCGAAAAAGCTTATAAAAGGCGAATATAAGATCCATATCAACCCCACAGGCAGATTCGTGACCGGAGGTCCGATGGGCGACACCGGGCTTACAGGAAGAAAGATCATAGTTGATACATACGGCGGATATGCGCGCCACGGTGGCGGAGCTTTCAGCGGAAAGGATTCGACAAAAGTTGACAGATCAGCAGCCTATATGGCAAGATACATCGCAAAGAATCTGGTCGCAGCAGGATACGCTCAGAAACTTGAAATTCAGGTAGCTTATGCGATAGGAATAGCGGAACCTGTTTCTATAATGGCCGAAACTTTCAGAACCGGAAAAATATCGGGAGAAGAGATAGTCAAACTTATCAGAAAGCATTTCGATCTGACCCCGGCCGGAATAATCAAGAAACTTCAGCTGAGAAAACCGGTATTCGGTGCTACTGCCGCGTACGGACATTTCGGAAGAGAAGGGTTTGCATGGGAAAAACTCGATATGGTAGATAAACTTTAAAACAATGTGTAGTTGGAGACAGAATGAAGAAGTACATTAATGAGAAAATGGCTTACAAAGTTAAAGATATCAGCCTCGCTGAATTCGGAAGAAAAGAAATAGACATAGCCGAAAAAGAAATGCCCGGTTTAATGTCGATCAGAAAAGAGTACGCGCCAAAAAAACCTCTTAAAGGCGTAAGGATCACAGGCTCGTTACACATGACTATCCAGACTGCAGTTCTGATAGAAACTCTCGTTGACCTCGGGGCGATCGTAAGATGGTCGAGCTGCAATATATTTTCAACGCAGGATCACGCTGCAGCTGCAATAGCTAAGGCCGGAGTGCCTGTTTTCGCATGGAAA
>Ga0209467_1000651_pt1 | contig 41435 bp, 61 predicted proteins | sample Higcelwee11metaG_FD_187175 | JGI IMG/M metagenome (GOLD analysis project Ga0209467, IMG submission 187175) | Freshwater pond sediment microbial communities from the University of Edinburgh, under environmental carbon perturbations - High... | ecosystem: Environmental > Aquatic > Freshwater >... | reverse complement strand
TCATCATTTTTCCGTTACCGGGAATATGGTCACGCTTGGGGCAGTCCCTTGGCGTTTCTGGTCATGATGTTTGCCGCATCGTTCATATTTTGGGGGAGGTCTCTTGACAGACGCACGGCGTATCGCTCTCGCGTCCCTTCCGGGAAGTCTGTTCTCTCCAAAAGCACACGGACGAGCGTCGTTGTGGTGTTGCCCATGTCTCTCCTCCTTTTGTTCACGATTGTGGCCAGGACCGGCGTCCCGGCCCCGAGCGCTGCCCGGAGCTTTACCCTTGCACTCCGGGCCTCACTTTCGCTTCTGCCTCTGCCAACCGCTCACGCACGGCCCCCACCTACAAACCCGGCGGGGAAGGGTGTGAGTCCTCTGACTCGCCCGCCCCTGGAGATTTCCCGAGGCGAGGGAGGGGAGGCTAGCCGAGTTCGGCCACGAGGTGTGCCAGCATCTTCTTGACGTTCGCCAGCTCGTCCAGGATGGCGCGGACGCCGAGTTCTTCCGGCTGCGACTCGGGCGAGGGCACGGGGGAGGGATGGGTAGCAGCGGCGAGAGCCTCCCTCATCTTCGTCTTGGCCCACTTCTGCTCGTTTGCGTAACGTAGGAACTCTTCAGCCATTTCCCGCGTCGGGTCAGGGCCATTCCAGTCGTACATCATGCGCTTCCCCTCATTCCCGGAAGGCGAGAGGATCCCCCTTTCCCTCATGACGATGACAATTCGCGTCGATATGCGGTGCGACGCAACGAGTTCCGCCATGGAGATTGCCTGCTTGCTGCGAATTTTCGTGTACAGAGTCAGGATAAACAGAAAATACTTGTCTACCGATCCGGCCCTCGGACCGACTAGTCCCTGTTTTTGTGGCGTTGCAACTGACCCCCCGCTAGACTGCATGTACATAAGTCCCCCTTTTTTCGTTGAATGTTTTACCAGCGTTCGTCCGCACATGCCCCACCAGCCAGCCCTCCCGGCACACCGGGCATAGGTAGGCGTGGCAGCCGCGATAGCTTTTCGGCCATCTGTCGATCACGGACTGCGCCCGACGCCGGTCAGGATGGTGCGATTTCAGCGCGCAGTTTACGATGTCGAGATTGGTGGGCATGGTTACCTCACCTGCACCGTCTGGCCGTGGACGATCTCGCAGCCGGGAATCTCCATGCCCGCCTTGAGCGCCGCCTTGATCTCGGTCTTTTTGGGCGCGTATGAGATCGTCGTCGTCACGAACTCCTGCGGCAAACTCTGCGGATTTCCCGTGACCAGCACCGACTCCGTGGTCCGCAGCGACAGCGTGGCGGAGTGCCCGGCGAGTTTCTTCAACCCATGGGCCATCATCGTCACCTTCAAAAACTCACGGAACGAGGCGCGGCGGCGCTCCAGCGTGCGGCGTTTGGCGGCCACGCGCTTCTCCTCTTCCTTGAGGAACTCGATCTCGTTTTCGGTGCGCCGGTCCATCTTGGCGATGGCGTCCACCTTCCCGGCCTCCTGCGTCGCCAGGGCGGCCAGGTACGGCTCGATGGCTGCGGCGACGGCCTGGCGCTCGTCCTCCTCCCCCTCGAAGTCGTCCAGCGCCGTGAGCGCGTTTTCGATCTCGTGCTGGATGTCGTTTAAGCTAGGCATTCTCCACCTCCTTCACATCTTCCAAAAACGCATGCGCCTCGTCTGCCGTCAGTTCCTTGAACGAGTTCACACGCCGATTCAGGAACGAACTCATATCCGCCAGCCGGTCATCCCGCGACGCACCCTTGTAATGCGCCATGATGGCCTTGCGCTGGCCGTCGTTCATCATCTGCGGTGCGGACGGCGGCGGCACATCGCCCGTGATCTCCAGGGCCTTGCGTCGCGCCTCGTACAGCGTGACGACGGCTGGCTTGTCCGGGTGATCCTTGGGAATGTGAAGGCCCGACAAATACGGCACAAGGTCGGCCGATTTTCCGATGGACTGCAACGCCTCGCTGATGGCGGGCAGGTCGAGCGAGGAGAAGGTGGGGGCCGGGGGCGCGGGACGAGTTGCCGTCTCCTTGGGCTTCTGCTTCGCGCCCTCGCCGTCGTCGTCGTCCTCGGACACCACTCCGAGCATGGCCGAAAGAGAGTAGCGGCGGGCGTAGGTGATCGCGGACCCGTAGCCCTGCGGATCGTTTTTGGGCACCGGCAGAGCGCACTCGCCCGAGAGCCATTGCCCGGACTTGTGCATGAGCGTCGTCACGACATGGGCGCGGCTGTCACCTGGCCGCATCGTTTGCACAACGGCCAGCCCGTGTTTCGGCAGCACCTTCCGCACAGCCTCCCAAACCGCCGCGATGTCGGCATATTTGTTTTTGAGGTGCGGATTCTGCGCGTTCCTCCCCGCCGCATCCATCTCCCCCTGCGCAAGGGAAAGAGCTGTTGCAATCTGGTCGATTTGGTCAGATTGAAACATCATCCACCTCCACTTGGTCGGCCATGTAGTACGGCCGTCTTTCGGCCAACTGCCGGGGCTGGTAACCCGGCGTCTCCTCGACATCGTCCCGCGCCATCTCCGCGAACTGGCGGTGCAGGCGCAGGACCATGGCCTCGTGGGCAGCCGCGTGCCGGGGGTCGATGCATCCCTTGACATTCATGATCCCACACCCACAACCGCCACACCCGCCCCGGCGTGCAGCGTGCCGCACATCGAGTCCGTTAGGTTGTCAGGCCCGCTCGCCTCGTCACGGGCGCGCGCCTTCCAGTCATCGGACGGGCGGAACCCCTGGCAGTTGGTGGCGTCGCCTTTGTCGCTAAAGGTTGACGTGGGCACATGTGCCCCCACGGCGCGGATAAGTTCGTGGATGAAGTCACACCCGCCATGACTGCCGCCGCCGCACGCAGGGTCAAAATGCTCGCAATCGCTGCAATACTTTTCCATTGTCATCCCCTCCATATCGCCGCCGCGACGATCAGGGACGCCGCGAACACGATGCAGATTAAGAACAGCGCCAGCCCTTCGCCTATCTCGCGGGCGGTGAACGGTGAATTGTCGGGCGGGTAGCACATTGTGGTTCTCCTTTGGGGCCGGGTTGCCGTCCGCCCCCTCGCCCAAAGCTCGACATTCAATGATCTCGTTACGGCTCAAACCGGTCTTTAAGCCCCAGAAATACTTCCAGGTGCCCGCGAAGCAGGGGATGCCAGCCGTCCCACGCGCACACAGTTTCGGCCTCTTCTCGCGTAAGCACGTTTTTGAGGTGTCCCCAGCATTTCGATCCGTCGTTAATGATCTCTGCCCAGGGTTGGAGTGGCGGCATTTTGGCGTAGAAGTTTCTCCAAAACGGAAGACGTGAATTTTTGATCCACTTCGCGGTCACGGAAAAGATGAACGAAAAAACAAATCCAGCATCGATGTACCCGTCAGCCTCGATGTCCCCGCCAGCCTTGATGGACCCGCCAGCCTTGATGGACCCGCCAGCATCGATGTCCCCGTCAGCCTTGATGTACCCGTCAGCCTCGATGGACCCGCCAGCATCGATGTACCCGTCAGCCTCGATGTACCAGCCAGCCTCGATGTGCCAGCCAGCCTTGATGTACCCGTCAGCCTCGATGTACCCGTCAGCCTCGATGTCCCCGTCAGCCTTGATGGACCCGCCAGCCTTGATGGACCCGCCAGCCTTGATGGACCCGCCAGCCTTGATGTACCCACGCACCTCAATCCGCATATCCACCAAGAATTTGCCTATGATCTCCAGATGCCCGTCAACGAAATACATGTCGCCGTCCGGGGTTTTGAACCGCTGAATATCATCCAGTGATGCAACCTTAAAAGTTTCCATGTCGCCTCCGTTTGTTCCCTTTCGCGCTTCCCGCCTCGGTCTTCCTGGCCTCTGCCGCCGTCCGGTGTCAGGGGCTTTGCCCCGCCGTTCCCGGACCCCGAAGGTTGGTGGTGTTGGCCTCGGTCGCTACTGCGGGCCGCTCGTCGTGTTGGGGGTACTTTGCCGCTTGGCAGAAAATGTGTCAAGGGGAAATTACCATATGGCAAAAATTGTTGACATGGCGGGATTTGTCCGGCAAAGTGGCCCGCATGAACGAATTGAGACGACTTCTAGTTATCTACGGTATGCGCCCTTCGGAGCTTTCGCGGCTTGCCGGGATGGCCCCGTCTACGGTTACGCGGCACATCCGGGGGGAGCGCAGCATATCGGCAAAGGCGGCTTTGGCGTATCAACGTGTTTTTTCCGTTCCGCTGGAGATGTTTTTGATACAGGATGGGAAAAAATGACCAAGACATGCAAGGTTTGCGGCAAGCCGGTCCCGGATGACAAGCCATGGCGGATCACATGCAGCCGCGAGTGCGACCAGATCAATCGAAGTCAGCAGGCGGCGGCGCAATCCCATGATTTGCGGCGGCGGCCCGTGAAGCCGTGTGAGTTTTGCGGCAAGCTGTTCCGGCCAGCAAACGCGACGGGGCGATTTTGCACGATGTCGTGCGCTTCACTCTGGAACGCGAGGCACAAGGGGCAGGCATCGAAGCCCACTGTTTGCGTCGTCTGCGGGGCGCAGATCACAAGCCAGACAAGGCGCGTCACCTGCGGAGAAGGGTGTTTCCGCGCCCTGCTTTCCAGTAACGCCTCGCACCCTCACACCGAAGACCGCAAGCGACACGATCCGAAGTCCGTCGTCAATAAATACGGCGAACTCTGGCCGATCACCCGCCTTGACACGCCCTGGCCGCTCCCCGTTGACCCGCAGATATGCCCGTTTGGGTGGCAGGAGGTCGCGGCATGAAGGACGTTGGGACAAAAACTTGCTCCATTTGCGGAGAAGTCTACCGCCCCCGTGTTCACAATCAAAAGACCTGCGGCAAGTTTGAGTGCCTCTGTGAGCGCGTCCGCGTGTTGAAGATCAAAGACAAGACCGGCCTTTATCCAAAACGTGAGTGTCCTTACTGCCACGTCACGTTTCGTCCCTTCCAGTACAATCAAGTCACTTGCGGGTCTGTCAAGTGCAAGAATGACCACTCGATGTATTTGCAACTTAATCGGCAGGCATTTCGTGCCGAGGTCAAGGCGCACAACCTCGCGGCAAAGCGAGAGTTGAACCGTGCTTATCGTGCCCGAGTTAAAGCACGGGAGGCGGTGGCGGCATGAGAGGACTCTACGCCCGCGCTCTCGCCCACTACGGCCCGCACGCACAGATAGACCAGATGAAAGAAGAGTGCGCGGAACTCATCGTGGAGCTTTCGCACCACCGCAGATTCGGCACCGCCATGGCCCGACGCGCTGTGATCGGGGAACTGGCCGACGTGCAAATTATGCTGGCGCAGATGCGAATCCTTTTTGGCGAGGCAGACGTGGACGAGGTCGTCCGCGAGAAAGAGGCGAGGCTTGATCGGCGGATGAGGGGGGAGGCGTGATGGACTGGTTTCGCCACTATGTCGGGACGGCCACGGACCCCAAGTTCCTGGTCGTCGCCAAAAAATCGGGGGCGCGTTTGGGCGACGTGCTGGCTGTCTGGCAGATGCTCCTGGAGCGGGCCTGTGCAGCGCCAGAACGGGGAAAAGTGGAAGTGTTTGACCACGAGGGAGCCGACGCCTTGCTTGACCTTGAGGACGGTGGCGCACGGAAAATTTACGTCGCCATGGAAGACAAGGGGATGATTTCTGACGGGCGGATCGCGGCATGGGAAAAGCGTCAACCAAAACGTGAGCGAGACGACGACAGTTCGCAGCGCGTCAAGGAATTTCGCGAGAGGAAAAAGCAAGAAAGTAACGACACTTACAACAATGTAACGCCGTGTAACGCCACGCAACGCCAGGAAACACCTAGAGGAGAGGAGATAAGAGAAGAAGAGATAAAGAAAGAGAAAGACTCTCTTGCGCTCCTGCCTTCGGCGGTGCGCGAGTTTGACGCTTTCTGGCAGGCGTACCCGAAAAAGCGCTCGAAGCAGCAGGCGCAAAAAGCCTGGGGCAAGCTTCGCAAGGAAAAAACGCTGCCGCCGCTTCCCACGATCCTGCAAGCCATAGCAGCCGCACAGGCGGGCCATGATTGGCAAAAGGACGGCGGACAGTTCATCCCCCACCCGGCGACGTGGATTAATGCCCACGGGTGGAACGACGAGCCGACGCAGGCGGCGAAAACATCCGGGAGGTGCCCGGCATGGCTATGAACTTGAAGTCATACGGCATCCACGTCCCCGCTGACGCCACGGGCGACGTGAAAACAACCTGCCCGCAGTGCAGCGCCAGCCGTAAGAAGTCCACGGACCCGTGCTTGAGCGTGAATGTGACCGAGGGCGTGTGGAATTGCTGGCATTGCGGCTGGACGGGAACCGTCAAGGGTGTGGCGGAAAAGCCAGAGCCTTTGCCGCGAAAGCCGGTTCGGCCAGCTTACAAGGCCAGCGTGGACTTGCCCGAGAAGGTGCTGGCGTACTTCGCTAGTCGCGGGATCACACCCGATGCGCTGGCATCGAACCGAGTCGGCTACGGCCTGGCCTGGATGCCCGGAACTGACGGCGAAGTGACGGCAATTCAGTTTCCGTACGTCAAGGGCGGCGAAGTCGTGAACATCAAATTCCGCGACGGCAAGAAGCGGTTCCGCCAGGCCAAGGACGCCGAAAAGTGCCTGTATCGCTTCGACGAGATCGCCGCACGCGCCAGCGCAAATCGCTATCTCGTCATCACCGAAGGCGAGATGGACGCGCTTTCGCTGGTTTCAATCGGCATCAACGCCGTCACCAGCGTTCCCGACGGTGCGCCTTCGCCCGATACGAAGCAGTACGAAAAGAAGTTCAGCTTTTTGGAGTCTGCCGAGGAGATTATAGCCGCTTACGGGCGCGTGATCCTGTGCGTGGACAACGACTTACCCGGGCAAACGCTTGAGCGTGAGCTTGCGCGGCGCATTGGCGTCGAGCGGTGCTGGCGCGTCGCCTATCCCGACGGCTGCAAGGACATCAACGAGGTGCTGGTTAATCACGGCAAAGACGCGGCGGCGGCAGTCATCGCCAACGCGGTGCCGATGCCGGTGGAGGGGCTTTTCGGGATTCCGGACTTGGCCGGGGATGTGGGGCTTTTGTACGCCGAAGGAATGCGCCCCGGAGTCTCGACCGGCTGGCTGTGCCTTGACGACTTCTACACCGTCCGCCTTGGAGAAATGACGATTGTCACTGGAATCCCGGGGTCGGGGAAATCAAACTGGCTGGATGCGCTTCTGGTCAACCTGCATCGCGACCAGGAGTGGGGGTTTGCGCTGTTTTCGCCCGAGAACTGGCCGCCCGAAAGGCATGTGGCGAACCTACTGGAAAAGGTCATCCGGAAACCATTTTCCACGAAGTACAGCTACACGGAGCGGATGCGGGATGACGAGGTGAGGGATGGCCTTGAATACATGGCCGGATATTTTCACTTCATCATGCCCCCCGAAGACCAGATGTCACTCGACAGCATCCTGCAAAAGGCGCGTGTCGCCATTTATCGGTTCGGGTGTCGCGGTGTGGTGATTGATCCTTGGAACGAAATAGAGCATAATCGTAGCGACAAGATAAGCGAGACTGACTACATCTCGCAATCTTTGACGAAGGTCCGACGGTTCGCGAGAATGAACCATGTCCACGTCTGGCTTGTCGCGCATCCGACGAAGATGCAGAAAAGCAAGGACAGCGGCGAATATCCAGTCCCGACTATGTATGACATCTCCGGCAGCGCACACTGGAGGAACAAGGCGGACAACGGAATTTGCGTCCACCGCCCTGATTACGAGCGCGACGTGACCGAGATTTACGTTCAAAAGATTCGTTTTCGCGAGGTCGGCAAGATTGGCAAGGTGGAGTTGAAGTACGCCCGCGAGTGCGGGATATATTTTGAGTAAAAAGGAGATCGCATGAACGTTTTTATGGCTTCTGGTCGCATCGGCAAAGACGCTGAAACTCGGTTCACCACGGCAGGGATGCCCGTCACCACGTTTTCGATGGCCGTCGATCAGGGGTTTGGCGACAAGAAAAAGGCGATGTGGCTGCGCTGCAAGGTGTTCAAGCGCGAGAATCTGGCCCCACACCTGCTCAAGGGCAAGCCGATTATCGTGCGCGGCGAGTTGACGATCAACGAGTGGGAGAAGGACGGCCAGAAGCACAGCATGCCCGAGATCATCTGCAACGAGGTCGAATTTCAGCAGGGCCAGCCCCGCGACACGTCGGCCCCGGCCAGCCCCGCGCCACGGGAAGGGCAGTTCCCGAGCGAGGCGAGTGGCATGGAAGATGTCCCGTTCGCCGTTGTTCTCGCTCCTCTCGCGGCCATTGGGTTGGCGCTGCTTGGTTATGGGGTTGTAATATGAAAAAATGCTTTAAGTGTGGGGTGATAAAGCCGATTGGAGAGTTTTATAAACATCCCCAAATGGCCGATGGGCATCTTGGAAAGTGCAAGGATTGCACAAGGAATGATGTTAAAAACAATCGTTCCGAGAGATACGATTATTACAAAACTTTTGATAAAATGCGCGCCAACCTCCCGCATAGAATGGCCGCACGAAAGGCATACGCAACGACAGGAAGAGGGAGATTGGCTAGTGCTAAAAGTCGTAAAAATTACAGAGAGAGATATCCCGAAAAATATGCGGCGCATGAGGCAGTTACTATTGCGGTAGCGTCTGGAAAATTGATTAAGCCTGATACATGCTCAAGTTGCGGGAATCTTGCTCGGGTTCAAGGCCACCACGAAGACTATTCCAAACCCCTTGACGTAATATGGCTTTGCCCTGCTTGTCATGCTTTGCGGCACAGGGCGAGGGATACGCAGCCTGCCATGGCATTCTAGCGGCCTGCTCCACAGCCGAAAATCGGGCCTAGAATCGCTTCTGGTGTGGCCGGGTAGGCCGTAGGTCGTCTTGAACGAAAAAACGCCGCCACGACGTCTGTACGAGGCGATGGAGGCATATGGGAGGGCGAGAGATGACGGGAGAACGCGACCAGTGAGACGACGCGCCAGGGTTGACGACAACCACGCCGAGATCGTGGCCGCGCTGCGAGCTGTCGGCTGCGATGTCATGGACCTGTCGCGGGTTGGCGAGGGGTGCCCCGACCTGTTCGTGGCGCACCCACGGATGAAGCCGGTGTGTTTCGTCGAGGTGAAAGACGGGCGCAAGCCGCCGTCGGCCAGGCGGTTGACCCCGGCGCAGGAGGAACGATTCGATGCGCTGGAGCGCCACGGGGCTAAGGTTGTCATGGTGCTGTCGGTTGACGACGCGCTGCAAAAGTTGGGGTTCACGTTTTGAATAGTGCAACCACACTTACACTATTCGCGGTGATTAGTGCAAAACGCGCCCGCTCCTGACGTTTGCGACACCATTTGCACGATGTGGCGAAGCGGCAAATGCACGGCTGACCTCGCGGCGACGTTGACGAAACACAGGCCGATGGGGGTGTGCGCCCTGGGACGAGAACTGGCGACAGAAAGAGCGAAGGAGAAAGCGAGTGGGAAAACCAATAGATGAAGCGATTATGGACCGGAAACGCTTCACTTTCGACGTGGAGTCGGAGGTGAAAAAAATAAAAGCGAGTGAACTTGGGCCATGCCTGGACCGGGCCAAGCAAATCATCTGCGGGGACAGGCAGGACGCCTACGGGAACCCGGAGGACAGTTTCGCACGGATCGCAAACTACTGGTCAGTCTACCTAAGCCATCACGTTTCGCCTCTTGATGTGGCTCACTTGATGACGCTACTCAAAGTCGCCAGGATGCAGGGGCAAAAGTCCAAGAGGGACAATTACGACGACGCTTGCGGCTACTTATCCATCGCGGCGGGCAGGCTCTTGGGGGAGAGCGAATGAGCCGCGTCCCGCACTACCGGACACCTGACGCCTGCCTGCTCTACAACTTGGGCGACGTTCACCGGGGCGACGAAGCGTGCGACGTGCCGCTTTTCGAGCGGGTCATCGGCCAAATCGAGCGCGAGAAACACGCCCGGTGGGTTTCCACGGGCGACTTGTTGAACTGCGCCCTGGCTGGCGGCAAATCCTCGTCCTACACGTCCGCCTCGGTGCAGGAAGAGCTTGAGGCGCTGACGGAGAATCTGAAACCGATAGCCGCCAAGTGCCTCGGTTTCGTCGCGTCGAACCACCATGGCCGTATGGATCGTGCCGTGGGCATGAGCCTGGACAAGGTGCTGGCGCAATATCTTGGTGTCCCTTACCTCGGCAAGCGCGGGAGGATTGCCATCACATGCAACCGCTTGTCGTACTGGATCGCGCTACATCACCTGTGCGGCGGCGGGGCCACGATGGGCGCAAAAGCCAACAAGATGGAGCGGTTGACGCAATGGATGCCCGGCTTTGATGTCTACCTTGGAGGCCACACGCACACGTTTTCCGTTTCCGAGGACGTGACAGAAGTCCCGGACCGCAAACGCTACATCATGCGTCCGCTGCGGTCACTCAAGACTGTGACGGGCCACTTTCTGGACTATGACAAGTCGTACGCCGCTGACATGATGTTGCCCGAGAAACCGAAAGGGGCGGTGGCAGTCACTCTTGATGCGTCGCCGTCTGGGAATGAGCGGCACAAGAAAATGCTCGCCGCGCTGATGAACTAAAGGGGGGGGGATGGCGACACGGGAACGGTGGATCACGGGGGCCGTGGAGCGAGGGGTGGTGACGTTGGAGCAGGCGACGGCGGTTGTGGACTATATCTGCGAGACTGATGGCGGCGGGCCGATGTGGATTCCGCTGCCGCCTGGCGTCGATGGGCGTCTGAACCGGAACGGTAAAATCGTTGCGCTATGGTCGCGGGGCGTCGGCGTGGCGCAACTCGCGGAGCGTTTCGGCATCACGCCACGTCATGTGAGGCGCATCATCACTCTATTTGCATCGAGGAACTAGGACCTCCCCCGGGATGGGCGATGTCCGCCCGTCCGCTCAATATTAGTTTATGGACAATGTGAGCCGGGCTGAATTCGCTTTCCTCCATGCTCATTTCGGGCATCATGGATTCTCTGTCGAGAACGTGTTCCCGGTCTTCCCTGTCATTGAGATCACCGTCACCTGCGGTGACTGCAATACGACGGCGACTATCCCATCTGACAGGCTCATTTGTCCATTTTGCTTCTCCCCCATCCCCCCCGGCCCGCCCGACATCCCCGTCCGGCAAGCCGCATCCTCCCGGCCATGCCGGGGGGGCAACTTTCGTGAAGAGGTTGCGGCATGAGCAAATCCATCCCCCGTGGCATCAGGAACAATAACCCGGGCAACATCCGCGTTTCTGCCACGCGCTGGCAGGGCGAGGTAGCCGGGAACGATTCCGCGTTCGAGACGTTCGGCGCGCCCGAGTACGGCATTCGTGCCATCGCCAAGCTGCTCATGGCTTATGAACGCCGCTACGGCATCGACACGCCGCTCAAAATCGCGATGCGTTGGGCGCCGCCGTGCGAGAACGACACGGACCGCTACGCCGCCGTGCTGGCCGCTGCCTGCGGCTGCACGCCCGAGACGGTCGTCAACGTGGGCGACCATCTCCACCAGCTCGTTCCCGCGATAATCAAGGTCGAAAACGGCAGCAACCCGTACCCGCCCGAGACAATCGCGGCGGGCATTAGGCTGGCGCATAATTGATTCGGCGCTGGCTCCAGCACCACTTCAACCCGGCGCACGTCCGCTGCCGTCTGATCGACCTGGGCGTGCATCGCTGGCGGGCTACCAGGTGGGCGATGTGGTACGAGCGCGTCATCTACAATCGAGTCCTGCGGTGAACGCCTTCCAGGACATATTTTCCGACGGCCAGGGGCGTCTGTCGTCCATGCGGCTGCTCGTCGCGCTGGTCATCGTCAATGAGATCGTAATGCGCTGGGTGGCGCTGTTTTGGGTCGGCCAGGCCAGCCTCTCCACCTGGGGCGACATTGCCGCTATTGCGGTGCCGTTTGGGGCCAAGGCCATGCAAGCCGCTTTCGAGGAGAAGGAATGACAACCGCCAAGTGGATCATCATCGCGGCCATCCTCGCCGCTGTCGCTGCCACGGAGCTGCATGTCGCCTCACTGCGGTCCAAAATCGCGGACGCGCAGGTTAAAGTGGCGGCTCTCGAAGAGCAGGTCCGGGCGCGTGACGCCAGAATCGCGGGCCTAGAGAACGTCGTGGCGGTGCGAGACAAGGAGTTGACCGCCCACGTGCAGCTCTCCGAAGATGCGCTTGCCGCAAATGAGACTCTCCTGCGGCGGTTGTGGGAAGTCAACGAAATCTTATCCAGCTCGACGCCCACGCAGGCCAAGCCGGGGGAGATCACCGATGCCAAGACGAATCGCGCTGTTGTGCGCCATCTCAATGGGCTTGTGCCTTCTGTCGTGCGCGAAAGCACCTCCTCCCCGGGAAATAATCGTCCCGCAGCTGGTGACGCTATCCCCGTGCCCAAAGCCGTACAGTGACCTTGACGTCCACCCGTGGGACGAGTCCGTCAGCATGGGGCATGCGCGTAACATGAGGATCACCGCCTACAATTTCGAGACGCTGATGTCCGCCATGAAACTCCGCGATGCGGTCATAACATGCTACGAGGCCAAGATAAAATGACGGGGATATCAGTGGACATAGCGGCACTTGGGGCGATTCTCTCGAACGTCATTTTGGGCATCGTGGCGTTTTTTGGCAAACGCTGGATGGAGCGTGTGGACCTGCGCCTGGACCGTTTCGAGGCGGACTCCAAAAACTGTGCGCTCAATTTCCTGTCCACTTTCCGCACGAAGGAAGAGGCCACGAGGGCATGGGACGCCGCCCGAGCTGAATGGGACGATCAGTGGTCGAAACTCAATGACCACGACAGGCGGCTGACGCGACTTGAGACGGTCTGTGAGCGGGAACACGGACGATAAATTTCGGCCTTCGGGCCACGGTCTTTGACAACCTAGCGCAAAAAAAAGCCCCCCGGCGTCGGCCAGGGGGCTGGGTTGCACTACAGGCACCGCTGGTCTTCATTCCAGCGGGCCAGAACCTCGGCAGCCTTCGCGTACTGCTCGTCCGTGCCGCCATCCTCGTAGAGGGTGGCGTAGTCGGACGGCGTAGCTAGATCGAAAAACTGGCTGCCGACCTTAAACATCCCCAGCCGAACCTGCTCGTAAAAATTAGTCTTCGCGCTCATGATTTCTCCCCTTTGTTTTCGTCCATTGCCGAGATGCGGCGTACTCCGCCAGATCGCCCGGCATGATGAGCCAGGCCATCCCGTGCCTCCGGGCCTTGAGGCGACCACGCTTGGCCGCCTGCTGGATGGCCCGGAGAGTGATCCCGAGGCGTGTAGCGGCCTCTGCTGCGGTGAGAGGGCGGGGGGGCATAGCTATAAAACCTCTATCGTCCAGCCGTCGGGCTGGCTAGGGCTGGCCCGTTGTGATTCCTCGTCCAGCTCCTGTAGAATTTGGAGGGCCTCGGAAAAATAGGACCTCGACCGGGACGGGTCATTGCTCCTGGAAATCAGGATTTCTACCGCCTCACCCAGCGGGAGCCGGATGTCCTGCGGCCCCGTGGGGTTTTCGCGCAGCAGCGAGCGATACACGTCCCCATTTCGGAAAAACACGCTGCTTGATTCCTCTGTCGCGATGTCAAGAAAATTGTATAACGATGATCCGGAATGCCCAGATTCGAGCCGGGAATCTACCGTGTGTAGACTGGTCCCATGCTGCTCACAGATATCGATATAATGCAGGCGTGTGGCGAGTAACATAACATCGCCCATCCCATGCGTTGTTATGGGTGGCTCGTGATCGAGCATGCGCATCGCGTCTGACAGGACGATACTCCTCAAAATTGTGTCCTCGTCGGCGTGTCCGTGGTGCATTAACTGGGCGTGCTGAACACGCGCCTGGAGGTCGCGCACGACGGCGGCGGTGACGGTGACGCGGATTTTGGCATTCTGGAATTGACGAGTGGTGCCCATGTTCATCTCCTGTTTTGTGGCCCCGGGCCAAGTCCCGTCCGCCGTTGACTAATAGATAGTACGCAAACGCGAACAAGTCAACAGGTTTATCAAAATATTATCTCAAGCAATTGCGCTAGGTTGTGTGCTGACACAGAAGAATTTGCGGGCCAACTTTGTTTGGGGCTAGACCGGCCAGTCGAAAAGCGGAAACCCTGATCCGCCTGCCCCAAACGAATCTATCAGGGCGCTACAGGGGGCGACAATGTGGGAAACGAGAACATCACCCTCCAGGGTCTCGTTTTTAAGGCGCAAGACCTGACAACACCGGAGAAAATCGTGGCGCTTTGCCTGATCTGGCACAGGAACCAAAAAACCGGGCGGTGTGACCCGGGACAGGCCAGGATTTGCATGGAAACTGGGCTAAAAGAGCGGGCGGTTCGTGAGGCAATCCACGGGCTTGTCGCCAAAAAGCTCCTCGTCGCCACCAGGACACAGAAGACGACGCGATACCAGTTTTGCGCGGCCTATGGTTCTCTTAATGGTTTACCGGCATTAAACGCCGGTCTGGACCGGCAGCAAACGCCGGTCGGAAAATCAACTCACTCGCGGCGCGCTGCCCCCAAAATGTTTTGGCGCAACCGCAACGACGACGGCACGCCGTGTGAATCCTATTTGGACGAGGCGTACAATGGGTGAGGCCAAACGAATCAAAGCAAAAAAACCCGTGTGGTCAACCCGGGCGAAGAACTCGCTTGAGGAGTGCGCCGAGGCGCTGCGGGCGTCTGGTGGGTTTATTACTCACGCGGCGCGGATGCTTGGCGTCGTGCCCGGGTCACTGAGCGTCAGGGTCAAAAATCACCCGGAACTCCAGGCGGTCATCGAAGAGGTGCGGGAGCGGCATCTTGACCTGGCCGAGAGTGCGCTGATGTCGAAGGTCGGCGACAAGGACCTGGGCGCTATCTGTTTTTACCTCAAGTGCCAGGGCAAGCAGCGCGGGTACATCGAGCGGCAGGACATCCATCAGAAGGTTGACGGGAAACTAGAGATCACATGGCAAGAATCGTAATCCCCTACACACCTCGCCCGCCGCAGCCGGAGATGCACGCGGGCATGGAGTCACGGCGCTGGGCTGTTATCGTCGCGCATCGGCGCATGGGAAAGACCGTCAGTGTGCTGAATCACATGCTCAAACGCGCCATCATGTGCGACAAGCGTGCGCCTTTCTACGCATACGTGGCACCTTTCTACCACCAGGCCAAGGCCGTCGCCTGGGACTACCTACTTCATTTCACCGGCCCGATACCGGGGCGCGAGGTGAACCGCTCGGAGCTGTCGGTGAAACTGCCCAACGGTGCGACGATCCGCCTGTTCGGCGCGGACAACCCGGACTCGCTGCGCGGCCTGTATTTCGACGGCGTGGTCATGGATGAGTTCGCGGACATGAAATCGGAGGCGTGGGATTCGGTTATCCGCCCCGCGCTGTCTGACCGCCAGGGATGGGCGGTGTTTATCGGTACGCCTCGCGGGCACAACAAATTTTACGAGATTTACCAAGCGGCGCTACGGGATTCGGCCTGGTTCACGGCGCTGTACCGCGTTGACCAGACCGGCGTGCTGCCCGAGGACGAGATCGAGGCGCTCAAGAAGCAAATGACCGACAGTCAGTTTCGGCAGGAATATCTGTGTGATTTCGACGTTTCCTCGTCCGACATCCTGATCCCGCTACAGCTCATCGACTCCGCTGTCGGGCGCGACGTGATCTACACACACGCCGAGAAGATCATGGGCGTGGATGTGGGCATGAGTTTGGGAGGCGACCCGTCCGCGATTGTCGTGCGCCAGGGCGGCAACATCATCCATCTGGAAGAGTTTCGCATGGACAACACCCTGGAGATCGCGGGGCGCGTCAAGGACCGCTACGGCGAGTACAAGCCGCAGGCGGTCTACGGTGACGTGATCGGCTGGGGCGCTGGCGTCATGCACACGCTCGCCGGGTGGGGGCTGCCGTCTGTCGGCATCAATGTGGCCGAGAGCGCCAGCGAGTCGGACAAGTTCAACCGCAAGCGCGACGAGTTGTGGTGGAAGGCCCGCGAGTTCTTCGCGGAAAAGCAGTGCAGCATCCGGGACACGCTGGAGCTGCGCCACAAGTTTATGGCCGAGCTTTCGACGCCCACATACGGGCGCACGACAACCGGCAAGATCAAGGTCGAGGGCAAGGACGAGATGAAGAAGCGTGAGGTCGCGTCTCCCAACCTCGCGGAGGCTTTCATTATGACGATGGCGCACGTCGAACCGCTGCGGAGCGAGGGATTCGCGTACTCGTGGACTGCTGACGACGGCCCCGGGAGGGTCATCACCTGATGGACTCCTACACTTGCGCCTGCGGCTACCAGGGCCAGGATGACCTTACCCGCCCCGTGACGTGCAAATCCTGCGGCGCGGTGCTGCGGATTGAGCGATATATGGGTGGCTTCCAGACTGTCGAGCGCAAGAACGAGAGCGGCGGCTGGACATTTATTGACATGGGCGACCCGACGAAACCACGGATGATTGTATGACGCCTGAAGAGAGGTTGACCGTTTTCGCGCTGATTGACCACGTCGGGGAAGAGTCCCCGGACCTGGAGATACCACTTGTTGCGCTCCCGAATCTAAAGACGAACGCCAACAAGCCGCACGCGATTTGGGGCGAAAAGCACATCACGGAGAAGGCCGATCGGTGGGCCGCCAGGGCGAGGGAGATTGCATATATGCAGACGTGGCGGGGCCGCATCACGAAAGAGATGATGAATCATGGCGACTCGTGGTCCGACCTTGAGGGCAGCACCATCACGGATTGGAACCTGGACGACACCGACGCCGCGTTTGAGTTTGATCCTGACGACGACGACATGCCGCAGCCTTTCGCCATCCCGTTTACGTTGTGGACAACGGAGCGCGTCTATTTTCCGGTGCATCGCCCTGACAAAGACGGCGGCATGTTTTGTGGGTCTGCCCCCCGTAATCCGAAGGAAGATGCCACGCTTATAAACCCCTACGAATAGCCTCCCACCCGCCTCACAACCCCTTCCAGGACGGCAGGGACAAGCACAGGACGTGCGAACATGGCAACTCGCCTCACGGACGAGCAGACGATAGCCCTGATACAGGGCGACATGGACACTGCGAAGAAATATCAAGAGCAGTTGTCCACCGAGCGCGAGCGGTTGTATCGCGTGTATCGCGCCGAGAAGTACGGGAACGAAAGCCCCAAATGGTCGCAGACCGTGCATTCGACGGCCATGACCGCCGTGGAGTGGCTGAAGCCCGGGCTTTTCGAAGTGTTCAGCGGCGATTTCTTCCAGATCAAGCCGGTTCCGAAGGAGGAGCGTCAGCCCGTCGTGCCCGACATGGCTACGTATGCCATGCAGCAGCAGGGCGCACCCGGGCAGATACCCGGGCAGTCACCCGGGAAGAAGGCGAAAGACCCGGCCGTCGAGAGCGCGGAGCGCATCCAGAAGTACATCCGGAAGAAACTCTACGGGCAGTTGGACGGCGACCAGATCGTGGAAGATTTCATCCACAACTGTCTGGTGAACCATTACGGCATCTTCAAGGTTTGCTACCGAGACGACTACGACGTGGAGACCGAGAAAGCGCCGATCATGTCTTACGACGATATGGCCGCGCTGCAAGAGTCCGACAAGTCGATCACGGAGATAAAGGGCGGCAAGGAAGTCGTCGAGTATGATCCGCTAACGCTGGCCCCGGTCTGGAGTGGAATTGAGGGCGCGACGATTGTCCGCAAGAAGCAAATCTACAACGGTTTTCACGTCGAAGTCATCCCGCCGTGGGAACTTTACTTCCTACCCGGCTACGATTCGCTCTCTAAATGCCCGTTCGTGGCACATGTCGTGCGCCGTGACCTGGACTACATCAAGCGCCAGGAGTTGGCCGGGGTGTACCGCAAGGGCACCTACGACAAGGTTAAGGAACGGATTGGCGAGAGACGCAGAGAGTTGCCGGAGACGGCGGGCGAACATCAGTCGCTGTACTCCGTTGACAACATGGAGACGCCGGATGCGATAGGCGACACGTCGTCGAGCGAGAAGCAGCGGCTGGCGGCCAACGAGGTTTGGCTCTGGGAATGCTACTGCAAACTGGACATGGACGGCGACGGGCTTTTGCAGCCGTACATTGTGACCGTGTGCGAGGATGTGGTGTTGCGGGAGCCGGTCGTCAACCCGTACGGCGGCGCACCGTTCGAACTTGGCTACATCCTGAAAGAGCCGCACAAGATTCTCGGACGCCCGATCCCGGCGCTTTTGGAAGACCGGCAGAAGGTCATGTCGAACCTTCTGCGCTTCATCCAGGACTCTGCCGCCCGCAGCACTTACGGCGGCTGGATGACATCGAGCCACCAGTCGAAACTGATGCTCCAGCGCATGGGGCCGGGAGACGTGGCCTGGACGCCGGATGTCAACCAGATCAAAGAGATACAGCCGAGCGCCCCGAGCCAGTTCATCTTTGAGGCGTTCAACCTGACAAAACAAGAGATTTCGGCAGAGTGCGGCGTCAACGAGAATATGCAGGGGCTGGACGATAACTCGCTGAACAAGACCGCCGCCGGGATGAACATGCGGATGACCGCCGGGATGCAGCGCCAGAAGCTCTACGCACGGCGCATCGCCAGGACGTTCAAGCGCGTGTTGCGCCGGATCATTGACATCATGCGGATGTGGCCGCCGCAGGACGACGTGGAGATGATCGGCGCGGACGTGATCGTTCGCCCCGAAGACCTACAGGGCCACTACGATATCGACATCGAGGTGGGCGTCGGGCCGCAGGACAGGGCCGAGCAGGCGCAGGCTCTGGAACAACTTGTGGTGTTTGGCTCGCAGGTCGGCATCCCCGAAGGGATGATGACAAGAGCAAAACTAGCCGCAGCGCAAAAAGCGAAATTTGACCGCATGGGCGTCGATGCCACGCCGTATTTTAACACCGAAGAAGAGATCGAGGCGAACGAGTCGCAGCAGGTGCAGATGCAACAGATGCAAGAGCAGCTCATGGGCATGCAGCAACAGATGGAACAGCTCATGAAGGACGGCCAGGCCGCGATGCAGCAGGCGCAGACGCTGGAGCAGGAGAATCAGACGCTGAAAAGCCAGCCGCCCGAGGATAAAAGCCTGGAAGTCGCGAAGCTACGCCTAGACGCCGAGCAGAGCGCCGCCGAGCTGGGTCTGAAAGCCGAGGTCGAACGGGCGAAGTTGGACCTGGAGCAGGCCAGGCTAGAGTTGGAGCGCATCAAACTGGGCCTGGAAGAGGAAAAGATCGAGATGGACGCGCAGAATCGCGCCGCCGAGATGCAGTTCCGGGCCATGCAGCCGCCGAAGGGGCAGGATTCGGGCGAAAAGAAGCCGGAGACGCCGCCGCGCCCGAGCAAGCGGAAAATCACGGTCATCCGCGACGGCCAGGGCCGCATTACGGGTGCCGAATCCATTGAAAACGCCGAAGAGCAGGAGATTACCGCATGAGCATGAGCAACACGACCGAAAACGCCGTCCTGAAAGCCGTCCTCCAGGGCACCGACCCCTCCTGGCGGGCCGGGGCCACGCAGTACCTCGCGCTTTTCACCGCTGACCCGGGCGAGGCTGGCAGCGTGTCCGCCGAGGCGGCCTATACGGGCTACGCTCGCGTCGCGCTGACCAAATCCTCAGCCTGGACCGATGGCGGCTCGACGTTCACCAACGCCGCGCTGATCCAGTTCGGCGCCTGTACGGCCTTGAGCGCCGCCATTACGCACTTTGCCGTCGTGGACACCTCCAGCGGGGCCGTGGGCATGCTTGTGAGTGGGGCTTTGTCCGCTACGCTGACGGTCTCCCAGGGCATACAGCCACAGTTTTCTGCCGGGGCTATATCGATTGGCGCTGATTAAATAGGACTACCTGTTATGCCGCAATTCAGACAGCGCCCGCTCAACGCTCCACCCTCGCTTGATGCGCTGGTGGATAGTGACCGCCTTCAGCCCGACGGCTCTTGCCCAATCGGCGAGGGTCTTTGTCTCGCCAAAACAGGAGATGAGCCTGTTGGTGCTTTTGTTGTTTGCCTGCTGCGATTCGCTGCCCCACCGGCAGTTTTCGGCAAAGTATCCCTGGTCGTTGTCTACCCTGTCGATGGAAAACCCCAACCCTGGACACGGCCCCATGTCCTCAAGGAACCTCTCGAACAACTGCCACCTATCGCACACAACGATGCCCCGGCCACCATATCGCGGGTATTTGTGGTTGTTGGGATTCTGGCACCGGGCTTTCATGTTCCGCCAAGCGTTATACGTTCTTGTCCCGTAGCCCCCGTTTGCGTGGCCGTGTGTGAGGCATCTGGCGATGGTCCCCTCTTTGTTGAAGCATCCACACGAAACAGACTTTCCCTTTGTGAGGCTATACTCGCAAACTTCCCTGACCTCTCCGCAGTCACACAGGCATATCCAATACCTGTGAGAGCCTTGTTTTTCACATGGCGAGAGAACCAACCAACGTCCAAACCTTTTGCCAGCGGAACAAGTTTTGCTTTCCATGAGGAGGAGTATATCCAATGTGTCATGTGACGTCAACCACGATTCGCCACGCTACCGGTGCGGACTAGGCCATGCCCGGATTCAACGCCGTTGACGAGATCACCCGCGCTCTTGAGGCCGGGAAGACGTGGACTTCCATGTGGCGACGTACTGCGCCCGCGTTATCGCAGTACAGTTTTATGGACATGTCCTACGGCGGCGGTGGGCCTCCCGCTAACTACTACGCCAGCGCACCGGGCGTGTGCAGGCGGCTGGCTGCGGAGGATGGGATTTATCACGGCCCCGAGGTCTCCCCGGCGAGGAAATACGTCAAGAGCATCTCGATGTCTGGCACCGCGACGAGCGCGGGGGTTGCGTACATCCTGCTCGACTACGAGATGTACGTCCCTTTCTTGGATGGCGACGAAACCGGCGTGCAGGCCATCTCGCAACTCGCTTATGCGCGGCACACGGGCGGCAACGGCGTCCGGCTCATGCTGGTCGGCCAGGGCGCTGGCACGGGAAACGCCTACTTCACGGTCACCTACACCAACCAGTACGGCATGGAGCGGGTTTCACCGCGCAACCTGGCGGGATTTTCTCTCGTGCCTGGGTCGGTGCTTTGCTCCTACAGCTCGTCGGCTGGCCTGGATGACCCGTTCATCAAGTTACACCCTGGCGACTACCCGGCGACGGTGACGGGCATCCAGTTGGAGTCGGCGGTGGGCGGCGTATTTGCGCTGGTGTGGGTTGCCCCCGTACTGCATATCCCGACGGTGTACCCACACGCGAACTCATGGGCGACGGGAACGCCGTCCTACAACGCCGTCCAGGCCGTTAACGAGGTCGATTTCACTCTCGAGAAAGGCTTTCTATCGCAGGTTGGCGACGGCGCATATCTGAATTTTATTGCACGCGGAACGTCTGCCACCACGCCATTGAGCGCGGCAGAACTCACTTTCGTCTGGTCATAAAGGGGAGAAGATATGGCAGGTTTCAGTTCCATTGACGATTTCGTTTCCGAAGTCACCACACAGGGCAAAATGTGGCGTCAGGATTTCGCCCGCGTGACAAACGGCGCTGCACAGGCCGCGTCTGTCTGGTACAGCCTCCTGCCCGCTGGCGGCACTCCCCCCGCGTTTCTTTTTGGCGGCACGAGCAAGACCGCCGTCGCCATGACCTCCTCGCCGGTGAGCGTCACCACGGGCACAGCCACCGCCGCCAACGCGACGATTTCGACCACGCAGACCTCCGGGCTTGCCATCGGGATGCTCGTGACAGGCTCGGCTGGCACGGTTACGATCCCGGCGAACGCCTACATAACCGCCATCAGCGCGGGGACATCGTTCACGATCTCGGCCGTCACGGGCGGCTCCAGCACCGGCACTCCGACGCTGACCTGCGCTTTCCCGACCATCTGGCACGGCGGCGACGTATCCAGCGACCAGAAGCATCTCGTCAACCTGGGCGCGGCTGTGACCGCTGCCGCCTACGGCCCTTCCTGGCTGATGCTCATGGACTATCTGCTCTACTACCCGATTTCGGGCGCTGATTTAACGGGCACCACGCAGCGGACGCTGACCAACACCATCACGCTGCCCCGCTACACCACGGGAGCAGGCGTCCGGGCGTTTTTCGTCTCCACCGTCGCCCCGCTGACCGGCGGCCCGAACCTGACCGAGTTCACCTACACTAACCAGGCCGGGACAGGCTCCCGCGTCTGCCCGATCATCACGCTTGGCATGAACGCCACTCCCCCGGCCGGGCAGATACCGCACACGGCTGCGGGCGCGAACAAGCTCAATTTCGTCCCGCTGGCGAACGGCGACACGGGCATCCGCTCCGTGCAGTCGTTCACGTTCAGCGGCGGCACGGCCTACACCGGCTCCGGACAGTTCGCGCTGGTGCTGGCCCGCCCGATTGCCTCCATCCCGATCCCGGCGGCTGGCGTCGCGAGTGAACGCAATCTGATGTTCCAGATGCCGTCGCTCCCGCGCATTTACGACGGCGCGTGCCTTGACTTCCTAATGTACGCGGGCGGCGCGACCACGGCGGCCACGAGCCTATACGGGTATCTTGAGACGGCCTGGGGTTAATCCATGCTGATCGCAAACGGCAACTACCTCCGCACCGCGCAGACCCTGGACACGGGTTTCACGGCCTTCGACCCGCACCGTCTCAACGGCGACGGCCTCGCGGCCTACACCGGGTGGGCGGGCGTCCGGCGGCAGTCGGCTGTGCCGGTGGGCTACGGCATGCGGAGCTTCATCCCGCCGATCACGGGCGGCGACCTGTGCGGGCGCGTTTTCGACAACGCACTCACGGCCACCGCCAGCGGACTGATGGGCGTCCCGATCACGGGCACGGCAGCTATTAGCATCACCCTGGCGGACGCTACGGGCGCGTTGGTGACGTTCGGCGAGGGCGAGGCGACCATAGATGTCCTGGCCGAGTCCGCGACGCTCACCGCCTCCATACAGGGCGAGGGCGATGCCACCGTGGAGCTGTCGGCGTCCGGAACCATCGGGGCCAAAGCGAGCATCGAGGGCACGTCAGCGTTTTCCCTCGCCCCCGGGACAGCGGTTGCGCTGCCGAGTGACGACGATTCGCCGCTGCGCACCGGAACCGCATCATTCTCGCTCACCGGCTCGCTGACGCCCTACGCCAAAGGGCACATGACCGGGGCAGCTCTGCCCTACACCGAGCTTTCGCCTGCGTCGCTGGCTGACGCGGTGTGGACGGCGCTTGCCGACCAGTACACCGGCACCGGTACGATGGGCGAGAAAGTCAACGCGGCCGGAACCGCCGGTGACCCGTGGACCGGAGAAATATCCGCTGGCCTGTCGGCGCAGGCTGCTATGCAGACAATCCTGGCTGTGCTGGCGGGCAAAGCCACGGGCGGCGGGTCCGGGACGATCACGTTTCGCGACCTGGATGACACCCGCGACGCGGTGGTGCTGACCGTGGACGCTACCGGCAACCGGAGCGCCGTCGAGGTCAACTGATGACGATCATTTACGGGCAGTTCCCGCAGCGGGCGATACCGGAAGGGGCGCTTCCGGAGAGGGCCACGGTGGGCCAGGTTGTGAGCCTGGATGCAGTCCGTAAGCGCGGCGGCGTCGTATCGAAGGCGAAGAAGCCGAAAAAGACCATCGTCACGGTGGTCCAGGACGCGCCGAAGGTCGAAGTCCCGCAGGTTGCCCTGCCGCAGACTTTAACGAAACCGAAAGCGGTTAAGGAGATCTTTAACCCTGCGCCGCAGGACGATTTCCGCTGGGTGCTGGATTCGGAGCCGTTCGCCATGGCGATGGGGGCCATAGCCGCCGCACCGAAACCACGAAAGCAGCCCGTCCGTACAGAGTTTTTCACCGACGATGAGGAAGAGGCGCTGCACCTTATAATGCTTTTAGCCGCGTGAGGGACTGATGACCGATGAAGCCGAGCTGATCCGCCGCGCCGAGATAGGCCGCCGTGTGGGCGCGCTTATCGCCTGCCAGGAGGTCGCCGACGTGTATGAGCAATCCCGCGTCGCGATCCTGGAGCAGCTCCGCACGATCGACCCCCGGGACCGCGACGGGATGATGATTCTGCGGGCCATGTATGACGGTGTGGGGCGTTTCTGGGGCGCGCTGGAGGGGCTGCGCGACCTGGGCCAGGATGCCGAGCAGGAGGCCGCTCACGGTGAGTCACACGACACGGGGAGGGTCATCTCATGAGGATGATGCTTTTGGGGGGGAAGAAGAAGCCGCCGCCAGATGAACTTGCCGGGCTGCGGGAGCGGGTGAGGGATTTGGAAGTCATCGTGTTGCACCTGGCCGGAAAACTTGGCGTGAATATTTTAGAGGAGACGAAAAATGGGAGCAGTTAAAGGGCGCATCGTGAACGGGAAAACGGATCTCCGGTTCCCGCTGGCTGACTCAATTAGCGAGCTGACGTTCGACTCGCCGCCGCTGACCACCTCGGGCATCGGCGCGAAAGGCGGACCTGCGGTGGCATCTGTCACGGAGTACGGTGACGGCATCATCCACAAAACCGTGCTGACGCTGACCGCGATGGGCGTGACGCTGGGCGACACCGCTGGCACCGGCCAGTATGGCGGTGTCAAAGTCTACGACATGCCCGCCGGGAATAACATCTTTCTCGGGGCCGTGCTGGACGCCAACATTACGCTCGTGGGTGCCGAGTGGACCGACACCGCCGAGGGCGACATCGGCGTGGGGACCGTTGTGGTCAACGACGGGGCCGCGATGACCGGAACCGAGGTCAACATCATCCCTTCGACGGCCATCCCGGCCATGACCGCGCAGACCGGAACTTGTAACGCCGGGAACGCCGCCGCTGCCGTGATCGCAGCCGCCGGAACCACCGACACCTCCGTTTATGTCAACGTCCGTATCGACGACGCCGCCGCGCATATCGCCGCTACCGGCACGATTACCGGCACGCTCACCCTCACCTGGATCAACGCCGGAGACTTCTAAACCGCAAGCCCGGAGCAACCCCGATCACCGGGGACTCCACATATAGCATGGTCTCCAGGATGGAGACAATGGACAGGAGGTCCAACCATGTCAGATTTCGAAACGTCTGCGGCCCCGGACACCGGGCACGCCGCGACGCTCCCCCCGCCGGAATCCACGCCCGTGGAACAATCGGCCCCCGTCGATGCTTTCGAGGCGATGATGGACAAGGCTTCCGCCGCCATGGCTGGCGAGGATCGGCCCGAGTCTGCCCCGCAGACCACCGCGCCCGACCCCGAGCCGCCGAAGGCCGAGGAACCCCCCGCGCCCGCCCCGGAACGCATGCACAAGCTCAAGGTTGGTGGCGAGGAACGCGAGTTGAGCGAGTCGGACGTTTTGCAGTTGGCGTCGATGGGCGCTGACTACACACGCAAGACGCAAGAACTCGCCCGGGATCGCGACAGGCTGGCGGGCTACAAGGCACTGATGGATCGGATGGAAACTGACCCGGCTTTCCGGTCGCATGTTTTCCAGTTTGAAATCCCGCCTACCCAGCCCGCCGAGTCCCCGCATCCGCCCACCGACCCGATTGAGCGTCTTAAATGGGAGGCGGTGCAGCAGGCAAAAGCCGAGATGATGCGCGAGATGGCCCCGCTTGCGGAGCAAATCCCCGTCATCCAGGCCATGCAGCGTATCGAGTCCACCAAGGCATCGATCAGGCAAGACCCGGCGGCCCCGCAGGTGCTTGAGGCCATGCGGGCCTATGTCGAGGCACAGCCGGAGAGGTTTCGGGCTGGGTTGTTCCAGGAGCTGGACACCAACCCGGAAGCTTTCCTGGATGTCTACCAGGATGTGAAGGGTCGCCTGGTCGCCTACGCCGCGAAGAAATCCGCCACCGCACCCACGTCGACACAGAAACCAGCAGCCCCCGCGCCGCAGTTGGAATCGAGCGGTACGCCCGCTCCAGCACGCACAACGGGGGACGAGAACCTTCGCACACTACGCAAACAAGTCAAAGCAGGCACCGCCGGAACGGACGCAATCGAGAGGCTTCTGGAGTACTCGGGGGCGTTCAAGCGGATGGGTGCCTAGCCGCCAGGAAGGCGGCCTAAAGGCCACGGAGGGCCGAAACTATGTCTGACATTTTGACCAGCACTTACAGCAACCAGTCCACCGGCGTGCGCGAGATGTCCGCGACCATCTTCGAGGATGTTGAGGGCACCATTCAGAACATCACCCCGCACGTCACCCCTTTCATCTCCAGCATCGGCAAGGGCAAGGCCACCAACACCTACCACGAGTGGCTTGAGGACGAACTGACCACGCCGTCGTCTTTGGCCGGTGTGCTGGAAGGCGCTGACGCCACCTCAGCCGCTAAGACCCCGCCTAACCGCCTGGGCAACTACACCCAGATCATCGAGGACACCTTTATGGTGTCCGGCTCGATGGAGGCCGTGAATACCATCGGGCGTCAGAGCCACGCCAAGTACCTGCTGTCCAAGTCGCTGAAAGAGTTGAACATGAAGATGGAATACATCTGCATCAACTCTACCACCAACAACGCCGGGGCTGGCGCTACCGCCCGCACTACCAAGGGCATGTCCGGCTTCGTGACCACCAACGACTCGTCCTGGTCCAGCTACGCTGAGACCAACGACTTCAGCGAAGCCAAGTTGATGGCGATGGCCGAGGATGCCTACGGAAACGGCGGCGAGCCGAATACGCTACTCCTGGGACCGGCGCAGGCCCGCAAGATCGCCGACTGGGACCAGAACAGCCGCATTACCGTCAACACCAACGCCTCCGAAAAGACACTGGTCATGGCCGTCATGATCCTGGAGACCCCCTTCGGGCGCATCAAGGTCACGATCGACCGCTACATCGCCGTGGTTCCTGACGGCGGGCACGACTACAACAGCATCTTCTTGTACGACCCGACCAAGATGAGCATCGCCAGCCTGCGGCCCGTGAAGACCACGCAGCTCGCCAAGACCGGCGACTCCGAGAAGTACCAGAGCCTGGGCGAGTTCGCTTTCGTCTGCCACAACGAAAAGGCGCACGCCAAGTGCCTCAAGAACGCCACCGACGCCTCCTAAACACCAACGCCAGGGGCCGTTCCACGAGGGGCGGCCCCGCCCACAAGAGATATGATCCAGCAAGAAATAAAAGTCCAGGATCGCGGTTGCGGCGAGGTGGTGGTGTCGAGTCATATCACGCAGAAGAACGACGCGCTTTTGTTGTTTAACAAATGGCGGCGTAGCCTGCCGCCCGAAGAGCGGAAGAAGCTCAAGCATGTGAAAATTTTAGGGTTCTATCCGCAGTACGCGCCCACGGGCATGTTTCAGGAGAACGTGGCGACGATCCACATGGACCCGGACCAGCTCGACTACATGATTCGCGAAGCCCCCGAGTTCCGGGCGCAGGATGACCCGCTGGCCCCCGGGCCGAAGCTCACCGTCCATGCCTAGACCGCCCCGCGTCCTGTGCATCGTCGGCTCGTCGCCCGAGCGGTGGGACGACTACGAGGAGTTCAAGAGCCTGGGCGTCCCGCATGATGTGTGCTGCATCAATCAGGCGGGCATCGGGTTCCCGGGCGACTTCGATGTCTGGTATTCGTACCACTCTACGGAATTACGGGAATGGGCGAAAGAGCGGCCAGATGTCACCGCCACGCTGATGACCATCGGGAAGAACCAGGACGGCGTGAAATGGTGGAAGATGCACGAAAAGCGCGGATCCTCGTCCATGCAGGCCGTCAGGGTCGCGAAGCGGTGGCTTGGCTACGACAAGGTTGTCTTGTGCGGCGTCGCGCTGTCTGAACCGTACCGGCGGCGATTCTTCCGGCACTGGGCGGAGTCTTACGGGGAGTTGATCCATTACGTCAGATCCATGAGCGGCGCAACGAAAGACCTGTTCGGGCCGCCTACGATAGGATGGTTAGGGGGGCACGATGACGATTGCTGAACTGATTGCGGATATCCGGATCGAGTTGACCGACAAGGAGTCGAGCCGCTGGACGGACGCCGACTTGCTGTCGTTCACCAAGAAAGCGGCCAGACGGCTGCAACACATTTTGTTCCGCAACGACATCCAGGTGGGCAAGGCGCTGACCTCCATCTCCGTCGAAAGCGGCGTGTCGGCGTATGCGCTGCCCGTGGATTTCGCCACCGACATCGGGCTTTACCGGGACGACGGGTTGAAGCTTGAAAAGTTGACCGATGACCGCTATTTCGGGGCCACCAGCGGCAGCGAGTGCGTTGCCTATTACCTCCTGGGCGATCAGGTGCGCCTCTACGCCGCGCCGTCTGGTGCCCGCACGTTGTCGCTGCTCTATTGGCCGCGTGTTGACGTAGCGACCTCGCAGGACACGCCCGCGAGCGAGTGGACAGACGACGGCGTGACCACCTGGCAGCCGTGGGGTTCGGCCTGGACCACCGCTTCGGATACGCCGTATGGAGGCAGGTTCGACGATCTCCTTGGCGGATACGTCATTTTCGCGTGCAAGAACGCTGACGAAATGAACGTGGACGAGGAAAAGGCGATGCTGGCCGACATGGAAAACAACGTGCTTTCGACCTACGGCACCGTCGCGCCGACTATCGTGCGGCAAAGGGGGTGGCTGCCGTGAGCGATGAATATACCGCGAAATACGCCAACATCCCCAACGTCACGCCGGGGATTATGGATGCACTTCTGGGCGAGTATAACACGTTGAAACCGTGGCTCACGGGCGAAGAAAGAAAACGGGTTTTACCGCAAGACATGCACGCCTGGGCAAGAAACGAACTACCCGGCATCCTGGATGGGTCTCGGAATGAAGCCGGGCCGATGGAGCAGTGGGCCGCCGACTTGGCGATAGGGGCGATGGCTGGTGGTCCGGGCCTCAAGCCCCCAAAAAAGTTGGCTGGCCTCTTGGGAAAAGAAAAGGGGCTTCTTGTTGGTGATCCGGCATACAAGGAGATGAAGCAGGCCGACCTAGAGTCCGCGCTAGATTTCCTTCGTCGCAAAAACGAGAAGAAAAGCCTCCCCCGCGAATCAGGCACGGGCGGCATCCGCGACGAGATAGCGCGGAGGCATGCTGTCGAGGATTTGGGGCTGCCGGAGAATCACATAGCGGCGGACAGGGCGGCGGCGTTTCGCGAACGGGTCACTCCCGTCCCGTTATATCATGGAACAAGTAATGACTTTGGCAGTTTTGACCCCAAGCTATCCGGGAAAACATCTGGGACTGCGCTCCCTGGGGTGTCTACCGCTGAAAACCCTAACATCGCAGATATGTTCGCTAATTTTAGCGCAGGGGCGGAAATGCGTGACGCGGAAGGCATTGAAAATGTTATAGGAACCGCCCCGTATGATATGACATCATCTCCTCAACCGTTATTTCTCGACCCGCAGACAGGGAATGCAGTTTTCGATGGCACTCGAGTTCTTCCGTTGACAGCGACCTATAATCGAGCAGCTCAATTTTCTCTGCCTGCCAGGCCGAATCCTTTTCAGATTTCAGGCACAATTCGTCATGCATTTGATGGCCCCCATGATCTTGCGATTATGGACAACTATAACACTATGCCCGGGATCAATCAAGAAAAAATCGTTGTTCTCAAAGACCCGTCACAGCTACGTTCCCGTTTCGCCGCCTTCGACCCTCGCCGCCGGAATGAATCTGACTTGCTGGCGGGCATGGTCCCCGCTGGCCTTTTAGGTGCTAGCCTGGCCTCCGACGACGCACAGTCTGGCGGGCTCATGCAATCCCTCGCCTCGCAGGCTCAAGACCCGTCCAACACGCTCGTGGCGCACATCATGCCTTCCGAGGCCGACGCGCTCAAGCGCAAAAACGGCGGCGGCAGCATCAACCCGGTGACGGGGCTGCCCGAGTTCTGGTCTGACGGCGGCGGCAGCGAGGACGGCGACAGCTACGGCGGCGGGCGCAGGGGCGGCAATGCCGGGTTCTCCGACACCTCCGAAGGATCTTCATGGGGCGGCGGGGACGGTGGATGGGGTGGCGGCTGGAGTGATTCGCTTGGCGACATAGGCCGCTCCGTGGGCGAATCGATGGGGTCATGGCGCGACGGCATCAGCAACACAGACGCGACCAGGGCGAAAGAGGCGCGTGCCGACATGCTGTCCGGCCCGGAGTCGCTGACCGACACCGTGAACCGGGCCGCCATGGGCGAGATCATGTCCGACGATCAGGCTCGGCAGCAACGCGCCACGTCGCAATGGGGCGGCGCGAAGGAGTTCCGTGACTTCCCCGGCCAGTCGTGGGGCCAAAAGACTTGGGACAAGATGACGCGGATGGACAACGTCGTCGGCGGGCTTTTCGGCCTGGCCGGATCGCTGACCGGCATCCCCGGGGCCGGGTTCCTGGGGTCGAAGTTGGGCGGCTATATCGCCAAGGATTGGACCCCGGCGTCAACCGTCGCGAACCTGGACCGCACCAAGGGATATGTGAGCGCAGGATACCCGGGCATGAACGGCCCGCTGGAGTCTGCGGCGGTCACGGGAATGGGCGGCTACGGCAAACGTGCGGGCGACTTCTCCGGGATGATGGATAACGACAGCGAACGCCTTGGGCGCAGCTCCGACTACATCCCTCCTCCCGAGCAGAAGCAGGAGACGCCCGAGGAGAAGAAGAAGCGCGAGGACGGAGAAAAGAAGAAGCTCGAAGAGCAGATGAAGATGATGCAAGAGCTTTTCGGCCTACCCGAAGCCAAGGAGGGCGACGGTGAAGAAACAGGACAGCAAACGGCAACCATCCCGCAAGCCTCCACGCCCGGGTGGTCTTATGACGGCCTTGGCTTCTTTGGCCTCTCGCCCCGACCTTGACACCATGGTGGCCCACATCTCGCCCGAGGACGCGGAGTTTCTTCTGCGTCGCGGTGGCGCGGGCCAGGGGAATCCCCGCACAGGCATGCCGCAATTCTGGAGTGACGGCGGCGGCGACGACTCCGATAGCCGGGGCGGTGAACGCCGGGGCGGTAGGTCTGACGGCATATCCGACACCGAGCGCGGCACCAGGGACAGCCTATCCCGTGGCGTATCGAACGTGGATGCCACCAGGGCCGCACAGTCCACGGGCTACGGCAACATGCGCGACGCGATGTCTCGCGGCTACGGGCTTACGTCCGACGCTCTGGCGGACGCCCGGGGCTGGGGCATGTCTGTGGGCGACACAATCAGCAAGGTCGGCGGCGGCTACGGCTACGGCGCTGACCCGGCGGGCATGGCGGGATTCAAGTCGAACGCGCAGGCCGGGTTCGCCAACTCGCTTTTTGGCGGATCTCCGCAGCAGTCAACCGACCTCGCTGCCGCCTCGCCGGGGCTGATGTCGGCCATGAGTTCGCAGCAGCAATACGGCGCGCCGAAAATGGCCGCTTCGCCGCTAGCGCAGCCGCAGATGAAAGCCGCGATCCCGCAGCAGACGCCGACCACCACGTTTCGCGCGAACTATCCGCAGCAGACCAACAACCCCTTCGGCATCATGAACCCCAAGACAGGCACGCTCGCAAGCTACGCCACCCCCAAAGCTGCTGACTTAGCCTTTGAGGGCGTGTTGCAAAACAAGCGGTACGCCGGGAAACCGATTGACAGCGTGGTCCGCACCTACGTCGGGAAAGTCGATCCAACCGCGCAGGAAACCTACGTTAAGAACGTGGAGAAATGGACCGGAATGCCGCGAGACACCACGTTTGACCCGTCGAATCCGGCGCACATGTCCGCCATGAAATCGGCAATCATGCGCCAGGAGAGCGGCGGCGACTACGGTGCCTGGTCCGGGGGGCTGCGGTAATGGGCCGCAAGGGCAGCAAGCACGCCTCCGTGGTCACTCTTTCCGGCGGCATCCCGTCCGGCGTCGATTATTCTTCTGCGCCGACAGCGGTGCCTGCCGGGTATGCCATGGACATGCGGAACATGGTTTACCTGGACCAGGGAACCGCGCCTGTCACTCGCCCGGGCACCACAAGCGTCGTGTTCGACGGCTATGAGGAGGGCGACCAGATAGATGCGCTGTACGTCTGGGAGAAAGACGCCAGCACCTCCTACGTCGTCGTCGCGCAGGGCGGCACGCTGTCGTATCTGGACGACGGGGCGCTCGTGACCATCGGCACACTAACGACAGGCGTCGTGCCGTGTTTCGCCAACTTCAACCAGCGGCTTATCATCGCGGACAACGCAGCGGGGGGCTTACGGTATTGGGACGGCACCGACTACGATTTCCTGGACGATTCGCCCACGCATCCGACGGTGTGCATCTCACACGCCTCGCGGTTGTGGTGCAACTCCATGGCAAGCGGCAATACCGATTTGGTATACGCCAGCGCAGCCGAGGACGAGGAGGAATGGGCCATTTCATACGGGGCCGAATCCATCCCCACCGAGTACGGCACGGGCCTGTGGGTTGCCGCGCTGGAGTCGTTCGGGTCTGACCTCGTGGTGTTCAAATATGGGACGGCTGGCGGGCGGCAGGTTTTTCGCATCAACACCGCCGGGGACAGCGACACCTGGAGCGGCGTCCTCGTCTCAAACCGGGCCGGGGCGGTCAACCATGCTTCTGTCGCGACAATCGGCACGGATGTGATGTTTGCCGACAGCGACGGCATCAAATTGCTGTCCGGCACCGACGCATACGGCGACTTCTCGGTCAACTCCGCTATCGGGCTGCGGATCATGCCGAATCTTGGCGGCGCTGTCAGGTCCATGACGCAGTTTTCTCCGTGGGCCGGGCTTTTGATGCTCGTGACCGGCAGCCCCACGGCCTACGTTTTCTTCCCTCACAATGGCGCGTGGTGCCCCGTATCGTTCGCCTGCGGAACGATCACGGCGGCGTGTTCCGACTCGACAGACATTTACCTTGGCGACGCTGACGGGCGAATCTGGAAAATCGCGGACATCCCCACCGATGGGTACATAACGGGCGCGTTGGCCGTGGGCGCGGCAGACATCGCGTCGCACATCCAGACGCCGCTAAAAGCAGACTCGCACGGGATGATCCTGCGGCGGGCCGATGTGCTGATGGATATCCTGGCGGCTGGCGCGGGCACCGTGTCTGTCGTCGGATCGGACCTCGTGAACGCCGTGCAGATCGCGGAATGGGCGTCCGGTGAGCTTGACCCGCTGATATACGGAAACCAGGACTACATTTTCGGCAACAATGACCTGATTTTCTCGACAACCGAAGCGCATGTCAGATCGTTTTCACGGTATCGGGCGCGGTCCATCTCCATGAAAATCGCAGCCAACAGCGGGAGATTCCGCGTCAACCAGATCAATTTCGAGGTCGCGCAAGTCGCGGCGTAGGGGGGGGGACATGGCACAGACCGCAGGATACAACTATACTTCGCCCGGGCAGTACAAGGGTTTGATGGGCGGCGACTACACCGCACTCCAGGGCGCTTTGCAGCAGCCGGGCGAGACTGCCGCGAACCGGGCTTATCAGCAGGGCACCGCGAAACTTGGCAACACGTTCGGTGGCCGTGGCCTGTACGGATCGTCCATGCACGCCAAGCAGGCGCAGAACATGACGCAGCAATGGGGCGACACTCTGGCAGGAAACGCCTCCAATGCCGTCACGCAGCGCTACAACCTAGAAAACCAGGACTTGCAGAACCAGAACAACTACGGCCTCAAGACAACCGCGCTCGAAAACGCCAACGAGATGGGCTACAACCAGTTGACCTACCAGAAAGAACGCGACGCGCTTGACCGCTACATGCAGTCTTTCCAGATGATGCAGAACGGTATGCTGCGGAGCAACAGCGGCGGCGGCGACAGCGGCGGATTCAATTGGGGGGGCTTAATGGGTGGCCTCGGCTCGCTTGGCGGCGGCCTTCTGTCGAGCCTGTAAGGGAGGCAAAATGAGATACGGAAACGACGCGGGAAGCATCATCGGGGGGCTTTTGTCTGGCTTCTCCGGCACATATTTCCCCATGCGCGAAGCGAACGAACGCCGCGACCTCCAGCGAGAGCGCATGGAGCTTGACCGCCAGCAGAACGAGGCGCTGATGGGCATGCGGCGGCAGGAGGCTCAGGGGATAGCCGCTGAACGCGCCGCGAAACTCCAGGAGATGGCGCAAGAGCAGGCGTGGGCCGACAACTTCATGGGCAGCGGGGGCCAGACCCCCCAAGTGACCCCCCAAGTCGGTGCCGATTGGCTGACGCAGGCGGTCCCGGGCGGCAGGGTTTCGAGCGAGTTCGGGCCGCGCACGCCTCCGATGCCCGGCGCATCGAGCAACCACCAGGGGATCGATGTGGCCGCGCCAGCCTGGACGCCGATTCGTGCGCCGATGGGCGGCAACTTCTCCTACGGCCAAGACCCCAAGTTGGGCAACAACGTCACCGTGGACGACGGCCAGGGCGGCCAGATGCGTTTCGGGCACCTGATGGATTTCGGCGACGTGAACCGCAGCCAGGTCAACCCCGGCGACGTGCTGGGCTACGTCGGGCAGTCCGGCCTGGCGACAGGCCCGCACGCGCACATCGCCACCTCTCGCGGCGGCCAGCCTGTTAACCCCCGCGAATTTGCTACGGGGCCGGTGGGCGCACAGTACGCGCAGGCCGGGCCACGGGTCATGTCGGACGCCTCCGGGGGCACCACCAGCCCCGTACAGCGTTTTATCTCGCTCCCTGCCGACCAAGCCGCCATGGAAATCGCCCGCGCGCCGAAAGGGCGTCGCGATATGCTCGAAGGCATGTGGAAGATGGCGAACGAGAAGAAAGACGCGCCGTCGTTCCAGGTCATCAAAGGCGGCGACGGCAGACAGTACCGATTCGACCCCAAGACGGGCCAGGCCGCACCGATTGAAGGCATCCCGGGAGAGAATGGCGGCGGGAAGCCGGACGAAGAGAAGTCACGGCACCTGCGTGATAAGTTCATCACGGAGTCCAAGCCGTTCGTTGATTCCAAGTCGGCCTACAACCGAATCCTCTCCGCTGGCGCGTCAAATACGGCCGCTGGCGATATGTCTTTGATTTTCAGCTACATGAAAATGCTTGATCCCGGGTCCACCGTTCGCGAGGGCGAATATGCTTCCGCCGAGGACACGCGCAGTTTCCCCGATTCTGTGCGGGCGATGTTCAACAAGACCGTCAGCGGCGAAAAGTTGACGGTGAAGCAGCGGAAAGAGTTTTTGCAACAGGCCAAAAAGGTTTACGGGCGCGACAGGTCAACCCACGATCAGCGGGTCAAAGAGTACGAACGCTGGGCAGATACGTTCGGCATGCCGCGTGGTTCCGTTATCCAAGATTTGACGGCAGACATCGACCAGTACGAGCAGAGCCAGCCGATCCAGGATATTTTCAACTCCCCCGACGTTCCGATGGATGCCGTATCGGCCCATGACGGGACGCCGAAGAACCTCAATGAGTTGACCACCGAGCAACTTCTGCAAATGCGTAGGGGGGGCCGCTGATGGACGACAAAACCATGCAGATGGCAATCCAGCGGGAACTCTACCGGCGCGGCGCGCTGCCCATTGAAGAGATGATTGCGACAAGCGAACTTATCAAGCGCGGCGATATGCCGCCCGTCGAGGGGCTGGGGGCCATGGAGACCGTAGACCAGGCGATACGCAACGCGCCAGGCAGCGCTTGGAACGCCGCCAAGACCGTGGCGACGCCGTTTCTCCATCCGCTCGACACCGCCGCAGCCATGGGCAAAACAGCCGCCGGGGCCGCGCAGCTCGCCACCGATTCCAACCTGGGCATGGACGACTACCGGACCAGCGCCCGCGCCGTGGGCGACATGTACGGCGAGCGGTACGGCGGGTGGGACAACCTCAAGCGCACCATAGCGGGCGACCCCGTGGGCGCTTCGCTTGACGTGACCGGGGCGTTATCTGGCGGCGGCGCAGTCCTCAAGGGGGCCGGGGCCGTCGGGCGCGTGGGCGCACTCTCCCGTGCTGGCGGGGCGCTGGCGAAGGCCGCCGAGTTCACGGACCCGGTTGCGGGTATCGCGAAGTTGCCGCTGGCGATTCGTGGCCCGTGGTCTGGCGAGTCACTGGCCGAGAAGATTTACGGCGGCGTGTTGAAGCCGTCCACCGTGATCGACCTGAAAAGCGGGAAATCGACGAGGCGCGGCGTCATCAGGACCGGCCTTGACGAGCGTATCCCTATCTCGCCGGGCGGGTCTGCAAAACTGGCGAAAATCATGAAGGGGATCGACAAGGAGGTCACCGACCTGCTTGAGGGTAATCCCGCGACGATCCCGGCGGAAGAGATCGCCAACAACGCCCACGCCAGGGCCATGGGGACGGCGCATCTCAAGGAAAACCCGTCTGCGTTTATGGCCCAAGCGGACAACTACCGAGATCAATTCCTGACCGACCCGCTCATCCCGGACAACATCCCCGTCAGCGACGCGAACCTGATGCGGCGCGAGGTTGACAAACTCATCAACTATGATCGCAAGCAATTCAAGGCTACGCCGACAAAAGAGGCATTACGGGAAGCGCGGGCCAACGAACTGCGGGGGGCGGTGGCCGAAGCCGTGCCCGAGGTGCAGCCGCTGCATGACCGATGGAGTCAACTCATCCCCCTGCAAAAAGAATTGACCAGGGGCGTTTCCCGCACGTCGAACAACAACCTCCTCGGTCTGCGCGGGACAATCGCCGCGTCGAACTCGTCGCACCCTGCCGCCACGCTGGCGGGGGCCATTCTGTGGGGCCGCCCGTGGGTGCAATCGAAAGTCGCGTTTTGGCTGGACGATCTCGCCAAGAAGGGTCAGTTGCCGCTGGCCGGTGGCCCCGGGCGTAGGAATCTGCCGTACGTCGGCGGGCTGATGGAGCAGGCGAACGAGAATCTGATTCAGGAATAGCCGCAACCCCCACCAGGACGGCGGGGCATCGCACAAGGACAGTGCATGGCAACTTACACACGGGCGAATCCGCTTGTTTTGACCGCCACGGGCGACAGAATCCAGGGCGGAATCGGCAAGCTCGAAACTGACCTCACGAGCGCATACGCTCACCTCACCACCGAATCAAACCGCGTGGACACGCTTTCCGCTGCGCTCACCGGCTGCGAGCCGATAGACGTGGCGCAGGCGACGCGCGAGGACGTTTTGTTGACGCCCTTGGCCGCCGCCGCGCTGCGGGGGCATGGCGAGTGTCGGCTGACGAAGTCGAGTTCGGACCTGAAACTTGAGCGAGTTGGATTGGGCCGGGTGCTGGTCGATGATGTGATGGTGCAAATCCCCGTCGCGGGCGTCACCAAGTCCACCTCTGGCCTATCCGAAAACACCACTTACTACATCTACCTCCAGAGCGACGGCGCGGACGAGTACACGCTGTCGCTGCTTCCGAGCGCCACAGGGTATGTGCAGGACGCCACCACGGGAATTATGGTCATGTCGGGAGACGCCACCAAGACGTTGGTCGGCATGGCTCGCACCGTCACCGGCCCGGCCTGGGCGGAATCGGCCACGCAGCGGCTCGTGCTGTCCTACTTCAACCCCGCGTCGCGCACCGTGGCGGCTACGCTTGGCGATGAAGTCGAAGTCACCGCCACGGACTACGAGGATTTGCTGCCCGGCGACAACATAGAGATTCTGTGTTGGGGCGGTGAAACGATCATCGCGCAGCTTGCCGCCACCTACGAAATCGGCAGCGGCCTGACCTACGGCTACGCCTCCATCGGCGTGGACGGCACATCGATCCTGGATCTTGTGTCGCCCACGTCCGGCGGCACCATCGGGGCCATGGTGAGCCTGTCCGGATTCGCGCTGTCGTCTCTCACGGCTGGCTACCACTACGTCACAATCATGGGGAAAGTAGGCGCAGGCACAGCGACGTTTCAGCCCACCATCACCAACATGACCGGCGTCATCATCGTCTAAAAGGGGAACCAAATGGCTCTTTCTGCTATCTTTGCGTCGGCCAGTTCGTTCACCCTGGCTGGCGACTACACGGACAGGTACGTGGTGGGCGTCGTTGTCAAGGCCGATTGCGGCGCGGATGGCCTGAAATACGGCGTCGTCACGGGCGCGGTCTATGCTGACCCGATCACCACCGTCTCGCTCACGATGCACACCGGCCAGTTGACCAGCAATTTGACCACCGTGCAGCGGTCCAACGACACCCCGGCAAGCATCTGCAACCACGCCGCGCAGCATATGGAGGGGGGGAGGGATGCGCTGACTGTGGCCGACTTCGGTGGCGTTCCCGCAACTAGAAAGATCACATGCACCGCCCCGCTTGTCATCAGCGGGAGCGGAGACTTTAGCGCCGACAGACAAATGTCTGTCAGAGATGCCACGACCACGGAGACGGGCGTGGTTATGTTGGCGACGGTTGAGGAGGGACTGCTTGGGGGCAACATCACCCTGGTTATGTCTCCCTATGTAACCTCTCGCCTCATCCAGCAAGAGACTCCAGACGCAACCACTTCAAGACGGGGGATGGTGACCCTCTCCACCGACTCGACCACCATCACCGGCACCGACACTGCCAAGGTGCCGCCCGTGTCCGCCGTCCGTGCCGCCTACAACTCCTGGCAGCGCGACGACGCCGGGAGGTTCCCGGGGCTTATCCAGCCCGCATACAACCTCTACGCGCCGAGTCTGGCGCTACCGGCCACCACCACGTTTACGCGCGGGTCAACGGCATGGGACTTGAGCCAGGCACCGGCGGTTAAATCGTACGCCACGAACTTGCCCCGGTGGAGCTACGATGCCAGCGGCAATCTTTTGGGGCTGCGGCTGGAGGGTGCGGTGACGCGCATGAACACCGTCGCCGCGCTGCCCACCGCGCCGGAGAACGTGACCGTCACGAACGTGCTGCACACCATATCCTTCTACGGCACCGGGGCCGTGGCGCTGTCCGGAACGCACACCGCAACCGTCACAGGCACAGGCGCGTTCCCGACGCGCACCACCTACGCTTTCACGCCGTCCGCCGGGACGCTGACGCTCACCCCGTCCGGCACGGTGCAGAACCTGCAGCTTGAGACAGGCCCGTTCGCGACCACGCCGATTTTGGGCGAAGGATCGACTGTCGCCCGGTCCGCTGACGCCGCGTCTGTGACGTTATCGGGTATCGACTTCAACACCAGCGAGGGCACGATCTACGTCGCGGCCCGCACGCCGCTTGGCTCTCCGGCAGGCGCGAACACGCAGGCCGTTCTGCAGATCGACGACGGGTCCGCGAACAACCGTATCTTGATCGACAGGAACTCATCAAACCAGATTCGCTACATCGTCATTTCCGGGGGCACCACCGTCGCGGCAATCGTTCTCGCGGCTGTCGCGGAGGCGACAAACTTTAAGATGACATTCTCGTGGAAAGCCAACGAGTTCCTGGCCGCGCTGAACGCCGGGACAGACTCCGCAGACACCGCTGGGGCCGTGCCCACCGGGCTGACAACGATGCGCCTAGGCGTTTCGCTGTCGTCGAATCTACCTTGGTTCGGCACCATCAAGCACCTGGCCTATTTCCCGCGCGCGCTCACGGCGGCGCAGAGATTGGCGATGGCGATGTAGGGGGGGCGAATGACGAAAAAACTTATCATCAACGGACTCATCCACGCGGCCATCGCTTTGGCTATGCAGCTCGTGGTGGGCCTCGCAACCGGCGACTGGTGGACCGGGGCCGCTCTCGGTATCGGCTTCTATTGGGGCCGCGAGAAGCGCGACGACGAACTCCACAACCCCGGGCGACCATGGTGGCGAGGCTGGACGCCGTTTGAGTGGTCCGCCGATGGGCAAAGCGACTTCTGGTGGCCGTTTGGGGCGTGCCTGGGGATGGTGGGACTGATGGAAATCACTTGACGCTCGCGGTTCTCTCGCGTAGAAACGAGCTGCTAGCAAGCAACTGTCTACCGCGAGCTGATCGCCAGCCGGGAGTCAGTAAGCCCTGCGCCGTTACAGCGGTGCGGGGCTTTTTCTTGGTCATGACCTCCACGGCCTACTGCGCCTCGTCCAGTTCGGCCAGGGCGCTATGCAGCCGCCGTTCGTAAAAGTCGGCCAACCACTCATGGAGTGAGGCAGCATGGGCGAACCTATAATATTTCTCCAACGCCGGAGGATACCCAGGGCTGCCAAAATCGGCGTGTGCAGCCAGTTGTGCCGCCTCCAGGTCCAGTTTTTGGGCGAGGAGATAGTTCTTCGCCGCCTCGGCCACCTTGCGGAGCTTGGCGATTTCGGCCGCATCGTCATCCACGTCCTGGACCAGCTCTCCGGCGTCACGCAGCATGTTTTCGTCGGGGACCGACAGAAGCGCCGCCAGTTGTTCCTTGAGCCGCGCAATCTCCGCGTCCTTGTTTTCGATGGCGGCGGCGTGGCCGGTGAAATCCACCCACCCACCGCTAGGGTCTTCGCGATAGTCAAAGTCGGAATCCCCGGCATCGCTTCGTGGCGTGCAAATGTTATATCGTGTGATGCTCATTCCCCCTCCTTCTTCATCGGCTGCACGATGTAAGCAACGCCATGGACAACGATGGCACCAGCCTTGGCCTCTTCTGCTTTTTCTGTGTCTGCGGCGATAGCTGTCACCCAAACTCCAAAAATAAACCCCCCTAACAACGCCGCCAGAGTCCATCCGCTCATGGCGTCACCAATATCAATCCAGAGAGTTTTATACACATATGTAATAGTGCCATGCCAGCGCACAAACCGGCTACAAAAATTGCCGCAACATAGCGAAACGGCATTTTCATCCCTCCACTCTCCCTTCGGCTTCTTTGGTCTGCCTGTAGTCCTCGATCCGGCTTTTCATGAGGTACACCAACCCGAACGCCTTCTCCTCTGCATACGCCTTTGCTTCCTCAAGCTCCTGGAAGCGGCCCGTGAGGGCGCTGTTACCGACTTTAACCTGATACCCTCCGTTCGCCCACTCGATGGACACGTTAAAAGCAAGGCCGACAAGTCTAGAGCATCCGTATTGCTGTTCAGTCCACTGCAACTTAGACATTCTCAATCCTCCCCTTGATCTCCTGCGCCACCGGGATGGGCAGGGTGGCGGTTATCCATGTGATGGAATTGGCAGCACGCTTGTCAGTGTCCTCTACGGCGTCCTCCTCATGCTTGAAGGAGGCGATACGGTTTTCTTCAGCATCCACGGCATCCAGCATCTTGCCCCAATAATAGTTCTCCTCAACACGCCAATCAGACATCTTCCACCTCGATTTCCCATGTGATGCGATGGGGTTCGCCAAGAAATTCTACGTCAACTGGGAACCCGTCTCCCGTTTTTGAAACCCAGCAAATGTAGCTGTCGCCAAACCCCCGGTACAACCCCATCCACTTCTCTATCGTCACCTTCTTCATCCTCTTCGGCGACTCTGCGGGGATGATCTGGACGCCGGGATAATAGAGGTCGGGGGTTACGTCATAAGGGTTGAGTTTCCCGTTAAGTGTCCATTTCGCGGTGCAGAAACTTAAACTGTCGAACAACTGGCCGTGGATGTGCGTTGCTGAAGTATCAATCACTTTTACAACCCCGTGTCGCAGACTCCGCAGGATATCCCCCACGCGCACCTTCGACAAGTCGCTTTTGACTTCCATCACATCCCCCTCATCATTTTTCCGTTACCGGGAATATGGTCACGCTTGGGGCAGTCCCTTGGCGTTTCTGGTCATGATGTTTGCCGCATCGTTCATATTTTGGGGGAGGTCTCTTGACAGACGCACGGCGTATCGCT
>Ga0209467_1000650_pt1 | contig 41478 bp, 45 predicted proteins | sample Higcelwee11metaG_FD_187175 | JGI IMG/M metagenome (GOLD analysis project Ga0209467, IMG submission 187175) | Freshwater pond sediment microbial communities from the University of Edinburgh, under environmental carbon perturbations - High... | ecosystem: Environmental > Aquatic > Freshwater >... | reverse complement strand
TGAAAACTATCCTATGGCTCAAGAGCTTGAAAAAGAATTTAAATTACCAACGTATGTTGACAATGATGCAAATGTTGCTGGACTAGCCGAAGCACTTGTTGGGGCTGGTAAAGGGTATAAAATTGTTTATTACATTACACATTCAACAGGAGTGGGTGGCGCTTTAGTTTCTGATGGTAAAGTCATTTCAGGTAAGAATGGCTATGCTGGTGAAGTTGGAAATATCATCGTAACAAGTGAAGGTGAGAAGATTAATCATCTTAATGTTGGGGCTGCTGAAAATGTATTTAGTGGTACAGCACTTGTTAAAGAAGCTAAAGAAAAATTAAATCCAAATATTACTTCTGCTAAAGCTATTTTTGATTTAGCACAAGAAGGTAATGTTGTTGCACAAAAAATGATTGATGATATGGCTTATCATTTCGCATGTTTATGTTCTGCGATTGGTCATGTTGTTGATCCACATGTATTTGTTATCGGTGGTGGTGTTTCAAAATCACATGAAGCTTATTTTGATAAAATTCTAGAAAATTACAATAATCTTGTCCATGTTGGTATGCGTAATCCTTTATTCAAGCGTGCTGAATTATCAGAACCTGGAATTGTTGGAGCTGCTATGTTACCAATCTCACATGGAAAGTAAGGAGATTTATGCCAAGTAAAAAATTATTACATAAATACGCTGAAGTCGCTGTTAAAGTAGGCGCAAATGTTCAAAAGGGTCAACCTTTGATGATTAGTGCGAATGTAGACACAAAAGAGTTTATACGTGTTTTAGTAGAAGAAGCGTATAAAGCTGGCGCATCGCATGTATCTGTTCGATACAATGATGAAGTTATTAATCATCATAATTATGAATATTGTGATTTAGATGTATTAGGAACAGTTCCTAATTATATCGTAGATCAATTCAATTACTATATTGAAAAGGGTTATGCATTGATTTCAGTACATGCAGAAACACCAGGATTAATGGCTGATATTGATCCTATTAAAATACAAACAGCTTCGATTGCGAATAATAAAGCACTTAAATCATGGCGTGACCATACTATGGGTAATCGTACTCAATGGTGTGTTATTTCAGTTCCAACTGCTGGTTGGGCTAAACGTGTTTTCCCTGAATTTACAGAAGAATTAGCAATTGATGCCTTATGGGAAGCAATCTTCAATGCAGTACGTGTTCTTGAAGATAATAATCCTGTTTCAGAGTGGGAAAAACACAATGAAATCTTACATAGACATAATGAAGCATTAAATGAACTTAATTTTAAATCACTTCACTTTAAAAACAGTCTAGGGACAGATTTAGTTGTAGAGTTAGTTAAAAATCATGTTTGGGCAGGTGGAAATGAAAAGAGTACTAAGGGAGTTGTGTTTAATCCAAACATGCCTACTGAAGAAACATTCACAATGCCGTATAAATTTGGGGTTAATGGTCGTGTTTATGCATCAAAACCACTTAACTATAATGGGAATTTAATTCGTGATTTCTGGTTAGAGTTTAAAGATGGTAAAGTAGTTGATTATGATGCAAAAGAAGCAAAAGAATCATTAAAGAGTCTACTTGAGTTTGATGAAGGTTCTTCCTATTTAGGTGAAGTCGCATTAATCTCACATGATTCTCCAATTTCTAACAGTGATATTCTATTCTTGAATACATTGTTTGATGAAAACGCATCATGTCATTTAGCTCTAGGTCGTGCTTACCCAATGAATGTAAAGGGTGGTAATAGTATGTCTCAAGATGAACTTGATAAACTAGGTTCAAATAACTCAATGGAACATGAAGACTTTATGTTCGGTAGTGAAGATATGTCCATCATTGGATTAACTCAAGATGGAAAAGAAGTTGTTGTATTTAAAGACGGTAACTTTGCGTTTTAATTCTATAAAGTAAATGATTCATCATTTACTTTTTATTTGATATGTAATTATAGTAAAATACTTTAATTATAAGAACTGGAACATATTCTGATATTTTCTAAACCGTTTTAGTTGACAAAGAACCTTTAAATAATTAAACTACTAATATAGCCAAAGCTTAAGACAAGATGTTAAGTGTTTCGTTAAGAGAGAAAGTGTTTGGTGCAAACTTTCCTTAATGCTTAATTATTACCACTTGAGGGGTGAATCTTAGAAAAGATTCCGTTTAATCAACGTTAACGATGAAGTGCAAAGCTTTGCTTTGAATTAAGGTGGTACCGCGAACTCTCGTCCTTTGGATGGGAGTTTTTTGTTTCTAAAAAGGAGAAAGAAAATGATTAATGTTAAAGAAAACGCAGAATTAAATGTATTGAATCATTCCTGTGCTCATTTAATGGCACAAGCGATTAAACGCTTAAATCCCCATGCATTATTTTGGGTAGGACCTGTTATTACAGAGGGATTTTATTATGATATCGATTTAGGAGATACTGTTTTAAGTGAGAGTGATTTTCCTAAAATTGAAGCAGAAATGAAGAAAATTTCAAAGGATGGGAAACGTATAAGTCGCGAAGAGATATCCAAAGAAGAAGCGTTAGAACGTTTTAAAAACGATCCTTATAAATTAGATCTTATAAGCAATATGGAAGGTGTTACAATCTCTACTTACAAACAAGGTGAGTTTGAAGACTTGTGTCGTGGTCCTCATGTAGATACAGTTAAAGAATTAAAGTACTTTAAACTTTTAAAAGTATCAGGAGCTTATTGGAAGGGTGATGCGAATAATAAGATGTTACAACGTGTCTATGGCATCTGTTTTGATACACAAGAAGCGTTAGATCAACACCTCTATTTACTCGAAGAAGCAAAGAAACGCGATCACAAGAAACTTGGTAAAGAATTAGGCTTATTTATGATGAGTGAGTATGGACCTGGTTTCCCATTCTGGTTGGATAAAGGTATGATATTACGTAATATCTTAGAAAACTTCTGGTATGAAGAACATACAAAAGAAGGTTACCAATTCATTAAGACACCTATAATGTTATCTCAAGAGTTATGGGAAGTATCTGGCCACTGGTTTAACTATAAAGAAAACATGTATATATCAGATGTGGATGATCGTCAATTTGCGATTAAGCCAATGAATTGTCCTGGTGGAATGTTGGTTTATAAGAATGATTTACATTCCTATAAGGATTTACCTTTAAGAGTAGGTGAATTAGGTCTTGTCCATCGTCATGAAGCATCGGGTGCACTTAATGGGTTATTCCGTGTTCGTACATTTACACAAGATGATGCACATCTTTATATGACACCAGATCAAGTAGAAGATGAAATTGTTCGTCTTATCGCGTTCTTTGATCGCGTTTATAAATTGTTTAACTTAAGTTATACAATTGAATTATCAACACGTCCAGAAGAAAAATACATTGGGACAGTTGAAGTTTGGGATGAATCAGAACGTATTCTAGAATCTGCATGTAAGAAGAGTGGACATTCTGTAAAGATTAATCCAGGGGATGGGGCATTCTATGGTCCAAAACTTGATTTCCATCTTCAAGATTCACTAGGAAGAGCTTGGCAATGTGGAACAATTCAATTAGATATGAATTTACCTGAACGTTTTGATTTAACTTATATTGATAGTGATGGTTCTAAGAAGCGTCCTATAATGTTACATCGTGTAATCTTTGGATCAGTTGAACGTTTTATCGGTATTTTAATTGAACACTATGCAGGGGCTTTCCCACTTTGGTTATCACCTGATCAAATTCGTATATTACCAGTGAATGCGGAATTCCATCATGACTATGCACTTCAACTTAAAGAAAAACTAGTTGAGGCTGGATTTAGAGTTGAAGTCGATGAACGCAATGAAAAACTAGGTTATCGTTTACGTGAAGCACAGATGAAGAAAATCCCTGTACAACTTGTAATTGGGGATGGAGAAGTTGAAAATGGATCTGTCAATGTACGTCGTTATGGTTCACAAGCTACTGAATCATTAAGTATTCAAGATCTTATCGATTCACTTAAAAAAGAAGTAAAGGAAAAGCGTTAATGAAGAGATTAATAACTGTTTTATTGAGTTTAATCTTAGTCGCATGTCAAGCAAAACCACTTGAATGGGAAAGCTTAACAATTGTATCTCCAAAAGGTGCTCCAGCGATTGCGCTTGTTCCGCTCTTACAAGAAAATTTAGATACCATCGAATTTGTGGATGGGACAGATATTTTGAGTGCTGAATTAATCAAAGGCGAGAAAGATGTTATTATTGCGCCTATTAATTTAGGTGCTGCATTGAGTAAAAAAGAGAGTAATCCTTATAGACTATATGGCATCGTGACTTGGGGTAATTTATATCTAGTATCTAATTCAGATACAACCCTATTAAGTGATGAATCAATCGCCATATTTGGTGAACAAGCTGTCCCAGGTTTAGTGTTTAATGCTGTAAAAGATCAATTGAGTATCAATCCTATCGCTACCGCATTCAATTCTGTGACTGAAGTACAAGGTCAACTTATCACAAAATCATTTAATCTAGGATTAATGGCTGAACCATTAGTCACTGCTACAATTGCGAAAGGAAAGACACTTGAAACACCTCTAAATCTAAGTGTTTACGCAGATTTACAGGCATTATGGCAAACTAAGACAGGGTATGAAAATTATCCTCAAGCTGCTATCTTTATTAAGTCAGATATTAGTGAAGAAAAGCTTAAACAAGTAGTCGCACGATTTGATTTAATGATGGCTTATAACTTGGAAATAAATAATGATTCAAGTTTACTTGAAAGTGATATTAATGAAGAATTATCTTCTACACTCGGTGTTCCATCAAGTAAAGTATTAGTTCAAGCTTGGGAACGTATGAATGTGAATATTGTAAGAGCTGAAGATAATAAAGAAGCGATTGAAGCATTCTTAGAATTGTTTAAACTTAATGGACTTGAAAACTTCTATTACTAAGGCTCATTGAGCCTTTTCTTTTTATTAACTATCTATTATAATCTCTCTATTATGAAGGAGTTTATATGCGTCCTGTTAAACGTATGATCGTGATATCGCTATTGGCATCAATCTTATCGATATCTGCTTATATTTCTATTCCACTTCCCATAACAAGCGTTCCTTTTACCCTTCAAAGTTTATTCTTAATGGTTATAGCACTTAGTATGCCAATTTCAATTTCATTTCCAGCTGTTGGATTATACATATTATTGGGTGCCATCGGTTTACCTGTTTTCTCGAATGGGACATCAGGTTTAACTGTGTTGTTTGGACCTACAGGGGGTTATCTTTTTGGTTTTTTACTATCTACACTTGTGATTGGATATATTAAAGAAAAGCTAGATTATTTCTTTGGATATTTACTTGCGTCTTTCCTTGGTGGAATTGGAATTGTTTATGCACTAGGTGTACTAGGTTTAATGTTTGTATTAGGGATAAGTTTTGATAAGGCGATGACGATAGGTGTTATACCATTTCTACCTCTTGATTTAATAAAAGCATTTGTGTCATCATCATTCGTATATCGATATCGGAATCAATTCAGAAAAATTGTTAAGTAGATATAAAGACCATTAGGTCTTTTTTTCTTGTTTATCGATTAATCTTTAATTAATGTATATTGATTAAGAGGTGTTAATTAATTTCACTGATTAGTGAAAAAGATTAACTCTTAAAATAATAAATAGAAAGTAAACTGAAAGTAGGTAAATATGAAAAGCAACCAACGGCAATTTAAGATACTAGAATATCTAGTAGAAAGTAATGATTATAAAACGAGCAATCAAATTGCACATCATTTTGATGTTAGTGACCGAACTATAAAAGAAGATGTTAAATCAATCATTTCTATTAATGAAAGAGCTGGGATTAATGTTATAAGTCAAACAAATAGAGGTTATAAAATCGAAGTATGTGATATCGAGAAATATAGCTTATACATTAAAAGCTATGACAACTTTGCGGACTTTAACACTCAAAACAATCGAATCCAATATATACTCTATCGATTATTGACTAGCCATAGTTTTGTAACATTGGAGACCTTGTCAAATGAAATGTATATCTCAATATCAACATTGAAGAATGATATAGGTTTGATAAAAAAGTTAGTTAATGATGAAAATCTTAAATTAACAAGTGTTATAAAGAAGGGATTAAAAATAGAGGGAGATGAACATATAATTCGTTCAATGATAACGAAATATGCTCGAATTGATCTGTTTTCTATAGAATCTTATAATAATCTATTTGCGAGTAAAATTTTTAGTTTCAATGATATAAAGAGGATATCTACTAGTATAGTCGAAATACTACATGAATTTGATTTGGATTTACTTGGATTAAACGTCACAAACCTATTGATACATCTAATAATCTCTGTCTTTAGAATTCAAAATGGTTATGAGATTCAACAAATAAAAATGAATTTTGAATCCAATAATATTGAGTTTAAAATAAGTAAACGAATTACTGAAAGAATAGAAAAGGATTATGGCTTCAAGTTTTCTGAGTCTGAAATTGAATATTTAGGTTTTTGTTTAATCGGTAAAGCTGTTCTAAAAACACAAGATATAGAAGAAGTTAAAACGATAATATCTCGTACTTATAAAACTATATTCGAAAACTTTAATATAGAGTTTGATGAAAATGATGAAGATTCAAATGCATTATATTATCATACTTTGGCAATGCGTGAAAGACTTAAATACGGGATAACGATAGAACCAAAGATTGTAGAAATGGTAAGGACAAAGTTTGTATTCGCCTATGAAATGGCAATCATCTATCAACAAGAATTCTATAATTATTACCAACAAGAGTTGAATGATGTTGAAGTTTGCTATATAGCTGTGCATTTTGGAGCAATGATAGAGAATCAAAAATTGAAAGATAATTTACCAAAGCTCGCTATTATTTCTGAAGCAAGAACAGGTCATACTTTGTTACTTAAAAATGAATTATTATCAAGATTCAATCATTCATTTAATATAGTAGGAATTTACTCTCCATATGAAGTTAGTAAAACAATGCTTTCAAAATTTGATTATGTATTATCAACTGAAGATATTGATTCAAACATACATAAAAACTACCTAAAAATACCAGTTTCATTAGATGAACGTGTAATTAATGAAATCCAAAATTTTATTAAAGATACACCTGTTATTAACGAAATATTCAAAAGAAGTATCTTCTTTAAACTTGCGAATCCAATTTCAATAGAACACACATTAAGTAGCTTAGCAATTGAATTTGAACGACAAAAACTAGTCGAAAATGGGTTAGAGTTCTTCCAGCAAACATTGGTAAGGGAAAATCTTCAATCAACACGCTTCTCTAAAAAACATGTACTCCCACATCCAATTAAAGCTATTTCTAAAGTTAGTTTTATCTCAACAATTATCTTAAAAGATGGGATAAATTGGTTTGATGGAAAGCAAGTAAAACTTATCTTATATATTGGAATAAATCCAAATGATAAAAAGCGAATAAAAGAAGTATTCTCGATACTTTCTGAGATTTCAAGCAATGAGAATTTGATTGATTCTTTGATTGAATCTCGTAATTATGATGAGTTTATAGATCAATTAAGTGATCATATAAGAAATAAAAAGGAGATGTAACATGTTGTTAGTTGAAGAAAGAAAGAAATTAGTTGAATTTGGGAAAAAATTATATAGAGAAAAATTGACTCGAGGTACAGGTGGTAATCTTAGTATTTATAATAGTGATTTAGAACTTATGGCAATAACACCTTCGGGTATCGCTTATGAAGAATTAGAATATTCAGATATCGTTATTATGAATCTTTTTGGAGAGGTTGTTGAGGGTAAATTAAAGCCATCTAGCGAAAACCCGATGCATAGAAAGGTATATCAGAATAGAAAAGAATTTAAAGCTATGATTCACACCCATTCAACATATGCAGTTGTTTTGTCTGGATTAAGAAAACCATTGTTAGCAATAGATTATTTAGTCGCTTTAGGTGGTGGTAAAGATGTGCGCCTAGCTGAGTATGCTTCATTTGGAACAAATGATTTATCTAGTAATGCACTCTTAGCAATGGAAGATCGTTGTGCAGTATTACTCGCAAATCACGGAATGAATGTTTGTGCTGATACTTTAGAAACTGCTTATGCGAAACTTGAAATACTTGAATTCTGTTGTGAACTTTATGTAAAAGCACTTTCAGCGGGGAATCCAGTTATTCTAGAAGATAGTGAAATGGAAAAGATGGTTAAGGAATTTAAACATTATGGACAAAAATAGTAAATCTTTCTTTAAAGAGAATATGATTTTTCTTGATCTTGAGTTCAATGATCGAATTGAATTTCTAAGCTTTATCGGAACTGAACTCTTTAATAAGGGTTATGTAAAGGAAAGTTTTACAGAGAGTTTAATTACAAGAGAAGCAAAGTATCCAACAGGACTACCATCTGTACCTTTTGCAGTAGCAATACCACACTGCGAACCACAACATGTAATCACCAATACTATAAGTATTATTCGATTTAAGAATCCAATTAAATTTCTTGAAATGGGCACTTTGGATAAAGAAATATCAGTAAAGTTTGCATTTGTATTAACACTTGATGGTAAACAACAAGTAGTAATATTGAAAGATTTGATGAGTCTATTTATGAATTCAGAATTTATGGAAAATATGAGTTTAGCTAGTGTTGATGAAGTAAAAGAGTTAATCAGAGAAATCTAAGGAAAGGAGAAAGTATGGGCAAAAAAATTAAAGTGCTTACGATTTGCGGATCAGGTGTTGTTACATCTTCGATGATTGCACATAAAATTGTCGAAATGTTTAAAGAATTAGATTATGATGTGACAGCTGTTGAAGCAAATCCAAATGAAGTTGAAGGCTATGTAATGAGAGATAAATATGATTTTATTGCATATGCAAGTCCAATTTTTGACAGTTTTGGTATTCCAGCTATAAAAGCAATGGGATTAATCACTGGTATGGGCGATGAGCAGTTTATGGAAGAAGCATTAGAGATTCTTAAGAAAAGCGGAAAGTAATCGAAAGGAGATTTACAATGTTTTTTGAAATTCTTAAAAATGTATTTGATACGTTTGGACCTGCAGTATTTGTTCCTGTTGTAATATTTATTATTGCGTTATTCTTGAAAGTAACACCTAAAAAAGCATTTATGTCAGCACTATCAGCTGGTGTTGGGCTTATGGGATTTAGTTTAGTTATTGGAGCTTATGGACCGATTGTTACACCAGTAATTAATAGTATGGTGACAAATACTGGTATAAATTTACCAGTATTCGATGTTGGATGGCAGGCAACTGCTATTGTAGCTTATTCGACAGAAATTGGAATGATATTTGTTGGTTTGGCAATATTAATTCAAACTGTATTATTCTTATTACGTGTTACAAATGTATTCCAACCAGGTGATTTATGGAACAACTATTCCTACATGGTTTGGGGTTCAATGACTTATTTAATTACAGACAATTTCGTATTAGGTTTAGCTGTAATGATTATGCAGTTACTCTATACTCAATTGTTTGCAGAAATGATTCAAAAGCGTTGGTCTACATATTATCAATATCCTAATTGTACAATTGCATCATTACATACTGTTTCAATTACGCCGTATGCTATTGCAATGGATTGGATTTTGAATAAATTAGGTTTAAATAAAATTAAAGCAGATCCTGAATCATTTAGAAAGAGACTTGGATTTATGGGTGAACCAATGTCTTTAGGATTATTTTTAGGATTATTTATTGGTATCGTTGGTAATCTTACACGCTTAAATACGCTAGCTGCTTGGGGCCAAATATTTACTTTAGGTATTGCAACTTCAGCGGTTATGTCAGTTTTCCCGAAGATATCTTCAATTTTTGCAGGCTCTTTCTCAGCTATTACTGAGGCTAGTAAAAAGTCGATTAAAGGCACAAAAGGTGAATGGTATTTATCAGTAAATGATGCTACAGGTTATGGAGAATCAGCTACTTTAATTACAGGCATTATGCTAATGCCATTAGTTCTAGTTGTTGCATTTATTCTTCCTGGAAACAGAGTGCTTCCATTACTTGACTTAGTTGCAATTCCATATTTGATTCAACCAATTATTGCAGTTTCAAATGGCAACATTGCGAAATCGACAATTTCAGGTGTGATTTGGTTTGCAATAGCATTGCTCGTTGCAACAACTACAGCTCCTTTATTCACTGATGTAGCAACAAGTGTTGGTGTTGAAATGGCTACAGGAGTAGCATTAATAACAAGTTTTGGTATTCTAGCTCAACCGATTGCAGTTCTTGTTTTCTTACCATTTATTTCTGGAAATTATTTCTTAATCGGTTTAGTAGTTGTTGGTTATTTAGCTTTCTACATCCTAATGAAAAAATACAAACCACAATTACATGCATATTTAGAAAAGAATTCTGGTGTTGAAGTAAGTGCGTCATAACGCTATAAGGATTTGCCCATCCATTATTAGTGTGTGATAGAAGCAGGTTAATAACCTGCTTTTTCTATTTAAATCACTTTCTGCATCCATACAATATCTCTCCATTCATTGAATTTGAATCCAACTTTAGGGAAATGACCTACAGTTGTGAAGCCAAGTTTTGAGTGGAATTCAATACTTTTAGGATTAGGAAAAGTAATACACGCAAGCATATTCACAATTTGCTTGTTTTTTAATTCACTCTCAAGTTGATGATAGAGAGCTTTACCAATCCCTTGTGCATGTTTATCTTGCTTAACATAGACCGTTGTCTCAACGGACCAATCATATGCGGCTCTTTCTTTATACGAGGTCGCATACGCATATCCAACTATTTCATCATTTAGGATTGCGACTAAATAGGGGTACTTCTGCGTTATCTTGATAATTCGATCTTTAAATACTTCAATACTAGGGACATCATATTCAAATGTTATCGATGTATTGAGTACATAGTATGCATAAATATTTACAAGTTCTTGTGTATCTTTAAGTGTTACAGGTCTAATATGTAGATTGGACTTCATCGATAAAGCTCTTTTCTTTTGTGTTTAATTATACTCGAATAGACTGACTCCTAACAATAAAAATAGTTATTTTGTGGTAAAATCAATATAGATAAAAGAGGAATTTTATGCAAGCGATTATGGAGACAGTATTTGATGTTTTATATTTAGGAACAGTTACCTTTATAGGTTTACAAATGGTAATCGGTTCAAAGAATAATAAATTTTTTAGGTTGTTTGGATTTATGGCTTTAATCTTAGGATTTGGGGATGCCTTTCACTTAATACCACGTATTATTGCGTTATGGGGTGAAGGGGTAGAAGCACATGCAGTTTCACTAGGGTTTGGAAAACTTGTCACATCTTTCACTATGACAATCTTCTATGTCATTCTATATCATATTTGGCATATGTTTTATAATGTGCGTACAACTAAAGTACTAACATTAAGTGTTTATACGCTAGCACTTATCCGTATTGCCTTATTGTTCTTTCCACAGAACGATTGGTTTAGTGCTGATGCGCCATTAATTTGGGGTATATATCGTAATATTCCATTCGCAATACTAGGAATTCTTATTATTGTATTGTTCTATCATGAAGCTAAAGAAACGAATGATAAAGTATTTAAATACATGTGGTTAGCTATTGTGATTAGCTTTGGATTCTATATACCAGTTGTATTATGGGCGGATACGTATCCCTTAGTAGGTATATTAATGATTCCAAAAACATGTGCTTATGTTTGGATGGTTTGGATGGGATATCGAGAATTCAAAACGTAGCTAACATTGTACATTTAAAGTGTACAATGTTTTTATAAGGAGGATTCTTTATGACAATCATACAAAGAGTTATCCCCAGTTATACTGAACAAGATAATGTGACAGGCTGTTGTCCAGTATTTCATCCAGAGAATTATGAGAATTGTGTGTTTGATCTAAGTGACTATCATTTTATAAAGTCATCTACACTAAGCTTTATGTATATGCCGATTAATATGGATTCTGTGTTTACACGCACCATGAAGGCAATCGACGATAGTAAACAAACATATGAAGACCAATATTTAATCCTTTCGGAAGATGTTAGTCCATTTAAGTGTGATCATTATTTTCTCACAAAAGGAAGTGTAGAAGGATATCCGAGTGAGAAAATACAAGGCCATTATTTTACTAAAGTTTATGATGGAGAATTTAAAGATTTACCAACTTGGATTAAAGAGTTTAAACTATTTCTTCAGAAACAGACTAAACCTGTTAAAGATATATTTGTGTTTTATACAACATGCCCGAATTGTGCAAAAGTGTATGGCCATAATTATATTGTTTTATTTGGGAAAATAGACTAGATGATTAAATACAAAGCAATTCTATATGATGTGGATGGGACTCTTTTAGATACTTTAAAAATGAATATGGTTCCACTTTTAAGAATACTTCATGAAGAAGGTCGAACCGAATTTACATATGAATCAATTTTAAAATATTTCACATACCCAGGACGTAAAGTACTTGATGAACTTGAAATTAGGAATCCAGATGATGTATACAAGCGATGGGTCAAATATGTGAATGAGTATGAAGAAGTCGCAAGTGCTTTTCCAGGAATTATTGATTTACTCGTGAAAATAGAATCGATGGGAATTATTCAAGCTGTTGTAAGTGCTAAATCAACCAATCAGTATCGAATAGATGTTGTATCAAAAGGCATAGATTCATTTATGTCTGCTCGTGTACTAGCAGAGGATACAGAAAAACATAAACCGGATCCAGAACCATTATTAAAGTGTTGTGAAATATTAGGTTTGAATTGTAAAGAGGTTTGTTATGTTGGGGATGCATATTCGGATTATTTAGCATCTCATTCTGCTGGAATTGATTTTATTTACGCTAAATGGTCTGGTATGCATGATGAAAGAATACTAGATAGCATTGAATTAAATCATCCGTTAGAGTTGATAAATGTACTTATATAAACAGGGAAACCTGTTTTTGCTTATTATTTAAATTGAGTTAATTTTTTCACAATAAAGAATTGATAATTTATTCGAAGAAGTTTAAACTTTAAACTAGTGGTATATCTTATGAAAGGGAAATAATATGTTGTGTCCAAGTTGTGGTATTGAACAAGAAGGTAAGTTTTGTAATAATTGTGGATATGATTTGTCTAGTAAGAGAAGTGAAGCGAATGCAGTTTTTGATGAAGTAATTGACCATTTCAAAGAATTTAAAGAATCGAAAGGTCAAAATGCGTTGAAGATTAGAGATTTATTCACATCAGTGTTTGAAAAGCATACTAAAGAAGATTCAGAAAAACTCCTCATTTCCGGCACATCATTTACCACTCCTCTTGAATCTGAGATATCCAGTTCTTGGCCAAAACCATGGTTATATTCACGAATATTTGTCATGTTAGGTTTAACTTTTGTGTTCTTATATCTTTGTACAATGACTTTTTATAATGACAATACAATTCCTGGCTTAATATTTATGGGTTCAATCTCTATACCTTTTACACTAGTTATTTTCTTTTGGGAAGCAAATGCACCTCGAAATATAAGCTTATTTGAAGTGATAAGAATGTTTTTTATTGGTGGTGTAGGTTCATTACTTATGACCATATTTTTATTTGAGCTTGTATCACCAGGTTATGAAATGACTTTCTTTGCGGCAATCATTATTGGTGTTGTTGAAGAAGTTGGTAAATTAATTATTGTCGCATTCTTCATTAAATCAATGAAACCTAAATATATCTTAAATGGGTTATTGATTGGAGCAGCCATAGGTGCTGGGTTTGCTTCTTTCGAGTCAGCTGGTTATGCACTCAGAGTTGCACTTAATGGTGGTGGTTTAGAAGGAATGTTGGATGTGATTTATTTAAGAGGTATCTTAGCGGCTGGTGGTCATATTGTTTGGGCTGCTATATCAGGTGCCGCAATTTGTCTAATCTCAAAAAATAAAGTATTTGATTATAATATGTTAAGTTCTCAAGATTTCTTAAAACTATTTGCAGTTCCAGTTATATTACATGCGATTTGGGATATGCCAATCTATATTTTGAGTGAGATTTATTTTATACCGATCGTACTAACAATTATTGCTTGGGTATTTATCTTAGTGTTGATTAATGCTGGATTGAAACAAATTTCTGAAATTTCAACAATTTAAAAATCTCTTTTGAGATTTATTGCATGTTTTATATTTTTATATTCTATAAGTTTTCAAAACGAGGTAGATATCTCATTTTAATTTTTCCATTCGATCAATAATCTTCAAATTATAGAGTTCTTCAAGTGATATTAAACCAGCTTCAAAGAAGTTCTTTACTTTTATAACTTCTTCATCTGACACAAAGAATATTTGATCACTTTTTAAACAGTTAAAATAATAATCATATTTTGGATCTTCTCCAATAAACTCAATCGCTTCTGCACATGATAATCCTCGTTGTTCAATTAAGTCATATATTTTATAAATTTGATAGTTTGCTTTTGGTTGTAAACCATCAAAACGACTTAAGAAATCATCTTGTGTGCAGGATGATAAACTCAATAATAGAATAAACGTGATTATGATTTTCATAGGGTATCCTTTTTCTCATTATAGCACTTTATAGAAATGATATAATAAGACTAATGAAACGAAAAATACTGATATGGTCAATGTATTTTGTATTATGGCAAGGGATTGCGATGCTAATAAATCAATCCGTTCTATTGCCATCTTTTATCGATGTATTAACTCGTTTAATCAGTTTGTTATCTGATTTATCAATCTACACGCATTTGTTTTATACATTATTTAGAGTTGTTGTTGGAGCGGGTATTGCGTTTATATTAAGTTTAAGTTTGGCTATTCTATCGTATGATTTTAAGCTAATTCGATATGCTTTGAATCCACTGATTTTGATTAGTAAGACGATTCCAAATATTACCTATATATTACTTGTGCTCATATGGTTTACACGAGAGTTATCAGTTTTGTTTGTGACGATACTTATCTTGTTTCCTGTACTTTTCACACAGATCAGTACAGCGCTTATCACGATTAACCCTGAATTACTTGAGTTATTTAAGTTATATCCTGAAACCTATTATTATCGTTTAATTAAAGTTATATTACCGCTTATTAAAGTATCTTTGTATGAAGGGCTTAAAGGAGCGTTATCTTTAGGTTTCAAAGTAGGTGTAATGGCTGAAATATTAGGTCAAGTTCAACCAGGATTAGGCTACTTAATGCATATTGCACGAATAAACTTTGAGACAGCTGATTTATTTGCCTATACAGCGATTATGATAATCATTGTAGTCATCATTGAAAAGGGTATGAATCGTATTAAAACTAAAACAAAATAAAAGAGAGGATGAATCTCTCTTAGTTATTTAAATAATCTTGAATAAATTGATTTAAATCTTCGATATTCACAAGTTGAATATCTTTTTCATGTCTGAATTTAACTTCAACTTGTCCTTGGTCAATTGTTTTACCTACAGTAACACGTACTGGGATACCAATTAAATCCATATCGTTAAACTTAACACCAGGTCTTTCATCACGATCATCAAGGATGACATCAATCTTAGCAGAGCGTAATTGATTGTATAATCCTTCCGCAACAATCGTTTGAGCTTCTACCTTTGAGTTTATAATAACGATTGCGACGCTATATGGAGCTATTCCTTTTGGCCAGATTATTCCATAATCATCATGGTTTTGTTCAACAATCGCAGCCATACAACGTCCTGGGCCGATTCCGTATGATCCCATAATAACTGGATTTAATTGATTGTTTTGATCTAGGAAGTTTAAGCCTAATGCCTTCGCATATTTATCCCCTAATTTAAAGATATTACCAATTTCAATTCCTTTAGAGAAATGAATATGGCCTTCATTACAAATTGGACAAACATCAGCCTCACGAATATTACGAACATCTGCGAATTGTTTAACCTTGAAATCACTAAGATTTACATTCTTTAAATGATAATCTGTTTTATTTGCGCCAACTAGGAAGTTAGACATTGATTTAACTCGATTATCTACAATAACTGGTAGAGAAGATCCAACAGGACCTGCAAAACCAACTTTCGCATTACTCAATCGAACCACATCATCATTTTCCGCTAAGGCAACGCTTTGAGCACTAAATAATTTCTGTAATTTTACTTCATTAATCTCATCATCACTTCTTACCATAATTAATACAAACTGATTATCAATCTTATAAATCATCGATTTAGTCATCTTTTCAATTGGTATTTGATAATTATCAACTAAATCTTTAATTTTACCAACATTAGGCGTATAGAGCTCTTCATAAGTTAAAGGTGATTCAAGACTTTGTTCTTCATTATAACAAGGCGCAACTTCGATATTACTTGAGAAATCACAGTGATCACATAAAACAAGTGTATCTTCTCCAATATCCGTCACAGCTTGAAACTCTTCAGATAATAATCCACCCATAACACCAGTATCAGCTGTCACTACTTTATAGTTTAATCCCATACGATCAAATGAATTGCGATAGGCTTTATCCATCTTCTTGTAAGAAACATCTAATCCTTCTAAATTTGTATCAAATGAATAAGCATCTTTCATGATAAATTCGCGTACTCGAATTAATCCAAAACGAGGTCTTGGTTCATCTCTGAATTTAGTCTGGAATTGATAAATATTAAAAGGTAAGTCTTTATACGACTTTACATTACTTTGTGCAGCCATTAAAAATAATTCTTCATGTGTTGGACCTAAGACAAAAGGCTTATCAAAACGGTCTTTTAATGAAAACATGCTTGAACCAATAAGAGCTCTACGTCCTGATTGTTCGTAGACTTCTTCTGGAATAAGTGCAGGCATTAAAACCTCTTGAGCTCCTGTCGCATCCATTTCTTCACGAATGACTTGTTCAATTTTCTTTAATACGCGATAACCTAGGGGTAAGTACATGTAGATTCCAGAAGAATTCTTCTTGATCATTCCACTTCTTACGAGCAAATTACCACTGACTGAATCTTCATCTTTAACATTTTCTCTTAATGTAAAGAAATAACTTGTTTTTAGTTTCATACGATACCTCAATAATTCTCTAGCATTATAGCATATCTCTATAACCGATTTAAATAAACCAATAATTATGATGAAAATTTCTAAATATTTTATATACAAATTCAAAAGCATATGCTAAAGTATTCCTAGCATAGGTCCTTTAAATGTGATCCCGAGAGGTCACCAAGGAAAGATACAACCTTCCGACCACTTAAGGGACTTTTATATAGAGTCCCTTTTATTTTATGACCTGTGCGAGGAGGAAAGAAAAATGAAGAATGATTTACTGTATGATGTGCATGAGAAGCCACCGGTATTAAAATGGATGGCACTTAGCTTCCAACACGTGTTTGCGATGTTTGGCGCAACCGTATTGGTTCCAATCTTAACTGGATTACCGATTTCAGTCGCATTGTTTGCGTCAGGTGTAGGGACTTTGATTTATATCGTAGCTACAAAAGCTAAAGTACCAGTTTACTTAGGTTCATCATTTGCATATATTACAGCAGTTATTATTGCGAAGGAATCCATGGGTGGAGATATAAGTGCTGCTCAAACAGGTTTAATCTTAGTTGGTTTAGTATATGTTGCAGTTGCGATTTTGATTAAATTAATTGGTAAAGCTTGGATTGATAAACTATTGCCTCCAATTATTATTGGGCCAATGATTATCATTATCGGTTTAGGATTAGCAGGTGTTGCGGTTAATTCAGCAGGTTTTACAACAGGTGGTGATTGGAGAATTATCGTCACTGCAATTGCGACATTTATCATCACTGCGACAGTCATGAGTGTTGGTAAAGGATTTATGAAGATTGTACCATTTATCATCGGTATCTTTGGTGGATATTTAGTCGCATTCTCATTAGGATTAGTTGATTTAAGTGCAGTAAGTGCTGCGCCTTGGTTCTCAATTCCTGATTTTATTCTTCCATTCAAATTAGGAAATTTTCAAACGTATCAATTATACTTCGGTATTGAAACATGGGTTATTGTACCAATTGCGGTTGTAACGATTTCCGAACATATTGGAGATCATACTGTATTAGGAAAAATCTGTGGTAAGAATTTCTTAAAGGATCCAGGTCTAGATAATACTTTAATTGGGGATGGAGTTGCGACAGCATTCTCTGCTTTAATCGGTGGACCTGCGAATACAACTTATGGTGAAAATACAGGTGTTGTTGGTTTAACAAAAGTTGCGTCAATATGGGTTATTGGTGGCGCTGCGAGTCTTGCGATTGTAATAAGTTTTGTAGGTAAAATATCGGCTCTAATTTCTACGATTCCAAGTGGAGTATTAGGTGGTATGTCTATCATTCTTTATGGATTCATCGCATCGAATGGTTTACGTGTTATGGTTGATGAGAAAATTGATTTCTCTAAATATCGTAATGTTATTATTACAGCAAGTATGTTAGTTCTAGGTTTAGGTGGTGCAGCCTTCAAATTAGTTGGCTTAGCTACATTATCCGGTACTGCTCTTGCGGCAGTGGTTGGGATTGTATTAAACTTAGTTCTTCCAAAAGAATAGTTAATCCTATAAAGGAGCAAACGCTCCTTTTTTTCGTATAATTAATGTATAATCATGATGTAATCTCGATTGAGATAGTGCGATTTAATCAAAGATTATCAATGATTTGACATCAATATGCATGTATGGTATATTTATCAAGCAATAAATGTGGAAAGAAGAAGTTCCTGCTTCTCACCTGATGGCTAAAGTCATGGGTTACGTGCTACAAACGGTATTCTTTTTTACCAAGTACATACGAGCGGGATCTATATGCCCGCTTTTAATTTGTAAGGAGGTATTTTTATAACCAAACGTCCGAATAAGTCAGACGAACTCGTCAATGAAAACATTCGCTTTAAGGAAGTTCTAGTCATTGGTCCGAATGGAGAACAACTCGGCATTAAGATGCGTAGAGAAGCTCTAGAAGCCGCTTATGAGTATGAGCTTGATCTCTTCTGTGTCGCGCCTCAAGGTAATCCACCGGTCTGTAAGATCATGGATTATGGAAAGTATCGCTTTGAATTACAGAAGAAAAATAAAGAAGCTAAGAAGAATCAACATGTGACTGAAGTAAAACCACTTCGTTTATCACCAGTAATTGATAAGCATGATTTTGAAACAAAATTAAAACATGCTCGTGAATGGTTAGAAGAAGGTATGAAGGTTAAACTTGACATGCGCTTTAAGGGTCGTATGATGACTCGTATTGAAGTCGGTCAAAAGATCATGAATGATTTTATCCAAGAAGTATCCGATCTTGCGAGCGTTGATAAACCTGCAATGATGGAAGGTCGTACCATGTCAGTGGTAGTGACCCCTAAGAAGACTAAATAGAGGAGAGCAGATTATGCCAAAAATGAAGACTAAAAAAGCTTTGGCTAAACGTGTCAAAGTAACAGGTAGTGGTAAACTAAAACGTTCTCATGCGTATGTATCCCACTTTGCGGCCAATAAATCGCATAAACAAAAAAGAAAACTACGCAAATCAACATTAATTAGCGGTTCTGATTTCAAACGCATTAAATTAATGTTGCACAATTAGGAGAAGACACATGCCAAGAGTAAAAAATTCAGTAGCGACACGTGCACGTCGTAAGGGTATATTAAAACTTGCAAAGGGTTACTTTGGAAGTAAGCACACGATTTACAAAACAGCTCATGAACAAGTTATGCATTCATTACGTTATGCATACCGCGATCGTCGTAATCTAAAACGTGAAATGCGTAAATTATGGATTGCTCGTGTAAATGCAGCAGCTCGTATGCATGAAATCAGTTATTCAAAATTGATGCATGGATTGAAATTAGCTAATATTCAAGTTAACCGTAAGATGTTATCTGAAATGGCTATTCATGATCCAAAAGGTTTCACAAGTATCGTTGATAAAGCTAAAAAAGCTTTAGAAAAAGCAGCGTAATTAAAAGAACTTCGGTTCTTTTTTTATTATAAATATTAATTTAGTTCATGTATTGAAATTATCTGATAAACAAATAATTACTCCAATTCATTACTGTATGGAAAATAGTAGGCGCTAATAATGAATTGTATTTTGCATACATAAAATTAAATACAAAATGCCAGCTGAATTGAAACATTAAAGTTATAAAATTGTTTGCGACAAATGTTGTAAGATCCATTTGTGCAATCCCCATTTGAAATGGTATATGCATAATCATGAACATAAAAGCTGTCAATAATATCGCAAAGGAACGTCTTTTAATGATTCCATAGATTCTTGTCTGAATATAGCCTCTGAAAATAATTTCCTCACTCAACGCAATAACCAATAAGTAAAATATAAAACTTGATAGTAATTGTGAGAAGGGTAGTAATTCATTACCTTTCAAGAAGTTAGGAACAAAGTTAATTGAAAAAACAATACAAGCTGAAACGATACCTAGTATGAGAGATTTCTTAATATTGTTTCTGCTAAATCCAATGGTTTCAATCTTTTGCTTCCTTATTATCAATAAAAAGATAACCAAGATTACAAGAACTAGACTAAGTTGATTTCCTAAATAGATATTGCTTCTCGCGTAAATTACGCCAGATACATAATAAGCAACCAGTAAAAATGCATAATAAATTATAGCGAATATCCCATCAAATTTATTATATGAATCCAGCATAGTAGTATATCCTGAATCCTCTTGAAAATAATGTGCTATCTTTTTCAATGTATCTCCCTAACTTATATTAATATTTAAGTATTTTAGTATTTAATTATTATACAATTTTAACTCATTCAATTAAATGATTTATATATTTAACTTTGTTTAAATTAATATCGATCTATAGTTCTTTATCTAAACATTGTGTTATTTTTTAATTAATCAACTTTTTGATATGATATTAATATAAATGGTAATAAGATGCACACTAAAGAAGTAAAAAGTATTTTATCAGCGCGAAATGGAATGAACTTATACCGAGGATGTACACACGGTTGTATTTATTGTGATAGTCGAAGTGTCTGTTATCAAATGAAACATGATTTTGAAGATATAGAAGTGAAATCAAACGCATTAGACTTGTTAGAAGATACACTAAAACGAAAACGTAAGAAGTGTATGATTGTGACTGGCGCAATGAGTGATCCCTACATGCATATAGAAGAAGATATTCGACTTACACGACATGTGCTAGAAATAATTGAGAAATATGGTTTTGGGGTTTCGATCCAAACTAAATCGAATAGTATACTTCAGGATTTAGATATCCTAAAGCGAATCAATCAGAAATCTAAATGTGTTGTTCAAATGACTCTTACAACCTTTGATGAAGAATTATGTAAGATACTTGAACCCCATGTTTCTACGACAAAAGAACGTTACGAAGCTTTGAAAATATTTAATCAGAACGATATTCCTACAGTTGTCTGGATGACACCGATACTACCTTTTATTAATGATTCAGAAGAAAATTTAAGAGGCATTCTAAATTATTGTATCGAAGCTAAAGTGAAAGGTATTATTTGTTTTAATATAGGTGTGACTTTACGTGAAGGGGATAGGGAGTATTTCTACTCTAAATTAGATGAACATTTCCCTGGATTAAAGAAGGATTACCAAAGAATTTACGGTGAAGACTATATAGTTGTGAGTCCAAATAATGATAGACTAATGAAAATATTTAATGAAGAGTGTACTAAACATGGAATTATGACTAATGTGGAAGATATATTTAATTATATTCAAGCATTTGATTTAAATGATACCAGTGATCAATTAAGTTTATTCTAGATAACGAAAAAGAGATTGTAGAATCTCTTTTGTTTATAAATCAAAAATGTTAAGTACTTTATTTAAGAATAGACGCATTATAAATGGATTGTATGGTTCTTAATAAGAGTGAATCAAAATCACTTTCTGATTGAGACACACTTAATCCTTCAGATAAAGCTCTTGAGAAACTTGCGATTAATCCAGGATTACGTGTTAATCGAACGTTGGCATCTTCACGTGTATAACCACCAGATAATGCGACAACTCTTACAACATGTTCTTCTTGCATTAAATCTGAATAGAAACCATCAACGCTTGGAATGGATAACTTAAAGATAACTTTATAATCTTTTGGTAATAATGCCAATTCTTTAAATAATAATTCTTTTAATAATTCTTCTGATTTAGCTTTATCAACACTGTGAATATCAACTTCTGGCTCAATAATTGGGACTAAACCTGCTTTAATGATAATCTTCGCAAATTCAAACTGTTGATGAACAACTTTTTTTATTCCATCTAGATTTGGTTTAAATATAACAGAACGCATTTTAGTCCCAAATATATTACGATTAATAGCTCTATCGAGTAATTCTTGTAGACCATCGATAGGCTTCATGAGTTGAACTCCATCAATCTCTTCTGCTAATCCCTTATCTATCTTTAAAAATGGCACAATGTTTTTCTTGTTCCACAAATAGTCTGCAGAATAATCACCATCAATTTTTCGATCCATAGTATCTTCGAATAAAATTGCACCAAGAATGTGTCTTGATGAGAAGGATGAACTCTTAATTATTCTTGTACGCATTTGATGAACAAGATTAAACATTTGTTCATTATCATGATATGCATCTTCATTTATACCATAGTTTTTTAAAGCTTTAGGAGTACTACCACCACTTTGATCCAGTGCCGCAATAAATCCTTTATCTTTATTCATTCGATTAAATTGAGTTTGATTCATAGTAAAATTCCTCTTTTCTTTGGGTTTATGACCTGAAATCTCATTATCTAACCATATCACTTACATTTATAATTATAGCACTTATCAAAATTCGTTATACGATTCGAGCTTTTGTATAAATAATTAGTCATACTTTATTGAATACAAGTTATCTTTTATAGAGTAATAAGGATAGCTTAAAGGGTATGTGATTTGTATTGAGTCATGATGAGTGTTACTATGAGCTTAGAAAGGTGTTGATAATATGAAAAGATTAATAGGACTTGGATTAAGTGTTGTCGGAGCAGTAGCGATTTTCGAATATCTACGCCGAAAAGGTATTGTGGATCAGGTTAAAGGTGAAGTAAAACGTTTTGTAGGCAATGTCACTGATAATGAACAACTCGAAACTGAGGGTGTAATAGATACAGTAAAAGGTAAAACACTAAAAGTAGTAGATGAGGTAAAACATGTGGCTAAAGAAGCGATTGCGGATATTAATGAAGCAGTTGATCCAAAGAGTGTAAATTAAGTATTAATAATTAAAAGAAACGGGTAAATACCTGTTTCTTTTATTGAATATAGATTATTGACCTTAGATAATTGCTTTATATTTATCTTGAGCAATCGATAAGTATACTGGTTCATTGCGTGATTCATACATCATACACGCCCATGTGCACCATAATAAATTATGGAATTGTTGGTAATTAAACAATAATTCCTGTTCTAATTCAGTAGGAGTACGTTTAAAATACGTTTGTATGAATTCTTTCTTCTCCGCATCACTTATTTCATTCTCTGTAATAAATGACATGACATCGAAAAATGGATCATTATCACCTGCATATTCATAATCGATTAAATAGTCTTTATCTGGAGTAAAACAAATATTACCTGCAACCCAATCATTATGACAGAGTGTATGAGGTCTATTTATTTTGGATATGTTCTTAATTATGGTATTGGCTGTAGTGTCACTTATCATAGGATTTTTAACTAAAGCTCGATACTTTAAATAGCGTTCAATTGGATTAAACTCTACATTGATACACTGATTGATACGATGTAAATTACGCATTAATTCAGCAGTTCTTTGGATTTTATCACTTCCATTGTATTCATTAAAGGTTTTCAATTCAGGGATGTACTTCGTAATCTTCATACCTGTACTAGGGTCATAATAGAGTGTTTCTATATCTAAATTCGTTTTATCGATAAGTTTATGTGCGAGCTCTTCATGTTTACGATAAACAATATTTGAGCTATCTGATTGTGGAATTCTAACAATCACATTAAAACTATCTGTAATTACATGATAGTTTTTGTTTGTTAGACCTTTATTGGTATCTATTATTTGATGAATTGACTCGTTTAGAATCAATTCTATTTTATTTTGCCAAACTTTTTCCATAGCTCTATTTTAGCATAGTCACTAACTTATGCTAAAATGATTGAGATATGAAAGTCGCACTTTGTAGTTTAAATGTTAGTTATATCCACAAGAATCTTGCACTAAGATGGTTAATGGTTAGTAAACCAGAATCTATTCAAGCGCAAATTTTTGAGTCGACAACACAGGCTTATGATAAATGTATATCAGAGATCGTGGAGTATGCTCCAGATGTAGTGGGATTAAGCTGTTATATATTTAACATTGAACAAACAAAAGAGTTTATCTTAAAATTAAACAAAGCTTTACCTAAATGTAGAATAATTCTGGGAGGTCCTGAAGTAACGTATAATCCAGATCCTTTATGGGATTATCCAATTGAAGGCATTATTATGGGTGAAGGAGAATTTAGTTTTTGGGATGCTGTATTAAACAAAGAGTCAGAGGCTTATCAAACATCATTAAATCAAAAAGTTAATATAGAAAAAACAGATTTAAATCGTTTAGAGAAACTTGAAAGTCCATATTTTCTAGACTGTGATAAAGAAGATATGAATAAACGGTATTTATATGTAGAAACATCGCGGGGATGTCCCTATGGCTGTGCCTATTGTATGGCTTCGCTTGATCGAAAAGTTCGATTATTTAGTGAGTCCTACATGGATAATTTCTTTGATAAATTGAAAGATACTTCAGTCAAACAAGTTAAGTTTTTAGATCGTACCTTCAATGTAGAACCTAATAGAGCTTTACACTTAGGACATCAATGCTTATCGATGCCTGAATCGATGCATTTTCATGTAGAATTAGTAGGAGATACACTACATCCAAGTCTAATTAACTTTTTTCAAACAGAAGCGCTTAGTCGCTTTAGGATGGAAATAGGGGTTCAATCGTTTCAAGATAAAACCTTACAGGCTGTAGGAAGAATGTGTAATCTTGATAAATTAAGTGAAGTGATTAAAGGTTTCTCTAAAGTAAAAGCACACCAACATACCGATTTAATTGCTGGATTACCGTATGAAAGCTTAGAATTGTTTAAAGAATCCTATCAGAAATTGATTCAACTAAAACCATTTGAGATTCAAGTAGGAATCTTAAAATTATTACATGGGACAGTTTTACATCAATTAAAAGATATCTATCAATACCAAGCTGAAAAGCTTGCGCCCTATCAGATTACACAATCAAAATGGATGAGTTATGATGATATTAAACAAGTAGAGTATGTCGCAAAGGCAACGGAGAAATGTTACAACTCACAACGATTGAAAGAAGAGTTAGATTTGATCTTTGAAGATTCAACATTGTGTGCATTTGATATTATGGCTGAATGTGGAGAAGCACTTAGCGTTCTTAAACATCCGTATCAAGTCATTGAATTTTATCGAACTCTATCACCGATATTAGAGAAATATAACTCTAATGCTCGTTTCTATATCGAAAAAGCATATTACCGACAAGCTAAATTAAAACCAACATTAATCTTTCCAATGAATACAACAAATCTAGATTTATATCGAGAATATTTATCACACTATACTGAAATGTCGCATAAAGCGATTTGGATAGAAGAAGAAAAATATATTTATGCGATAATCTATCTAAAGGATATGCAGATATGGTTTGAATTAAATAGACAAGGAGAACTCATTCGTGAAACTAGTATTAGCTACACAAAATAAGAATAAAGTAATTGAACTAAGACGACTATTGAAGGATTATCCTCAGTATGAAGTTGTTAGTCTAAGTGATTTAAATGTAAGTGATGATGTTGAGGAAACAGGGAATAGTTTCGAGGCAAATGCTCGATTAAAAGCACTCTACTACTTTCACAAAACAGGTTATGCATGTTTAGCAGATGATTCTGGGATTGAGATTGAAGCACTAAATAATGAACCTGGAATCTACTCGGCAAGATATTTAGGTGAAGAGACACCTTATATCACAAAGAATCAGATGATATTAGAACGATTGAAGGATGTAAATAACCGTAACGCAAGATTTGTGTCAGTTGTGACTCTTGTATTAAGTGAGAATGAGATTTATTCGTTTGAAGGCATTATGTCAGGATCAATTGCATATGAATTAAGAGGACATAATGGATTTGGATATGATCCTATATTTATTCCAAATGGGCATGAACTTACTTATGCAGAGATGGAAATAGAACTTAAAAATCAGTTAAGTCATAGAGGTCAAGCATTTAGAAAAGCAGTAGCTTATTTAGAAAAGAGAAATGGTTATGAAAAATAAAGCACTTGGAATTATACTTGGAATTACATTATGGGTCAGTTTAATCTTATCGGTTATTCATTTTAGTTCCTTAGATATTAATTTCTATCAAACAAAATACAATGAACTTGATGTGGCTGAAAACATTGGAATTAGTCAAGAAGAGTTAATGATTGCGACAGATGTCTTGTTAGATTATCTTGTAGGGGATAGTAATAATTTAGACGTACTTGCGACAATTGATGGATCTAAACAAGAAGTATTTAATCAAAGAGAAAAAGACCATATGATTGATGTACAGGTATTGTTTGTCAATACAGTATGGATTCGCAATATTGCGATTATAGGTGCTATTATCTCAGGTTTATTTATCTATTTATTAAATAAGAAAAATAGTGCATCAGTTATCGTAGAAGGAATTACACAGGCATCAATGATACTTGGTGTAATGTTTGTGTTCTTAGTTACATTTGCGGTTCTTGATTTCGAAAGTTTCTGGATATTCTTCCATAAAATGCTTTTTAGTAATGATTTATGGTTACTAAATCCAAATACGGATAATTTAATTCTAATGGTTCCTTTACCATTCTTTTTCTCTCTCGTTAGTTTAATTCTCTATCGAATAATATTAGGTTTAGGATTACTATATACAATTGTGTATGGTCTAGAAAATAAGGGTTATAATCATCGTTTCTTAAAGTGGTTTGCGCTAATAACCATGACAATTGATCATGTGGGACATTTCTTATTTCCTGAGTTGATTGAATTAAGAGTTGTTGGTCGCTTAGCCTTTCCTATATTCGCCTATCTCTTTGCCTTAAGTTACCGTTATACCAGTGATAAGAAGCGACTTCTTATTCAAGTATCAGTTGGGGCAGTCATTACGCAAGCTTTACTTTACTTAACGAATGTTAATGAACTTGTTAATATTTTCTTTCTATTTGCATTAGCTTGGTTCGCATTTAAATCATTTGATCAAGGTCGTATGTGGTTAGTGGTTGTGATTGCGGGGGTCGCGGAGCTATTATCTATCGATTACGGTATATATGGTTTGTTTACCTTTGTCTTATTCTATGTGTATTATGGTAATAAGCAGAAACAATTATTCGGCTTCATTGCGCTAACTGTTTTATATAGCATTTTACCGTTCTTATCCAATAATCTCTGGTCTAGTATTCCTATGATTATTGAACAATTCTTTGATTATTATTGGATGTACTTCATTCAAGTTCTATCTATCTTCTCGATAGGTTTATTATGGTTTTATAAATCTGAGAAGCCAATTACCTATCAGAATAAGTTACTTAATCCTATTGAAAAGTATTTCTTCTATGTTTATTATCCTCTACATCTAGCATTATTAGGCTTATTAAGAGGTATTCTATGATCCATGTTGTTTTATATCAACCTGAAATTCCACAGAATACAGGGAACATTATGCGTACCTGTGCCGCAACCAATACTCAACTACATTTAATTAAACCTTTAGGTTTCGCGTTAGATGAGAAAAGTGTTAGACGGAGTGGCATGGATTATCGTGATATTATCGAACCAAAAGTATATGAGGATTATGAACATTTTGTATCAATGAATAATGGAACGTACTTTTTTATAACACGTTATGGAAAGAAAGCTCCATCAAATGTATCTTTTAGTCAATGCGATGATGATATTTACTTATTCTTTGGACGAGAAAGTACAGGAATCCCAAAAGATATTCTTAGACCTCATATCGAAACATGTTTAAGATTACCGATGGTAGAAAATGCTAGAAGTCTTAATCTTTCCAATACTGTCGCAATCGTTGTATATGAAGTATTACGCCAATTAGATTATCCAGGTTTATCTAAAGTTGAAGTGATTAAAGGCGAAGATTGGTTAGAACATGATTAAACTCAATCGATGGTTAGATAAACCCGAACATCGTATTTTAATATTCCTATCATTATGGGTTGTTTTATCATGGTTTATCGCTGTTCCTGAAATTCAATTAGGTCGTTATTTAATTCGAATTAACGCTACAAGTGATTTAGTAAACTTAAGTTTTATAGTAGATAGTACGTTTGTGACTCGATTCGTTGCACAATGGTTAGACAAAGTACCAATCTTAACCAATATCATTTATAGTTTCGCATGGTACGAGTTAGTATTTTTTGCGGTTCTAATTCTATTTTGCGCAAAGGATCAGAATTTTATATACCTAAGTTATAGTGCTAAAACTGTTCTTATTATTCAATTAAGCATGCATGTTTATTTATTTGTTCAGTTATATCGATTAAATAGTATTTTGAATCCAAATACAGCAATTAATATTATTTATCAAATTTCGTATATCTATCAAATACTTGGTTTTCTAACATTATTGATAAGCTTTTTAACATTTATGGTCTATATTTTTAAACTTGGGGCGAACTCATTGCATGCCTAGTCAAGTTTGTTTATAATAAAACCCGAGGTGAGTTCATGTTAGAAAGTTTAAGCGATTATATCTCTACAGGATTATTGTTAGCTATGGTTATAGCTGCCATGGTTTTTGTGCTTCGCATGTTCTTACACCATCGTAGACAACGATTGATTGAAGAAGAGATCGAATACTATCAAGAGTGGTAAAGGAGGACATACATGTTTACCAAATCAATATCATCGAATAATGCGCCTAAAGCAATTGGTCCATATTCACCGGCTGTCAAATTAGGGGATTTTGTTTATGTATCTGGACAACTTCCAATAGACGTTGAAACAAACGAATTTGTCGAGGGTGGAATTCAGGAACAAACGTATCAAGTACTAAAGAATCTAGAAGCACTTCTTGCGGAAATGAATTTAGAAATGCGTCACATTGTGAAAACAACTGTGTTCATGACTGACTTAAGTGGTTTTAGTTTAATGAATGAAATTTATTCGACTTATTTTGCGGATCCTTATCCTGCTCGTAGTACAGTTGAAGTTAAAGCATTACCAAAAGGTGCTTTAATTGAAATTGAAGCGATTGTAATCGATACTTTATTATATGAACAACAAGTTCGTGAACAACATGGTCATTCTCATGATCATGAAGGTTGTGGTTGTGGTGATGATTGTAGTTGTGATCATGATCATGAAGGTGAAGAATGTTCATGTGGTGGAGATTGCTCATGTGAATCAGGTGAAGACAGTGAATGTACAGATGGAACATGTTGCGGCTAATTTAGCCGCTTTTTTTTAGGTAATATTAATCTTTCATCATAATAATAGGTATGTTAATCCAAGAAATAAATGCACTCTATTATGATGTAAATAATAAACAGACAGTAGTTGTGAAGAAAGAAGAAGTAAGGCTTGAGAAGAAAATCAATGATGTGATTGAATCATTATGCAATCAATATGGTTTAAGTAAGAATGGAAGTATAACTGCGATAAAGAATACACTTAAGATTTATCAGAAGTGTCCAGTTCTAGTTCATCCAATCTTACAGATTTATTTATTTCCTACATTATCGATGAAGGATAGAGAGTGTTTATGGATTAATTCTAAGCAGATTGAGAAAGTAAAGTATCAAGAACTAAGGACGGTTATAACCTTTAGAGATAAAACAGAATTAGTATGTAATGTTGGAATAAGAAGTATTAAGAAACAAATGAATCGGTGTCGAATGATGGAAGATAGAATTATTAGTCAGTACCAAATTGATCAGTTATTCTTGAAACTTTAAGTGTGTAGCGTATAATAATTGTGATTAGTCGAGGGTACCATGAATCAAACAGTAAAGAAAAATATTAAAACAACTCTTGTTATTATATTCTCTGCATTTTTAAGTGCAATCACGATAAATGTCTTTGTATATTCAGGTGGATTTTTTCCAGGAGGTTTTTCTGGTATCTCAGTCTTGATAAATCGTAGCTTTATTGAATACATGGGAATTGATATTCCTTATGGTCTTCTATATGTTTCGTTAAATGTATTTCCTACAATTTTAGTCTATAAATATGTTGGGAAACGTTTTACTTACTTCTCAATCTTGCAATATTCCTTGGTGAGTATATTTACACTAATTCTTCCTCATTACAAATTAGAATATGATATTATTCTTATTACTATTTTTGGAGGTATATTCTCGGGTATTAGTGTTGTATTAAGCTTAATGCAAAATGCATCGGGTGGAGGTACTGATTTTATAGCAATCTATGCATCAAATCGATATCGAAAACCGATTTTCAACTATATTTTATACGCAAATATGGGCGTACTTTCAATCGCAGGATTATTGTTTGGTTGGGAGAAAGCACTTTATTCGATTATCTATCAATTTGTAACAACTCAAGTTATTGAATCTCGTTATCAACGATATAAATACAGTAGTTTAAATATGATAACAAATCATCCAGAAGAAGTAAGTCAAGCGATTTTTAAAAATACTCGTCATGGTATTACAAAACTTAGAGCTGAAGGTGTATATAGTAAAAGTGAGAAGACAATGTTATATATGGTTGTGAATGCGTTTGAAGTAAATGATGTCGTAACTGCAGCGAAAGAAGCAGATCCTAAGATTTTTATTACAGTTTCTAAAACGGATAAGATTATTGGGAACTATTACTTAAAACCAATGGATTAGACTTGCATTCTTAATTTAAATATGATTAAATATCATAGTCTTATCAAGAGATGGGGTAGAGAATTAGCTCAACAACCCCACGCCAACCTGCGTATTGCAAGGTGGTACTGCTAATCAACGATAAGGGACGATCGCCGAAATGAGAAACCCTGTTGATGCAGGGTTTATTTTTATGTAAGGAGGAAACACATGAATAGAAATTATTATTTTTCATCAGAAAGTGTAACAGATGGACACCCTGATAAAGTTTGTGACCAAATTGCGGACGCAATATTGGATGAAGCATTAAAATTGAATCCACATGCTAAGATGGCAGTCGAAGCAACCATTAAAGATGGTGTAGTCTTAGTTTATGGGGAACAAAATCTTGGGTCTGAATTTAAGGACACAAAACTTAATTATTCGCGCATTGCGAAGGAAGTCTTAAGTGATATTGGGCTAAATGAAGACCAATATAATGTGATTACCTTAGTCGGTGACCAATCTTCGGATATCTTTAATAAAGTTGTCTTAGGTAATGAAGTTGCGGCAGGTGATCAAGGGATTATGTTTGGTTACGCATCGAATGAAACTGAAAATTATATGCCTCTTGCGATTGATACAGCGCATAAATTATCAAAACGTTTATCTGATTTAAAACGTGAAAATAAAAATATACGTCCAGATGGGAAGACACAAGTTACAGTGCTTTATGAAAATGATGTGCCTGTTAAAATTACTAAAGTAGTTGTTTCAACGCAACATACAGAAAACATTAATTTACAAGATTTAAAGGATCTTATTAAACTTGAAGTTATTGATAAAGTCATTGATCCAAAATGGTTGAGTGAAGAGACTGAATACATTGTGAATCCTGGTGGACGCTTTGTCATAGGTGGATCATTTGGTGATAGTGGAACGACTGGCAGAAAGATTGTGGTAGATACATACGGTGGTATGGGTCGTATTGGAGGAGGCTGTTTTAGCTCTAAAGATCCAAGTAAAGTCGACCGTAGTGCAGCTTATTATTGTCGTTATGTTGCGAAGAATATTGTCGCAAACAAATTAGCAGATCGTTGTGAAATCCAAGTAGCGTATGCGATTGGACTAACACGACCACTATCCATTTATATCAATACCTTCAATACGGAGAAAGTTGATATTGATGAAATCTATACCATTGTAGAGAAAAACTTTGATTTCTCAGTAAGTAATATTATTAGTGAATTGGATTTATTAAAACCAATATATCGTAAAACATCTAATTTCGGACATTTCGGACGTGATGGATTTACTTGGGAAGTTGTTAAGAAACTAAAATAGAAAAAAGGTAGGAATAATTTCCTACCTTTTATTTATTCAAATCGCAATGCTTCAACAGGTTCTAATTTACTAGCGGTATAAGCTGGATATATTCCAAATATTACACCAATTGTAAGTGAGAAGACCAGTGATAATAATACCGCATCAAGTCCTAATAGAACATTGAAATCGGTTAAGAATGTAATGAGTAATGTACCAAGATAACTAACTAGTAATCCAAGTCCTCCACCAAGGGTTGTAATAATAACAGCTTCGATTAGGAATTGTGCAAGTATTTGAGATTGTCGAGCACCAAGTGCTTTACGTATCCCAATCTCTTTAGTTCTTTCACGAACGGTCACAAGCATGATGTTCATGATACCGATACCACCAACTATCAGTGATATAGAGGCTATACCGGATAGAAGGGTAGTAAGTAAAGCCATAAGTGTATCAAGTACACCTAAGATTTGTGTTTGTGAGAAAGCACGATAACTACTTGTCGAAGGCATGATACTTCCAAGATAAGTCAGTACTCTATTTAGTGTAAAATCAACTGTATCTTCAGAATTTGCCTCAATATAGAAAGTTTTACTGAAACTACCGAAACCACTCATTCGTGCTGCATAACGAATTGGAATATAGACCATCATATCGTTATCCCCACCAAAATTTGTGCCTCTTTCTTCGGCAACTCCAACCACTGTAAAGGGCATTCCTTTGACAATTAATGTATTTCCTATAATCTCTTGATTAGGAAATAAGAGCGCAGGAATTTTTGAACCAACTACAACTACTGGCGTATCATATTGTAAATCATATTCAGATAAGAAACGACCTAAGCTCATATCTAAACTATTGATGGTAGCGTATTTATCGTTAACACCACTGATTGATACATTAATTTCTTGTCCTTCTACTACATAGAGTGCACCAGAAGAAATAAGTTCAGAATAGTCTTTTATGAGTGCCGCATCCTTGATGTTATCAAGCCAATCCTTTGGTAAGTTACCTTGACGATCGCTTACATTCACAAAGATTAAATTCGATCCAATACCACGTATTTGATTTGCGGCTTCTTCACGAGCACTATTTCCAAGAGACATAAGTAAGATGACAGACGCAACTCCAATAATAACCCCAAGGGTCGTAAGAAGTGCTCTAATCTTATGCGCTAGTACAGAGCGAAAGGCAATCGCGAAATACTCCTTAATCATGATTTTCCCTTCTTTCATCGCTTATAACTTTACCATCTTTGAGTGTTATCACTCGATTGGTTGTTGCAGCAATATCTGGATCATGGGTAATGATAATAACTGTCTTACCATCATGATTCAATTTCTTTAATTGATTTAAAACTTCAACTCCAGTTGTAGAATCAAGAGCACCCGTAGGTTCATCCGCAAGGATGATTGCAGGATTATTAGCTAATGCGCGGGCAATCGAAACACGTTGTTGCTGACCCCCTGAAAGTTCAGTTGGTTTATGTTCTGTTCGATCGCTTAATCCGACTAAAGACATTAGATTATGAGCTCTTTCTTCTCGATCTTTTTTACTAACTTTAGCGTAAGTCATCGGCATCATGACATTCTCAATTGCCGAAAAATTACTTAATAAATTAAACTGTTGAAACACGAATCCAATTTGTTGGTTTCGAATATCAGCAAGTTCATCCTTGTCATAATTCTGAATTGGTATTTGATTTAATTCATAATAACCAGAGCTTACGATATCAAGACAACCAATGATATTCATCAAGGTTGATTTACCACTTCCTGAAGGGCCTACTATCGCTACAAATTCACCTTCATCAATATGTATGTCAATACCGTTAAGAGCCATAACGATTGTATCGCCCATGACATATTTTTTGGTTACATTCTCGAGCTTAATCATTGTTTGAAAAGATTGGGAAAACCGATGATTCTTCGATAATGATAATTTCTTTACCTAAAAGATTTTCTCCAATGACCTCTACATTAAAGGCATCCGCGATACCTGTTTCAATTGGAATAAAGTATTCCGATTGATCTGCTCCTGTATCTTGTAGCCATTCTGCTGAGATTAAATAGCGTTGTGTATTTTCAGTTACGATAGCTTCAAATGGCACAATCAATATGTTTGATTTTGTCTCAGTAATAATCTTAGCGCTTGAACTCATACCGATAAACAAAGGCGCATCTTCACCATCAAACTCAATGGTAACGGGATAAGTTGTGTAATCTAAGTTTGTATTACCAACAAGTCCAATATTTGACACGAGCCCAACAAAATTACGATCAACTGCCTCAACATATACATCAGCACTTTGACCAATCTCAATCTTGTGAATATCTGTTTCAGTAATGTTAATGATTACTTTTAATTCTGCAGGATTTGAAATCACAAACTCTGGGCTAATACTTGACGCAATAGCTGTAATAATTCCATCTCTTGATGCATAGACTTTTGTGTTGGTTTGTAAACTCGATTGATATTCACCAAGCTTTTGGCCCTTAGAAACGGTATCACCAATTTTTACACTAACTTGTGTAACAGTACCATCCAGTTCAACTTTTGTTTCATTTGCGGCTTCGACTTTACCATTTACATATAAATCTCCGTAACCTTCGACAACTGTTTTACTTACAGCACTCATTCCTACTAATAGGTTTTGGCCTTGTCCATCAAAGGTAATGACAACAGGATAAGTCGTACTTAGTCCAATGGTTGTGCCAACTTTTGAGATACTTGTGACAGAACCGTAGAATGTATAATCAAGAGCTGAAACATAAACTTCTGCACTTTGATTCAATTTAATTTTATTGACTTCTGATTCAGAAGCCCCAATTTGTAATTTAAACTGAGAAGAATTAGAAATAGCTAAGCTTGTGCCTAATTGAGAAGGCAATTGAGTCACAACACCTGTGATAGGTGAAATAATATTGTTTGTACTACTTGTTTTTGTGTATTCAGCTAATACATCACCTTTTTTAACTGAATCACCTAAGCTCACAAAAACTTCAGTTACAGAGCCACTCAAACGAATATTGTCTTGATCCGATGAACTTATTTTACCGGTTGATAATGAGACTAAACTTATCTCACCTTGTTCAATCGTATATGTTTTTGTGCTATCAGCTAAATTGTTGCGTCCACTAAAAAGTTGGAAGGCGACTAATGCGACTATAACTACTGCTAATCCAATCCATATCCATTTTCTTGATTTTTTATTTTTTTTCATTGTTATCCTGGTTTAGATCGAAATATTCGATCATTCTTTCTAGTATACGATTAAAATTTAAGCTATCCTGTTCACCTAAGTATTCCATTAAAGGAGTTACACCTTCTTCAAAAAATTTAGCGCCTTCATCTAAGGTTTTCAAACCTAAGTCAGATAATTGGATTAAAGAACTACGCTTATCTTGTTCGGATTTTACACGTTTTAGATAACCATGTTTCTCAAGTAGTGTCACAAGCTGTGTCGCAGCAGGGGCACTAAAATGATACACTTCTTTAATTCTACTGATAGGAATAGGACCATCTTGACATAAAAACTGTATCATCATGAGATGTTGATAGGGAATGTTTTTATTATCCACATACTGTTGGAAGAATCGTGCATCTATTGCACGTAATCGTCTTAGATTTAGAACGATTGAATCTAGATTATTCTTATTCATAGTGTCCCTTTCTCTAATGATTCATTTGCACTCTCGAGACCTTCATTAATCTTCTTTAATAAATATAGAAATTGATTTCTCTCTTCAGCACTTAATGATTGTGTCACAAATCGAATCATTTCTTTTCGATCTTTCATAAAATCATCAGGATTACTGATTAAGCGTATGATGATTTGTCTACGATCATTCTCGTTAAGATATCTCTCTATGCAGCCTTTCTTCTCGAGTTCATTTAAGATTGGAGATAAGGCAGATCTTGATAAGCCTAACTCTTCACTCAATTTAGAAGGAAGAATATCTTGTTTAGTACCACATTGTTCCTTATATAAAACAGTTAATACCATAATCTCCGCAAAACTTAATTCGCTTCTTTTGTGTTTTGGTCTAAACCAAAATAAGAAACGATGAAGTTCTATTAAGAGTTCTTTATATATCATTCGACCTCCTTTAGTTCATATAATTGAATTATTAAACAATTAACATTATAATCCTGTGAATATAAAAAAGCCAAGAATATGACTTTAAATAAGTTAATTAAGTTAAATAAAAGCACATATACTTATGTGCTCTATTATTTCTTCAATGAATCGCGAATTTCTTTTAATACGGATAATGAATCTTCAACTGGTTCACTTTTAACTTCTACAACTTCTTCTTTCTTCTTTAATCCAGAAATAAACTTCACAATGAAATAAATACTAAGCGCAATGATGATAAAATCAATTGTTGCTTGAATGAAATTTCCATACAATATGGCAACTTCAGTATCTGTTTCTGTTGCGGCTTTTAGAATTACTTTTAAATCTTGAAAACTTACACTACCAGTAAGTATGGTAAGAATTGGCATTAGGAGATCATTTACAAGCGAGGATACTATTTTTCCAAAAGCTCCCCCAATAATAACCCCAACCGCAAGATCTAATACATTTCCTTTAAACGCAAAATCCTTAAAATCATTTAAATGTTTTTTCATAAGAACTCCTTTTTTTTATTATAGAGTGTAAAACGTAGGATTCAATAGTTTTTTAATGAATAATAAATAAAACGAATACTTATGTTAAAATAAGTTTATCAATGAGGATAAAATGATTTGGAACTATTTAGCAGAAATTGCTTCAGCTCTTTATCTATTAGTTATTCTAATTTATTCTAGACGATACAGATTATATCCAAGTAATCGGAATAGGTTTTTCGTTAGAATGGTGGGAGTTGTTTTTGCGACGGTTATTATGTCATTAATTACTGTATTTTTTTCACAGAACTTTACACTAATTTCTAACGAACTAAACTTATTTATTCACACTATTTTCTTTTTAATTTATCCATGGATTTCAGTTTTGTTTTTCTATTATTCGCTTTATGTTATTTTTGAAGATAATGAAAAAAATATCATAAAAACACAAATTTATACTTCTGTGTTTATATTACTCTATAGTTTTCTTGTATTACTAAATAGTAAATATGGTTTTATGTTTACAATTGATAATGTAAATGGATACCAAGCTCATTTTTTCGAAGTACTTATTTTCGTTGTGGCATATATCTATATGATATTAATGTTAATTTACATTGAAATTAATAGACGTATCATTGAAATAGCGCAAAGGCTTATATTAATTTCCTATATTCTTATAACTTCAATTTTTGTGACATTACAATATTTATATCCAAGTTTGTTGCTAGTGGGGACTGCAGCAGGCTTATCAATCTTGATTATGTATTTATATATTCAAAGTAGAGAATTAATTTCGGATTATTTAACTCGATTGCCTAATCGGCTTGCGTTTCAAGGCACGGTAAAGTATCGACTTAAAATGAAAAAATATCTAAGTACCATTGTGATTAGTCTTAAAGATTTCAAAAATATCAATAATATGTATGGTCAACGTAATGGTGATCGACTGTTGAAGGAATTATCACAATACTTTATCGGGATGGTGGATAGAGTTAATGTTTTTCGTTTCTCAGGTGATAAATTCGCTTTATTATATTTCGAAGACCAATTCGTTTCGCAAGAGCTTATTTCAAAGATATATGACCGGTTTAAATTATCATGGTCAGTCTATGATTCGCAAATATATCTTGAAGCTAGTATTCTACATATAAATATTACGGATCATGTACAGAATGAATTAGAAACAGTTAGCTTAATAGATTATTTAATTGATCGATTGAAATCGCAAAAACAACATTCTCCAATATATTCAACGAATCATTCAATTCATGAACTTAATCGAGAGACTATAGTTAATGAATATATAAAGAAAGCGATAGTTGAAGATAAATTCGAAATTGTAGTACAACCTATCTATGCGATTAATAAAAAACAATATACTCAAGGAGAAGTGTTATTAAGATTGAATCATCCAAGTTTAGGGTCAATCTCACCGATTGAGTTGATTCCTTTAGCTGAAGAATCAGGTCAGATCATCGAATTAGGTTTATGGGTATTAAAACGATCATTACAGTTCTTGAAAGAATGTGATGATAAGGGAATCGAATTAGATATGATTTCAGTTAATTTCTCTGTCGTACAAATGAATGACGCGAATTTAATTGAAGATATAAGATCAGTTATAGATAAATATCCTAACTATGTGCATAAAATCGCTATAGAGATAACTGAAAGTATATTTATTGCGGATTACCAAAGAATTATTGAACAGATGTTCGAAATAAATCAAATGGGTATAAAGTTCTATTTAGATGATTTTGGGACAGGATATTCTAATATCTTAAATGTTATAAAATTACCTTTAACAATCATTAAAATAGATAAAAAACTGATATATGAGTCGATACATAACCAATCAAATAAAAAAATGATACATGGTTTATGTGACGCTTTTAGAGATTCTGGTATGAAAGTATTAGCTGAAGGAATTGAGACAGAAGAGCAGTATCAGATTATAAAAGAGATGAACGTGGATTATATTCAAGGCTATTTATTCTCAAAACCTTTATCAACAGAAGATGCTTTAGATTTCTTTTCTAAACATAAAGTCTAGTAAATGAGCTAGACTTTTTTAATTAACTTTGGTAATATATGTATATATGAGCAAGTATTCATATAAGGAGACTTATGTACAGTTTAAATGAAAATGAATATTTTGAATTAGAACTCATATTTAAGATGATGGCAGATACGACTCGTTTGCGTATTTTTGAAATTTTATTTGATCAAGCACTTAGTGTAAATGAGATAGTTGATAAGTTAGGCATGTCTCAATCTGCGATTTCTCATCAATTAGCACAATTGCGTAAAGTTAAACTTGTAAGTGCTGATCGAGTAGGTCAAAGTATGATATATCGATTAAAAGATGATCATGTGAAGATGATATTTAATCAAGCATTAGACCATATTAGGGAGTAGAAATGAAAACTATTGTATATCACATCGATGGACTTGATTGTGCAAATTGTGCACTTAAAGTTGAAAGAAAATTAAATAAAAATGAATTAGTTTCTGAAGTAAGAGTTGATTTTGCGAAGAGTAAAGTATTCATTAAGGTTAATGAAGAACAAGCAAATGATGAATCTCTCAGAATTTTATTGGAGAAAGATGTTCAAAGTGTTGAACAAGCTACTTTGCGTTCATTAACAAGTGAAAAGATTAAAGCTAAACTTGATTTAAAGATTGTTGTATTAGTTGTATTTACTATTGTAACACTTTCATCCTTTTTTATAGAATCACAACTCCTTGATGGTTTTATGTTGGTGGGTTATCTATTAGTCGGATATCCTGTCATTCGCAAAGCGGTTGTTAATATTGGTCGTGGGGAATGGTTTGATGAATTCTTTTTAATGAGCCTTGCGACTATTGGGGCATTATTCTTAGGGGATATTGCGGAAGCATTAGGAGTTATGGTATTTTACCGAATTGGTGAAACAATACAAGAATATGCGCTTAATAAAGCACGCGAAAAGATTTCTGATTCTCATCAAGGATTAAAATCACAAGTGATTAAGCTTATGGATTCTGAACAAATAAATGTGGATGTGAATGATTTAAATATAGGGGATTTAATCTTAATACAAGCTGGTCAAGTCATTCCAGTTGATGGAATTATCTATGAAGGTCAGAGTGAATTAAATTTAGCTCATATTAGTGGTGAGTCAAAACCTGTATTAGTAAAGAGCGGAGATTCTGTATTATCAGGTTCACTCAATGTGAATGGTCGTTTAGTTTTAGAGGTAAAAGAAACATTCTCTTTATCTTATGAACAACGTATTCAAGCTTTAATTGATGAAACATCACTCAAGAAAGCACCCCTTGAAGAGAGTATTACACGTTTCGCAAAACGTTATACACCGATCGTATTAAGCTTAGCACTCCTTGTATTAATCTTTGTTGGTAGTACACAAGGATTTGAAGTTGGACTTAGAAGAGCGCTTATATTCTTAGTTGTTAGTTGCCCATGTGCTCTTTTAATCTCTGTCCCATTGTCTTTTGCGGCTGCAGTTTCTAAAGCAAGTCAAAAAGGAATTATCGTAAAAGGGGCGAGTGTTTTACAAGCGATGAGTGAAATTAAAACAATCGTATTTGATAAAACAGGCACGTTAACGAAAGGTCAGTTTAAACTAGAAAAAGTTGTAAGTTTAGATGATAGTGTTGATATTCTATCGATTGCGGCGCATATCTTAAGTAGTTCTTCACATCCTTTAGCACAATCTATTCTCAAATCATATACAGGTGAATTTAAGTATGATCGAATTAGTGAATCGCAAGAAGTATCGGGTCAAGGGGTTATCGCTTTAATCGATAATGTGTCTACTTTTGTAGGGAATAAAGTCCTTGCCCAACAATTCAATATCAATGTACCAGATGATGATGAATCTGCTTCAATATCGTATGTTGGTCAAGAAAATAAGCTTTTAGGTTATTTAGTCTTACAAGATGAATTAAAAGAAGATAGTGTTGCCCTGATTAAACAACTTCATCAAGAATCGTATAAAACTATCTTAATTAGTGGTGACTCGAATAAAGAAGTTAAACGGATTCAATCAGAACTAAACATTGATCAAGTTTTTTCAGAAGTTAAACCAGAAGAAAAATTAAAGAAGATAGAAGAAATTAAGAAAGATTCAAAAATTATCTATGTTGGAGATGGACTAAATGATGCGCCTGCAATGGCTCTTGCGGATGTCTCTATCGCTCTATTTAAATCTGGGAATGATAGACTAGTGGATGTGAGTGATGTTGTAATATTGCGAAAAGATGCGTCTAGTATCTATCATGCGACACAAATGGCTAAACAGAGTATTCGTGCTGTTTACTTTAATCTTGTGTTTATTCTATTAATAAAAGCTGTTGTATTAGGATTAGCGAGTTTAGGTCTAACACATATTTGGTTAGCCGTATTTGCGGATGTAGGTGTTGCGATTCTAGCAATCTTCTTCGCGTTAGGATTTATCAATCAAGGAAAATATGAAACTTTGCGTAATTGATTTTGAGACCGCTAATCGACATAGTGCTTCCGCATGTAGTATTGGAATCATGGTTGTGGAGGATGGTGAAGTACTACATGAGGCTGTTTATTTAATTCGTCCGCATGTTAAGTATGCCTATTTTGATGAGATGAATATTTCAATTCATGGCTTGCGTTATGAAGATGTAGAAGGTGAATCTGAGTTTGATGGGATTT
>Ga0209467_1000649_pt1 | contig 41527 bp, 37 predicted proteins | sample Higcelwee11metaG_FD_187175 | JGI IMG/M metagenome (GOLD analysis project Ga0209467, IMG submission 187175) | Freshwater pond sediment microbial communities from the University of Edinburgh, under environmental carbon perturbations - High... | ecosystem: Environmental > Aquatic > Freshwater >... | reverse complement strand
AATAATCATTGTAAATAAAGATAGTTACAGCACAATATTTTTATACAGGAATCAAAAATTGCATAACAGGGGAGAAATAATGGGGGCGTTTAACCTAAAAAAAGCAGTTGCCACAGAGAACACAGAGGTCTCAGAGGAAAAACAGGAAGAGACAACAAACAGCCTGATTCCCTTTGGGTGAGAGGCTTACTACAGATTTTTTTTGTAGTTCTCTGTGTTTCTCTGTGACCTTGCTCTGTGGCTAACTGCCGTTTTAAGGTTTAACCCTTAAAACGGCAGTTACTCACGCGGAGCCGCGAAGCTCGCGGAGAAAATCAAGTAGTTACCTAAAAATCAAGGATCAACCCTGCAGGCGAAACAATAACATGCCGTAACCACATGATTTTGCTCTTCGCGTCTCCGCGCCTCCGCGTGCAACTGCTTTTTATAGGTTAACCGATTACAAATCCGATTTAAGGGCAATACCTTCAGTTAAGGCGTTCATGCTTCGACAGGCTCAGGGCGAACGGTCAAGCCTTAAGTGAACCGTATTGGATTTAAGAGCGGTCTTGTCTTACGTCATGCCTCCCCCAAGGGCCTGGTGGAGAGTCATGCGGGCCTTAAGGAGATTCAGACGATTCTGCAGCACCAAAACCTCAGCGGTTCTGCAACGTTCCTGTTCATCCAGCCAGGCCTGCACCCCGGTTGCACCGGCCTGATAGCGGACCGCAGCCCGTTGTTCAGCCTGTTGCGCCAGCTGAAGGGCCCGCTTCAGATGCAGACCTTCCTCCTGATAGCTGCGCACCGCAGCGAGACTGTTCTCCACCTCACCAAGCGCCGTGTAGAGGGTCTGCCTGAAATTGACCACCGCCTCTTCGTAGCTGGTCTGTGAAACAGCGACAGTCAGCCTGGCTGTGTTCCACTGCAGAAACGGCAGGGTCAGTCCGGCACCCAGGGTGGCAATGGGATTCTTCAACACCTGTTCCAGACTGATACTGCTGCTGGCCAGGCTGCCGGTCAGGGTAAAGGTGGGATAGAAGCTGGCCCGGCTGGCATCCACATTGGCAAGGTATTCCCGCAAGCGCAATTCTGCTGCCCGCAGATCCGGCCGCCGTCCCAGCAGTTCAACCGGCAACCCGGCCTTGATACCGGGCAGGGTTGTTTCAGGCAGACGTTGTTGTTCTGCCAGATGCTGTTGCGGCGCCTGATCATACAGAATCGCCAGGGCATTGCGCGCCTCAATCCGTTGCTGCTGCAACTGAACCAGGCTGGCCTGCTGGGAGGCAACGGTCTGCTCTGCCTGAACCAGATCAATGCCGGATACCGCACCGGCCTGATACTTGATCTGCACCAGTTGTACCGTCTTTTCAGCAGCAGCAATACTCGCCTCAGCCAGACTGATCCGCTGGTTCAGCCAGGAGATCTGCCAGTAAGCGGTTGCAACGGTCTTGATCAGGCTTAAGGCCGTGCTGCGACGATCCTGCTCAGTTGCTTTCGCCTCCCAGCGGGCTGCATCGCGAATACTGGCCAGCCTGCCCCACAGATCAAGTTCATAGCTGAGCTGTCCGGTAACAGTATGGTTTTGGGTCGTGTTTTTACTGGTCAGATCCTGGCTGAGGCTGCTGCCTGCAGAGACTGCCAGGGACGGGGTCAGGTTGGTGTTGGCCAGACCAGCCTGCAGCTGCGCCCGCCTGACCTTGATGGCTGCCACAGCCAGATTGTTGTTGCTGTGCAGGGCACGCTCAATCAGCTGGTCAAGCAGAGGATCATTGAAACTCTTCCACCACGCCTCTTCATCGGCAATGCTGGTGCCATCCACTGTCTGGTGCTGCTGCCACTCTGTCGGCAGGGTTACCTGCGGCCGGGCAAACTCGGAACGGGGCAACAGGCTGCAACTGCTGAGCAGCAGCATCATGCAGAATGCCAGGGTGAAGCTGATAAGGTGAAAATGCAGACGGGGCATGGTGGCTACTCTCTTGCCAGGGCATCAATCGGGTCAAGTCGGGCTGCATTGCGGGCCGGCAGATAACCGAACAGCACACCGATCAGGGTTGAGCAGAGGAACGCCACGACTATCGACAACAGAGAAAACCTCATGGTGATGGCGGAGACGAATAGCGAGAAGATTCTGCCTGCGCCAAAGGAAAGCAGGATACCGATCAGGCCGCCGATCAGGCAGACCAGCACCGCCTCGATCAGAAACTGCTGCAGGATATCATGCTTGCGGGCCCCGACCGCCATCCTGATACCGATCTCATGGGTTCGCTCGGTAACCGAGACCAGCATGATATTCATTACGCCGATCCCACCTACCACCAGTGAAATGACGGCAATGGCCGAGATCAGCAGGGTCAGGGTGGCGGTGGTCTTTTTGACGGTCTTCAGGATAGTATCGCTGCTGCTGGTGTAAAAATCCTTAAGACCGTGCCGCAGTTTCAGCAGCTTGGTAACACTCTGTTCCGCAACCTGATTGGAGATACCATCCTTGACCCGGACCGTGATGGAGTTGAAATAGGTCTGGCCGAACAGACGGCCCATTGCCGTGGAATAGGGCAGCCAGAGGCTCAGGTTGCCGCTGTTGCCAAAGGGGCTTTCCTTTTCCTTGGTCACACCGATGACGGTACAGGGCAGATTGCCAACCAGGATCACCTTGCCCAGCGGGCTTTCAGAGGCTGCAAACAGCTTCTTTGCACTGTTCTGATCGATCACCACCACCTGGGCCTGACGCTGTATCTCTGCCTCCTGAAAGGCGGTTCCCTGGGCCAGTTCATAGCCCCGCACCCGGAAGTAACGGGCGCCCACACCGCTGATCTGGGCATTGGCGGTGATATTGGTATACCGCACTGACAGGTTGCTGTTGGTGGCAGGGGTAACGCTGTCCAGATAGGGCTGTGACTGCAGTGCCTCAAGATCACCCGGCACCAGGGTATGGATGCTGTCAGACTTGTCATCGCCCCAGTCACTGCCAGGGTAGATATCAATAACATTGGTGCCCATGGAACTTATGTCATTGATCACCTTTTGGCGCGCCCCCTGACCGAGGGCCACCACCGAGACCACCGAAGTGATGCCGATGATGATCCCCAGCATGGTCAGCAGAGTACGCAGACGGTGGGAAGCCATGGCGATCAGGGCCATCTTGAACGCCTCCACAAAACGTCCCCAGCTGGCAACAACGCTCTGATCAACGTCTGACTGGTGGGGCCGGGGCTGATCCTCTACCGCAACCGGCACTGCTTCAGAATTGGGGCGGTCGCTGATGATCACCCCGTCGCTCAGCTCAATAATCCGCTGGGCATTACGGGCCACCTGCAGATCATGGGTCACCAGGATAATGGTCTGCCCCTGTCGATGCAGTTCATGCAGAATCTCCAGAGTCTCCTGACCGCTCTTGCTGTCCAGGGCGCCGGTCGGTTCATCAGCCAGAATCACCTGGCCGCCGTTCATCAAGGCCCGGGCGATACTGACCCGCTGCTGCTGGCCACCGGAAAGTTGGCTGGGACGGTGTTCAAGACGGTCTTCCAGTCCCAGCCGGGTCAGCAGATGCTGGGCACGCTCTCTACGAGCACCCTTTCGCATGCCGCTATAAATGGCAGGTATCTCGGTGTTGCCAATGGCATCCAGGTGGGGCAGCAGGTGGTAGCGCTGAAAGATGAAGCCGAAATATTCCCGCCGCAGCCTGGCCAGGGCATCGCCATCCAGGCTGGCAGTATCCTGACCATCAATGCAATAGCTGCCTTCCGTGGGCCGGTCCAGGCAGCCAAGGATATTCATCAGGGTGGATTTACCTGAACCGGATGCCCCCATAATGGCCACCATCTCACCGCTGTGGATGGTCAGGTCAAGATCCTTCAGCACCGCTATGGCTTGATCTCCGGCAGCAAAACTGCGCCCCAGCCCGCTCAGTACAAGCAGTGGTCGTGGCACGGTTAGCGCCTTCCGCCCGGCGGCGGGCCCGGTGGCATACTACTGGTTTTTTCGGTCTTTGGCAGCGAGGCGCTGTCGCCGATCACCACCTGCTCCCCCTGTTGCAGCCCTTCCAGCACCTGGGCCTGAGTATGGTTGTTGATGCCGATCCGTACCCAGCGTAGTTCCGGCAGCGCAGCACGCAGCACCTGTACCTGGTAGCGTCCATCCGGCCCCTTTTCCCCCAGAGCACTGGATGGGATACAAAGCACCTGCTTTGCCTGATTCAGCACAATTGAGACCTGGGCGGTCATGGATACCCGCAGCTTCCCTTCCGGGTTGGGAACCTCAAACAGGCCGTTGTAATAGACCGCACTGCTGGTGCTTGTAGTGTAGGGACCGGGCTCAATCGCCCGCAACGTGCCGTAATGCCGGGTTGTGCTATCACCAAGGGTGGTAAAGTAAGCGGTCTGCCCCGGCTTGACCTTGGTGACATCTGCCTCGGAGATCTGGGCCTTGACGGTGATGGTGTTCAGGTTGGCCAGTTTCAGGATGGTAGGAGCTGCCTGGGCCGAGACAACGGTCTGCCCCTCTTCTGTGACAATCGAAATCACCACCCCATCCATAGGGGCAGTGATCCTGGTGTAGCCCAGGTTGGCCTTAGCCGTATCAACGGCGATCCTGGCCTTGGCGATCTGCGCATCCAGTGCGGCAATCTCTGCACGGGTGGAATCCAGCTGGGCCAGGGCGCTTTCCAGATCGCTCTTCGGGGCTGCGTCCTTTACAGCCATCTGCTGCTGGCGCTGCAGGGCAAGCTCGTACTGACGCAGCAAGGCCTGTTTGGAACGCTTCTGGGCCTGCAGGTTATCGATCTGTGCGGTTGATTCCTTGAGGGTATTCTGCTGCAGCACCGGATCAATCTCAGCCAGCAGCTGTCCGGCCTTGACCTTATCCCCCAAGGCCACATGCAGCTTCTTCAACTGACCGGAGACCTGGGCGCCCACCTCAACGGTCTTCAGGGCATACAGCACCCCCGTGGCCAACACCCGTTCCTCAATATCAGATCGGGTTACCGGGGCGGTCAGGTAACTGACCGATGTTTTTGCGGCCTGCTGCCTCCATATAACTATGGCAGCAACAACAATCAGCACAAAAATAATGACACTACTCAGGATTAATTTGCGTCTGGACATCTGGGCTGTTTTCCTCTGGTGCTGCAGGTGCTGGTACTCCCTCAAGAAATCTGGTTAATTCAGTTACCAGCGTCGACGGATGGAGCATACGGGCCGGGATCTTTGCCCCTCCGAAAAATTCCAGCTTCCAGGGCTGGCGTTTGACCCAGTCCATCAGTGCTTGCCAGCCCTGCCAACTGCTGAAATCCTGGCCATGGAGATGGGTGATCTGTTCCAGAAAGGTCTGTTCATAACTGGCCATAACTATACTGCTCCTCGTCTGTCACACCAAACGAATATTCCTAAAAAAAAGCAGGTATCACAGAGAAGAAACAGAGTTCTTGGAGTAAAAACGGATAGATCTGTTTTATTCTTAAAGAGTTACAAGCGAAAGAACTCACTTTGAGCAAACAGTAATCCCTCTGTGTTCTCTGTGCCCTGTGGCTGCATGCCGTAAAATTTAATTCAGGGTTTCAAATCGTTACCTTGTTGCGGCGGCGGGGCACCTTCAGGAACTGCAGCCAATGAGCCCTCAAAGTTTCTGCAGGTTGCCTTGAAATTGCCATGGGGGGTTGCAATGGTAACACTTGTTCCTTCTGTTTTACCCTTGCAGGCATCAAAGGCCTCCTGGGGTGGCCTCCTGCGTTCACCACGAGGTGGCCTGTTAAAATCTGTACTGGCCCATACCAACGTCGGTAACAAGGTACCCAGTAGACAGATCATGACACATTTGTTGTTATGGTGCATAAGCATGGCTATCTCCTTTTCAAAAACGACATCAGGTAGCATCGGTACCGTTACACAAGTGATGAACAAAAAAGCGTCAACGACGCTGGTTAACAGTACTCTTTTCAAGAAAATATCAGGGTTAAGAGGCAGGCAGAAAATGTAAAGTTTTGTTAAGCAATCCACTCACCCGAAACAGCTGTTTACCCATAACAAACCCAAAGAAAAAGGAATCAGAAGCGGTAGGCAGCAATTCCGGCTCAGCTATCAGAGCTGTATGGCCATCATTTCGGCTATGAAACTACGGTAAAAAAGGCTATTACTACCGTAATTATCCAGCTGATTGACAGATTGATCCTGATACCACTAATGCAGCACAAGAAACCGCAAGGAGCAATGGTATGATGAATCACTTGTTTTCCCGACTGCTACCACTGTTGTTGATCTGTTCCCTGTTGTTGCTGGGGGCCTGTTCGTCTTCCTCCAATGATCCTGCCTCCATACCGGTAGGCGTACTGGCACCACTGACCGGAAGTTTGAAAAGTGCCGGTGAGGGGATGCAGGCGGCACTTGCCGTAGGTCTGCCCGAGGTAAACCGGCGGCTTAGTCTTGAAGGACAAAACTTTCGGATCAGAACCATTGTCAAGGATACCGCGTCTGATCCTCAAACCGCCCGGGCAGCGCTGGCAGCGCTGAAGGCCGAAGGGGTAAAACTTGTTATCGGACCGATCAGCAGTGCAGAATGTGCGGCTCTCCTCCCCGACGCAACCGCTCTTGGCATGATCCTGGTGAGTCCGGGCAGCAGTGCAACCTCCCTTGCCATTGCTGATGACAACCTCTTTCGCCTGGTTCCCAGTGATGACAGCCAAGGGGCAGGTACTGCAGCTTTAATGCTTAAAAAGGGGTTTAAGGCGATTGTACCGATCTGGCGGGGCGATGTGTGGGGCGACGACCTCAAAAAGAGTGTGGCCACTGCGTTTCAAAACAGTGGTGGTGCTGTCTTGAATGGTGTCCGTTACAATCCCGATGCATCAAATTATACAGCGGAACTGGATGAAGCGGCTCTACAGGTTTCTCAAGCCCTGACAACCTATGGAACCGGCAAGGTGGCCGTGGTCATGATCTCGTTCCCCACCGAGTCGGTTTCCCTGCTGGGCTCCGCAGCAAGCAGACCTGCCCTGGCAAATGCCGGTTGGTTTGGAAGCGATGCAACAACACTTACCCCGCAGGTAACCGCCTCTGCAGCTGCCTCCGCCTTTGCCGCGCAAACAAACTTTCTTTCTCCTATCTTCAGCCGAGAAGATGCAGTGCTTCCTCTTAAAGGTATCGTGCTAATTGACCGTGTCCTACGTGAAAAGATCTCCCAGAAACTGGGGCGGTCAGCAGAAACCACGGCCTTTGGCACCTGGGATGCACTTTGGCTGGCAGCCAAAGCCTATACAAGCAGTGGAACCAACGCCGATATTGCAGCACTAAAAAGCGGGCTGGTTACCGCAGCATCAGGTAACGTAGGCCTGAGCGGTGCATTGGTAATGAATGCGGCAGGTGACATGAAAAAAGGCAACTATGGTTTCTATGGCATTACCGCAAACGGCACCTCCTACACCTGGAAGCTGAAGGCCGCCTATCAATACGAACTGCTGTCAACGCCTCAAGTTGTTGATGTTTCTGAACCGGTTTTAAAGGGGCTTACCCCTCCTTCTGCAGAGGTGAAGGTCGGAGCACTCTTAAGCCTGACCGGCAGCCAGTCCTACAACGGCCAATCAGTTAAAGCCGGATTACTGGTGGCGCTTGAGAATATCAACAGCTACCTTACCCGGCACGGCTATCCAGTAAAGTTCACGCTGGATATCATTGACACCACCTCCAACGATGAAATAGCACTAAAAGGCTTTAATACACTGGCTGACAGAGGGGTAAAGTTTATTGTCGGCCCGATAACAAGCTCGGAATGTCAAAAAGTGCTACCGTCGGCCAACAGCCGTGGGATCATCCTGGTGAGCCCCTCAAGCAACGCCATCCAGCTTGCACTGCCTGATGACAACCTGATCCGCTTTGTTCCAAGTGCTGATAACGAAGCCAAGGCCCTGGCAAAACTTATGTATGAACAGGGAATTCGCTCTCTGGCAATCATGGCGCGGGACGATATATGGGGCACTGATCTGGCCAGTCGCACCAGTACCGAGTTCCAAACCTTGGGAGGATCGGTGCTGGCCAATGTCTCCTACCCGACCGGTGCCACTAATTTTGCGAATCAGCTGTCCACCATCTCAAACGCGCTAAAAACTGCCACTCCGTCAACTACGGCCCTTTTAACAGCCTCCTTTGATGAGATCACCGAAATCTTTCTCCAGGCCTCTTCGCTGCCTTCCCTGGCCACCATAAAATGGTATGGCGGCGATGGGTCATCACAAAATGAACGGCTTGCTGCAACGCCTGCAGCGGCAGCCTATGCTGCTGCACGTGGCTTTACCTGCCCGATCGAGCATGTTTTTGTGCAGCACCCTCCCCAACCAAATTCTATTACAAAATTGGTTCTTCGGGACGACATCCGGGAAGCCTACAACGGCACCCCTGCACTGTACGCCTATCCAGCCTGGGATTCCCTCTGGATCATCGTCACATCACTGCTGGACAGCGAGTGGTCTGCCAATACAACCATCTTGCGGAATATGGTGATCACTGGTTCCGATAACTATATCGGCATGAGTAACTTCATGGGATTGGATGCAAATGGCGACAGAAAATACGGCGACTATGCCTTTTTTACACTGACTCAAGGTACTGCCGGGTATACCTGGAACAATTCGGCAACCTATCATTTTCACCCGGCTCTTTATCTGCCACCTAAAATAACCTATCCCTAGGAGCCTGTCGGACTTATCTATTGCAAATGTGCCTGAACGATTCACAGTACACCGTATCACCAGTCAAACAAGGGGGATACGGTGTACTTTTGAAACCGATACCACAGCATCACAAGACCAAGAAACTCACGTGAACATCGAGGTTGTTGCATGAAGAAGTTATTTTTAATGGCCGTTACCCTGCTAACGCTGATGTTCTGTACTGCAGGCTGCAGCAAGACTGAAAAACCAATAACCTGCCTTGATGATGCCCAACATGCGAAAATAGGGGTTATGACCGGTACCACCGGGGAGGAGATTACCCGAGCCAGATTTCCCAATGCTCAGATCAAGAGCTTTGACGATGTAATGGATGCGGTGGCTGCCCTTAAATCAGGGCAGTTGGAGGCGATTGTTACCGCCTTTCCTACGGCAATTCAGGTTTCAAAACTTAACCATGAATTCAAAACCTTGACAGAACCGATCAGGGACGATGACTCCTCTATCGCTTTAAGAAAAGGAGAAGACAAGCTGCTGTCTGATCTGAACAGGATTATTGCTGAACTAAAGGCAGACGGTACACTTGCATCCATGAAAAAACGCTGGTTCAAGGATGATTTAAGCCCCTACGAAGAGCTGCAACTGACCTTGCCAACAACAGGTAAACCCCTGAAGATTGGTGTGTGTGCCACCCGTGAACCACTCAGTTTTATTGACAAACAGGGCAAGGTGACCGGCCATGACGGTGAATTCGCCCGTCTGGTAAGTGTTAAACTCAACCGCCCCATAGAGTTCCTGAATATGAAGTTTATGGCGTTGATACCGGCCTTGCAGTCAGGCAAGATCGACCTGATCATAAGCGGCATGACGGCAACTGAAGAACGTAAAAAATCGGTTGATTTTTCGCACCCCTATTTTGCCAATGCCCAGGTTATGCTGGTTAAAAAATCAGGCTCTGTATCGACTTCCGCAAAACAGGATAACGGGACATCTACATCGCTTGACAGCCTGAAGGATAAGCGGATCTGTGTTCTGACCGGTTCAGCAGGAGATATGGCGGCCCATAAATACTTTCCCAACGCGCAATTTGAAACCTTTACGGCAGCAGCGGATGCAGCCCTTGCAATCAAAACCAACAAGGCTGATGCCTTTATCTATGACAAAAGCGTCCTTCTGAATCTGGTTGAAAAGAATCCCGAACTGATGATTCTCGACAAACCGGTGGCCAAACTGGAAGTAGCCGCAGCAATCAAAAATGAGAATACCGTCCTGCTTGCGGAGATCAACAGAGCAGTTGAAACCTTGAAAAAAAATGGTGATCTGCAACGGTTGAAACAGAAGTGGGTTGACTCAAAATACACGGTAACGCCGTCACTGCCGGTCGTTAACAACTCCCCTGACAAGGGAATACTGAAGATGGGAACCTGCGCCAATCTTGAACCTTTCTCGTTTCATGCAAACGGTAGATTAAGCGGGCTTGATATTGAACTGAGCCAGTTGATCGGCACCTGTCTTGGCAAAAAGATCAAGATCATTGACATGAATTTTGAGGCGCTGATTCCTGCTTTACAATCAGGAAAAATTGATTTTGCTCTTTCCAATTTCAATGTCACTGAAGAGCGTAAAAAGTTTATCCTCTACTCTGTGCCTTACATTGAAAACGATATTTCCGCACTGGTCAGACGCCCCAACACCCAGGTTTCTGCCAGCAGTCAGCCTCACTCGGACAAAAGCACCGATAGTACCGTAACACCAAAAGATAGTTCAGCCGCCCCGCCTTCCTTCTTCTCAGGTATTATCAGCAGCTTTCGCAGTAATATTCTCCACGAAAATCGTTATCTGTTGATCTTTGATGGCCTCAAAACGACCGTCATCATATCAGTGCTGGCCACTCTGTTTGGTACGCTGTTGGGAGCGCTGATCTGCTTCATGAGGATGTCTCAAAAGAAACTGCTGAACCTGCCAGCCAAGGTGTATATCGCTATCTTGCGAGGTACTCCGGTACTGGTGCTGTTGATGCTGGTCTTCTATGTTGTCTTTGCCTCAGTAAATATTGATCCGGTGATTGTGGCAGTAATCGCCTTTGGAATGAACTTTGCCGCCTACACGGCAGAGATATTCAGAACCGGGATTGAAGGGGTGGAGAAAGGACAGACAGAGGCCGGCATAGCACTCGGTTTTACCCAAACAAGCACCTTTATGCAGATTGTACTGCCACAGATGGTGCAGAGGATCCTGCCGGTTTTCAAAGGGGAATTTATCTCGCTGGTCAAGATGACTTCTATTGTAGGTTATATTGCGGTACAGGATCTAACCAAGGCCAGCGACATTATCCGCAGCCGTACCTTTGACGCTTTTTTCCCGCTGATAATGGTGGCGATCCTGTACTTCCTGATTTCCTGGATACTGATGCAGGCGCTTGAATATCTGGAACGGATAACTGATCCCAAACACAAACGACTAAAAGCAGGCAGGATATAATTGGCAGCTGCTATAGCAACAACAGATTAAAGACAGGGCGTAACAATTTTTTCTGTTTTTCTGTGGCCGAGTCCAGAAATGCATTTAAAAGTGCATTAATTGCCTCATACGGATCACCTTTAATATCTACTACATGGCCGTCACGTCCTAGTGTTATCAACGAAGGATAACAGCCATCCGGTTTAAACTGTTTCAAAATACTGTTTACTTTGTATTCTCCCATCGTTTCTTTTACCGCAACAAGAACGTCATTCAGCCCGGCAATCAGGGCTGGTAATCGGTCATTTACAGAGGTAACAATATCCAGTCCGACAGGTAATTCACTGATTCGCTTAAGAAACAGCTCTATCAAATCGCCCTTGATAAGACCGCCATGCTGTGGAGCCAGAGCTAATGGAGCCGGTTCAAGGGCTCTGATCTTCTGAACAGCCAGTTTCATCGCCTCGTTTGAGGGCATATAGATCTGATGGAACGCCTTGATACCCGCCCAGTTCTCTTCTGTAGCAATCAACCCGGCCGCAGCCTCAACGCCACCTAAAAAATCACCGGTAAAAAGTATGCGTGATTCAAGATCATAAATCATACTGGCACCTCTGAAGTGACAGTATGGCGTTGGAATAAACTCCAGTCGGTGTCCGGTGGGCAGCACCAACAGCTGCTCCTGCACCTGATCAATCGAACGAAAACGAACACTGGCCAAGCCATTGAGACTAACCAGACGCCACGTGTCTTCAGTGGCAATAATGTTCAGTCTTCTGTTCATGGCATACAATTTGGGCAAAACACCAACTACATCGGGATCCTGATGGTTGATAAAGGCCAGATTGATACTTGACAGGCCGCCGGGCAACACGGATGAGACCTTATGGGACAGGCTGACAAAATCACTGGTTGGCCCCGGGTCAATCAACAGAGTACCGGTAGTGTTGTTACCTTCAAACACACGAAGAAAACTGTTTCTGCTCAAGAAGGTTTTCGTCCCCGCTCCAACCCAATAGATACCATCAGAAATTTCGACTGCCTGATCCGTATTGATGAGATTGTCCATGAAAATACCTCAACCACTTCTGTTGTTGGTACGCCTGTTCCAATTCCGGAAAAGTGGCCCTGCAAAGATAAACAGGACCTTTAAAATCGTTTATATATTTAGTATTCTCAAATTTTATTATAGTCAACAATAAAACATATTATTTCAATAGGTTATATATATTGATTAATAAATATTCAAGATATCACAGGTAGTATTCAGCTTAGTTCAGGAACTCACCTGCTACATCATCAGGTTACAGGTTAACCGTTCTGTTTGCAGATAGTAGTTCAGCCCTGCTGGCTTTTTATCCTCAAAACTCGTTTAATTCCCGTTAAATTGCGTTGACGCTCGCTCGGTTGGGGTGGTATCGTCCCTACCCGAAAACTGTGTGAGTTGGACATGTTTGCTATACAAAGGTCTTTCCGCTTAAACTGCCGACTTTATCCTGATCATTCAACTGCTTACCAATTCAACAACATTGTGAGTTTCATGCCCGACACAAATATCCAACTGACAAAACAGTACCCCTTTAAAAGTAACTACCTTGATCTGGACGGCCTGCAGTACCACTACCTGGATGAAGGTCAGGGTCCGACGGTAGTGATGCTGCATGGTAACCCTTCCTGGTCGTTCTACTATCGCAACCTGGTCAAGCTACTCTCCAATCGCTTCCGTTGCATTGTGCCGGACCATATCGGTTGTGGCCTGTCAGACAAACCGGGTGATGATCGCTACGACTATACCCTGCCGAGACGGGTGGATGATCTGGAGCAGTTGCTGGACAATCTGCAACTGAACGAGAAGATTACGCTGGTGGTGCATGATTGGGGCGGCATGATCGGCATGGCCTACGCGGTGCGCCACCCCGAACGGATCAGCCGACTGGTGATCCTTAACACCGGCGCCTTTCCATTGCCCAAAGCCAAGCCGTTTCCCCTTGGCCTGAGGATCTGCCGTGACACCTGGCTGGGCACCCTGCTGGTACGGGGCTTTAATGCCTTCAGTCGTGGCGCTGCTCGAGTGGGCTGCAAAGAGAATCCGCTATCTGCCGAGCTGCGCGCACTGTACGAGCTGCCCTATGACTCCTGGCAGAACCGGATCGCCACCCTGCGCTTTGTGCAGGATATCCCGCTGCAGCCGGGTGACCGCAACTATGACCTGATCTGCAGCGTGGCAGATGGCATCAATCAGTTTGCTGGTCTGCCGATGCTGATCTGCTGGGGTGAACAGGATTTTGTGTTTGATCGCCACTTTATGGCGGAATGGCAACGTCGCTTTCCTGATGCTGAACTTCACCGCTATCCCAAAGCAGGACATTACATTCTGGAAGATCGTCAGGACGTGATAATACCGTTGATCAGTGAGTTTTTGGATCGAACATGACCCCCCTCAGGGCGCTTTTTATTTGCTCCCAATTTGGGAGCGTGCTACAGTCTAACAGACCATGCGCATAATTGCCCTGAAGACGCTGCGCGACTATTGGGAGCAACATCCAGCTGCCCGGCAACCATTGCAGGCCTGGCACGAAGATGCTCGACACGCAATATGGGAATCACCTGCAGCAATCAAAGCGGTGTATCGTAACGCGAGTATCGTGGCAAATAACCGGGTGGTATTCAACATCAAGGGCAATGACTATCGGCTGATAGTCGCCATTAACTACCGCTTCGGTATTGGCTATATCCGTTTTGTTGGTTCTCATGCCGAATATGACAAGGTTGATGCAGCAACGGTGTAGCAGGAGACTGGTTATGGAAATAAGACCAATTAAAACAGATAAAGATTATCAGGCTACCCTGGCTGAGATAGAGCATCTTTTTGATGCTGAGCCAGACACTCCGGAAGGAGACCGTCTGGAAATTTTGACTACTCTGGTTGAGGCCTATGAACAGCATCACTTTATCATTCCATCCCCTGACCCGATAGAGGCTATCCGCTACCATATGGAGAGCCGTGGTCTATCGCGCCATGATCTGGAGGCTGCCCTAGGCAGCCGTGCACGTGTTTCAGAGATTCTGAATCACAAACGTTCTCTATCTCTTGCCATGATCCGCAATCTGCATAACCGCTTTGGCATCCCGGCAGAGGCGTTGATACAACCCTGCCAGCTTGCTGCTTAATATTTTTTGAGCCATTAATGATTACTCCCGCTTTCGTCAATATCGCATCCCATCTGCCAAGGATGGCGAAACTGCAGCCGGACACCACGGCGATTATCTTCCCCAAAGGCAACCAGCGCCTGAGCTTCCGCGAGCTTGACCAGTTGTCAGACCGGATCTGCCACGGCTTGATCCGCTCCGGGATTACCCGTGGTACCCGCACCGTACTGATGGTTACGCCCTGTCCAGAGTTTTTTGCCCTGACCTTTGCCCTGTTCAAGGTGGGGGCGATACCGGTGCTGATTGATCCAGGTCTGGGGATCAAAAACCTCAAAAGCTGTCTGGCCGAGGCCCAACCAAGCGCCTTTATTGGCATCCCCAAAGCGCAGGTTGCCCGCCTGCTGTTCGGCTGGGCAAAGGACAGCCTTAAGACCATCATCACCGTTGGTCCACGCCTGTTCTGGGGCGGTACAACCCTTGATAAACTCATTCAGCAAAGCCCAGATCAACCATTTGAGATGGCGGTCACAGCCGCAGATGATCAGGCAGCCATCCTGTTCACCAGCGGCAGCACCGGCCCTCCCAAGGGTGCGGTCTACAGCCATGGTAACTTCAGTGCCCAGGTTGAGGCGTTGCAACAGGTCTACAAGATCCACCCTGGCGAAATTGACCTGCCCACCTTTCCCCTGTTTGCCCTGTTTGCCCCGGCCCTGGGGATGACTGCGGTCATCCCGGAGATGGATTTTACCCGGCCCGGCTCCGTAGACCCAACCAAGATCATCTCCGCCATTACCAACTACAAGGTCACCACCATGTTCGGCTCACCAGCCCTGATCAACCGGGTTGGCCGCTATGGTGCTGAGCAGGGGATTAAACTGCCGACCCTGAAGCGGGTAATCTCAGCAGGAGCACCGGTTCCGGCTGTGGTAATGGAGCGTTTTTCTCAGATGCTTGCAGAAGACGTGGAGATTTTTACCCCCTACGGTGCCACAGAATCGTTGCCGGTCTGCTCCATTGGCAGCCATGAGATACTTGGTGAAACCCGTGCTGTTACTGAGAACGGCGGTGGGGTCTGCATCGGCAAGCCGGTTGACAGCATTCGGGTTGAGCTGATCAGGATCAGCGATGAACCTATTTCAGCCTGGAGTGATGAGCTGCGCGTGGCACCGGGCCAGGTCGGTGAGATTATAGTACGGGGTCCGCAGGTGACTCGAGGCTATTTCCAGCGACCCGAGGCAGATCAGCTGTCCAAGATCAGCGATCCTGCTGGCGGTTTTTTCCACCGCATGGGAGATCTGGGCAGACAGGATGAAACCGGCAGACTCTGGTTTTGTGGACGCAAGTCTCACCGTGTTGAATCTCTGCATGGGCCTTTGTTCACCATCCCGATTGAAGCGGTTTTTAACACCCATCCGCTCGTCTATCGTAGCGCCCTGGTTGGTATCGGCCCCAAAGGCAGCCAGCAACCGATGATCTGCATTGAACTGGAGCAGGGGGTCACCACCAGCCAGGAGCAGGTACGGTCTGAGCTGTTGAGCATTGCTGCCAGCCATCCCCATACCAGGGAAGTCAGCTCAATCCTGTTCCATCCAGCCTTTCCGGTGGATATCCGCCACAACGCCAAGATCTTCCGGGAGAAGCTGGCCGTATGGGCTGCGGAGCAGACAGCATGAACCAACAACAAGCAAATCATAGCCGCAAAAGAACGCATAGATCGCAAAACGTAACAAAGATGCAAATTGAACTATTCTTTGTGTTTCTTTGCGATCCTTCGCGGCAATCAGGAACCTGCATATGAAGGCATTGGTGACTGGCGGTGGCGGTTTTCTTGGCGGAGTAATTGTCAGGATATTGCAGGAACGAGGCGATCAGGTGGTCAGCATCTCACGCTCCAGCTACCCTGCGCTGACTGCCCTCGGGGTTGAACAGGTACAGGCTGATCTTGCTGACAAAGCCGCAGTGATCAAAGCCGCAAAGGGATGCGATTGTATCTTTCACGTGGCTGCCAAGGCTGGCATCTGGGGCAGCTATAACGACTTCTATCAGGCCAATGTAACCGGCACCGGGAACGTACTGGAGGCCTGCCGGGAACATGGCATCACAAAACTGGTCTACACCAGCTCTCCCAGTGTGGTGTTTGATGGCAATGATGTCGAGGGTGGCAATGAGTCCCTGCCCTACCCTGACCACTACGAAGCATACTACCCGCAGACCAAGGCGATGGCAGAACAACTGGTGCTTCAGGCAAACAGCCCACAGCTTGCAACCGTGTCGCTGCGTCCCCACCTGATCTGGGGGCCAGGTGATAACCATCTGGTGCCACGGATTATTGCAAAAGGGAAAAGTGGCAGGTTACGGCGGATCGGTGACCGGCCCTGTCTGGTGGATACGGTCTATGTGGACAATGCAGCCAGGGCACATCTGCAGGCAGCAGAACGGCTTGCACCAGGCAACCCGGTTGCGGGAAAGGCCTACTTTATCAGTAATGGTGACCCGATACCGCTCTGGGAGATGGTCAACCGGATTCTGGCGGCAGGTGGTGTAGCGCCGGTCAGAGGAAGTATCTCACCAAAGGCGGCTTATACTGTGGGAGTGATCTGCGAAGGGATCTGGAAGTTGTTCAAGCTGTCCGGGGAGCCACCCATGACCCGTTTTGTGGCCAAAGAACTGGCCACAGCCCACTGGTTTGACATCTCGGCAGCCCGCAGAGACTTCGGATATCAGCCGGAGGTGTCACTGGAAGAGGGGCTAAAGCGGTTGAAAATCTGGCTTGATACGGTCAGGCCGACAGGTTCTTAGACTTTTTCTTCCAATTCAACCAGAACAGCAGTATACCGCCAGCCAGAAAAAGCGGCAGACTCAACAGCTGCCCCATTGAGAAAAAACCCCAATACAGCCCCAGTTGACTGTCCGGCTGCCGAAACAGCTCCACAACAAACCGGAACAGTCCGTAACCACTTAAAAACGCAGCCATTGCAGTACCAGAAGCCTGATAACGCCGGGCCAGTAAACGTACGACAAAGAACAGAACAAAACCTTCTAAAAACGCCTCATACAACTGTGATGGGTGACGGGGAAGTGGTCCTCCACCAGGAAAAATAATGCCCCAGGGCATGTTTGTAGGGCGACCAAACAGCTCACCATTAATAAAGTTGCCGATTCGTCCAAGGCCAAGCCCGACTGGCGTCGCAAAGGCAGCAAGATCCATCAGTTGCAGATAGGTCATGTTATACCTGCGGGCATACCAGAGACCGGCTATCGCAACACCGAGCAGACCACCGTGGAACGACATTCCGCCTTGCCAAATGGCAAAGATCCGCAAGGGATGGGCGATATATGCCTCAAGGTCATAAAACAGGACATACCCCAGCCGTCCACCTGCAACAACTCCCAAGGCAAGACAAAAGATCAGATCAGCAATGGCTTCATTCTCTAACGCAAGTTTCCTGCGCTGTACTTCATTACGGATAATGAAATAACTGGCCAGGAAGCCGATTACATACATCAGTCCATACCAGCGAAACTGCAACGGGCCAAGACGTAAAAAGACGGGATCGATTGAGGGGAATTGCATAAACAGGTAACTCCTCTGGCTACTTCAACAGGCGCTGCGTTACAAAAAAACGTCTATTTTTTTTGCCTGATATGGTAATACTACTGGTGGAGGTGATCATGAAAGATATTTTTTTATTGCTGATAATTCTGGTTGTCTGGTTTGTGGTCAACAAATACATATTGCCACGCTTTGGTGTTGCCACCTGAATGTCACCTGGCTGCTCTCCCCCGGTCCGGGAGGAGAAAAAAACAACAGACTCTGACAAGTGAACCCGCAGGAGCTGAAAAACAAGGCCGGTAGCTAACTGCGACCGGCCTTGTTGCGTCGTTCTGTCGGCTCTTCAAGAACCACCAGATAACCATCAGGATCAAAACACCACATTTCTTTTACACCGTATGGCTTTTCCTCAAGATGATACAAAATCTCCAGATCCTCTTCAAGAATAGCATCTCTGATCTCCTCAATATCCTGCACATCAAAATGCAGTGTGAGACCGATCCCCTTCGGAAACATACTAAAACGATGTTCAAGGATTGGATGAGTCCTGATCACATCACTTTCTTCAACAAAAATAAGGGAGAGACCATCCATATCGACGATCAAGTGTTCCGGTGCACCTGGCGCTGAAAAAGAACGTCGAACCGGCAGCTCGAGGATACCGGCATAGAAGGCCTCTGTCACAATCAGTTGAGAGACAGTCAACTGAATCGAATGCTGTGAACGATGGGCTTTGACCATTTCAGTTTTTCATGAACAGCAGGTTTACATACCCGGACAACACGCTAAGCCAGTTGGTAAAGATCAATATACCGACACCAACAAGGAAGAAACCGGTAATGATTTCAAACAGTCTGATATGCTTTTTAAACCGGTTAAAAAGCGTAATAAACCGATGCAGGGCAAGCGATGAAAGCAGGAACGGTATCCCAAGGCCTATGGAATAAAGCAGCAGCAGCACAATCCCCTGTGCAACATTTTCTTCTGTGGCGGCAATCATGAGAATTGAAGCCAGAATTGGGCCTATGCAGGGAGTCCAGCCTGCAGCAAAGGCCAGACCAACCAGAAAGCTGCCAAAAAATCCGGCTGGCTTGTGTTTGATGGAAACCCGTCTCTCACCCAATAACCATTTAAGGGGAATCAGACCGGTGACATGAATACCAAAAATGATAATCAGAACTCCACCAAGTCTGCGGACCAGATCCATATGCTGCTGCAGAAATGACCCTATATAGGTGGCCGATGCCCCCAGTAACACAAACACCACGGTAAATCCGCTGATAAATGCCAATGAATGTAACATTGTCTTGCGACGCACAACATGGGTTGGATGCTCCGCATCCAGATCACTGAACGACAAACCGGTGATATAAGTGATATAAGAAGGGATCAACGGCAGAACGCAGGGAGAAAGAAATGAAAGCAGGCCTGCCACAAAAGCCCCGATATAACTGATATGAGGAGTCTCCATAAAATACCTGTTACTTCATCAATCCTTCAAGAAATGCAATTACTTCAGGGCTGCTCCAGTCAAGCCCGCCAATTACCTTTTTGACAATCAGGCCGTTTTTATCAATCACAAAGGTCTCAGGTACACCGGTAATCCCATAGGTTTTGGAAACCTGACCACTAGGATCAATATAGGCAGGCAACGTGAAACCAGAGTTTTTAAAATAGGTCTCAATAGCCTGCTTTCCCCCCTCATCAACAGAGACGCAGACCATCTGAAACGGCTTACCTGCCATAAATTTATTTAACTTTACCATTGATGGAATCTCTTCACGGCAGGGAGGACACCAGGTGGCCCAAAAGTTCAGCAGGACGACCTTGCCTTTCAGGGATGCAAGGGTTAGCTGTTGGTTATCAAGGGAAACTACACTGATCTCTGGGGCCTTGCTTTTTTCTGATGGCGTTTTTGCCGAAACGCCAGCTTTGTCCTTAGTACAGGCGACGAAAAAAACAGCAACACAACAAAGTAAAACGAACAGTTTTTTCATTATCAAGATCCTCCAGCTATTAACATGAAAGGGATTTTATTGCAGCGGAGCAGAGTAATGGGAAAAGACTATCTATTTCTTGTTACCACATATTCAGCAAGATCAAGCAAGGCGTTCTTGCAGGTGCCAGCAGGGAAACAGGAAAGATGCTGAACACAGTTTTCTATAGAGTGTCGTGCTCTGGACACCGTGTATTCGATACCGCCATAGGTTTGAACCAGAGTTGAAACCACGCGAAAATCTTCATCAGAGAGCAACTCTTTCTCTACGATTGAAGCCACCGTTGCCCGCTCATCATCAGTACATCCTCGTAAGGTATGGATCAACGGCAGGGTCATCTTGCCCTCTTCAAGGTCATGGCCGATGCTTTTGCCAAACGCCTCTTCAGAAGCCGTATAATCGAGAAGATCATCCATCAACTGAAAAGCGATACCCAACTCCATACCAAAATCTGCCATTGCCTGTTCCTGCTCAGGAGAAACCCCACCAAGAATAGCCCCGCACTGACAGGCGGCAGAAAGCAGTACCGCTGTCTTGGCGCGTACAACCTCTATGTACTGCTCCTCCGTCAACCCCAATTCGCCAGTATAGAGCAGTTGCAATACTTCACCTTCGGCAATGACGGTGGTGGCCCGGGACATAACTCTCAGAATATCCAGACTACCTGCAGCAACCATCAGGGAAAAAGACTTTGAAAAAAGGAAATCACCAATAAGAACAGAGGCTTCATTGCCCCAAAGAGTATTTGCAGAGGCAAGACCACGGCGGAGGGTAGCACTATCAACGACATCATCATGCAATAATGTAGCAGTATGGATAAATTCAACAACACTGGCCAGCGGGATAGCCTGCGTGCCTTGGTAATTACAAAGACGGGCAGCAAGTAAAAGCATTGCCGGACGGATACGTTTGCCACCACTGGCAAGGACATATTCTCCAACCTTGCGGATAAGCGGAACATCAGATTCAAGGTCTTTCCTGAACTGCTCCTCGACCTTTTTAAGATCAGCGCCAATCAGTTCTAATGCAGCCTGCATGCCTGTCCAATCCAATACTAAATTTTGTCAATACTACTGAAACGTGGTTTGTTTTGTCAAAGCTTTTCTAACTCCCATATATGCGGTAAATACGTATAATGTTGCCTGGATGAGTGAACCGGTGTATAGCTGACAACGTATCTATCTTACTCTTTAAACGGAAGCAACCTATGAAATTTAGCGAACTAGCGCTTCCTCTTCAGGTAATGCAGGGAATCCAGCAAGCAGGGTTTTGCGACTGCACCCCAATCCAGACCCAGACACTGCCCCTCTCCCTGCTTGGAAAAGATGTTGCTGGACAGGCTCAAACCGGAACCGGTAAAACTGCCGCCTTTTTAATAACCCTTTTCACCAAGCTACTGGCCAGCCAAGCAAAATCAGACTCCGATGCTCTGCCACGCCCTCGGGCCTTGATCCTGGCACCAACCCGTGAGCTTGTCGTGCAGATTGAAAAAGACGCTCAACTGCTGGGAGCCCATTGTGGCTTCACTATTCAGGCCATTTACGGTGGCGTTGATTATATGAAGCAAAAAAATGCCCTGAAAGATGGTGCAGATCTTGTGATTGGTACCCCGGGACGACTGATCGATTATCTTAAACAAAAGGTTTACTCTCTCAAACATATAGAGGTGTTGGTCATTGATGAGGCAGACCGGATGTTTGACATGGGTTTTATTCCGGATCTACGTTTTATTCTACGACGCCTGCCACCGTTTGACCAACGCCAGAACATGATGTTTTCTGCGACGCTTAACCAGCGGGTCATGGAACTTTCCTACGAATTCATGAACTTGCCACAAAAAGTTTCCGTAACCCCGGAAAAGATGACTGCTGAACGAATTGATCAGATCGTTTACCATGTTGCGAACAAGGAAAAATTTCCACTGTTACTCGGTCTTCTGCGTCGAGACGGGATGTCAAGAACCATGGTGTTTGTTAACACCAAACGTGAGGCAGAACGGCTGCATGACCGCCTGAACGCAAATGATTTCCCGTGCAGAGTTATTTCGGGAGATGTCGAACAGCGTAAGCGAATGAACATCCTTGAACAGTTCAAGCGGGGCGAATTACCAATCCTGATCGCAACCGATGTTGCCTCGCGGGGACTACATATTGAAGCGGTTTCCCATGTTGTTAATTATGATCTGCCCCAGGATGCCGAGGATTATGTTCACCGCATTGGCCGAACCGCCAGAGCCGGCGCCGAAGGCAAGGCAATTTCACTGGCTGATGAGGATGGTGCCTTTTACCTTGAGGCGATTCATGAGTACATAAAACACGCTATCCCTGTAGAGTGGGCTGAAGATGACCTTTTTGTTCATGACTACAAACGCCCAAAACATCGTCAGCCGCCAGTCGCCTCGACAAAACCATCCCGTGTGCGCCCCCATCGACACAAGGCCCCCCCAGAAGCTGAACACCGACCTGCCACATCTGAAGCAGAAAAGAAAAAACGCCGACCACGGCACAAAAAACCGGGCGGCGCTTCTACTGCAAAAGAAGTAAAACCTGAATAACTTCAGCCAGTAGCCTGGCAGGCTCCTAGGAGTCTGTTAGACTACTGGCCAATCGTAGTGACAACAAACTGTCGTACCTGCTCTATATCTGCAGCCATTCGCACACATCGGGTCGGTAATCCTTCCAGCTCAGCAATTGACTCTGGCACCGGCACCGATGCACCGGTTGCTTCAACAACAGCGTCACCAAACTTAGCCGGGTGGGCTGTGGCCAGACAGATCACCGGAGTGTCATCCTTCATTAACTCCTGTGCTGCCCGAACTCCGACAGCGGTATGGGGATCAAGCAGATACCCTGTCTCATTTTTAAATTTGCTGATGGTTTCAAGGGTCGTTTGCCTGTCAACAGAAGCAGAACAAAGGTCATGACGCACCTGTTGAAGCTCAGACTCACTGAAACTGATTTTACCCTCAGATTTCAACTGGATAAATGCCGCAGTAACCTTGCTGGCATCCTGATTGAAGAGATAGTACAGATAGCGCTCGAAGTTTGATGCCACCTGTATATCCATCGAAGGAGACACTGTTTGCACCACTTTTCCAACAGAATAATCACCCTTGGTGACAAAGCGGGTAAGAATGTTATTTTCGTTAGTGGCCAACAACAACCTTTCAACCGGCAACCCCATCTTCCAGGCCACAAACCCCGCAAAGATGTCACCAAAGTTACCTGTTGGGACAGAAAAAACAACCTTTTGGCCACGCTGTGCAACCTTTAGCCAGGCATAGATATAGTAGACTACCTGCGCCAACACTCGGGCCCAGTTAATGGAGTTTACCGCTCCAAGCGAATACTTCTGCTTAAACTCCAGATCTCCCATCAATGCCTTGACTATATCCTGACAATCATCAAAGGTACCATCAACAGCAATATTATGAACATTGTCATCCAGCACTGACGTCATTTGCAGCGCCTGTACCGGCGATGTTTTACCGTGGGGATGCAGGATAAAAATTGAAATCCCCGCCTTGCCCCGTACACCATGGATTGCAGCACTGCCGGTATCACCGGAAGTGGCCCCCACAATGGTTAATCGTTCGTTACGCTCTTGCAGGATATACTCAAAAAGGTTTCCAAGAAATTGAAGGGCAACATCCTTGAATGCCAGAGTAACACCATGAAACAGCTCAAGGACATAAATACCATCATGTTGCACAACCGGCGTTACGTCAGGGTGGCTGAAGGTGGCATATGACCGGTTAATCAGGGATTTGAGATCATCTACAGGTATATCATCCACAAAGCGGGAAATAATTTGAAAAGCCAGCTCTGGATAGGTCAACTGGCGCCACGATTCAAGCTCCTCTGACGTAAACGAAGGGATCGTCTCAGGCAACAAGAGACCACCATCATCAGCCAGCCCCATCATCACAGCATCTTTAAAACGCACCGGCATAATACCGCCACGGGTACTTACATAACGCATGGATACATCCTTTCAGTCAAAAATTACGGCTGATCTATGTAGCAGATTTGCAGCAAAAAATCTAGGAGTCCGTCGGACTTAGGAAATTGTAGCGAAAATATGACTGGGCGAGGGCAGATTTTGTCGTTTTTGAAGGTCAATAGTTATTCTATTGATCGAAGAAACGACGAAATCTGAACCGACCAGACAAATTTGCAGCAGATTTATCCTAAGTCCGACAGACTCCTAGAGTCTGACAGGCTGCAGTTCACCCTGTGAGAATATGAAAAAAACTCTGAAAAGACAGTATTTATAAAATTCAGAAAAAAGCAGTTTGAAAGTCCCATCATGGTACCACCAATCTTGCTTCAGTTTACTACTGTCAACAGGATACGGATAAATCAACATATCAGAAGGTAAACTGTTACGAAAGAGAAGCGCAGACCTTTTCAGATGATAGCGAGAGGTAATCAACAACACGGATCGAACCTTGTACTTCATCAATAAATCTCTGCCATAGATAGCATTTTCAAGGGTATTACGTGACATTTTTTCAAGAACCACATTATCTGCAGACGGCCCCCCTGGCTCTTGACGATACAGATCTGTTTTCCGCACCGTTGGATCAACACCAACCAGAAAAAGCCAGTTGCCACGTCTTTCACGAAACAGACGAACCCCTTCTTCAACCCTTCCTTTACCGCCTGCCAACACCACAATTGCATCAGCATGAACCAGGCCAGGACGGGCAGAAAAGGTTTTGTATGTAAAATCAATAAAGAGCGCTGTTATAACCAACAGTGCCAGCATAAGAAGCGATATGAGAGTCTTGATGATTTTCATGAGTGTTATTTTTCACTTGCATCTGAAGGTGCATTTTGATAAAAGAATTTGTTCAGTTAGCACGGGAGGTAAGACCCAATGTCAAGAAAATGCGAAATTTGTGGTAAAGGCCCCAGTACTGGCAACAATGTGAGCCATGCCAACAACAAAACCCGTACCACCTGGTACCCCAACCTGCAAAAGGTGAAGGCTGTCAACAATGGCACCGTTCGGACCATCAAGGTCTGCACCCGCTGCATCCGTTCCGGCTCCGTTACCAAGGCTCTTTAAGTCAGTAGTGGCAACCGTCAAACGTAGCCCCATGCATATCTGTGCATGGGGCTTGTTTTGTTTCTTAAACAAGTGCGACAACCTCAATTTCAACCCTGGCAGACTTTGGTAAGGCTGCAACTGCAACAGTTGCCCGCGCCGGTTTTACTGTCGAAAAATAACTACCATACACCTGATTGACGGCAGGAAAACAATCCATATCGGTCAAATAAATTGTAGCTTTTACCACGCGATCAAAACCGGTACCGGCTGCCTCAAGCACCCCCAGCAGATTTTTCATCACCTGCTCTGTTTCTTCTTCAATTGAACCGGAAACCATGTCGCCACTAATCGGGTCCAGCGGGATCTGGCCGGAGCAGAACAAAAATCCCCCGGCCTTCACCGCCTGGGAGTAGGGACCGATTGCAGCCGGGGCCTTGTCTGTTGTTATGATATCCACAGGTTACTCCTCATCAGTCTGATCACTTCGTTAGCTTTTAACCCGTTCCACCTTCATAACCCCCTTCACCTTCATCAGGGCATTTACAACCTTATTCAGATGGGCCAAGTCAGTAACATTCAGCTCAAATATATTTTCCCCACGCTTATCAACAGTACTCTTGATCTGGGCGCTGACAATATTTGCCTCGGCATTGGTGATAGCCAAGGTCATATAAGCCAGAATTCCTTTTTCATCCATACAAAAGACCCGCAACCTGACCGGCAACGCAGCACTTTTACCTTTGGCCCAGGTCACCTCAATCCGCCGTTCAGGGTCACTCTCTGCCACAAACGGGCAATCAGCAGTGTGAATAGTAACTCCTTGACCACGGGTGATAAAACCGGCAATTTCATCGCCAGGCAACGGGTTGCAGCACTTGGCATAACGTATCATGATATCTTCCATGCCGCCCACTTCGACAGCACTGGATGACTTGCCTTTCAGCTTGTTGATAACGGTTGCTATTCGGGATTCTTTATGTCCCTGACGAGCCAGAATCCGTTCTTCTGGGATCAGTTTTGCAATAATCTGGCCTGCTGACAGCTTGCCATACCCAATGGCAGCCAGCAGATCGTCTTCGCTGTTAAAACCGTATTCATTGCCAATTTTCTTCAGCTCACCAGCTTTTAGCAGCTTTTGCAGGTTAAGTGAGTATTTACGGAACTCCTTTTCGCAAATTTCCCGGCCAAGCACAATACTGCGCTTACGCTCCTCAATCTTGATCCAGGACCTGATTTTATTGCGGGCTCGTGAAGAACGGACAATTTTAAGCCAATCCTTGCTGGGAGTATGATGGGGTGAGGTTATAACCTCGACAATGTCGCCGTTCTGCAGCTCATGCTTGAGCGGTACCAGCTTGCCGTTAACCTTTGCTCCTACGCAACGATGCCCCACATCAGTATGCACGGCATACGCAAAGTCGATCGGGGTTGATCCCTTGGGGAATCCCTTCACATCCCCTTTGGGAGTAAAGACGTAAACCTCCTCAGGAAAAAGTTCCACCTTAACCGAATCCATAAACTCGCGGGAATCCTGCAACTCCTGCTGCCATTCCAGCAATTGCCGCAGCCAGGCAAAACGCTTGACCTCCTTTTCGTCGTACCCTTTGCCCTCTTTATATTTCCAGTGCGCCGCAATACCTGCATCGGCAACCCGATGCATCTCGTGGGTACGGATCTGCACCTCCATCCGGTCACCGTGGGGGCCAATCACCGTGGTATGCAGCGACTGATACATATTCCCTTTAGGCATGGCAATATAATCTTTAAATCGCCCAGGAATAGGTCGCCAGGCAGAATGAATAATCCCCAGCACCTCATAGCAACTTTTGATATCGTCAACCAGAACCCGCAGAGCGGTCAGATCGTAGATCTCTTCAAAATCAACGTTCCGCTTCTCCATCTTGCGGAAGATGGAGTACAGATGTTTGTTTCGTCCGGACACCTCGCCAACAATCTCATGTTCAACAAGCTTTTTCCTGATGATATCCTGTATCTCAAAGATAAAGGATTCCCGCTCCTGCTTTTTACGCTGGATCTTGGTCGTCAGATCAAAATAGACATCCGGCTGCAGATAACGGAATGATAAATCCTCAAGCTCGGTCTTGATCCATGATATTCCCAATCGATGGGCAATCGGGGCATAAATATCCATGGTTTCACGAGAGATCGAACGTTGCTTGATATCAGGCTGGAACTGAAGGGTTCGCATGTTGTGCAGACGATCCGCCAGTTTAACCAGAATAACCCTGATATCTTTAGCCATGGCGATCAACATCTTGCGAAAATTTTCAGCCTGATTCTCTTCCTTGGTCTTGAAGTGGATCTTGCTGATCTTGGTTACCCCGTCAACCAGTTCGGCAACTTCAGGTCCAAACATCTCGGCAAGCTCTTCCGAGGTGGTCAGGGTATCCTCTATGGTATCATGCAGAAAACCGGTGACAATACTTGGAACATCCAGTTTAAGGTGAGAAAGCAGACCGGCAACTTCAAGGGGATGAATGATATACGGCTCACCGGAAAGACGGGTCTGCCCCTGATGCACCTTGGCACAGTAGACGTATGCCTTTCTGATCAGATTCAGATCAGCAGTCGGGTTATAGGCGGCAACCGTATCAAGGATATCGTTAAGACGTATCATGCAGGAATTAAAACTATCTGATGGCCAACATTACAAACAGCGGAGGCAGACGCAAAAATGGAGGCGCTACCGGTCGGCAGGCCTCCATTAGATGGTCCAATCATGCAGAACGCTTGCTGCCTACTTCAGCAGTCAACTTACCAGCAGCGATCTCACGCAACGAAGTTACCACATAGCGGTTATTCTTCGGATCAATCAGAGGTTTTGCTCCTTTGTACAGCTGCTTTACCCGCTTGGAGGCTAACATGACCAGCATGAAGCGATTATCGACCTTTTCCAGACAATCTTCTACAGTAACCCGTGCCATCGTCTCTATCTCCTTTTAGTTCCGAACGAGTAATGGAACGATGATTATACCCATACTGGCTCAAAGATCAAACATTTTCGACACCTGTCCGAACATCCGCCCCGTGGTATGACGGGCTGCCGTTACAATTGCCGCCAACCCTTCCTGAGCATCTTCAAGGTTGTCATTCACCACAATATAATCGTACCAGCGTGCTTCGCGAATCTCCTCGGCAGCCCGCACAATCCTGCGTTCAATCACCTCGGCTGCATCGGATGAACGGGATTCCAGGCGACGGCGCAACTCTGTCATGCTGGGAGGCATCACAAAAACAAATATGCCGTTTACATTCCGGTCCTTTAATATTCTTGCTCCCTGACAATCAATATCCAGCAGGATATCGATACCATCTTTACGCGCCTGCTCCAGTGTAGCAATCGCGGTTCCGTAGAGATTGCCATGCACCTCGGCCCACTCAGCAAATGCATGCTCGGTGACCATCTGCTTGAAACGCTCCACCGGCACAAAGTGATAATCCACTCCATCCTGCTCACCTGGCCGGGGAAGACGGGTTGTGTAGCTGACAGATTCTTTCAGCGCAGGAAAACGGTTGACCAACCCGTTACAAAGTGTTGTCTTGCCAGCCCCGGAAGGGGCTGAGATAACAATTAAAATACCTTCTCTGTGCATATAAGCCACCTCAACAAGGGTAAAATTGAAACATTACTCTATATTCTGGACCTGTTCCCGCATCTTTTCCAGCTCCGCCTTCATCTGTACCACCAACGACGTAATGGTAGAATCATTCGCCTTGGAGCCGATGGTATTGACTTCACGGTTGATCTCCTGCATCAGAAAATCCAGCTTGCGCCCAACCGGCTCCTTAAGCACCAGAGTTTCATCAAACTGTATAAAGTGACTCTCCAGACGCACCAGTTCTTCCGTAATATCACAACGGTCAGCCAGCAGAGCTACTTCCTGTGCCAGACGTTGCGGATCAAGCTCTGTCCCGCCAAGCAACTTCGCCAACCGTTGCTGCAGCTTCTGCTGATACTCTTCTACCACCTGAGGAGCACGCTCCCGCACCTGGGCAACCAGAGATGCCAGATCAGTACGCCGCACCTTCAGATCAGCCTGCAGTGCTTCGCCTTCACGCAACCGCATCCCGTCCAGACCAGCAAGGGCCTGCCCCACTGCCTGCAGCACCAGTGGTAACAGATCGCCCTGTTCTTCACTAGCCGACTCCTGCAGCACATTGCGTTGAGCCAGTATCAAAGACAACGGAATCTCTGCCGACACATGTAACTCATGGGCAAGTTCCAAAAAGGCTTGATGGTACCCTTTGGCAACCCCGTGGTTCAGCGGTGGAACCACCACTTCACCTGCAGCAGGCTCCCACTGTACAAACAGGTCGGCCTTGCCACGCTTGACCTGACATCCTACCGCCTTACGCACCTCATGCTCATAGGCCAGAAAACTGCGCGGCATTTTGACAGACACCTCACCATAGCGGTTATTGACGGTCTTTATCTCAACCAGACAGCGTCCCTGAAGATCCGCTGCTTCGCCCTTGCCATACCCGGTCATACTTTTGATCATGCCAGCCCCCTCTCTCATTACCTACCACCCATATACTGCAGCTTACCTGTTACTGTCCATAGCAAGAATAACCTTTACAACTGCCATATTGACAACTCTACTGATCAATGTACAAAGTTCCAATTACCATGACATGACCAAATCCCGTATGAAGCGACATGGATAAAACCAAATGAGCCATACTTCAAACATTCGTAGCCGTATACTGATTCCGTTGTCACTTACTTTTTTGGTGCTGCTCTGCGGTTTCCTCTATACTGCCTTTGCCATCAGGGGGACCGGAATAACACATGAGCTGGAGCGGGAACATGGTGAAACCATTTCCATCTTCAAGGAAATGCTGGCATCCAGAACCAGACTGATGACTGCCGCTGCCGAGGTCATACTGAACGACCCTGCCACACAACGGGCCATGCATGACCGGAACCGTTCCGCCCTCTATGCCGCTGCCCTGCCCTATCTACGAAAACTATCGGCAAATGACATCTCCCATTTCTACTTTCATACCCCGGATTCCAAAAACTTTTTACGGGTTCACCAGCCTGACCACCATGGAGACCTGATCACCCGTGATTCCATGCAACGCGCGGTAAAAACCGGTGCTGCAGCCGATGCCTTGGAGTTGGGGCCCTTTGGCACCCTGACCCTGCGTCTGGTCATCCCCTGGCATAACCAGAACGGCCTGATCGGTTTTCTGGAACTTGGGACAGAGGTCAACGAGATTCTGGATGATCTTTCAATCATCAACAACATCGACTATTACGTACTGCTCAACAAATCTTTACTGGACAAAAAAAATAGTACGAGGGGATATTCGTGGGTAGGAAGAACGGTTGACTGGGACAAATACCCGGAGAAAATCATTATTGCACAGTCGCTGGCAGGTATTCCGCCAGCACTGGATCACCTGCTCCTGCACAAAACGCAAAAATTATTCCGGGGAAAAGACTGGAACAACGCGGTGCTCGACAATAAACATTATGCCTTCAGAACCTTTCCTTTTCACGAATCAAGCGGTCGTGAAATAGGAAATTTCATTCTGCTCTACGACATCACCAATCAGACGCGAAGCTTTCACCAGTTCATCGTCTATTCGCTCTGCTTCAGCTGTGGCGTATCGCTGTTCCTGTTTATGTTTGCCTGGCAAATCCTGGGGCGCGTTGAGCATACCATTGAAGAAACCCGGCAAAAGTTATCACAGGAAGTAGACAAGACCTCTGAAGCCAATAATCTGCTCGAATCCGAGGTTGCCGAACGTCAAAAAGCAGAGGAGGCACTGGTCCACCTGAATTCGCACCTTGAAGAGAGGATTGCGGAACGAACCAGACATCTTGAAACCGCAACCCGGGAACTTGAACAGGGACGGCATGAACTGGAAAAAGCCTATGCAGAGCTGACCTCACGACAGGCTATTATCCTGCATCAGGACAAAATGGCCAGTATCGGTCTCCTTGCTGCCGGAGTTGCCCATGACATCAACAATCCGATCGGGTTTGTCACCAACAATCTGGAAGAACTACGTATCTACCTGACCCGGCTTCAGGCGTTTATTGAAGAGCAGCAGACCATAATCCAGGCCACGGCTCCCCCCGAAGAACTGAAAAAATTACGGGAAGACTGGAATCAACTGGGAATTGACTACATTCTCGATGATTTTGGAGCGTTGATTGCAGAGTCATTGGAGGGAGCAACCCGGGTCAGCGATATTGTTAAAAACCTGCGCAACTTCTCCCGTGTTGATGATTTCGCCTTCAAACTGGCTGACATCAACGAATGCATGGAAAGTTCCATAAAGATTACGCAGCATGAATTGCGGCATAAAGCGCAGGTACACCGTCAGTTTGGCGAGATTCCAAGGATTTTCTGCTGCCCGCAACAGTTGAATCAGGCCTTCATGAATCTGCTGGTTAATGCTGCCCATGCCATTGATAAACGTGGTGAAGTAACGCTTAAAAGCTGGTCTGATGCTGACTTTGTGCATATATCCATCACTGATACCGGTTGCGGGATTCCGGAAAATCTGCAGTCAAAGATATTTGAACCATTCTTTACCACCAAGGAGGCTGGCAAGGGAACCGGCCTGGGGCTCAGCATTGTTGCCGACATCATCAAGCTGCATCAGGGTGAGATCAGTGTGCAAAGTCGACCGGGTTACGGAACAACCTTTACCATTACACTACCATTAAGGCACGAGGTTGGCGATGCCTGACACACTGCGACTACTTTGTGTTGACGACGAGGAACATATCCTTAAAACACTGGTGCGGTTCTGTCATAATGAAGGGATAACCCTGCTGACTGCCGGTTCAGCTGCAGAGGCCCTGTCCATACTGGAACGGGAACCGGTCATGGTTATCATCTCCGACTACCAGATGCCGGAAAAAAATGGACTTGACTTTTTGAATGAAGTCCGTTGCAAATGGCCACAAATAGTCAGGATTATGTTGTCCGGTTATATAGAGCCAAGCGCGGTCAGCCTGGCATTGCAACAGGGTATAATCTTCGGTTTTCTGCCCAAACCCTGGCAACGCAACGACCTGAAAAATCTGCTTCAAACGGCTGCCAACCAGTACAGCGTCGGCACTGCCACAGAAAGAACTGCCAGATGACGGTAGCTACCCGTATCCTGTTTGTCGATGATGAACCAGCCTATTGCCGTATTTTCAGCAAGCGAATCAGTTCTGATCCCCGCTATGTGGTTGAGACCGCCGGAAGTGGTCCCGAGGCATTGGAGCGGCTGCAACAGTCACCGGTCGATATTGTCATTACCGACCTGAGCATGCCACTCATGGACGGCATCGAACTCCTGATCGAAATCAAAAGTTTGTATCCCCAGATCTTTATCCTGATCCTGACCAGCGATGACAGCACCTCGCAAGTTGTCAAGGCGATGAAGGCAGGGGCCTATGATTACCTGTTGAAACCCTTTGATTTTGAAATGGTAGAACGATCAATTGAAACCATACTGTCTCACAAGGCCGCCGTACAGGCCGGTCTCTGTCCTGAATGCCTGAACAGTGAATCGTTCTGCTTTGAAAACCTGATCGGCCAGGACCGTAAGATGTTTGAGATCTATGAAATGATCAACCAGGTTGCCCAGACCAGCGCTACTGTACTGATTACCGGAGAAAGCGGTACCGGTAAAGAGCTGATTGCCTCTGCCATCCATGCCAAAAGCACCCGCAAAGACAAGCCGTTTATCCAGATCAACTGTGCTGCACTGACCGAGGGACTGATCAGCAGCGAGCTCTTTGGCCATGAAAAGGGTGCCTTTACCGGTGCTGTGGCCAGAAAGAAAGGACTGTTTGAGCAGGCCACCGGTGGCACACTGTTTCTGGATGAAATCGGTGACATCTCTCCGACCACCCAGGTTTCACTCCTGCGCATTCTTGAACTGGGTACCTTTCAGCGGGTTGGCGGCACTGAAACCATCAAGGCAGATGTACGCCTGATCTGCGCCACCAACCGGGATCTGGCCACTGCAGCCCGGGAAAAGCAGTTTCGTGAAGACCTGTATTACCGCCTGAACGTAGTCTCCCTGCAGGCCCCTCCCCTACGGGACCGAAGATCAGACATTCCCCTGCTGGTACGTTATTTTCTGGAGCGCTACTGTGCCCTGAACAACAAGCAGATCGATGGAGTCACCCGGGATGCCATGACCCTGCTCCGCAGCTATGACTGGCCCGGCAATTGTCGTGAACTTGCCAATATCATTGAACATGCTGTCATATTTTGCCGAGGCAGAGTTATTGACAAAGACAGCCTGCCGCCCCAGATCAGAACCTCAGATAATCACTCCGCTGGGCTCACCCTGAACCTTGCCACATCGACCCTGGCTGATGCAGAAAGCGCCCTGATCAAAAAAGTGCTGGAAGAATCCAGCTGGAACCTGAAAAAAGCTGCTGATATTCTGGATATAGCTCGCGGAACACTTTACGGAAAAATAGAAAAATACCATCTCACCAAGCCGGTCTGACAGCTGCTCCATCCCACTGCCTCAAACTGAACAGACAATCTTTAACACAGTTAACATACTGCATTAATTAAGCATTTCTAAAATCGCCACCATCTTATGTCGATATTTGAACACTTCCAACCATTCCCCTATCAGACTAAAATCATTAATCAAATTCGCATAAAATGCATACATCCTCCACTACATGTCGAATATTGAACAGATTAGAACGTCAACCCAGCTTTAAACAGCCTGACCGTTTAACAAGAAACTGCCAAACTAAATTATAAATATGTAAAACAAGCAACTTATATCAAGCGGCACACTTGTTGCTCAATTGATTAATTAATCCACACAACCACCTGAATCTATTAATTAACAACACCTAATCAAATTCAAGACACAAAACTAACGGAAATGACCAACATGATCAGACATCAACCCGCATCCGGCAAACAGCACAACCGTCATGCAAGCGATGAGGATACCGCCTCAACTGCCGAACGAATCATTTCGGCAACCCTGAAGCTGTTGGCAACACGTTGTTTTCATTCCATCTCGATTCGTGACATCGCCTCAGCAGCACATGTCAACAGCGCCCTGATTTCGTATCATTTCAAGAACAAGGAAAATCTGTATAGCACAGTAGTGTCATTACAATTTACAGCATATCAGCAACAGGTCATTCCCGCATTTACAACTGAAGGTGATATCCGCGAAACGCTCCGCACCATCTGTCATGTTATCGCTTCATTCCATCGTTCAAATCCTTGCTGGCTCATACTGTATCTCAGAGAGCTCTCCAACCCGTCGCCCATATACCAATCAATCATACAACCTTGTATCAAGGAAGCTTCAGACAAATGCGTTGAGATGATCAACGCTGCAATACATGCCGGAGTTGTGGCGTCTTCAACCAATCCCCGCCATGTTGCTTTGGCGCTGGTGGGAATGGTCAATTACTTCTTTATAACCAGCCCAATCATGCACGACCTTGAACTTGAGCCGATTCATAATATCAACGCATATCTGGATTTTGTATCTGAAACTCTCATAAAGGCAGTTTCACAGTGTTCGTGAACTCAACACTGATATTAAGAAAGGGGGTAAGAAGTACCGGTATCTGCTGCATCACCAATAGAGAAAGGAGGTCCGCTAGATGGGGTACAAAAAAGGAATACTCCGTATAATGGTAGGCGGAACACTGCTGCTTTCGGCAGCATCTGTTCACGCTATCGAACTGCATGGCCGGGCATCAAGCCAGTATCTGTGGTTCAATAGCATTTTCAATGGAAAGAAACAGGCAGACTTTGCCCAGCTGCTCAATTTTTCCTTAACCGACATCGACCCTGACAAAAAGCTCACACTGCATGGTTATGGCCGTGTCAGCCAGGATGTCATGAACGGCAATGGATTTGAAAGCCGTCTTTTTTATCTGTATGCAGATTATCGTAATCTGTTTGATAAAATTGACATCAGGGCTGGCCGCCAGTTTGTCAACTATGCTGCGGGCAGCGCCCTGGTGGATGGTGGCATGGTGGATCTGAAAAATGTCGGACCGGTGGCATTTTCAGTCATGGGCGGTCGTAACGTCGTGTACGGGATTGATCGCGAACTAACAAGGGCAGGTGACACGGTGTTTGGTGCAGCAGCCACCCTGACCGGCTTTCCCGCAACAAACGCAGAAATCAGCTATTTTTTGAAACAGGACAGTAACGGCGTAGCGCAGGAAACCATCGGCGCCATGTTTAACCAGTACCTGCTGGGTGGTTTAAAGCTGTACGGTAACACCAGATATTCTACAGCCAGCGAAACCTTTGAAGAAGTGCTGGCTGGTATCAAGTATTTTGCCACTACCGACCTGGTCTTAACCGCAGAATGGTTTCAAAGCTACCCAACCTTTGACTACACCTCGATTTATTCAATTTTTGCCGTTGATCGTTATCAGGAAGGTTCATTCAGAGCTGACTACACCATCAACGAGATGTTTGCCGTACGGGGTGCTTACAAACGTCAGGATTTTGGACAGAACACTGCTGGCGATGTCTACGAGGTGGGGGTTAAATTCCGCCCGATAACCTCTTTGATGTTTGACCTGGCCTATGACCGTCGTCAGGGGTACGCAGGCAATCTTGACGGGTTTACCTTTGATGTACAGTACGATATCAAACCCAACCTGCAGCTGGCTGGAGGTATGGCCTACGATGTGTATCAAAAAGACAGCATGACCGGTGATACCACATCACAAACCTACTGGCTGGGAACCCGCTACAGACTGAACAAGGCTATCTCGTTTGATGCCCGGGTGCAGGACAATGTTGACGTCTGGAAATTCAAGCACGACTGGACCGGTCGGGTTGCCTTTAACTACGACTTCTAGAAAGGGGGGATTATTGTGAAAAAAGTTTTTTTCATCTGTGCGCTGCTCATCTACGGCCTGCTGGTGTTCAACCAACAGCAGTCCAGTGCAGAGAAGATGTCGCACAAAGAGTACGCCAAGATGCCGCTGAAGGATTGTAATGAATGTCACAAGGCCCAAGGCATCCCCCTGTCCCATGACAATGACTGGGCCGGAAAACACCACCAGAATACTGACTGGATGGGTGAACACCGGGCAATAGCCGGCAGGGGTGGTGCTAACTGCGTTGAATGCCATACCCAGGCCTTCTGCTCTGATTGCCATTTCGGTGGTGGCGCTGACGTTGAACTTCGCAAAAACAGCTTCCAGCAAAACTATGTCCCCAAAAACCACCGCAGTGATTTCATCAGTATTCACCCGATCAAGGCCAAGGATAATCCCCAGACCTGTACCCGCTGCCACAACCAGAAATACTGCAGCGATTGCCATTCCCGCTTCCCCAAAGGGTCCCTGCGTATCAAATCTCACAACCCGTTGGGACAAAACGGACAGAAATACTGGGCAATGGATCATAGCTCCGAGGCACGCAGAAACCTGATGTCATGCCAGACCTGTCACCCCAGCGGTGATGTCTGCATCCAATGCCACAGCAGCGGAAAGGTTCGCCCCCATCCGCGTAACTTCAAGGCCGGTAACTTCAGGGATAAGACCAATGGCAAGATGTGTCTGAAATGTCACTTGCCTGGAACGTTTTAACAGCACCACTTCATAAAGGAGGAAAAGAGTATGCAGATGCGAAGATTAGCAACAATGTTGTTCTGTCTGCTGCCAATGGCAGCGATGATGTATGGCTGCGGCTCATCCAACAAGGAAGGTACGGGCACGCTAAGCACCGTGGCCACCGTTGGCGATACCGCCTGTGTACAGTGTCACAGTGCGGCAAAGGATCCGGTTACCGGGGAAGGCATTGTTGCCCAGTATAACAAATCGACACACTACCTCACTGCTCAGGGCTGCGAAAGCTGTCATGGAGGCGGTGCGCAACACAACGGTGTAGGGCCTATCCCTTACCCGATCCCTGATGCAACACGCTGTGCTACGTGCCATACCGGCACTAATGCAACAGTCCTTCAGACCGCGCTTGCCATGAAACCTGCTAAAGAAGACTCAACCAACCCTTCTAACCATGCCAATGGAGGTTATGAAGGTGTAAACACCAGTGAACGCTGCTATCGCTGCCATACCGGTGAAGGTGCAGTACTGTCTAATGTTGCCGGCTATACCGGTGATGCCAACATCATCAACAATAATGCTTATAAACTGACCCAGGATCGTGATTTCACAAAATTCAAGGGCATCAACTGTTCTACCTGTCATGAGCACGGTGGTGTATTACGCAAGGTAAACACCCGTGATGCAAATGGCAATGTAGTGGTATGGGATCCGAACAACAACCGCAAGGTTGATCAGTTTGACCTTTGCACCAGCTGCCATACCTATCAGAATCCTGATGGCACTCTCGTTTCTTCAGGAACAGCCGCTTCAGGTACCAAACCGGCAACGGCCCCCTTCTATCACAACACAGCCTGGTATCGTACCATCACTTCAACCCACTGGGATAACCCGGCAACAGGCGTTGGACTCCCCTCAACACTGATCGAAGGTTACGTAATCCGTACAACCAGTGCCAATCCTTGTTTTGATTGCCATGGTCATGAAGCCAAGACCAATACACGTCCCAACACGACACCGGTACGCCCATCTACCATTCATACCGATTGGGCCAAATCTGCACATGCCGGCGGTCTTCTGAATGAGAAAATTGCCGCATCCAGAAACGCTGACGGAACCTGGAAAGCAAGCTCCACAGCAACCGTTGACGCAGTTATGAATGCCGGTGTTACCGGTACCAGTGGCCCTGGTTGGGAACACTACAACTGGGATTCAACCTATACAGGCACCTCTGGCACCACTGCTGACCGTGGGTACTGCCAAAAGTGTCACACTGCTACAGGCATTTCAAATTTCCTGAGCAACCCAAGCACCTATGACCAATCAGGAAAGAATAACAGTTTCTCGCACCTTTCTGGCTGGAAGGCAAACGGTGGCTCACCCCAGAACGAATTGCTCTACTGCTGGGGTTGTCATAGCAATGCCGGCAAAGGTACCCTGCGTAATCCAGGTGCCATTACCCTGACATTTGACGCTGATACAGCTGCTCCGCGTAAGATTACCCTACCGGACGCAAAGAATTCAAACGTATGTGTCACCTGCCATGGTGGGCGTGGCGGCACGGGCACCGTAGCCAGAAGTTCACGTTTTGTGGCACACCATGCTCCAGCAGCTGGTATCCTTTATGCCAAGTATGCACATGGAGGTTATGAGTTTACCGGCCAGACGTACTTCCCGTCGACTGACCACTTCCAGCATGACACCATCGGCCTTGACACCGGCTCCGGCCCTTGCGCAAGCTGCCACATGAAGAGTACTAACAGCCACAGCTACTCTGTGGTAACAAAAGACAGTGCTGGTAAAGTTACCGCTATTAACACTGCTGCAGTGTGCAACACATGTCATACCGGCAATTATGCTTTAACTGCAGCCAAGATTGAAGAAGAGTCAGAAGGCTATCAGAATGCCGGTACTCTGCTTAAAGCTTACGTTGCCAACACGGTAGCCAACTATCTGAATCTGGCGATTACAAGCACAAATGTAACCAATGCGACTACCGTACCTGATAATGCATATGGTGCCTTCCAGAACTCATTACTGACCACGGAAGAAAAAGGTGGCTTTGCCCACAACAGAATGTATGTCAAACGTCTTCTGTTTGACTCCATTGACTGGATGGACAACGGCAAGTTTGATGGTACTATCACCGTACCTTCTACCTATGCAGCAGCACGTGCATGGTTCGGTGCAGATGCAACCGGAAAAGCTGTTCGTAAATAGGTATTCGATCTTTCCCTGAAAAAATGTTACAGGGATATCAACTTTCTCAAGAGCCCGAAGTACCACAAGAGGTTCTATTTGCCGCCCCCACCGGGGGCGGCTTTTTTCTTGATCTCATGGGACTGCATGTGAAACGGTTCGCAAGACATACAAGTATGCTACTTGCCATCTGCATCATAACTTCTATTGCAGGACATGGCCTGATCATCACACTCTTTGACCGGTTGTCCCCTTTTTCCCTTGGAACGGCAATCAGTGAACCGGCAACGGTACAGGTTGAATTAACCAGTTCAAAGTCGGCCAAAACCGTCATCCCACCCCCGGCATCTACAAAGCGAAAGGAGACGAGCCGACCGGTAGACACCGCGACACCACCCACTGCTACAGATATCCCGGTCCCTGCTACAGAACCTGCAGAGCACCGTCAACCGTCAGAAGCAGCAGAACAGCCAAGCGTTGCTGCTCCTCCCGATCCCGGACCGACCGTTCAGCCGGACGTATTCACGCTAGCAGCCGAGCATATCCTCCCGGTGCAACAGGAACGGCTGACCTACCGGATCAGTCTGGCGGGGATGCCGGTCGGAACGGCGCACCTGGAAGCGACAAACAGGCAGGGAGAACTGAGGATAATATCAAGTATCCGCTCAAACAGTGCCATTTCGGCATTCTATCCGGTTAATGATTCTACAGATACCCGCCTGATCAAGGGACGTTACCTGTTGACCCGCATCCGTCTGCATGAAGGTTTTTTTGTGAGCGACACCGGTTTTAACCTGATGTTTCATGAAAAGAAGATTTTCTGGGTGGACCGCCTGAAGAACCGCTACAGCAATGAACCGCTTGAATCAATGGACACACTGGACTTTATTTCCGGGTTTTACTTTCTGCGCCTGCAACCGCTCAAAATAGGCACCACCATTACCTTGCGCCTGTATGATGGTGACACAACCGTGCTCGTACCGGTAGAGGTACTGAGACAGGAACAGCTTGCCCTGCCCGGCCTCCGCTCGGTAGAAACGCTGGTCATCAAACCAACTTTCAGCAAAAGTGGCTTTTTCAAGAATAATCACGATCTGCTGATCTGGCTGACCAACGATGAAAACAGGGTTCCGGTTCGGATTGAATCCACAACACCAATTGGTCGCATCGTTGCTGAACTGGTCGCATCCGAACGTATTTTACCAGCGGCAGCACAAGAGCCTGTCTCAAGCATTGTACCTGCCGATAAAATGCAGTATAGATAACGACCATGTACTGCACTTACTTCGGATTTACCGAACGCCCCTTTAACCTGACCCCTAACCCGGCTTTTATCTTTTTAAGCCGGGCTCATCAGGAAGCGTTTGCTCACCTTATTTACGGCATTGAAAACCGGTGCGGCTTCATCATGCTGACTGGCGAAGTTGGCGCTGGCAAAACAACCGTTATCCGTACATTGTTGACTGAATTAAAACCGGAAACCCATGCGACAGCCCTCATCCTGAATCCGATGGTATCTGCCGACGGGTTGTTACGTGCGATTCTGCGGGAATTCTGCATTGAGTCTGCCGACTGCAACGAACCGGCAGATATGATTGAAGCCCTGAACCGCTTTCTGCTGCAACAGATTGCTGCAGAACGGAAAGTGGTTCTGGTCATTGATGAAGCCCAGGATATGGAACCATCCGTTCTGGAGCAGGTGCGTCTGATTTCAAACCTTGAAACCACCACCGACAAGCTGATCCAGATTATTCTGGTGGGACAACCGGAACTTGAAAAGCTGATGGGGCGTCCCGACCTGCGCCAGCTGAACCAGCGCATCACCGTACGGTTTCACCTGACCCCGATGGAGCTGGCAGACACCAGTGACTATATCCGGCACCGGATTAAAACCGCTGCAGCTGGTAACGCAACTGCGGCAGTTTTCGGAGCTGGTGCCACCAAAGTCATACACCGCTTCAGTGGTGGCTTGCCCAGACTTATCAATGCCGTTGCGGATCGGGCACTGCTGATTGCCTATAATCAGGGAACAAGAGACATCACTGCAGCTACTGCGAAAAAGGCGATAGCCGACATCACACGCTCCAGCAAAAACAGTAAAGGCCGTTTTAAACGGCTTGCCGTACCTGTTCTGCTTGCCGTAGGCCTGGTGATTGCTGTTCTGACAGGATTCTATCTTTCCCGTTCCATCCCTGCGCAACCTGTAGCTGTTATGGATACCGGCGCAGAGAAAACCCTGTCTGCCCTGGCCACTGTATCGGAAGAGGAAAACCAGCGAGCAGTCATGGCCGCTCTTACGGCACTCTGGGGTGATTCTCCTGCCCTCTCCACTGTTGCAACAACACTGGAACAGGCACTACCGGGCGCAGGCTTCTCAGTCCTTAAATATAGCGGTAATCTTGGCGGTATTATCCGGCTTGGCTATCCGGCACTGCTGCAGTGTCTGTTGCCACCTGCCAATGAAAAACGCTATGTTTTACTGATAGCAGCAACACACAGCAACATTACTGTTGCAACGGCCAATGGTGTTACGATCAAGCTACCCCCTGGGCGTCTTGAACAGATCTGGACCGGAAAAGCCCTTGTCCCCTGGAAAAACCGCTCTGGCATACCTGTACCGCTTCGCCATAACGCAACTGATAATCAGCGGCAACTGTTAATGCAGTTGATGTCTGCAGCAAACGCCTGGCCTGCCGGTTCCTTCGACTACTCTAATCTGGCGTTGCGCGCAGCAATCAGAAATTTCCAGAACCAGCACGGGATTGATACCACCGGTATAGCCGGTGAGCAGACCTTGATGCAGCTCTACCGTTTATCAAAAGCGGCACAGACACCTTCAATCAAAACGACGGATACTACCCCATGAGCCATATCCTTGATGCACTCCAAAAGGTTCAGGATGAAAAGACTGCAAA
>Ga0209467_1000648_pt1 | contig 41741 bp, 52 predicted proteins | sample Higcelwee11metaG_FD_187175 | JGI IMG/M metagenome (GOLD analysis project Ga0209467, IMG submission 187175) | Freshwater pond sediment microbial communities from the University of Edinburgh, under environmental carbon perturbations - High... | ecosystem: Environmental > Aquatic > Freshwater >... | reverse complement strand
GCCACAGGTTATACTGAAACCTCAAGTTCGTCAATCACACTCGGCGCAGAATTGGCCAACATTGTTCTGGCCGGTACCGAAATGATGTTTGAGGTGTTCTGATGCCCAAAATCAAATTAGAATTTGGCAAAGGTTCGTGGCCTGCCCTTGATGAAGCCACCATAGATGGGGCACTTCCTGCCTCGTTCATCGACGGTTATCAGGATGAGCAAGGCACCTACTTCAAGCGACCCGGCACTACTCAGTTCGGGTCTGCCAGTGCGATAGATCTACCTGTGCAGGGGATCTTCTGGTCGATAACTCTCCAGAAGTTCGTTGCTGTGGGTAATGGGCGCATCTATACTATCGACTCAACCGGTACAGTTACCGCTACAACCGGCGATGTAATCCCGTCCAATCAACCTGCCAGGTTCACCGAAGACACCAGCTTGGTTTATCTCGCCGCCGGGGGTAAGATAGTTTCCTCCAACGGCACTACCGCCAACTTCTTGACTGACATTGCCGCGCCTACAGTTGTTTCGCATCTGACCTGGCTCGACTCGCACATCATTGCGAACGAAGTCGGTACAGGTAGATTCTGGTGGACTGACGCAGGCTCGACAGTCTGGAGTGGCACCAACTATGCCGACGCAGATGCTTCGATCGACAAGATCGTGTCTATCGGTGCAGGTTGGCGTGAGCTGGTATTGCTCGGTACCCACAGCACCGAAATCTGGTACAACTCGGGCGAAACTCCTGCGACATTCAGACGCATGGAAGGGGCGTTCATTGAGCGAGGGTGTTCTGCACCGTATTCGCTGATGAAGCTCGACAACACCTGGTTCTGGCTTGATCATGAACGGCAGTTTATTCGGCTTGATGGCCGCTCACCCAAAGTCGTTTCGGGGCCAGTGAACCGCATACTGCGGGAACTGGCTTCGGTTGATGACCTGGTGTGCAGCCCGTTCCAGTATCTCAACCAGCATTTTATTCTGCTGTCCTCATTTGCTACCGGCACCAGTCTGGTTTACGACTATGTGCTGGACGCTTGGTATCAGTGGGGCCAGTGGGATTCGACAGTTGCCACCTACAAACCGTGGCCTATTCACTCAGTTACTTTCTCTCCCGAGCTTAACCGCTATCTGGCAATCGGCTTTGATGGTAAGGTTTACTCGATCACCGGAGAGGCCACAGATGCGCGATTCTGTCTGCGTACATCTCACTTGAGCTTCGGCACTTACGTGTGGAAGCTTATGCGGCAGTTGCAGATCCGAGCCAAGCGGGGGTATGTCACTGACATTACCGAGCCGAAGTTTTGGGTGCGATGGCGCGATCAGAATAAAGGCTGGTCGAATGAGCATTACATTTCCCTCAACAAGATGGGCGAGTATAACAACGTGGTCGAGCTTCACCGTTTGGGCAGGGCAAAGACCCGCCAGTTTGAATTTTGTCAGACTGATGTGGCTCCATTTGCTTTTGTAGGCGCGGAACTTGACATCGAGGGAGAACAATAATGACGACCAAAGTTCCTCTTCAACCTCCTCCGCAGAACCTGGACAGTCAGTCTTTAGAGCTGCGCGTCCGTGAGATGGCGAGGTGGATGTATGAGGTCTACCGGCGCATGTTCGACACGGGGCTGTTGAGTATCTTGTGGTCGAGCCTGACCCGAACGACAAAGATCACAAGTGTAAGCCTCACAGTGTCCACAGATGTGACCAAAGTGACGGCTCCTTGTACGATTACATTGCCTACAGCGGTGGGCCAGGACGGACGGTCGCTGGTTATTGATAACGCTCATGCGGGAAGCACTTTATTGTATCCGGTTACAGGGGAGTTAATCGAAGGTGAGCCTTTTCAAACTTTGATAGGGCACTGTGCGATAGATTTGTATTCTGACGGAACCGGCTGGAGGGTCATATGAGTTATTGGCAACAGACGAAACTACAAAATGGCAGCAGTGTAGTCATCAACCCGGCTACCGAAGATAAACAGACTGCTATTCAAGCAGCTTTGGCATTGCTGGCTACTGCAGCAAACCAGACCGCAACTAACGCAGCGTTGGACTTGGTGGCTACCAAAGCTATCCAGTCTGACGGATCTCAAAAGACCCAGATTGTAGATAGCTCTGGCAACGTGATCTCTTCTGTGTCCAACGGGCTATCCACCGCTACCAAGATTGTAGATGAAGCTGGCGCGGTCTACGGGGTGAAGCACATTATGAACAAACCCCGAGTTTCTGCCATGCCATACCTTTACGACATCGCAGAGGGCAACGTGGCAGGGCATTCGCCTGTGGAAAACATCGGCTTTACCCCGACACTGACCACCACAGAATCTAACATCTGGTCAGCAGCGGGGGTTTACGTCTATCCGACATCTCCGATTCAGATGGAAGTCGTTTCATCGTCAGCTAATGACACTGCCGCTGGAACGGGTGCCCAAACAGTAGTCATCAAGTATTTAGATACTAACTACGCCTTGCAAACCACAACGGTAATATTGAACGGGCTTACCCCCGTAGATACGACTCCGGTCGATATATTGCGCGTGAACGGCATGTACGTGGCTACGGCGGGTACCGGACTTAAGGCCGCAGGGAACATTAGCTTGCGGAATACTGCGGGCACGGTCACTTATGCCTACATCACCGCAGGCTTTACCCGATCCCGTTCTGGCCTATTCACCGTCCCGGCAGGCAAGGTTGTTTATGTTACTTCGGTGAAGTTTGGCTACGGGTATGCCGCCAACCAGACGCATTATGCGAGGATGTATTTGCGGGCGAACCAGACAGAAGGAGCCATATTGTCGAGCGGAATAATGATCCCATATATTGAAACCGTTGTTGCAAACGCCACAGTTGCCATCCCATTGGAGATCCCGCTTGCGTTTGTCGAAAAGGTAGACATTCAAATTGCCGGGGTCGCCACTGTTTCGGGTATAGGTTTTTCGTCTATTCGCGGGTGGATAGAAAACGCATAAACTTACCGCATTGACGGCATATTCTTACTGATGTAGACTGAAATTGAAAGCGAGGTACATATTATGAGTTGGTTTTCAAGTTGGTGGAACAACGAACCTGCCAGGGATGCAGCTGAAAGACAGTCAGAGGCATCTGCAGCTACCCTTGCAGCCGACCAGGCCGCGAACAAACAGAATCTCGACTTTCAGAAAGTCTTGGCATATATCCAGTCGCAGAGTGCCAACCAGTCTAATGCACAGCAACTGGCCGCCACTTTAAGCGGTCAGCAGGCGGGTTACAACCAGTACGCCCAGCTGTACAATCAGGACATGGCAAACCGACTGCCCCAGCAGATGACTCAGCTTGCAGGTTTGCAGGCGATGACTCCCCTGATGCAGATGGCCGGTATGACCGGGTATCAGATGCCTACCAGTGTGGACACTACCAAACTGCAGGCACCCGATGTCATTGGCGACTTCAACAAATTAAGCCAGTATTATCAGGGTGTTGGCCAGCAGCAGCTTGATGCTCCCGGCATGTTGGAAGCGTTCAGTAATCCTGAAGCGTTTCTTGCACAGTATGCCCCTCCAGCGGCAGCGTCATCGAACCTGGTTGATGTGGTAACAGGGCTTCCAGTTGCAGCTCCAGCAACTACCCCTCCAGCCGGGGGCACGGTTTCATACCCGACACTTCCCGGTCTCAGCACCAACCAACCTGCACAGGCGTATACCTCTTTGCAGGCGGCTCCGATGTCCCAAGCCGCACAAGTCACTGAAACCCCCGCTTACAAGTGGGAACAGCAGCAGATTAACAAAGCCATGATGAATCAGCTTGCAGCGCAGGGGCTTACCGGCTCCGGTGCAGCAACCAAGATGTCTGGCGATGCTGCCATGCAGTTATCGCAGTCTGAATACGACCGTCAGTTCCAGCGTCTTAAAGACCTGGTGTCGATAGGTCAGGGCTACCAGCCCCAGGCTACAGGTCAGGCAGCTGGCGCACAGCTGGCCAGCATGTATTCACAGGGATCACAGAACACAGCCGGTGCATTGCAGAACGCTGCTAATGCCCGATCCAGCGCGTACAGTGGACTCGGTAACGCCTACAGCAACTACGCAGGTGCCAATGCCAATTCTCTCGGCCAGTACTATGGCGCAACTGGTGCAGCTCAAGCTAACAAAGCCATGAGCAGTGGTGGCCAGTTCGGGAAGATCCTCGATCTTGGCGCGACCATTTATGGCATGGGAAGCAGTGGTGGTGGTTCACAAGGTTACTTCGGTTCTCCTGGCGCGTGGAGCAACCCCACCAGCACCTGGAAGTTTTAAGGAGAAAACACAATGCCTTTCCTCGGAAACTACTATGCACCCGAACCGATACAGCCCCGCAAGGAGCAATCTCTGTCCGATATTATCCAGAAAGCCGTTGCTATGCGCCGGGAAACCGAGAGCTACAGACAGCAGCAGGAACTTGGCCGCATGGAAATGCAGCAGAGGATTGAAGAGCAGAAACGTGAACAGGCCAAAATGAAGAGCCTGGGCGAGATGTGGAAAGCTGCCAAGCCTACACCGCTCCCCACACAGGCAGGCATCGGAAGCCTCGCAGCTGGCGGCATGATGTCAGGTCTGCCCGACATGACTCAGTTTGCAGGTATGCCTACCGAATCTCCCGGCATGTCGAACGAAGATATGCAACAGGCAGCTATGGGCACAATGATGCAGTACGGCAACTCAAAAGAGCAGATGGAAGCCATCAAGAACCTGGCTCCGAAGCAAGTCGGCCTTTCTCCTGAGGAGTGGACACGCCGCGAAGAGATCAAGAACCAGAACAAACTGGCTCTGCAGAGTGAGATTACCAAGCGTCAGGAAGCCAATAAACAGCTGCAGGTAAAGATGCAGGACACTCGACTGTCCCAACAGGAACGATTGTTCTATGCGGGTCAGGCACAGCAGAATCAGCGTCAGATTATTAGTCTACAGCAGGCATGGCAGAGAATGGCGGCCAACCCGGCCAACATTCAGACCATTGAAGGCGAAGATGGCTTGTACGCATTTAACCGTGCTGATCCAGGTGCAGGGGCTATGCCGATCATGGTGGGCGGAGATTCTCCAGAAGGTACTCAGCTACAAAAGGCTCCCAAAACTACCGGGGGACTAGACGACAAAGCCGTACTGGCAGTCAAGAACAAATGGACTACCGGCAAGGTTATGAAAGACATGAACTCTTTCAAGGTCAGCTCTGATCAGGTTAAAGGCATGGCAGAGTCCATCAAGAACAATTTAAAAACAGGAAAGCCTGTTGCCGTTGGGCAGCTGGTTCTTCTTTGGAAAACCATTCAGGGTCTGGACAACTCGGTTGTGCGCCCATCCGAATTAGCTTTGTTCCAATCCGCAGGGGGCATGATAGAGTCTTTGAGTCAGATGATGTCCCAAACTAACTCTGACCCGGCGAAGGTTCGCGCATTGAGTCAGGCCATTGTTGATCAGCTGGCCGAAGCCAATCAAGTATCGTACAAACAGGCCAAAAAGAGTTTCAAGGCACTTCGTGAACAGTTTGTGGGCGAATATGCTCCGATGTTTAAAGCTGCTGGGGTGATCGACAAAGACACCGACCTGGTTCAGGAACTTGGAAGCGGATATGAAGATGAGGGCGGCAGCGACGAAGCCCCCGCAGCTTCAATGACCTCTGCACCAACCGCACAGGCGATCCCGGCAGGCGCGAAACGCATCAGGAATCCTAAGACCGGTGAAACCGGCTACATCGACCCCGTAACAGGCAAAGTCGTTGTATTGGGGGTAAAATAATGGCCACATCTAATATGCTTCCCGAAGGCTGGGAGTACGATGAAGAACCTGCCGCAGCAGCTATCCCTGAAGGTTGGGAAGTTGAAACGCCGCCCGCAAGCGAAGCACCCACACCCTCGCCAACTCTCGCACCAGATGTAGGTGGCAGCTGGCGACCTGGTATGGAGCGGGAATCTGCTGGCGGGCTTGTTCCCGCTGAAGTAACCAAGCCGTGGGCACCTGCAGTTGCAGAGATGTCTGGCAAAACGACTTATGACCCTAAGACCAATGTGCCTCCGGGCGAAAGAACCTGGGGTCAGGCTCTAGCAGGTGTAGCGGTACCTATGGGTGCCGCAGTTGCAGGTACTGCGGGTATCATGGCACTGGCACCTTCAGCTCCTCTCTGGGGAGCTATGGCTTTGGGATCAGTCGGCGGCGATGTCATTGGCCGTTGGCTTACCAATCAGCCCCAATCTGTACGTGACGAAGTATTCAATGGCCTCACTGCTGCTCTGGGCGGCGCAGGTGTGGCCGAGAAATTTATAAAAGGCGGTATGCGCCTCACTGGTATGCAGCTGTCTCGGGTGAAACAGGCACTTGGCCGAATCGCCACCGCTGCAGGTATGGGCGCGGGCGCGATGGGAGCAGCAAACGAGCTGACCGACACTCCGCATACCCCCGGCGATTATGCTGTGGGTATGATCGGTGAAGGTGTCGGGGAGACAATCGGCATGGGGTTAAAGACTATGATGACCCCGGCCACCACTTCCCGCATCACCGAGGCTGCAGGACGTTTGGGTCTGGGCAATGATCAGATCGCAGACATCTTCACTGCCCCAGAAGGTTCAGCAAAACGGGAACTTTTGAAATGGTTGTCCAGCACAGGTGCAGGAGCTACCAACGCACAGTTGGACGATGCCCTCAGAGCCGTGACCCGCGCAGTTAATACTCGGTTCCCTCAAGTGCCCAGAGTTGTCGGCAACGCAGTTCTGTCCGATGTACGACAGGGGCTTGAGAATAGTATCGGCGGTATGCAGGCGGCTCGTAACATACTCGACCCCAACACTTTGACCGCTCAAGCTGTAAACACTACACTGCCGGGAAGTGCCAACCCGACAGGAGATATTCTCGGCCTTAAGAGACAAGTGCGTGCCGGTGCTGCAGCTACCTCAGAAAGACTTGTGGATCGAGTCATGGGCGAAGCAGTCCCAGGTATCCCCAGCAACCCGGCCAGGGGCTTCAGCACTCCTGTGGTGAACGCTGCCGAGAGTGTGCGTATCAAAGCAGGGAATCAGTATGGACAAGCCGCCCGCGACATCGACACAGCACTTGGCGGGGCACCTGTCTCACCGGTAAACTTCGGCAACACGGCTCTTAACCAGATGGATGAACTTGTAGCCAGTCTGGCTCCTGAACATCCATTACTTGCCCGTGCAAGACGGTTGAGCGACCAGCTTACCGATCCCAACCGCACCATGTCAGCTGAGAACATGATCGAAACTTTGAAGGACATGCGTGAACTGGCGAGGGGTGCGGGCGGCAAAGCCAAGAATTATGTAAACCAGCTTGAAGGCGCTATAGATGCGGATTTGCGTTTGGCAGCACAGGCAAGCCCTGAAGCACAGGCCTCATACGATGCTTGGAGACAGGCATCGAGAACCTATAGAGATGCTATCGGTGCAGGTAAAGCTGTGCAACAGTCTGTAGTAGGTTCACGGGTAGACCCGGCCAAACTTGCAGCGGGCGTTGAAAAAGCCACCAGCAAGATGACGCCGGGGACACGGGCGGGTATGGAACGCATGGCCGACATCGCAGGAACGAATGCCGATCTGGCATTGCCTGCGGCTCTGAGAAAAGTCGGGAATCTTGATGCCCTTTATGCACAGGCGAAGGGAAGCTCCAAAGCCCCTTCAAGCCCACAACTCATGCGACATATCCGCAGCAACCCGGCTCTTGAGAACGAAATGATTCGCAGGTTCGTGTCGCAGGCTTCTGAACGCCATGTGACACCTGGTACCGGCGAGGTAGCTCAGAGCCTTTTCGGTGAAGGGTTGCGCAGAGAGATGCAGAACCCTGCAAACACTTCTTTCTTAAACAATCTGTCACCAAGAGGCCGTCAGGTTCTGGCCGACCTTATCGACAATCCTGCGACTGCACGACCACAACGATTGCAACAGGCCGAACGTGCAGTAGGTATACTCAGAGACTCCACGGATCCATACAAAACTATGGCAGACCTTGCGCGATCCGATTCAGGCATACCTGGGGCAGCTTTAACCAGTACCCCTGCACTGGCAAACCCCGCAGGTGTGGGTCGAGAAGCAGCCCAGAGTCTTATGGTGCAGGGGAGTCTGCCCAACCTCCGCGCTACCGGGCAGGTCGATGTGACTGAGCTGGCAGAATTTACCCGCCCTCTGAGAGAACCCAGCACCAATCCGAAAACTCCGAGTGCGGAACAGTTCAACAGCCTAACTACGGTACAAGGCCTACAGGATCTGAGAGACTTCGGTGATGTAGGCCAAGCCCTCGCCAACGTGTTGGAAATCATGCCTGCCGAGTACAATGCCACCCTCATGAACAGAATCAGAAACCTCAGTTCTCAGGTCAGTACAAGTAACGTCATGCAGTCAGGCATCGGCATACCAACGGGCATCGCCAGAACTGGCGGCGCATTGATGATGGTGCTGGGGGCTTCTCAGATCCCGTCAATGATGAGGGCACTGATCACCAGTAACTTTGCCCCGGCGACTGTTCAAGCAGCTGAAGCTGCGGGCCGAGCATTTATGAAGTCCCTGCAACAGCGGGCACTTCAGCAGAAGGGAGCTAACTGATGGGTAAAAACAGTGATACCGTAGCCGCTACAAGTCCAGGTAAACATGGCAACATGCCGCCGCTGCCTGTAATGCTGTCACAGCTGCAGGCCGGTCTGACCGTCAGCGACATAGCCCGTATTCACGGGGTATCGTCGTCTGGGGTCTATGCTGCCATTCGCAAGTATGGCATCGACATCTCGGCCTTGAGAACCTTCAAAGACCGCAAAGCCGACACCCTCGCACACATTCAGATGCTCGTCACTTCGGCTATGCCGGGTAAGGTTGAGAACACTTCATTGCGCGATCTGGCGACTACGTTCAACATTCTGCACAATGCCGAACGCTTAGAGCGTGGTCAATCCACCAACAACTTGTCTGTCACAGCCCTGCTTGAACAGGCCGGGGAGCTGGACACTACCATCGCTCGACTTGAAGAGCAGCTGCGGGGTGCAACGGGTGCCCCGCCTCCAGATGAAGAAACCGTCGAGCCTGTACAGGTCGAAACTACCGAATAACAAAAACCCCTCCGTAACTGGAGGGGTTTTTTAATCTCTATACCTTGCGGGTTAACCAAGCCTTGCCTTTCTTCGACAGTACCCATATCTTGAACCGGGCATTACCAATGGCTTCTATCATTTTCTCTTTGAGCAAGACCGCCAGATACTTGTTGGTGCTGTACAAAGGCCAGTTCCATGTACAGGCCAGCTCTTTGCTTGTTGATCCGGTACCTGATATGACGGACAGTCTATGGTACCGAACCTTGGTGGGGTCTTCGGCACGATTCGCTGAGATGGGATCTGCTCCTTCACCATACACGTAGACTTCGACCCGTTTGGGTGGTATGACAAGCAGGTCACCGATCATCATGTGCAGACGCTCTTTGGCTTCCCGCAGAGTGATGCCCCACAATACTGCAGCTTCGGGTGGGCGCATCTCTTCAAACTCACCCAGCTCGGCCAACCATCTGTTGAGGCGTTCCAGCGGGATTTCAGGAGTCAGGGCGGCTTGCTTCACAGCAGCCATCACCCGCTTGGTCAGCAACTTGGGGGTGCCATCGTTGATGACACGGGGCAGCTTCGGGATTTGGACTTCGATTTCTCGAATGCTTGCGGCTTCCTCTTCATTGGCTGGCCCGTATCCAGGTCTATCAATCATGACAACTATTCCTCCCTTGTCTTGTATCCAACGCACTTCCGAAAGGTATCTTACATCTGTGATACAGATCTGTTTATCGCCTAGGGGAGCTATCAACTCATACAGGTGCTTGACCCAGTAATGGATATCCAAGGAGCGCATCTTTCTGCCCCAAAAGACCAAGAAATCTCTCCATGCTTCCTTATCTTTACCCCAAACATCCACTTCAATGTGATTAGCCTTCAACATAGTTGTAACCTGCTGTTTCAGGACATCTGCAAAGGCATGCTGTTCGTAGTCTGGAAGACCTTCGCATACGGTGTTTTTACCTACTTTGGAATAGCCGCAAATACCGAGTATCATTCGTCACCCTCCTTCAGCTTGGTGCCGCCGGTCGGTGTAAGACCTGACACCAGAGCAGCCTCACATGTCGTTGATTCTGGGCACCAGGCGCACGCATAGCTTGCACATGCTGGCAGGCGCTCAAGGCTCGACTTCTCAGCTTCGCGCATCTTCATCGCGTGGTAGCCGATCCAACCCATCACCCATTTGAAAGTACCGTCATGGGGACGGTACGTGTAAATGGCGGTCTGGAACTTGGGCAACCAGTCTTCAGCGCGGGGCTTCTTCGTTGCACGTTCCTGCGGTCGCAGCAACACATGAATTTCGATCTGTTGTGCGCGTTCTGCCAATGCGTAGAGTGCAGTTTGCAGGAGCCACGATGTGTTGCAACCGGGTTGTTTGGTGGTCTTGAGGTCGTTCACAGTTCGTCTGAGTCCGGTGGGATCGGTGTGCAGCAAATCGATGAAGCCGATCATCGGCAGGTGGATCTCGCCGGGAGCATCATACATGTCGGCCAGTGTGCCCCATTGTTCTGGGGTGATTTTGATCTCACGCTGTGCGACGATCTTACCGGGCATGTCGGCAGACCAGGCACCCGGTGACGAGAGATACACTCGTTTCGCCTCTTCGATCTGTCGAGCTACCTGCGGATCAGAGATGTCGACGCGCTCGTCAGCACCCTTCTCGTTGGTGGCTTTGAGGGCTTCGATGATCTGGGCTTCATAAGCTAGACCGAAGTTGGCCGCTTCACCTGCAGGTTGCTTCTTGCCCAACACGCGCTGGCTGAACCATGCACGGGGGCAGGTGGCGAACTGGTTGACGGCTGAGAATGAGAGATGGGGTTGAACCAGGGTGATCTTTGTCATGCGGCTATGCTCCCAGCTTCTTGGTCAGGATACTGTTGATGACCGACAGGTCTTTGATGCGACCCAGAATGTGCACCTTGCATCTGTCGCAGTATTCACCTTCGACGGTCACAGTTACGGGCAGCTTAATGACCGAGGGTTCTTCACCCTGCACACAGTAGTTCATCGCTTCCGGCCTGTCTACAATCGCCATAGCCTTGATGATCTTGGCCGGCGAGCCATTGAGAAGAACATTACACAGGTCACAGAATTGTCTAGTTGCCATTGTTGATTGCTCCTTTATTTATCAGCCCACACTTTGGTGGGGTGAAAGTCAAAAAATAACGAGGGGATTCTCTTCTTCCATCGTTCGGTAAATGATGCGATGATGGTCTGAACTTTGTCAAGGTCGAAGTTCGGGTGGTCTGCAAACACGATTTCATCATGGATGTTCATCATCGGGCACCGCAGTGCCTGCCACAACTCGTTCATCAGCATCTTGGTCAAGTTGGCTCCAGTGGCCTGTACCAGTGCGTTGCCCCGCTGACGACTGACCGCTGCCTGGATCGAAATCGCTCCACCGAGCAGTGCCGACTTCACAGCGCCATCGAGCGACTGCCGACCCTTCTCAACCGACCGGACAACAGTGCCGTCGATGCCGGTCTGGATACCGGTGCCGCCCAGCTGCCACAACGCCTCTGCACACTTGGCTTCAAAGTCCCAGCGCATGGTGTAGCCGGTCATGTCGGTGACTTCACGGGCCATCTTCTGCACTGATCCGCGTGTCCAGTTCTCGGTGTCTGCGGTGCAGGTCTCTTTCTCGATACGGGTCTTGTATGCCCCGAAGCCCTGGTAGCGGGCGTAGTAAGCTGCCAACGCCGCTTCGCCCACCGACAGTGGAACTCCCAATACCTCTGCCACCTTCTGAGCCTGACAGAAGTACTGGAGACCGAACGTAACGGGCTTTGTGCGCTTCCTGAGCGAGTTCGCGAGAGGATCTTTGGCCTCGATCAGCTCCACCATTGCTTCATACGTCCACCCTCTGCTCTTAGCTTCGGGCTGCATGAGGATTGCGTTCATGGTGTGCGCGTCCACGTTGTTGTCCAGGTCGCTTTGGATCATTACATCTGGATAGGCGGCAGCGGCGATGCACACTTCAAACTGGCTCCAGTCCCCAACCCCCACTGCACCGAGAGCCGCACGTATGCCGATGCCCTTCTTGGCCTGTGGGATACCCTGCCAGTTGAGGCCAGCTTCCCCCGCCATGCGTCCAGTGCGGGTGCCCATGACTCTGAGGCTGGGGTGCGCTCGTCCGGTTCGACACCCAAGTACCTTTTCAACCTGGTTGAGACGCTGGGTGTAGGACGTGTAATCCATCATTGCTTGAGCGATGGGCGCTGCGGGGCGATCGGAGTCGGCAATGACTTGAATGACCTTCTTCGCACTCGAAGCGATCAGGGGGTCATGCTGGCGCAAGAGTGCCAGCTTCTGCTTTGGGGAGCCGAGGTTGATGCCCTGCAAGGTATCCTGAGCCGCAGCGATCTTCTTCTGGTATGCTGCCTTGGTTCGCAACAACACTTCACGGTCAAGAGGGAAGCCATAGTATCTGGTGTAGGCGACAATGTGGGTGCAGGTGTCGTGCTGGTTTGGTTCGGGGTAGCCCAGCTTTTCTTCCAGCACCTTGAGGAACCAGATGTCCAGCTCTGCATACTTCCAGAACGGGGAGTCTGGGTCACTCATCACGGTGTCGCACTGTGCTTCAATCGGATCATGCACTGCTGGGTCTGGGTATGGAAGCCAAGGGCTTTCCGTTCCTTTGGCGGGTAGTGGCCACAGTTCTGCCAGCTTGAGGGTCTTGAGTCCGTAAACCTGCATCAGATTCTTGAGTGACATGCGCCCATCGAGTGTCCAACACAAAGTCACCAGGTCTTTGCTGCCCTTAACTTCTTTCTCATGCCGCTTCAGTTCAACGACTTCGGGAAGGAGGGGACGTAGAACTCCCTCCACCCGAGCAGCAACAACATCTGCGGTACGTCTGGGTATCTTACGCACTGCTGCCACCGACTTTGAAGCTCCTTTAGAGTAGGAAAAGGGAGCAAGTGGGGATCTGGATGCCGCTGCCACGTAGAGGTCGAGCGTCTTGCACTTGAACGGCTCGACCGGTCTTTCTGCTGAGTCATACTTGAACCCTTTCATCCGGTGTAAAGTCTTGTAAAGGAGAAAAAAATCGAAGGCGGTATTGTACCCGGTCATGATTGTAGAAGGGTCATTCAGAAGTTTGTGCAACCCTTCCAGCTTTTCACAAACTATCGGGTCGCTCTCCCACCCTTTGAACAGCACGATTATCTCAACCGGCCCATCGTCGATAGCGTACTGGAAGGTCTTTGCGTAACCTCCGAGTCCAACGCTCTCTCCGTCTAAATAGAGTTTCATTTGTTCTCCCTATCTTTTGATCTTGGCCCTATCGGCAAAGTCTTGTTGGCCCAATTTTCTTCGTGGTTATGCTGGATAATCCTATGACAGTTCGCACATAGAAGCTGAACCCCTTTGTTCAGTTCGGTTAAAATCGTCTCCCAAGACCAGCTTTGGATAGTTTTCATATTGAAGTCTTTATTCTTTTTGCTTAGATGGTGGATTTCGTATACGGGCATACAATCCGTAACAAGCCCACATCTCTGGCACTTGCCTCCGAGATATGCCACGATTTTGCGCTTACCTGCCGCTCCTCGTTCCCTTACTCCTCGGCTCCCGTATATCAAACAACGTTCGCAGGATCTTTTACCTTCTACTGCTGGAAACTGGCCACAATGGGCACACATACCATTTTTTTGCCAAGTTTTGGTCTTCTTCCCTCGGCGACTTTTCCGAGCTTCTAAGTGCTTCTCGCACATAGTTTTGCCCGGGACTACTGGAACCCCCCAACCGCAAGTTTGGCAAAATCCTGCTTCTTTTTTCTTTATTCTTATGAGCCTATTTTTTGCTCTCAGACTCTCCCGATTCTTGCGCCTATACTCTGTGTGATATTTCTGACGATCTTCTACACTGCTCATTTTGCACTCTCCTTAAACTTAGTTGACACAGAATAGCATTTTTAACTTTCTGTGTCAACTAAATAATTCTACTCCATCACCTCCGCAAACCTGGTAGCATGTTTCTTTGAGCGCAGGCCATAGTAGAATCTGGCCAGTTTACGGTTGGTTGCCCGTCTGCGGGCAGCGGTCACGGGGGAAGATTGATTGCTTAGTTTCTTCATACCAATGCCTCCAATAGAATTTTCTCCACCATCGAAGCTGACAGGTCGTTGTGACCTTTCAGCAGTTCCAGCTGTCGAACGTCCAGGGTATCTTCAGCCACCACATCGACGATCTGACAACCACGATTCTGACCTGACCGGTAGATGCGTCCTTCTGCCTGCACACGATCTACTGGACTGGTCGAGTTCGACACGAATATCTCGATGCGACTCCGCTGCTGAAGCCCATCTATGCCCGAACCGGCTCTTGAATTAACGATCAGCACATCAGTTTCCTCGTTCAGAAATCTCTGAATCTGGAAGCCAATGTCGGCAGTGTCTCCGCTCACGATAGCGGGACTGTATTCATGCAGTCGCTTGACCAGTGCCGAGATTGTTTCACGCCACGCAGCAAATATCACGACCGGCTCACCAAGACCTTCAACAAACTCACCCACAGCATTGATCTTGTTCATGTCGAGGCGAATGACATTGCCATCGTCGTCGAGGACAAAGCCGTCACTGAGCATCCGAGCCTGGGTGAGTCGCTTGCTGGCACCATGTGTAGTGGCGGCACCCTTCATCACAACGTCCCAGTCTTTTGGCTTGGGCACTGACAGCTGAGTGTAGGTGGCTGGTGGCAAATGTGCCAAAAGTTCACTTGTGTCTACTCTCATCAGGAATGACCCTACATAACTGGCGATGCGTTCGGTGTCCCAGCTTGTAGCAGGGGTCACGTAAGCTTTACGCCCTGGTGCGACTTCCTTCACTTCAGTCTGGGTCGAGAACAGGAAGCGCCACGGCACCTCATTGGTTGGCACACATCCTGGCCGCACACAATCCAACCAACGCCAATCGAGTGGGCCACGGGCAGATGTTGGTGTGCCGGTCAGACCGACAACGATGCTGGCATCTTTGCTGAGTAGCCGCGCCTTTTCCGCACGAAGGGTGTCGGGGTTGCAAACCAACAGGATTTCATCGAGGATCAGCACATCAACCGGTTCTATTCGGTGGGCTGACTCATAGGTTGAGATGATGGGGCAGGGGAGCTGCCACTTGTCGGCATCTCGTCGCCAGGTATCATGCGTATGTCGAGGGGCAAGGACAGCCGATCTATCGCCAAGCGTTCCAAGTAGTAAGCCCGCAAGAGTTTTTCCTCCTCCGAGAGATACGATACATCCACGGCGATATTGAAAACCCGACTCCAGCGATGACACGGCATCGGCGATGGTTCTGAGTTGCCAAGGTCTGAGTCTGGTGATGTCGAATCCTCCAAAGGTGCGGGTGAGATGGGCAATGTCGATGTCTCGTCCATAGGCGGTTGTTTCCTTGACAAATTGTCCCAGCAGCACGAAGCGGATCCATTCGGCTGCCGGAGTGATCCAGTGAAATCTACCGTTCGGGTCACTGACCGCCTGCAACGCCAGCTGGCGTTTGAGTAGGTCGGTCGGCTTCCCGTCCAGTTTGTAGTAGTCGCCGGGTGCGATGATGGTAGTCGTTTTGTATCGGCACCACCCGCTCCCGACCTTAATAGCGTGTATCATTCTGTCTCTCCCAGCACAGCTTTCACAGCTTCGATAATCTCATTGTCGGGCAGCACTCCCCCGAACTGATCCACTTCATTGACGTTCCACTCATACAGTAGCCTGAGAACCCGAAGAGCCTCGGCCAGCTTTGCTTCCAATCCTGTCATGTGAACCTCCATTCTCTTAAAGGGATAAGGCACCTGTGTTAAGGGTGCCTTACCGGATCAGTTACTGTTTCGCCCAGGCTTCAAACTTGTCCTTGGCGGTTTCCAAAACGGCTGCAAGGCAACCGGTCTGTTCGGGGGTGAGGTCTACGATGCTGTGCTGGGTGAACTTGTTGGGTGCAAGATACTTGTTGGTACCGGTCTTGGCCTGCACAAGGTTCACACTGTGATCTGCGATGGTGACTCTGAGGCCGCAACCATTGGCAGCTCTTGCCTGATGAAGGGGTTTGACCCAGTAGTCTTTCAGCACTTTGAACGCTGGCAACTCGGCCACAGTTACTGCACCATCAGCTGCGATGATGCCGACGATCATCGACACGCCTTTCTGAGCTTCGGGGTCGGTCAGATGCTGTTCATAGGCGGCAGCGCTGGCATCAAAGCCGGTGCCCATAGACTTGTAGCTGCGCTCATAGCTGTTCTCGCCACTGTCAGGGGTAACCAGTTTGCGGGCACATTCACGCATACCAATAACTGTCATGATGTAGGGAGCCTGCACCAACGTGAATGCACTGCCATCGAACAGGCCAACCTTGTAGAGCTTATCAGCACCGAACACATCGCTCATCTCGATTGGATAGGGGATCTTCACCTGTGGGAGCAAGTTGTTGGAGGGCTTCGGGGGTTCGACGTTGAAGAGGTTGATTGCACTGAATGCTGCGAGTGCATTGTTCACAGGGGCAGCGGTCAGGTCAGTTCCAGTTGCTTCAGTCGCTTCGGTTCCAGTTGCCTTAGTCGCTTGTACTTTAATAGCCATAAGTCGTAATTCTCCTACCGAATTTTAAGGCAATCGGCCAGCCTTGCTGGTGGGCGGCAGTAGCACAGCTGACATGCCGCTCCATCCAGATTTACTCTTTCGGGGGTTCAAAGCCACAGTAGCGAAGTACTTCACGCAATCCCAATTTGTCCATACAGTAATTATAAATCTGAGGATGCGTGATCTTCATGCGTTCAAATCGGCTGTCAGGCTCCAAATGAACCCCAAACATACAGAACATGCAGCCTGTTCGAGTGTAACCCATATCGTAAATCTTAGAGTAAGGAAGATTGTACTTCTTGATGTAGGCCCAGATGTCCTCCTCAAGCCAGATAGCCATAGGAGTGGACATAGGTCTATCTCCGAAGGAGTTACACCCGTATTGTAAATAAGATTGTCTTCTAAGATTTGAGTCCGCTGCCATAGTTCCGACTATAGCCCCCTTACCCGTCTCCTTTTCATATTGTTTCACCGGAGCTTTCTTCATAATGTGGCAACAGCGATCAGAAATTTTAAAAGGCGCATCGACCAGGAACTTCCATTTTTCAGAAATTTTCCCATTACCTTTTAAGTCCCCATTCAACCGAATATTTCTCAATATCTCGCTTTTGGTTGTCTGGATTTCTTTTATCTTCTGGGACACTTCTTTGCTTATCACCGGGTAGCCGTGTTCTTCGATGACTCGGGGGAAAGGTATCTTCGGCTTCAGCCAAATTACGTTATCAATTGTTCTTACGAACTCTCGGATCTCAGGGTATTCCAGACCTGTGTCTACAAACACCGCTGGCACATGCGGATACATCCTGCGAACTTGGTGTAACAAAACCGTAGAATCCTTGCCCCACTAAAGCTGATGTAGACTTCGCCGTCAAGCCGCTCATAGTAGGCTTTGATACGGTTGGCCGTCAGTTGCTCTTTGATTTCAAGAGGTTGCGCCTGCCGTTGCTGTAGCTGCCAGGATTCTAGTTTTGCCCTCACTTCGCTACACCCAACGCAAACCACACGATGCGCCCAGACTTAGAGAGCTTGGCACCGAGTCGAATGCGGCTGCCGAGTCCTGCACGGACGGGGCCGGTCTGATTCTTCAAGCTGGCGATCAGTTCACCATTGTAGCATGTGGCGGCCCCTTCGGCATTGAGGCCAACGATCTTGGCAACATCGACAGTGATCATACCTTCTTCACTGCGGGCGGCATTGAGTTCTTCCTTGAAAGATGCCGGGGTGTCTGTCAGCTCCATGAAGTTGTAGCTCGGTGCCCGATTGCCATTCTCATTGATGACCCATCGGGTGAAGCCCAGTGAAAAGATTGTGCCCTGGCCGACTTCCTTGATGTCCACTTCGTTAAGGTGGAACTTTTGGATCAAATGATTTGTTGCTGCTTCACGCATAGCCTTAAAGTCTACCTGTCCCTGCTCATTCAACAGCACTTCGGGTTCGGTAGCTTCGGTGGCAGTTGCGGTAGTTGCTTCGACCACTGGGGGTGCAACGACTACAGGTGCTGGGGCAGTTTTGCGCTGGCGTTTGGCCGGTTCAGCGACTGGAGCGACTGGAGCGACTGGAGCGACTGGGGCAGCTTCGGCCAATCGGCGGGCAGCTTCCAGAGACGGCATCACCTTGAAAGATGTGGTTTCTTCGCAAGCAGTGCATGTGGCGGGGGGGAGGCGAGACATGTCGTGCTCTACAATGTCTTTACACTTGTCACACACAAGCCAGCGAATAGAGGCTGCGGGGGCAGTCGGGTTGGTGGTAGCGTTGCCGATAATATTATTGATTGCATCCATCGGGTTCATGTTGATTGTCCTTCTGTGCATTATAGCACTGATCGTTCGGGCAGCTCTCGTTCATTATGATAAACCGGGGGCATTGTTTACCCTGGCACCACGATGCAACGTGAGCGAGTGTTTTGATTGGCGACAACTTAGGTCGTTTCGCCACAAGTTACTCACCGGCCTTCTTGTTAGCATCCAGATACAGCCGAGGGTCTGTGATGATTGGTTCAAAGCCTTTCCAGTATTCCTTCAAGCCAAGCTCTACCAGACGAGACAGCATGTTGCTGAATGACCTGTCTTCTTTCAGAGCTGCCTGGAGAGTGCGAGCTTTCACCGACTCCTCCATTGTGCATGTTACGGGTTGAGTTGCCATCGTTAATCTCCTTTTCGATTTCCATAACTTGATCATAATCGATGTTCGCTTATATGTCAAGCGAAATAAATAAAAAATATTTGTCTTGCTTACAAATAAGATTCGGGGTATAATTTGAGTAAGCTCAACAATGGAGGAAAAACATGAACCGTATTGAACAAATAGAGGCCCATCTCATGAAATGCCTGGAGTTATTGGATCAGAATGTGGAGGACGAACCGGATGCAAGTTTGGAGTGGGCTGTAGATGTGAGAAATATCCTTCAAACATCTGCAACAAATCTCCATCATTTCAACAAGTATCTCAGAGCCTTGCAGATCGCCACAGGAGAACAGCATGGATAGTTTTGAAGGAGTAGTGAAGTTCCTGTTTGAACAGCTGCCCGCCGGGTTGATACCTCAAATCGGTGTGGCTGGGGCGACCAAGAAAGCATTGGCCTGGTGGCCGGGTAAGGCCGCAAAAACTGGTACCGGAATGCCTCCAGCTTTGAAGATCAAGTTCTACGGTTGCACCAACAAAGCATACCCAGATCCTCGGGGTGCAATGGCCGATCAACCTTGCTCGATCTTCTGGGCGGGCATCGACATCGACGGCGACGACAATCCGCACCTGTCATTCCAGAGTCTGGTCGAAGTAGTTGCCCAGGTTATCGGCCCCGATGGGTCGATCCGCACATCATGCGGTGGCAGAGGACTGCATGTGTTCCTGCGACTGGCCACACCGATCTCGATGCCTGCTAATCCGCAGCGGGGTCATATCTCTCGCATCACACAGATGATCAGCCGCCCGTGGATTGAACGTCTGGTTGATGCAGGAGTGCATGTCTGCAAAAACGACTCGCGCATGTTCTGGGTCTATGGCGGTGCTAACCGGTGGGTTTACAAGTCAACATCGTTTCTGTCTGAAGAGATGGTAAGCCATTTGATTACTGCCTCGTCTACACTGCACCTACCTGTGCTGACACCTGAAGTAGAATCCTTGGAACTCGGTGAATTTGTAGCTGAGTGGTTAAAGCGGTTGGGTGTTAAGACACCGGGGCCAGTCTACGTGGGAGCGATTGTCGAACGGCTACGTGCAGAGGGGCAGACTGTTCGCACGAAGTCCCGCTGCTCTGGCAATGGTGAGATTAATGGCTACATCGATGCGGGTGAAGGTTGGATTCAACTCTGGTCGTATGCCGATGGACATGCGATCTGGCGCGACCAGGACTACAGTTGGTTAGAGGCCGAGATATGAATAACTCATCAAATACGCTTGGACTACGAGTTAGTGAAGCAGAACTGAACTCGCTTCAGCAGCAAATGTCTGACATTAAGGAGTTAGACTTGGTAGAACCAATCCGAGATGGAGGTTTTTATGTGGTTCAGGACTGCGTCATTGAAGTGCCCGAAGGGCACACTGGCCCTATAATTGAGATTAGCCCGAGAGTTAGTGGCGTTCGTGTGGCGGGCAACTATATAACAACTGTTTCAAAAGGCCGGTCAGCAGCAGCAGCGCAGCCCACAGTAATCAACTTTGACGCATATTGCACATTGCCACCAACGCTGCTTGTCGCGGGGGTCTTGTTTATTCGTTGGGTGGGACGCGTTATCTGGCGAGGAAGACAGGTGAGCAAATAAGCTATGAAGTGCCCCCACACCCAAAGCAACTGCGTAGGTGGTTGCGTATGTGAGTTTTGCAAGGTGCCGCCGCTCTATGGATACTTCCCGGTCTTCAGAAAAATGAAGTGGGAGTTTGAGCACCGCTTTATTCTGGAAAAGAGCCGGGAAGATTGCATACGGTATTGGGAGCATGAGATTGAAACGGCTCAGAAGATGATTGATGAACTGAGGGCGATACCCTCAAAGATGGAATATGAAAGGAGTTTGAACGATGAGTAAAACGCAAAAGCTTTACGAAAAAGAGAAAATGAGGCTAGAATCGGAATTAGACGCGCTCAAAACCTGTGATACATGTGAATTTCAGCGTGATATTTTCTGTGTTTATCATTATTGCCTAAGAAATCCGATCAAGCACGAACCAACAATAGACAAGTGGAGGGAAAGAAAATAATGGAAAGTAAAACACCGAGAACCGATGCAGCGTTATTCGTTGCGCTGGGCGAAAGGCATTATGACACCAAGATCGTGACCAACATAGACTTTGCCCGCCAGCTTGAAACCGAGCTTGTAAAGGCTAACGAATTGCTGTTGAAAACAAACCAGGCGCACATCGAAAACCAGCAGTTGCGCAAAGACTTAGACGGGGAGCGCGAAATTAACCCGCGGCTAACTGATGAGCTTGCAGAGGCGCGGGCGGAGGCTGAAAGGTTGAACACTGATTATGCGGCGTTTTCCGATAAATCAAAAGCCGTATGCTTAGATTATATGGGGCAGATTAAGCGAAAAAGCGCATTGATCGAGCAGATGCGGAAAAAGATAGGCTTCATGGCAAAACAAAAGCTTCCCTCTGAGATTTCAGAACTGGAATACATGCAAGCATGTTTTGGAGATGCTTACGAAATGCTTGTCATTGAGGCTAGGAAGCTTGAAGCCGCGCTGTCAGCGGCAGAAAGGGGCGGGTGAGTATGAATAAACAGATATATTTCGACACAACAGATAATTCATGGAAAAGCGTCCGAGGTCATAATGGGCCGGGGGCGGTCTGGGTTGACAGTGCTACGGAGCCAGAAATACAAGATCACCTTCAGCGCTTATTCGGGCAAAACTCTAAGCGTATTCTTGATCTTGTTGGCGAAACATTTGAAGAATGCGAAGCGGCTCTGACTGGTCGAAGGCTAGAGTTGGAGCCAATTAAAAAAAGCCGCGCCGATGATGCTTGATGCGCTTGAGGAATTTACAAAAATGTTTACAGATACAAACAAATATCCTGACCCCGAAACCATAACAACGGGGCTTAGAATCCTATTTCCCAGAGCCATGGCGGCAATCAGAGCCGCGAAAGGTGAGTGAGTATGAAAAACTACAAAGCCGCCGATCTTGTCGGTAAAAAAGTCAGGCTTAAAGACGCAATCAGGAACAGGGGCGGCATAGAAATACCAACGGGCGCTATTTGCGAGATTGTCAGCGCTCACCATAACCTGACAATCAGATATTGCTGCTCCCATTGCGGCGTAAAAGCGGATGTTTCTGGCATTGCGAAAAATGCGGATTATATTGAGCTTGTGATGGACGAGGCGAAAGAATGATTAAAAAAGCATACTGGAAATTAAGAATCTTTTGGCTTTGCTTGAAAGCTGTAAAAAACACAAATCTTGGCGACAAGGTTATGTATAAAGGCAAAGAATACATTATTGTCAATGGCGTTCATTGTGGAGCATGGGATATTCAAGATAAATTTACGGTTGGAGCAGTCAGGCTTGTTGTTCCGCGCTCGGAGTGCAAAAAGGTTTGGAGTATCGCCGGGATGAGGCAAAGCTTTTTTATGGCATGGCACTTCTATATGACAAGTTGGTTTGATATTTGGTGCCGAAACGGGATATTACCGTGGATGCGCGGTTGCAGAATTTGGCAGGAGCCTAATAAATGAAGCTAATCTGCTGGCTAATCGGTTGCGACTACATGAGGGTAAAGGGCAGCGGCCCGTTCAGGTGTCGGAGATGTAACGCTGAATTTGATAAGCGGAACCTTGACGGCATTTTCGGCAGGCTTTTAAATTGGATTATAGGGGGAAGCTAAAGCCATGAGTGGCAATTATTCAGAATGGGAGCTGCGAGAGCTGGAGCGGCTCAGGGAGTGGGTGTTCGGCAACAAGAAGCCTCTTGATTCCAAATCGGTACCGGCGTAAAATAGAAAAGCCCCCGACAATTCGGGGGGCAATCCTAACACAATGAGGAGCCTAAATCAACATGATGACTGTTATTGTAGACGAAGTGACTGGAGAAATCAAGCCCTTCGTGGAAAAAAAGAAGAAAGCTGCCAAAGTTACTGAATCGCACAACGTCGCCCGAACTGAGCTGCCCGATGGCCGTGTAGCTATCGACACCGAACATGGCGAAGTGGTGGTACCCAAGCGGAGTAAGCTGCCCAGGGCAGAAGGGGCGCCCGACAAACTGACCATGCACATGAAAGCCCGCAGGTTTATTGCCGGTTATGGTAGCAACCTGGCATGGCAGGGTGGCCAGTTCATGTCCGAGACTGCTGGCGGCTGGGAAGTCGTGACCGATGAGCTGACACGCCGCGCACACGCTTTCATCGGGGGCAATGCCCGTCGAGATTTCCTCACAGTTGTGCAGGACGAGATCAAGATTCCTGAGGTGTCCACTTGCACCCGATCCACCTTATATTATGAGCGTGTCACTCAGGATAACAAGCTGGTGTGGCTACCATTTCACCTGAGCAAGACGGAGGTGATGCTGACCGATGGCATCTACGATATACAGACCGATGTGCTGCAACCATTTGCAGGTCGAGTCATTTACGGGCCACGCATCTCGATGCCCTGGCTGTCGATTGATGGTGAGCCATCACGTTGCCCAGAGTTTGAAGCCATGATCGCTCGGGCACTGCCAGATGCTGAGATTCGCCGCCACTTCCAGGAAGTCATGTCTACACTGCTGCAACCTCACTCGGTCTTGCGCGGCCAGATCATTTTGTGGGGGCCGCCAGGATCTGCAAAGACCACACTCGCTACAGCAATCGGTTGTTCAGTCGCTGGTGCCACTGGAGTTTCGTTCATCCAGGAAGCCGAGCTGGTTAAGTCGAAGTGGTCGGCAGCAGGGTTGCTCAACAAGTTTGCCAACATCAGCGACGACTCTCCGGTGGTTCGTGGGTGGCCTGGATTTTTGAAAAGCTACACCTCTGGCAACTTGCGACTTGAGCAGAAGTTTCGTGACCCATATCGGGCACCGGCGACCGCCAAGTTAATCAGTACGTGCAATGAATTGCAGGACGCTGCTGACGCTTCGGGGGCAATGGTTGATAGAATGTATCCTTTTCGGTTCGCAAATCGCGTGGCGGGGCATTGGAACACCGAGGTTATGACTGTTGAGTATTGGTCGGTGCCTGAACGCCGTGAAGGGGTAGTGAACTGGCTGCTTGAGGGTCTTATCAGGATGAGAGACCGTGGCGAGTTCCTGGTGCCTGCACAATGGGAAGCTGAAAAGCAGATCGCTGTGAACCAGGCTGACCCATTAGAGGCGTGGCTTCGTGAACATCTGGAACGAGGCGAAGGCGACCTCAAACGTGAGGATCTCGTCGCCAAGATTCCAGCAGACCTGGTTCCGTCACAAGGGTTTGACAGCAAGCTCGCCTCCTACATGGTTCGCCTGTTCAAGATCAACGCCTGCCGGATTCGTGAAGGCGGCGAGAAGATACGTGTTTACTCCGGGATCAGATGGTCTGACTGACCCTACCGGCTCTTGCTGGGCCGACCGGGCCGACCCCTTAGTTGAGGTTGGCCCGGTTTCTTTTTCGACTGGTCGCGACTTTGGGAGGTATGGGCCGACCGGGCTGACCCTTTTAACTTATATAGGGAGAAAGAGGTATTGCCGTGGGCCGACCGGACTGACCTCTCCCTCGCCTCGGCCCGCCGCTCTCCCCTGTGTTCAACGCAAGTACAACATGCCGGGCCGACCGGGCCGACCAAATAATCCTAGACCTATTAAAAGAAAGATATTATTTATTCTTCTTTTAGATATATAGAAATTACAGGGGGTCGGCCCGGCCCACCCGTCTCCAGAATCGGCCAGCAGAAAGGACAACGGGCCGGGCCAGGGTAGGCCCCAAAAGTCGTCAAAGGAATCCACGTGTTGGGAGACTTTTGGGGGCGGGCGCGGGGAGCAGAGCGGTGCAGGGCAAAACGACCCCAGTCTTGATAGCTCCCATTTGTGTCGCGCTGAATGTCAAAGTGTAAAAACGTGCAAATGACAAATAATCGATTGCAAGATACGTTTTTATAGTGTATCTTATAGTCAGATTTGACAAAAAGGAGATCAACGATGGAAGAAATGTTTCGTGTGACGAAGAGGAAGGTTGCCCCCGACTTGGTGTTGAACAAGACCCTGGCGGTCTCGGTGAGCAAGAAGCTGCTTGATGCAGTGCATATGGCTGCAATCTGCGAGAACGTCAGTGTGTCGGAGTGGGTGCGCGATGCGCTGGTAACATCTCTGGGGGGTAGCAAATGAGAGACACCCACAGAAACAAGCTCTTGAAGGCCGAGATAGGCAGAAAATTAACCCCGGAAGAGGCTGTAGTTCAGTTGGGGATAGGCACCATGAAGGACTTACGCCTCGCCGCCATTGTAGAAAATGTGTCTCCGTCAGAACTGGCTCAAGCCGCTGTGGAGTATTACCTAGATCATGTTTGGTCACAGGGAGGCTTGCTACCAAAATAGCCCAACCCGCTTCAGGCCAAGAAGATCCACCAGTTTTTCCAAAGAGACACTGGTGGATTTTTCTATCCAGGCACTGGTGCATTTTTCTATCTGTGCACTGGTGGATACTTATAATCCCTTATTCTTGAGGTACGCGATCTCACATGCGCGTGCGCGTTCCAGGCCAGTCTGATGTGCATAGGCCTGGTAGGGTAATTTATCGGCAAAGCTGCGCTGCGACTATATTACCAAAGCAACGAAATGATAAAAGTTACTTGGCCGATCGGTGTAGATTATCTGGTAAAATAAAAAACCAAATCGCTTGACATTGTAAGCGTTTATAAGTATATTGAATACATAAGAACAAAAACAAAAACAAAAACGCAGGAGAAAATAACATGTATAAAGTAGTAAGCAAAAAGAATGAGGTTTTCGCGGTAGTTGATAGTCTACAGGCTGGCTGCTCGTATATCTGCAGGCTTGCATCATTAGGCATTGAAACGTCTAGTCTTAAAGTAGTAAGGAGTTAAAACTATGAAACATCAACTATTTGTAAGGGAAAACGCAGGGGAGTATAGACAGGCAAGCAAAGCCGAGATATTAAAGGGTGCTCAGGACGTAGCACGCTTGCAGCACTTGAAACCGTCCATACAGACAGCAAGTGCTTTTATTGATTACCTCAGACTTAACATGATGCTATTACCAACGGAACAACTGAGAGTATTTTATTTGAACAATGAGAATAGGATTATGCAAGAAGAGATACTAAGTGAGGGCATAGAAGACCAAACTGCAGTTTATCCAAAGAATATAATCCGCAAAGCGTTATTAGGCTACGCAACGGGCGTGCTTGTAGTTCATAACCACCCAGCTGGACAACTACGCCCGTCCAACGCTGATATTGTAATCACTAAGGCCATAGCACGCGCAGCGGATATCATGGATATCCGTTTTATAGACCACGTAATCATTGCTGGGGGAGAAGTAGGGTACTTCTCATTCCGGGAAAATGGTCTGTTATGAACAGAATAGAATTCAAAAGAGTCTGGCGTAATTTACGTTTACATGGCCTGCAGTATCATAATCCGATACAAAGAAACATTAAAGAACTGGCAGCGATTTACAAATTATTGAAGGAGTATCAAAAATGAAAATTCAAGTATATGCCGATCCGGGGCATGCATGGGGAAAAGTATCTATTAAATTGCTTGTAAAGCTTGGCATTGCAGACAAAATTAGCTCGTTTTCGTATAGGCATGGTAACTTTGCTTTTCTTGAGGAAGATTGTGATTTATCTTTGTTTCAATCCGCGATGATAACAGCAGGTAAGACGATTGAATATCAAGAATTTTGCGGTAATAAACGGTCGCGGATTAGAAACTATGACAGCTACACGTTCTATGGTGTGAACGAAGACTTGAACAATCCCTTTTGGGGAAGAAGGTAAAACATTATGAAAAATCTTTTAACATTAGGGAATAGAAAACTCCCAAAAACTACAGGCATATTCAATCTACCGGCTATTGAAACATGCCCGGGCGCAACAAGCGCATGCAAAGCTTATTGCTATGCGAGAAAAGCAGAGAGAATTTATAGAGGAGTATTGAACCATAGGCAAGAAAGCTTGAAAGATAGCAAAAACAAAAACTTTGTTCCCCAAATGGTTAATGAAATAGCTTTGCTAGTGAGCAAGGGCAAAATCAACAAAGTCAGAATTCATGAGAGCGGGGACTTTTACAGCCAAAAATATATAAATGACTGGCAAGCGATTGCAGAAACATTTCCCGGGATTATCTTCTATGCTTATACCCGTTCTTACCAGTTTAATTTTTCAGGCCTGCAAAGTCTTGATAATGTCAGGCTGATTTTTTCGCTCGACGAAACAAGCTGCAAGCAGGCAATCAAAGTCAGTAAGACTTTTGTAAGGGCAAGTAAAGTAATTGGCAAGCACGAAGAACCAAAGATATTACAGAATGCTATTGTTTGCCCCGGGGATTGCAAAATCTGCAGTATCTGCAGTAGTAACAATCGATACCCTACAATCCTATTCCGGAAACATTGAAGAGGAGTTTTAAAAATGAAAACAGAAACAATTGTCGGAAAAGTTTTGTTGAACAAATTGGAGCCGGGTATAGCAGATAAAATGATATCAGCGCAATTCATCGCGCAACAATACATACAATGCAGATATTGCCATGCGTTTCTTGATCAAAGCAGAATAGGTTGGTTCCAAATGGAAAAAGGCATTCTGCCGAACAGCATAGGCTGTATTGATTGCGTTAATGCCGCCATGCCTACGCTTAAAGGCATAGTAAAAACTTGCAAGTTAAAAGGCGAATTTATAGATAGCACAAAGCTACCATGGAAAGGCAAATAAACTATGAACAATATTCTAGCAGCGTTATTAGACACTTGTCTTGCATGTATGGAACGTGCGGTTGAGAGAGGCGATACAGTTAAGGCTGAAGAGTACGCAAACTTGGCAAAGCAGATCTTAGAGCAAGCAAAAGATTAAGGAGTTTTAAAGTAATTAGGCCACAAAAGGGACAATACATTATTAGTATTGTCCCTTTTGTTTTGCGCTACCTGGACAACCTGGATTTTTATATGTGTGGTAAATTTACCACAATCTAATTGTTCCGGGCTGCCAGGTTGCCAATGTTTGTGACTAGAATAGCTTTATAGCATAGTTGAGAGCAGACAAGGTAATTATTACTCAGGTGGATAATGTAGGGTAGGGAAATTTTCCCCAGTATAGACTCCATAGCATATCAGTAGCTTTGCGCGTTTTATAGCTCGCAAAGACACTGGTTAAACGGATTACCGAGAGCAACGGCAATCGAGAGCCACTAGAACAAGGCATCTAGCCTCCTAAGCACCCTGGCCGCCATGATACTACTGCAGCATAAAAGCGCAGAATCTGGTAAGCACCTGCAGCAATATTTCATGGTGCCTTGCAACAAGGACTCAACCGTGCCTATTTGCGAGGATTGAAACGGCCTGATAATAGATATTATGTAAACCCTATTACTTTGTGTTACGTTTTTCAGCCGATTGTATGCCATTGTATTACGTTGATGAGAGGGGTAGGGGTAGGGTCGAGGGCACATGTGCGGTCGTATAGCGTCTAAATGACTCGCGACTAAAATACCGGTCTACCCCGTAGCTAAAATACCGTCTTGACCGGTAACCTGGGTTCGACCTACAATGACCTTAACATGACAAACACAAGGAGCCAATATGAAAGAAGCCCGCATTTTTAAAGCCTGGAAGCAGAAGGTTACTGGCGATCTGACCAACACGGAAGATCCCGTCGTCCGAGCCAGCCTCAAGATGTTTAAGGACATCACCACAACGCTGGAGCAGACCCTCCTCGTCGCGTTCCTGCACGAAACCCGTCTCAAACCAAGCCAGATCGAGATGTTGTACAGTCACTCCCCTGAAGGTATGCTGGTGACTGTCCGCGAACGGGTCGAAGCCTCCAAGACACCTGAAGCGACTCAGCAATTCACAGCTGTTGAATCCTGCGCCGGGGTGTCTGACGAACTGCAGGCACTAATCAACTATGGCAACTAAGCAGCCAAGGAAGGACGTTGTCCCCAGCCAGGGCGGCCAACCGGCGCAGACTCCTGAGATGATCCAGGCGCTCCTGACCGAGGCCAAGGCGAAGAAGCTTGAACTTCTTGAGCAGGCGAACCGGTACCACAATGCCCACCAGCTTGAGAGGTTCGTGCCGCACACCAAGCAGCAGTTATTCTTCGATGCCTTACAGGATCCATCGCTCAAGGCGTTTGTCCTTCTTGCAGGCAACCGGTATGGCAAGACGACTGCAGCTGTTGCAGCCGCTATCTCTCTGGCCATCGGTCGGTATCCCTGGGTGCCTCAACCGCCGTCTGTCCAGCTGCCTCAACCAACCAGTTTGCAGATGCATTCGGATAACACATTTACAGTTGCCTACCCTGCAGAGGTTCATAAGCAGATCGAGGAAGCCTTACTACCCGCAGCACTCCACGGGCGCATCAACCACGCCGCCGAGTGTAAGCAGTTCTTGATGGGCTGGCGACCTCTGGCAGTTGGTGATCCCAAAAAGCCCAAACAGCAGCAAGTTCTCCTTGCCCGCACGTTCCAGAACCAGAAGGAACTAAAGACCTTCACGCAGTTGTGCGCCGCGCCGCCAGACCCAGGTAAACTCCGCTGGAATCCTCCGATTAAGATTCGCGTTCTTGCAGAGGACATGACTGCACTGGAACAGGTGCAGTTGCCGAAGTTCCGTCAGTATGTGGCACCTGAGTGGGTCGCGGCCAAGAAGAAGAACTCTTTTGGCATCGAGGCGCATTGGATCTTCCAGAACGGTTCGGTCATCGACTTTCTGACGTACCAGCAGGATCCCGCCATGATGGAAGGTTGGGACGGCTATGTGACTCTGTATGATGAGCCGCCGCCCCGGCCAGTCTATGTTGCCAACCTGCGCGGTCTGGTCGATCATTCGGGTATCTCCATTTTCTCAATGACCCCGCTGAAAGAGCCGTGGATTGCAGACGAGATTGTGAACAAGGCCGACCCGACCATCTGGACAATCACTGCTGCCAGCAGAGAAAACCCACATCTCAAGTCGGCAGACATCGACAGCTTTGAGTCGGCACTGACCCCCGATGAGCGCGAGACACGTATGCAGGGTAAGTTTCTACATCTCCAGGGTCTGGTATTCAAAGACTTCAAACCCGCTATCCATGTAGTGCCTTGCCAGGAACCCCCCAGAGACAGCACGGTCTACGCGGCCATCGACACCCATCCGCGCACCGAGCAAGCCCTCACTTTCATGTGGGTAGACCGAAGAGGCAACCAGTTCGTCTGCCACGAAATCTTCAGGCATGGCAGTCCTGAGCAGGTTGCGGATTGGGTGATTGATTTTCACAAGACCATCCACCCGATTGAGCAGGCCATCATCGACCCGTCCAGCCAAGGCGATACCAACCGGGGCAAATCGACGTTTGAAGTCATTGAAGAGAAGCTGGCCGATCACGGCATCTCTCTCGACTTTGGCTCCAAGGATCTTTCCAGTGGCATCCAGCTTATGCAGGATGCTTTCAAGTCCCGCAACGGTGTCCCCAGCCTGTTTATCGACCCCCATTGCACCAGACTGATATGGGAACTCGGGCGGTACGTGTGGAAGGACTGGAAAGCGGGTGGCGCAAAGGATAAAGGCGAGTTGAACAAGCCGAAAGACGCTGACGATCACTTGATCGAGGATGTCCGCAGGCTGATACAGCTACCGGCGGAGTATCGTAGTCCCCGCAGTGTGCAGGACTTTCAGCAACAGAATCGGTACCAACCCAGCGACGATCTGGCAGGCTATTGACACTCGGTGGATGGGTGCTGTAATGTAAGAAGTAAGTATTATGTAAACCAGGGGGGTTGTGGAATGGCGTACCCAGAAATTACTGAAACCAGTGGCGAAGTGGAATACACTGTTGGCAACCCCGATTTGCCAGAAATGGACGATGACGGCGAAGGTATCGAGCAGACTAAAAAGATAGATCTCGATGTCATTGCACGACATGTGCAGGCCAAGTTCGCCAGTTGGCGCGATGCCAGGACGCAGCTTGAGAAGAAGTGGCTTGCATATTACCGCCAGTGGCGTTGTATCCAGGACTCTCAGGATCAGACCCGCAACTCTGAGCGCAGTAAGCTCAAGATGCCCAAGACCAAAGAGGCTGTAACCAACTACACGACGTCCATGCTGCAGATCCTGTTTGCGGCAGACCCTTATTTTGACCTTCATCAAAACCAACCGGAAGACAAGCGACCCGGTTACCTTCGTCAGTACATTCGTTGGCTCCATGCCCGCGAGAACTGGCGCAACAAAGTTAAGTTGCATCTGACTGAACAGGCAATATATGGCACGGGCTTCCTCCGACAGAGGGCTATCGTAGAGACCAAGGAAAGGGTCGTAACACGCACGCAGCCCCGTATAGCCTTTGACGCGCTGTCCAATCGGACTGTACAGATCGGTGAGGAGCAAGTGCAGGAGCGTCTGGAAACGGACTACACCCGCCCGACCTCCGAGCCGATTTCTATTTTTAATTTGTACGTGAACCCGACTGCGACCAACGTGCAGAACGCTGAAGGTGTAATCATCAGATCGATGAAAAGCCCAAGCGATCTCGGGCGTATGTTGGCAGAGAAAGCCATTGAAGTGTTGCCGAAGAAGCGTGAAAACAGTTCAGGCCCGACTATCGAAGCCACCGACACTCTCCAGCGCAGACTCTCCAGCATCGGTATCCAGACCTCCAGCGAGACTGATCAGGTCGAGATTTTTGAAGCGATGATCTGGATTCCTGCAGATGTATTGAAGGAAGCTGGGTTGAGCGGCGATGACGGCGAAGGGGATGAAGACGACGACCGAACCCCCACAGGCAAAGAGATGCATATCATCGTTGCCAACGGAACGGTTCTCAACCCGTCGACTATTGAACCGGCGTACGGGTACAACGAGCGTCCGATTCTGCAGGACTGGTTTGAGCAGGTACCGAACGAGTTTTATGGCATCGGTATTGCTGAAATCAGTCAGGGGCCACAGGCTGCCCTCGACGCTACGGTAAGAAGTCGCCTTGATAACAAAGCGATCGCAATCAACCAGGTCTTCGCAGCTGATCGGCGCAAGCTGACCAGCGGCCAGGATCTGAGCATCTATCCCGGCAAAATCTTCCTGACTGAAGGGCCGCCAGGTGACATCATTCAGCAGATGCCTGTGCAGGACGTTACTCAAGGCACCTACATCGAGGCGCAGGAGTATGAAAGATACATCGACTCAGCACACGGGATCAAGCCCGTTGTTGGCGGCGGTGCGGGCAAGAAGGGCGAACAGACCGCTACTGAAACTCAGGCCAATCTGGGTCAGGCGATGGGCATCGTGCGTGAGATGGCCTCCAACTTTGAGCAGAATATCATGGTGAAGAGCTACTGCTGGTATGCCCGTATCATCAGTATGTACCCGAATCCAGAGGAACTGGCCCAGATAATCAACCCGGTGACCGGCGCACAGGACGTTTTACACATCCCGACCGGCCTATTCGCATCAAGTTTGCCTCCTGGAAGCGAGTCTTTGATGGGTACCGATGAGCCAGAATTTATCCCTCTCGGCCTGATTTCGATGCAGAAACGGGATATTGCAGGCAAAATAATGAATTTTCTCGCAGCTACAGCGAACCCGAGTGATGGCCCGCTGGTTGACCGCAGATACCTGCTTCAGGAAGCCTGGGCAGCGATTGGTACAGGTCTTGATAAGGATAGAGTGATACCCAACCCGCAGCAGGCTATGGAACAAGCCATGTTGCAGAACCTGCCCGGCGTTGTAGGCGCGGGTATGGGCGGGGCACCGATGCCAGGAGCCGCCAGCCAACCAGCACCTGAAGTTCCAAGCTCTCAACCCGGCGAAATGTTGCCAATGAGTGCTCCAGGAGGTACCCCCCGTGCGTGAACAGACACTTAATGGACTTGAAGGTCTCAAACATTCAGAACATTTCCATGCTGTAGAGTCGGCATTGACAGAACAGCTGGAAGGGTATAAACTTGAATTGGAGAATGCCCCCGGTACCACCTTTATGAAGGTACAGGGTAAGATAGCAGCGATCAGAGATTTGCAGAAGATATTCGATGATCTGTCGCTGTTACGTGAACAATGGTCTAAGCAGGACAATTCCAACGAGAACCCTGTTATACGATAAGGAGTCTATTTAAGATGGCAAGAGTACCGCCACAGCCCCAGCGTTCAGTGCGACCCACACCGGAGAATCGCGCCCGAATGATTTCTATCGGTGAACGGGAAGAAGCCCGTCCCTTCGATCCGAGCGACCTGGAGGCCACAGTCGTTGAGACTGAGCCACCTCCGTTTGTGATGGAAGGAAACTTTCAAGATGTCCAACCACCGGAGAACCTTGAACCCGCAGGTGACCCTAATGCACAGGCAGCCCCGCAAGGACAAGCTGAACCTGTACAGACTGCACCCGTAGCGACAGGCCCAGAGGAAGACATTGATGACCCCCGTTTCAAGGGCAAAAGCAAGAAAGACGTCTACGAGGCGTACAAGAATCTTGAACGTCTTAAAGGCGAACATGATGCAGAGGTTTCCGCGTACCGCCGTCTGTACGAGGAAAAAGTCTTGAAGCCAGAAATGGAGCAGCGGAACAAGGTACCAGCAGCAACTGTTCCCGCAGCCGCTGCTAATCTGGAAGATGATGCAACCCTGCTGAACGAAATGTTATCAACTCCATCGCTCTTTGCAAAAAAGATACGTGATCAGGCCAAGCAGGAGCTGTTTAATGACCTGAACAGGGCTGCCAACGCGCAGACTATTCAGGCCAAGGTAGCAGCGGCTCAGGATATTATGTCCCAGCCCGAGTTCGGCAAATGGCTTGTAGCGAATGTTCCCCAGCATATTGCGATCCAGGGAGAAACTGATCCCGCAACTTTCCAGTTTATTCTCAATTCATACAAACAGACATTGGCTCCTGCAAGCACAGCAGCATCTGAGGTTCCTGGCAACCCAGCACCTCCGACCCCCGCTGCCCCAGCGCCGATGCCTGCCAATGTTGATCGCCGTTATCCCGTGGGTTCTGCTGTTGGCGTTCCAGCCGCTTCCAGAACTACCTCTGTTCCGTCTTTCACGCTTGGTCAGCTGGCCGACATGCAACTCAACCGACCGGAGGAGTATGCACGTAGACAGCCCGAGATCATGGCGTGGTATACCGAACAGCAGAAGCAGAAGACCCGAAGCTAATTTTAAGGAGTATTTACTATGACTACTTGGCCCGCACAAACAAACGCAGTCGGTGGTGGAGCAGGCGCAGCTGGTTCAGCCCAGCAGGCCGCCAATACTTTCGTTCCAAAAATCTGGAGCGATGAAGTTCTCATTCAGCGTGAGAAAAACCTTGTGGCCGCTAATTTCTTCAAGCGCATCAACCACAAAGGTAAAAAAGGCGACACCATTGTTGTACCTTTCATCAGCAACATGGCAGCATTCGCCAAAGCGACAACCGCAGCTGTAACTATTCAGACCCAGAAAGAAGGTCTGATCAACATCGTGCTTGACAAGCATTTCGAGGCTTCCAAGCTGTATGAAGACTTCTTCATGGTTCAGCAGAGATACGACCTTCGCGGTGAATACACCAAGAAAGCCGGTCACGCTCTTGCTCTCCTGCTCGATTCATACCTGTTGGCTATCCCAGCCGCCACTGTCGTCATCGACGGTACCACTGGCGCGATCACCTTCACCGAATCGGTACCAGGCGCAGGCAATCTGCCCGCCGCATACCGTGTAATCGGTTCTGACGGGGTTACTCAGTGGAACAGTGCAGGTGCCGGTAACGCAGCCGATATTACTGACGCAGGCCTGCGCCGCATGATCCAGTCACTTGAAGACAACAACGTGCCTGCTGACGAACTCGCACTCTTCATTCCTCCAAGTCAGAAGAATGCTCTTCTCGGCATCGACAAATTCACCCTTTTCCAGAACATTGGCCGCACCAAAGAGCTGACCACTGGCATGTTCGGTGAAATCTATGGCATCAAAGTCATGGTTACCACCAACTGCCCACAGCACTTTGCCGCCGATGGCACTACCGCTGTTCGCCAGTGTATCCTTGCCCATAAAGATGCTCTTTGCAGCGCAATCCAGATGGATGTACGTGTTCAGGCACAGTACAAGCAGGAATACCTTGCTACTCTCGTAACTTCAGACATGATTTACGGTGTGAAGGGTCTCAGACTCGATGCAGATGACACCTCTACATCCAACCACCGTGCCTCTCACGCTGTTGTAGCTTACGTACCGGCCTAACCAACCTGACAGGCCGCCTTTCGGGGCGGCCTAACTAACTGCAAGGAGCAGATACAATGAAAAAATTCACTATGTTATTTGTGTTCATGCTGCTGGCTACTGCCGGTTTCTCTCAGACCATGTCCACCATTCAAAAAGGTGCCCCGCTTAATAGCAATACTGGAGCCATCACAGGTTACGCAAACCCTGCAACCTCCACTATCGCTATCACAGATGCTGCCCAGAAGATCAGCGCACTTCCAGCAGGGACTGTGGCGATCATAATCACAGCTAAAGGTGGTGCGATCAACTACGGTTCCAGCACAGTTACCACTTCTACTGATGGCATCTGGCCGACAATCGCAGCCAACGGATATCTCAGAATCCCGATCTATCCCGGTGAAACTACTCCCGACATTTACGTTGTAAACAACGCGACCGGGACAGCGAGTGTAGTAGCCAGGGTCATCGCGGAAGTTCAGAAGTAACTTCAAAGTCTACCCCGCCTCCTGATAAAGGGGGCGGGTTGGCTTAGGAGGCCACAATGGCGAACACCTTCACGGTCACACGCGATAATATCATCATAGCTGCTCTGCGTAAGTGTGCAGTAATCTCCCAAGGGGATTTACCCGAACCAGAACAGGTTGTAGAAGCCGCTCAAGCTCTTGAGGGGCTTATTAAGCATTTACAGGCATCTACAGAACTGCGTTGGAACATCGTCCAGCGCACACAGGCGCTCCCGGCCAGCACTCGATCCATTGCTCTGACCGGTTCCAGCGACATTATCGACCTTTTCAACTGTTTTATCCGCACCGCCGATGGCTTGGATTCTCCGATTCGCCTGGTTGATTCCAACTTTTTCGATCAGGCTTTCAGCGACAAGTCGATAGAAATATCAAACCCCACAGTGGCCATGGCACAGTTCGATAGATCCACATTGAACGTGGCTTCAGTGGCTTTGACCTTCTACCCCATTACCCCGGTAGACTGCACCCTTTATTACCGTGCGTTGGTTAAGCAGGCCAATGCAGGCAACGGTACCGACACTCAGATATTCGACGAGCTGTGGACAGATGTTCTGATCTACGGTCTCGCTTCCCGACTGGCCGACGAATACGCACTCCCGATTGAGCGGTGTGGGTATCTCGACGGTAAATATCAGCGTTTGCTCGATGAAGCACAGCGCAAAAGTCATGCGACCAAAGACACCTTTTTCGTTTACCCTGTCTAATTTAAGGAGATTTTAAATGAAATACATTCTGATGACTCTGCTTTTTGTAACCCTGATCGCATCTAACGCATTCTGTGATACGGCAGTACAGCAGGATCAGAATGCAGGCTATCTCTCTTATGCAGCCAATAACGCTGCCACTGCCACCATATCAGTGAGTAACTTGGTTCCCACCTTTATCTATTCAACTGCACCCTCTTCCTACACCACTTGGATCGCGGATCACCCGGGCAGCAACTACATTGTTCTGCCCAGAGGAACCAAGGGCTTCACTATGACCGCTTTTGGCGCGGATATGATTATCAACCACCCAACTGATCTGGCTACCGGTACCATCTATGTGGGTTCCAAGGTCACCAACGGATCAACTTTCAAATGGGAATCTCGTCGCCCTGAACAGTCGAAGATCAATTTTGCGGTGATGGTAAATGGTACCGCTGTAGCTACCGCGACCTTTACAGCCTGGGGGGAATAAACTATGAAACAAAAATTCACACTCATTTTTCTGCTTCTGACCTCAGTCGTCATCGCGTTTGCAGGCGGCCCTACGATTCCTCCGCCCGAAATCAGTGCAACTCCATCCTTCACCTCGGTAGACTCGCTTAAATACCAGCTCAATGGGTTTGATGCGCTGACGGCTACAGGAACCAATATGTTTGCCGGCGGTTGCGGTAACTCCACCGTTACCGGGGTGCACAACATGGGCTTTGGTATGCCAGAGATGCCGAGTGGTGAAAATGCGCCAATGTGGAAGATTACAACAGGTGGTTATAATCTTGCCCTTGGATACCATGCCTTACAGAATGTAACCACAGGGATTGGCAACCTCGCGGCTGGCTCAGGAGCAGGCAAGGCTATAACCACAAGTGGATACAATGTATTCCTTGGGCATGAAGCCGGGGAGGGTTCAACAGGCGAATACAATATTGGTATAGGACTTCAGGCACTCCAGACCGGTGGTGCAAGCTCTAACAATGTTATGATAGGTAGAAACGCAGGAACATATCAAACTCTTGGGTATCTGACTGAAGTGAACCATAGTGTATTTATTGGCAGAGGCGTTAGAGCTTTAGAAAATGGTTCAGACAACGAAATTGTTATAGGCTATGATGCCATTGGTGCTGGTGATAACTCTGTCACCCTTGGTTCTGACTCTGTTGTCCTTACGAAGCTTAACGGCTATGTTGGCATTGGACAAGGTTCTACGCCTGTTAAGATGAAAGTGTTAGAAGGAACCACAGCAGCAGCAGAAGGTTCGGCAGGCAGCGTTGCCCACGGATTGACCGGAGCCAAAATTGTCGGTGTGTCAGTCCAAGTGTTTTATGACACAAACTCCGCTCTTGGCTCAGGGTTTACAACTACAATGGGCGCTGGTGTCGGCCTTGAATATTCGTGGCTATTTGACGCAACAACAGTGCAAGTGCAAAACCATACAACCAACAGCGAGAATATTCTTTCTAAGCCTTTCGTAGCTCTTGTTTGGTATAAGGAGTAGGCGCATGAAAAAGCTTTTAATCGCCTTTTTTCTACTTTCTTCGTGCTTATCCGCGCAAACCAGACCGCATTGGTTGCAGTTGCAGGGGACACCCGTTGTTGACTTCCGAACATTTGGTGCGAGAGCAACGGCAGGCTTCGATAATGCCCCGGCTCTTGCTTCTGCCGCAGCCTATATCCAAGCCGCTGGCGGCAATGTGACATTCGTAATCCCCGGCGGAACATATGGGGTAGTCCCAGCGGGTGCAGCCACCTCTGAGGGTTCCCGTGTTTTGTGGAGTGCTTTCAAGCTAACCGGTGTGGACAACGTAAAAATCGTAGGCATGGACGGCGCAAAGTTTACCAGCGACCTCGACATGGGGTCGGCGACAACTCCAGGGAAGTGCATGTGGCTTTTTGAGTTCGTGAATTGCAACAACGTCACAGTTGAGAATGTGATTGCGGATATCAATGTGACGGGCACACCGAATCCTGCCGCCGATGTAACAGAAACCAAGCTCGCAGCAATCGTGCATGCAACGGTTGCTTCTGAGACAATCAGCGGATTGGCTATCAAGAATTGTGACTTTACAATCAGCAACCCTGCCGGAAATGGCGCAAAGTTAGGGTATGAGTTCATCACTTGCTTTATTGAGGGCGACTGGACAAGCCCGTATTCTTTCCCATATCGGGGTGTAACTATCGAGAACAATGTGTTTCGGGATGGCCAGGGGCCAGAAGTGTGGCTCTGGTTCACCCGTGGAGCATTGATCCGTAACAATCGCTGGACTGATTCAGGTGGCCCACTGAATCCGGTACGAATGTACCCAGCCTGCGCAGATGTAACAATCGAGAACAATTCATTCAAACATAAGACCCAGCCGAATGAGACCGTGGGCATCGGGCACAACTTCGCGATCAGCAGTGCGGGCGGCTCAGGAGGCGCGACTGACAAGACATTAGCCGCAGACAACATCGTGGTGCGTGGGAATAAGTTTGAAACCTTGACCGGACAGGCGGCCGTATTTGCGGGCGGGGACGGGATTGTGTTTACTGAAAACAACATTTACCGCCCGACAACTGCGACCGAGACTCACAATGCCGGGAGTGTGACATTTACCACTTCCGGTACAGCCTTTAATGAACCGATCGGATCTGCTATCGTGTCTGATAATCACTTCTTCAATGTCCCTGTAGGCGGGGTTTTTGTAACCGCACCGGGCAGCGGCATTGCGTCCCATCCACGAAGGTTGAGCGTGTCAAATAACACGTTTGAATCTTGCGTGCGGGCATTGCTCACCTCTGCGCTGGTTCGTGCGGAAAGCATTGACTTTATAGACAACAGTGTCAGCGGAAGCACTCAGGAATCGGTCTACATCGCAGGCGTTGCTACTGTCACCAGTCAGATCAACATTTCTGGAAACAGCTTCTTGCGGAATGTTAAAGAGTGTCTGTTTACGGCTTTTTCTAACGTGCATACATATCGGGTTGAAAACAACACTTTTGCTCTCAACGGACTTGATGCGAGTGCGGCTATTGTAGCTGCACGTGGCGGAGCATATGTGATCAGCAACAACTATTTCCGAGGCAATGTGGGTGCGGCGGATATAGCGGGAACCACGTTTATTACCGGCTCAAAGGGCATCAGCATCTCTGGGAATCTGATTGAAGGTAGCTACAAGAACTCCATAAGCTTGAGCGGCATTGTCTTTAACGTTACGGGCAATACGATCATAAATCCAAATCAGAGTGAATCGGTGGCATCTGCTGGCGCGGGTATCAGCATCGCATCTGGCTCGTACCAGTTAGCAATCAATAGCAATACCATTATCGACGAAGCGGGCAAAGCGACAATGGGCATTTATGCTCAAGGCACATCGAAAGGCATCGTTCAGGGCAATCATATTTCTGGCCCATACACGACCGCGATCATCGACCTGACGGATTCAACCTTGACCCCATTCAACAACGTCCACGATACCGGAACTATTCCATAAGGAGCTTATTTATGAAAAAACTTTTATTTGTCGTTCTCTTTCTTCTCATCGTAACCATGGGTTCTGCTCAGACTGCGGAGCTTACTGCTGATACTCCTGCAGTCGAGCCGACAATACTTTCTCAGATCCTCCAGGCACTTTGGGCGGGTCTTGCGGTTATGTTGGGTTTCCTAGTTAAACAGGCAATCCCTCTGCTCAATGCCTACCTGAAAGAATTAATGCACTTCAGGGGCGCGGCAGTTGTAGCCGATGCGCTGACTCAAGCTCTCGGCGAGCTGTCTGTTGAAGCACAGAAAGCTCTGACAGACGGCAAGATTGACAAGACAGAATGGGCAACTCTCAAAGCCCGCGCCAATAGCATAGCCAAAGATCGGTTGAAAGCTCTCTCAGGCTTTTACAAAGCCGACCTCAACAAATGGGTTGATGACCAGCTCGATGTGCTTCTGGGAAAGCTCCTCTCGCGGATCTGAACCTTCAACAGTTTCGGTTCCGCGATAAGCTGATTGTTAAACGTTTCGGCTCACTCAATGTCGGTGTGAATCGGCATGAGTGGGCAGTCTGGACAGACTGGAGATTCTGAATGACCGTCAGTGGACTCAATGCAATTCGTGAAGTGGTGGCGTGATGCAATGGCTATTCAAACAAAAATATCGAATCGACCGAGGCTATCAGATCGTAGGGCTGGTAAACCTTGCACTGCTACTCGCGCAATCCACCACGCTGAAAGGCTACCTGAATCTGAGCAGCACAAGCCTACTACTGATTGGGTTACCGTGTGCGCTATTTGCGGTCTGGTGCTGTGGATATGTTATTACGTTGCCTCAGATGCAGCGTTGTGAAGATCGCGCCAGTGCAGAAACTACGCAGATACGTAGGGACATAGACGAGATATTGCAGCTATTGAGGAAACGTTAGTTCTAAGGTACAATAGGATTATGAGGTGCAACATGTGTGACATATTTGTATTAGCGTTGGTCTTGATTGCGCTTAACAAACTGCCTGACGGAGAATTGAGAGATTATGACAGAAGCCGAAATATTAAAAGTCGTTTTAACACACGTACCGACATTGGGAATTGTACTCGGGCTTGCAAAGATTTACATGAAGATCACCACATTTGCACAGAAGATCGAAGAGCAGGTGCTGCAGAACCGGAACGACATCGAGACGCTGATAATGCTTCACATTGAGCGCCATGATGAAGACGCGAAAAGATTTATTCGCAAGCATGACAAGGGGTAAGATATGAAAAAACTGGTGCTGGATAGATTGAGAACAGAAGCTGACCGAACACTCGGTTGGCTTCATGTGTATGATGGAGTCAGTGAAGTTGGCCGATTCGCAGTGTTGGAACTACCCTGGCGCGACAATGAGCGCAATGTCAGCTGCATACCGACAGGCGTGTACGCGGTCACTTCCGAAGTCAGCACCAAGTTTAAAGACCATTTTAGAGTCCACGGGGTTGAAGGCCGCTCGGGCATTCTCGGGCACAGAGGTAACTTCCCCCGCGATACTCACGGCTGCCTATTGCTCGGCCTCCGTTTTGCCGACCTGGATGCAGACGGCCTATTTGATGTCGTCCAATCTGAGTCAGCTTTTCGGGTTTTAACCGCCTTGCTGAAGGACGATAAAGCAACTTTGCACATATTTGATATTACTCGGGAGGCACCATGCAACTAATTCAACTACTGGCCGCAGGTCTTAAAGACATCGACGGAACCAATCTCGCTGCTGGCAAGGTGCTTCATTATGCCGCAGGGACTACTACCCTCAAAAATATGTACACCGATTACGCGGGGGCAACCCCTGCCGCACAACCAATCATACTGGATTCTCGCGGCACCGCTAAGGTATTTGGATCAGGTTTGTACAAACTCGTTATCACCGATGCAGACGATGCGATTGTCAGCACCATCGACAATTTTACTGTGGGTGGTGGAGCCATTACTCCTGCGACAGTTGTTGTGGCCACTTCAAACGGCCAGGCAGTTTTCGCGACTCCTACCTACACTCCTGGAACTGGCGGCTTGCACGTTTATATGAACGGCACCCGTCTGGCCACAGGTTATACTGAAACCTCAAGTTCGTCAATCACACTCGGCGCAGAATTGGCCAACATTGTTCTGGCCGGTACCGAAATGATGTTTGAGGTGTTCTGATGCCCAAAATCAAATTAGAATTTGG
>Ga0209467_1000647_pt1 | contig 41782 bp, 21 predicted proteins | sample Higcelwee11metaG_FD_187175 | JGI IMG/M metagenome (GOLD analysis project Ga0209467, IMG submission 187175) | Freshwater pond sediment microbial communities from the University of Edinburgh, under environmental carbon perturbations - High... | ecosystem: Environmental > Aquatic > Freshwater >... | reverse complement strand
GGCAAAAGATTTGATAGACAAAGCAGACCAGGCATTATATCATGTAAAGGAGTCAGGCAGGAACGGAAGCAGGATATATGAGCCTGACATGTCGAAGAACATAAAGAGGGTAGACAGACTTACGGGGATAATATCCGGGAATCTTGTGGAGGATCAGAGGAAGGTAGAGACAATGCTTGAGATACTGGAGCTTCAGAGAGATAGTGAAAAGACAGTGGAAGAGAAAGTGTACAGCTTTTTAGGAAGGATAATAGAGGTATCAGAGGCACAGACAGGAGGCATATTCTATATAGAAGATACAGTAGAGGGAAAAGGTATCATAAGCAAGAAGCTTCTCCGAAAAAGGCTTGTTGACAGAGAAGTAGAGGAAGCTTACTATAATGAGAACATATTATATAAATGCATAAGGAGCAAGGTTGGAGAATACCAGATAGACTGGAGCAGTTACCCGGGAATAGATTCCATAACAGGTATGCCGGACTGGCAGTCAGTGATAACAGTACCGATGATAGATAGAGGGAAGCTCAGGGGAGTGACGTATCTCTCGACATCTATAAAGAACAAGGAATTTGATGTGGGTACCTACAATTATGTGAAGACTTTGTCCGATATCATGGCTTCAGTATTAAGAAAAAAATAATAATTTATACTTATGGCATGTGCGAGGGTTAAAAAGAAATAACAGTGCCAGCAACTGGCTGATAAACTGAGTTTTTCTATGTTGCTGGCACCGTTACTAATTGTACATGCTATTATTTTTTACCAGAATATGATAATATAATATAGATATACTTATGTATTATTACTGATATATCCACCATATACAAATACACAGGGTTGCTGTGTCTGGAGGAATAATATTGCAGTTAATAAACACCCAATACAAGGTTATAGCGGTTAGTAATGAGGATCGTTATGGAAGTACCGCAGTTGTTGAAGATGCCCGAAGGGGCTATATGGTCAAAAACCTAAGAATAATAAATCATCAGAAAGAAACCCGGGATTTTGTCGAGTACATGAAATACAACATGTTTAACTATAGGAACCTGAATCATCCGAATCTGATAGATTTTTATTTCTTCAACAAGATATTGGATATTGATACAAAGCCGGTAGTTGCAAATAAATACTATTATACCTACGAATACTTTAATGGGGTAGGTCTTTTTGAATTTACCAAAAATCAAGAATTTGATATTTTGCTGGATATTGCAGTACAACTGTGTTCATTGGTGAAGTATCTGCATAGGAGAGGTTTTTTACTATGCAGCGCAAATATTAATGAACTCTTTGTTGTATATGAGAAAGATAAGGTAGTTTTAAAAGTTTCTGCACTGCCATACATAGAAGGTACTGAGAGATCTGTAATGTTTGACAGGGAAAACAATTACTTTAAGTCTCCGGAAGCCTTCCAATTCGGAAATTATTCAAAAGCATCCGATATTTATCTAATTGGGGCATTAATGTTCTACATATTTAGCAAAGTCAATGTTCCAGGTTCTAATTTAAAGGATGAGCTTGAAAGATTCGGGACTACAGGGGATAAGAGGCAGATACAGATAACAGAAATAATTAGAAAATGTATCTTTTTGAAGCCTGGAGACAGATATGTATCAGTGGAAAAAATAGTAGAGGATATTAACAGGAGATTAAATAAGAAATTCAATATCATAGATAAAAAGTACCTCCAAAAGCTCCCGCGTTATATTACCAGTCTTGTATCAAGAGAGCATTATTTAAAGAGAATACTAGAGTCCGCAAAAGGATATCTTTTCGAGAACAGACTTCATCCAAAGGTGACAATAGTAAAAGGCTCTATGGGAACCGGAAAGACGGTTTTCATTAAGGCAACTGCTTATAGGCTTGAGCAGGAGGGTAATACATTAGTGTTCAATACCTTAAAAGAGAATGCATCTTATAGCTTTTACTATATTGTTATGTTAATCAAAGAGATAATGAGGACAACTGATAAGGAGATTATTGATAGGTACATAACTGATATATCCTGTATTATACCGGAAATAACAGGAGCTCCTTCTGCCCAGGTATGCAGCAGTGCAATGAGACAGGAAGATAAGGTAAGACTTATATACAGACTAGGGAACTTTCTTCTGGAAGCTTCTGCAAAGCATTCCTATGTAATGGCAATAAGTGGGTTCGATTTTATTGATGAGGATTCTCTTTCTGTTTTGAACTATATAATTAAGAGCGAAGGTAAAGGTAAAATTTATTTCCTTATAGGAGCAGGAATACAGAGTATAGAAGAAAATCCCAAGCTAAATGAGTTTTGCACTTCATTGGACGCAATAGGGTATGCGGATACTTTTGAGCTTAATAATCTGAATATAAATGAAACAGCAGAATACATAAGACTTTTATTGGGTATGGATAGGCCATGTCTTGATTTTGCTGCTAATGTATATAAAGAGACAGAGGGTAATCCAAAGTATATATATGAAATCATATACTTCCTATTCATAAATGATTATATTTATGTTAACGACAAAGGAGAATGGGTTCTAAACGAAATTAATTTTGACAACTTAAAATTTTCTTTTAATATAGACGATTTGTTGCTGAATAAAATAAGCAAGCTAAGTTCTTTACAATATGAGGTCATAAAGATGGTTTCCATATTCAATACGGCTGTATCCTCCGATATATTGGAGAAGATGCTTTATATCAGCAGGGAGGATATTGACAAACTGATTTCTCAGTTGGATACCATCAATATATTATCAAGAAAGGTGGATGACTGGGGCATATCTTATGATTTCAGCTCTATTAACTTAAAAAAGTCAATTTACGAAAGAATACCGCAGGAAACAAAGCTTAAATACCATGAAATAGCTTCATATATACTGGAGGACAAATTCACCAGGGAAAACAGAGAAAACAAGGATGAGCTGATATTTCATATGTCAAAGGCTAAAAGATACAGGGAAGCTATAGAATACCTTATGAACTCTGCTGAGAAGATGATATCCAGCAATTTAGTGAGCCAGGCTATTCAGTTTCTTGAACAGTCATATAATATGTTTGAGAAGGAAGAAGTAAGCACTGAAAAGATGGTTGTCTGCAGCAAGTTGGGCGAGCTATATGAACAGATTGGGGAATACAGCAGATCCATGCATTTCTATGGTGAGGCGGAAAACTCTGCAAGCAAGGTTAATGATTTGAAGTCAATAATAGACATATATATTAAAAGGACTTCACTCTCATATAAAATGTCTGACAAAAAAAGCTGCATTTTATATGCAGTAAAGGCAAAGAGATTATTAAAAGATATTTCATATACCGAAGGACTGTGTGAACTGGTAATTAATCTTAGCGAAATAATGATAAATAAGCGGAAGTACAGCTCCTATATTAAGATTCTGGAAACAGTAATGAATACTATTGACATCAAAGAGTATGAGTGTTTTTATGCAAGGACACTGTCGATTTACGGGAGGATGATATGCTTTAAAAATAGGTATGAAGAAGGTCTTGAGCTGCAGATAAAGAGCATGGCCATACTGGAGAAACTTTCCGCGTATAAGTACATACCTTATACATTAAATTGCATAGGGTATATAAATACTGAGTATTACAATGACATTCCAAAATCCAGGGAGTATTTTGAAAAGTGCCTGAGTGTCAGTCAGAAAGTAAACAATCTAATCTCTATGGAAAGAAGCTATAATAATCTTGCAGAGCTTTACAGACTAGAGGACCGATACAGCTATGCCATTGAGTACTATAACAAAGCTCTTGAGGTTGTGCGTATATCTCAGAATATGAATGGTAAGGCACTGATGAATATCAACCTGATAACTGCATATACCGAGATGGAGGATTTTAAGAGAGCATCTTCTTGTATTGGCGATTCTGAAGAGCTTTTTAATAATCTCAAGGATTCAGGTCATCTTTTGCAGTTTTTCTACCAGTATAGAGCAGAATTCTATTATGCCATTGGAGAATATGAAGAGGCGTCTGGATACGCACAGAAAGCCTTGGACATGTGTATAGCCTGGGGTATAGCAGAGAATTATGAGGTACATTTTGTGAAACTGCTCTCAGAGATACAGCAAACTGGAAGGCTGGATTATGAAAGAGACAGTGCGTTTTTAGATAGGGTATTCGGTGAGAACATGTACAAACTGGGGCGTATTGCCTGTTTCAAGCTTGCAGAAATATATATATCAAAGGACATGAGCAAGCAGGCAAAGGAGCTTTTAGAAAGAGGCTTAAAATACGTATCCAATATTGATACAGACATGCTCAGAACCAGATATGAGTATGCAGGAGCTCTTGTAAAGGAAGGTGCTGAAAGGTTAGAAAGCCTCACAAAGCTTACAGGTCTCATAGAAGCCGTAGAAAACAATGAAATAAAGTGGAAGATATATAAAGCAATAGCAATGGAGTTTGTAGAGCAGAAGAACTATAGAGAGGCATTGAAATGCCTTATTACATCCCTGAACTACATTAGGAAGCTTGTATATAATGTGCCTGACGAATACAAGGTGAGGTTTATTAATTCTCATGGCAGAAGCTCAGTAAAGGAAAGCCTGTCATGGGTAGCGGAGCTTTTGACTTCAGATAAGCCGGAAGCAGCAAATATAAGAGCATATAAACAGAGGAACAGCATCGATCTGCATGAAATAGACAAATATTTTGACTACACTGAATACAGAGACATATACAGACATAAAGAAGCTGACGAAATAGCAACAGGTGCCGGTACTGACTCAAATACTCAGATAAAGTTCCTTAATAAAATACAGGAGCTAATGAGCAGGTTCAGTGATGACGAGACAATGAACCTGAAGTATATGATAGATCTCTTTGCGGAGATAACCCAGGCGAAGAATGCGTTTATAGCGACATTACAGGAGGATGACAGCCTGAATGTAATAGTCTCTTACAACAGATACTCAGAAATACCCTTTTACAAATATGTGATAGAGCAGGTAAAGCAAAAGAAAGACAGTATAATAGTAAACGATGCTTTTGAATATAATGCCAGAAAGGGAGACATACTGATACCTAAGGACATAACGGCAGTATTCTGCATACCGGTAGCAATACCGAAAGAAAGTGACAGCATAGGACTTGTGGAAGAGAGAAGAAGATACAGAGAGCAAGAGAGCGATATAATAATAGGCTATATATATTTAGACACGGACAGCATAATAAATAACTTTACTCAGGAAAGCAGCCGCTTTTGCATGATGGCAGCAAAGATAGCCTATGTATTAGTAGATAACTACAACCTGAAAATAGTATCAGCAGTAGATAAGCTTACAAGGCTTTATACTCGGAAATACTTTGAATCAGCACTGTCAAATGAGCTCATATATGCAGAAAAAGAAGGCGGGCAGTTCTCGATAATAATGGCAGATTTAGATAAGTTCAAGAATGTGAACGACCGATTGGGACACCAAAAGGGAGATGAAGTACTTCAGGATGTAAGCAGTATAATAATGAGCAACGTAAGAAAAGGTGATATCTGCGGAAGATACGGGGGAGAAGAGATAGTAATGCTGCTTCCGGATACAGATGCAGAGGGAGCCTTAAGCGTAGCAGAGAAGATAAGGAAGAAGATAGAGAATGCAAAACTCTTGGGACTTAATACACCGCTTACGATAAGTCTCGGGGTATCTTCATATCCGGATCATGGTACATGGGCAAAAGATTTGATAGACAAAGCAGACCAGGCATTATATCATGTAAAGGAGTCAGGCAGGAACGGAAGCAGGATATATGAGCCTGACATGTCGAAGAACATAAAGAGGGTAGACAGACTTACGGGAATAATATCCGGGAATCTTGTGGAGGATCAGAGGAAGGTAGAGACAATGCTTGAGATATTGGAGCTTCAGAGAGATAGTGAAAAGACAGTGGAAGAGAAAATGTACAGCTTTTTAGGAAGGATAATAGAGGTATCAGAGGCACAGACAGGAGGCATATTCTATATAGAAGAGACAGCAGAGGGAGAAGGTAACATAAGCAAGAAGCATCTCCGAAAGAGACTTGTTGACAGAGAAGTAGAGGAAGCTTACTATAATGAGAACATATTATATAAATGCATAAAGAGCAAGGTTGGAGAATACCAGATAGACTGGAGCAGTTACCCGGGAATAGATTCCATAACAGGTATGCCGGACTGGCAGTCAGTGATAACAGTACCGATGATAGATAGAGGGAAGCTCAGGGGAGTGACGTATCTCTCGATATCTATAAAGAACAAGGAATTTGATGCGGGTACCTACAACTATGTGAAGACTTTGTCTGATATAATGGCTTCAGCATTCTAATTTTGTAAACTTTCTTTTGTGTATATTTATATAGGTTGTAGATTGTATAATTTATGTGGATACAAAATGAGTATAGTAAAATTCAATAACATTAAGGAAACTGTTTTGCAGAATTTGAATGAAAGTAAAGATGTTTTCTGCAAAACGTCTAGGAGGGGTTAGTTTGAAAGGATTTGGCAGCATGAGGGGCAAGGGTATTACGATATTAATAGCAATAATTGTGCTGGTAATATTATTTTTTAGAAATATATCAGCATATCTTATTGATTATCAGTGGTTTTCTGAACTTGGCTATAAAGAGATATTCTTTAAAAAACTTATTACCCAGATGCAGTTTTTTGTTCCGTCAATTATAGTACTTTTTATTCTATTCTATGTATACCTTAATTCTATAAATGCTTATTCTACGAAGCACAGCGGGGTTGTACTTTCAAATGTTGAAAAGAAGGTGAGAGGTAAGGCATTCTTTTTATCTTCATTAGGTTTATCCTTTGTTCTCTCGCTGGTGTTCGTGCTTGATATATGGTATGACTTTCTGATATTTATAAACAAAACTTCCTTTAATTTAACAGACCCTATATTCGGAAGGGATATCGGATATTTTATATTCTCACTTCCATTTCTGAATAAACTGTATAACTTCCTTTTATTACTTATATTCGTAGTTGCTGCGGTTACATTGCTTTTTAACCTGTATAATTTCTTCACTACAAGGGTGACAAATGAGCATTTTGATATGAATGTAAGGACTATTAGTAACCCTAAGGATATATATAGGAATATACTTGGAGCGGCATCGAAGCAGCTTATGTTTCTCGGAGGATTCTTTTTTCTGCTTATGGCTTTTGGTTTCTACCTAAAAACCTTTGATTTGCTTTATTCTCCAAGGGGAGTAGCATATGGGGCTGGCTATTCGGATATTAGCGTAACCCTCCCGTCTTATTATATATATATGGGCATCTGTGTATTAACAGCAGTTCTATTAATACTATCAAGGAATAAGAAGAGTATTAAACTGGCGGCTTTTGGGCCACTGCTCCTGGTAGTTGTTATGGTTGTATCGGGAGTAGCTTCGGGAGTGGTTCAGAGCATCATTGTAGCTCCTAACGAGTTAGTAAAGGAAGAAAAATACCTGCAGAACAACATTAACTATACAAACTATGCATACAGTCTTGATAAGGTTCAGGAAAAAGAATTTGCGGTGAGCCAGAGTCTTACAAGGGAAGATATTGAAAAGAACAGTGTTACAATAAGTAATATACCTATAAATGATTACAGGCCTGCAAAGGATATATACAACCAAATACAAGGCTTAAAGAGCTATTATCAATTTAATGACATGGATATAGACAGATATATGATAAACGACGTATACCGACAAGTTTTTATATCCGCCAGAGAGCTTCAAACTGCAAATATACCAAAGCAGACAGAGGCTCAGGCTGCTTCATGGATAAACAGATACCTAAAATATACTCATGGATATGGTGTTGCATTGTCGCCTGTCAACGAAGTCACAACTTCAGGGCAGCCCAGGTTATTTATAAGGGATATGCCGCTGATATCAGAGGTAGATATAAAAGTAGACACCCCACAGATATATTTTGGAGAGCTTACAAAGGATTTTGTCATAGTTAACACAAGGGAAAAGGAATTTGATTATCCGGCCACTAATGGAAATGTTGAGACAGAATATAACGGAACAGGCGGAATTAAACTTAATATGTTGAACAGATTGCTTTTTGCAGTAAGGGAGGGAAAGCCCAACTTCTTGCTATCCCAGGATATAAGCTCAAATAGCAGAATACTGATAAGCAGAGAAATAATCAAAAGAGTTAACAAAATTGCTCCATTCCTTATGTATGATGAGGATCCCTATATAGTTATAGATAGTGGAAAACTATACTGGATAATAGATGCATATACGGTAAGCAGCAGATATCCATACTCAGAGCCTATAAACAGTCAGACAACCACTAATTATATACGCAATTCCGTTAAGGTAGTAGTTGATGCATATAACGGCTCTACAGAATTTTATATTGCAGATGTGAATGATCCCTTAATACAGACATACGCTAACATATTCACTACATTGTTCAAACCACTGGATAAAATGCCTGAGGGCTTGAGAGCGCATATAAGATACTCACAGACACTATTCGATATACAGTCAGATATATATAAGAAGTATCATATGAAGGTCGCGAGGGAGTTATATAACAAGAGTGACGTTTGGGACTTATCAACACAGATTTACGGAGCAAGTACAACACAAGCAAATGCGGAGACTGTTGAGTCCTCATATCTTGTAATGAGGCTTCCGGGTAGTGATAAGGAAGAGTTCCTGTTGATGGTTCCGTATACTCCTCAAGGAAAGAATAACATGATATCCTGGCTTGCAGTTAAGAATGACGGGGAACACTATGGGGAGATGTTACTATACAACTTCCCATCGGGGAAAATAGTAGAGGGTCCTATGCAGGTAGAGGGAATAGTCAGCCAGGATACAGTAATAGGTCCGCAGCTTAATTTGCTGGCAACAGGAGGAAACTCACAGGTTGTAAGAGGAAATATGCTTGCTATACCTATTGAGGATTCAATATTGTATGTCGAACCTATTTATATAAAAGCAGTAAACGCAAATGCACTTCCTGAACAGAAGAAGGTAATTGTATATTTCCAAAATCGGGTTGTAATGGAGGATACGCTGGAGGAGGCTTTAAACAGAATCTTCCCAGCAAAGGAAACTGTTGAAGAACAGCCGGCACCTACTCCTGCACCGGTCGGCACCCCAGTTACTACTATGGAAGAACTTATAAGAAGGGCAAATGATGCGTTTATTGCTGCACAGAACGCACAGAAGGCTGGAAACTGGGCAGAATATGGATCAAAGTTAACAGAACTGGAAGACATATTGAAACAATTAGGTTCTTTGGCTGGCGGAGCCTCAAAGCCGGAAGCACAACCGGCACAGAATAATCAATAAAGGTTATTACAAGACTCTTCTTAATTTAAAGAGTCTTGTTTTTTTGTTATTTTTCTGATTTTTATAAAAAGGGTTATATGATATTATATAGAATAAATATAGTTATATAAATCGCACTAAGAAGATTACATAAATAACTGCGATTTATAACATCAATGAAAATGTTTCGCACTATTGAACTCTTATATGCAATTACAGGGGTGATGAAATGATAGATATAACAGATAAAGAATTTATACAGCTTGTAGAGTATGTAAAATCAAACTACGGGATTAACCTTATACATAAAAGGACACTGGTGTCCGGACGTATGCAGAATTATCTTACGCAGAGAGGAATCAAGAGTTTTACCGAATACTATACGCTTCTGATATCTGACACTTCGGGTAATCTGGCAAATGAACTGGTAAACAAGCTGACAACAAATCATACCTTTTTTGCCCGGGAGGTACAACATTTTGACTTTTTTAAGAATAAAGCACTGCCGATCTTAGGGGGACAATGTGAGAAGAGCAGGGATCTTAGAATATGGAGTGCGGGATGTTCATCTGGAGAAGAACCGTACACCCTTGCAATGATTTTGGCAGACTATTTCGGTCAAAATAGAGGGATGTGGGACACGAAGATTCTGGCTACAGATATATCAACAAAGGTACTAGATATTGCTAAAGCTGGAATCTATCAGAATGAACAATTGGAATCTTTACCCGGAAATTGGAGACAGAGCTATTTTAAAAGGCTTGACAAAGAAAGTAGTGCTGTGGCAGACAATATAAAAAATGAAGTAATTTTTCGCGTATTTAATCTTATGAATGAGGTTTTCCCCTTTAAAAGGAAATTTCATGTGATATTCTGTAGAAACGTAATGATATATTTTGACAGCAGGACAAAGGTAGATTTGATTAATAAATTTTATGAAAATACTGAGCAGGGAGGGTATCTGTTTATTGGTCATTCAGAGTCAATAAACAGAGAAGAGAGTAGATATAAATATGTTATGCCTGCAGTGTATAGAAAGGAATAATGTATGAGAGCGATAAACGGTAAAATAAATAGGAAAATAAAAGTACTTGTGGTGGATGACTCTATGCTTTTTAGAGAGGCTCTGGCCAAAGGTCTTGCTGCAGATCCAGGCATAGAAGTAGTAGCTACAGCATCAGATCCATACATTGCGAGAGATATGATACTTGAGCATGAACCGGATGTAATGGCTTTGGATGTAGAGCTGCCAAGAATGAGCGGAATAGAGTTTCTTAAAAAGCTTATGCCTCAATACCCTATTCCCGTAGTAATGGTCAGTGCAATAAGTGACAGTGTTTTTGATGCACTAAAAGCTGGTGCGGTAGATTTTGTCAGTAAGACTGACATAACGAATGGCAGAGGAATGGATTCTCTGATAAACGAACTGATCGTTAAAATAAAAATTGCCTCAACCGCAAAGCTGGGTCATTGGAAATCCTTGAATTCACAGAGAAAGCTCAGCGGAAATACAAGTATTGATATAAAAAACAAGATTATAGCAATTGGCGCATCTACAGGAGGAACAGAAGCAATTTTGGCAGTACTTAAGATGCTCCCGGTGGAAATGCCCGGAATAGTAATTGTACAGCATATGCCTCCGGTTTTTACCAGAATGTATGCCGAAAGGCTTAATAATCTGTGTCTGTTGGAAGTAAAGGAGGCGGAAAGCGGAGACAGGATATATCCCGGAAGAGTCCTTCTAGCCCCTGGAGATAAACATATGGCAGTGAAAAAGGCGGGGGACTGCTTCAGCGTGGAATGTTTTAATGGAGAAAAGGTAAACGGACACTGTCCTTCGGTGGAGGTGTTGTTCAATTCGGTAGCTAAGGAGCTTGGACCAAAGGCTGTAGGAGTAATACTTACAGGCATGGGAGGCGATGGCGCGCAGGGCTTGCTTAATATGAGAAAAAGAGGCGCTAGAACAATAGGTCAGGATTCCTCATCCTGCGTTGTTTATGGTATGCCTAAAGTTGCATATGAGGTTGGTGCAGTAGAAAAACAGGTAGCGCTGGAAAACATTCCGCAAACATTGTACTCAATGCTTAAAGATTAATATGCGGGAAAGCGTTACCACTAACTTTCCTTGTATTGCAGCAGATACAGGTCATAGTACATACCTTTCTTGTCAAGCAGTTCCTGGTGGGTGCCTATCTCTCTGATTTTGCCTTTGTGAAGCACTATTATTTTATTTGCATGCTGAATTGTTGAGAGCCTATGTGCTATTACTATGGTGGTTCTATTTTTTATAACCTTGTTTAATGCATCCTGTATGAGCAATTCTGTTTCGGTATCAATATTTGAAGTTGCTTCATCCATCACCAGTATTGAGGGGTCAAATGCCAAAGCCCTTGCAAAAGCCAGAAGCTGTCTTTGGCCGGCAGAAAAGGTTGTTCCTCTTTCCTTGACCTCCTCATCGTAGCCTTTAGGCAGTTTTTCTATGAATTTATCTGCATTTACAAAGCTTGAAACCCGCTTAATGGTCTCATCACTAATACTATTCTCATTAAGCCTGATATTGGATTTTATGTCACCGGCGAATAGAAAAACATCCTGAAGCACTGTTCCAATTTGTGCCCGCAATTCATATTTGTCAATTTCCTTAATATTCTTTCCGTCTATAAGTATTTCACCTTTCTCGATATCATAAAGCCTGCTTATAAGACTTATAATAGAGGTCTTGCCAGCTCCGGTGGCTCCTACAAAGGCTGCTGTTTCACCGGCATTTATACTGAAGCTCACATCTTTTAAGACCCAATTTTCTCCTTCGTAAGCGAACCATACATTTTTGAACTCAATATCGCCCCTTATCTTTCCGAGTGAAGCGGGCACTGCAGGATTTTCAACAGTTTCCTTCTCGTCAAGGAGCAGGAATATTCTTTCTGAGGATGCCATAGCAGACTGGAGGATATTGAACTTTTCCGCCAGGTCGTTTATTGGCTGGAAAAACTGGGCAATGTAGTTTATAAATGCAAACAGCACTCCGAAGGGGAGTGTGCCTGACAGTACCCTTGCACCGCCATACCAAACCAATAAGGATAATGCCAGAGAGTATAGAAGATCCATGGATGGCCTGAATATGGAAAATACAAACAGTTCCCGCATGCTTGCTTCCTTGTATTCATTGTTGATACCTTTAAATTCATCATATTTAAAATTTTCTTTTTTAAAGATTTGTATAATGCGCATACCGGATATGTTTTCGCTTAATGTTGCATTTATTCTGGCTAACTTTACCCTGGTTTGTCTGAATGCGTTTCTTGCTTGAATTCTGAATATACAAGTAGCAACTATTATTAAAGGTATGATGATAAAGCTTACAATAGCTACCTGCGCATTCATCTTCAGCATTATAATGATTATACCGCAAAGCATAAGCACATCTTTAAAGAGGTTTACAAGTACAGCAGTATACATCTCATTAAGATTTTCCATGTCGTTTGTTACTCTGGTTACCAGCCTTCCTACCGGATTCTTATCAAAGAAGGAAAGAGATAGTCTCTGAAGGTGGGTGAAAAGCTCCTGACGCATGTTGTATATTATTTTCTGCCCCGTATAGTTCAAAATAAATACCTGTATATAATTTAAAAGAAAGCTTCCCAAAAGGGTAAACAGGAATATGAGAGAAATATTCTTTATACCTGTTTTATCCTGCGCCCGGAAGGCTTGATATTCTTCCCGGGTCAAAAGCTTTCCGAAGTAAGTATCAAAAGAGGAGGAGACAGCATAATTTTCCCCGTCCTTGCTTACGCTCAGCTTCGGTAAAGAGGCTTCATTAAAAGCTCCGTTTATAAGGTAGTAGCTATTTTGAACCTTAATAATCTGATATGTGTCAGCTGATTCTTCTCCAATAGGAAGCAGTCTTTTCCTTACATAATATTTTTCCTTATATTTTACGTTGGGGTAACCGGGTTCCCTGTTGAAGGCAGCCAAAGGTGAACTGTAGGCTGAAATATGATCATCAATTGCTATTTTTATAAGATAAGGTCTGGCAATATCTGCAGCCGTAATAAGGGTCAGCAGTAAAATACAAAGCATCAGCATCCCCCAATAAGGCTTGGTATATTTAAGCAGTCTTTTCATAAGCTTACTGTCAAAAGCTTTTTCCAGCGATTCTTCTTCTCTCAAATTATTACTCATTTTTGCACCTCATGCTTCTTGCTCGATTTTTTCTTCAAGCTGCTGCTTTTCATAGATACTGTTGTAGAGCCCCTTTAATTCCACAAGCTCTTCATGAGTACCCTGTTCAACAATTTTACCTTCATCAAGAACTATTATTTCATCTGCATCCTTTATTGTAGATATCCTATGGGCGACTATAATGGAGGTTCTGCTTTTCATTACCTGTTTAAGACCTTTAAGTATAAGCTCCTCAGTTTTTGTATCTACTGCAGATAGAGAGTCGTCAAGTATGATTATTTTGGGATTCTTTGCTATAGCCCTTGCTATAGAGACCCTTTGCTTCTGGCCTCCGGAGAGAGTTACGCCTCTTTCGCCCAAAATTGTATCAAACTTCTCTGGAAAATCCATTATGTTATCATAAACCTGAGCTATTTTTGCAGCATTAAAAACTTTCTCCATTTCCATATTTGTATCGGAAAACGCTATATTTTCTCTTATTGTGGCGGAGAATAGAAAATTATCCTGGGGTACGTATCCGATATTTTTACGCAGTACCTCAAGTGGAATATTATTGATGTCCATGCCATCAAGGAAAAGCACTCCGGGTTCTGTGTTATAGAGCCTCATAATAAGATTTACCAAAGTGGTTTTTCCGCTTCCGGTTTTTCCTACTACAGCAAGGGTTTTACCTTCCTCAATGTTCAAGGTTATGCCGGATAGGGCAGGATTTGTGGCACCCTGATAGGTGAAGCTGAGGTTCTTAAACTGGATAGAGGGCTTATAACTGTTTACAGCTAAAACATTCTCTCCGTCAAATACCTCAGGGGTAATGTCCATTATCTGGTTGATTCTTTTCATTGAGGCAGTTCCCCTCTGAAGAATGTTTATTACCCATCCAAGAGCCATCATAGGCCAGGTTAAGAGTTCAAGGTATGCAATAAAGGATACAAATTGACCAAGTGACAGTTCGTCATCTATAACCAGGGAGCCGCCATAGTAAAGGGCTATAAGGAAGCTTAGGCCGCCAATAAAAGCTACTGCGGGAAACATAAACCCCCAGACCTTTACCAACTTCATATTTGTATTAACATAATTATTATTATAAATAGAAAAATTACTGATTTCGCTGTTTTCCTGAACAAAGGATTTTATGACACGAATGCCGGATATGTTCTCCTGTACTTTATCTGTAAGTTTTGAAAAGGCTTCCTGCACATTTTTGAATCTATTTTGAACCATTTTCCCGAAGAAGATCATAAGAACTGCAATTACAGGAAGGGGCAGAAGGGCTATTATAGTTAGCCGGATGTCAATGGTTGCAACCATAATAATTATTGTAGCAGAGGTAAGAAAAACCGCATCGGTTATCATTACAATTCCATTACCAAAGGCCATTTTAACGGCGTTTATATCGTTGGTTGCATGAGCCATCAGGTCTCCTGTTTTGCGGTTGTTAAAGAAGTTAGGTGCCATAAGCTCCAGATGAGCAAAATACTTATTGCGGAGCCAGTACTCAAGGATTCTTGAAGAGCCCATCACAAGCATTCTCCAAATGAACCTGCATACTGCAATAAGCACAGCAAGAGAGATAATGGCAAATACGTAGAAATAGATGTATTTCATAGTAAGAGTGCCATTGCTTAAATTATCTGTCATCCGTCCAAGAATTTTTGGCGTGATAAGCTGAATGGAATCTACCAGGACTAATACAATAACACCCCAGAAATATCTCCATCTATGCTGTACTAAAAAATCTTTTAAATACTTAAATGTGCGCATATAGACCTCCCTAAAGCCATAAACATAAAAACTATACATAAAGATTTTATAACTAAAAAGTAAAGTTTACAAGTATAGGAAAATAAAACTAACATATTCTGCTTTAATCCAAACCGCGAAGTGAGGCATGTTCTTTCGGCAAAAATAAATTTATAGAAAATGAACTATGCATTGCGACAAATGTAATAAATAACATAATACTTCATAATAATTAATAAGGTAAAAAATACTGGCATGGAGGAGATAGCGTGATACAGGATGAGTATATGGAAAACTTGCAGAAGAAATTTGAAAGGCACTTCGAGATTGAGAAGGATTTGGTTATTCTCGGAGAGAGAATAGATATCTGCGCAAAGTTCAGAGACATCAGCGGAAGAACTTTCATAACAAAAAATGATGTTATAGACAGATGCGAAAATTATGAATATTGCTATATTAGGAAGTTTGATAATGTCACCGAAGAAGAAATAGCTTCATACGGCCGTTTTTTAAAGAAAACAGCAAATGAATTTGTTAAGCCCGGAAATGATCATATGAGCACGTATGTTACAGGAGTAATTATCGGCAATAGTATCAATGAAGATGCAAAAGATGCAACTCGAAAATATAGCTACAGCAGAGCTTACTCGTTTTATTTAAGGGGATGGTGCGATGTAAGGCTTATATGCGTCGGTATAAAAAATAATGAGATTATAACCAACAAAGCCGGTAAAAGGGTAAAAAAGGTGTATCAAATTGCACCTTAATATAAAGGAGGTTATCATATGAACTCATTGACTTTATTACTGCTAGGTATCTTGCTGTTTTTGGCTGCTTATGTGTCCTATGGTGCTTATCTTGCAAAACAGTGGGGAATTGATGCAAAACGGAAGACTCCCGCGCATACAATGAGGGACGATATGGATTACTGTCCTGCAAATGCCAAAGTGCTTCTGGGACACCACTTTTCATCCATAGCCGGTGCAGGCCCCATCACAGGACCTATAACAGCAGCAATATTTGGATGGCTGCCAGTGTATCTTTGGATTGTATTAGGAAGTATATTTATAGGAGGAGTTCATGACTGGGGTGCACTTTTTGCTTCAGCAAGGCATGATGGAAAATCCATAGGTGAAATTATAAGGATAAATATAGGTGAAAACGGTAAGAAGCTCTTTAACATTTTCGCATACCTTACATTGATATTGGTTGTAGCAGCATTTACGGATATATGTGCCAGCACCTTCGCCTTTGATCCGGTTAAGCCGGAAACACTTTCCGGAGCACAAGCCGGTACTGCATCAGTCTTATTTATATTCCTTGCAATGGCATTTGGTTTCGCTGTTTACAGAAGGGGAGCAAACCTCATAGTATCTACAGTTGTAGGCGTAGTACTATTATTCTGCTGCATATGGATAGGTTATATGTTCCCATTCCTTAAGCTTACAAAGTTTGCATGGGATATATTACTTATTGTGTACATCTATGCGGCATCTACATTACCGGTATGGTTTCTCCTGCAACCCAGAGATTATCTGTGTTCCTTCCTGTTATATACAATGCTTGCCGGAGCAGTATTAGGTATAATAATTGTAAGACCTGCAATGGCTATACCTGCGACTGTAGGTTTTACAGTTGGCGAGGGTGTCAAAGCCCAGTATCTCTTCCCGATGCTGTTTGTGTTAGTAGCTTGCGGGGCAATATCCGGTTTCCACTCCTTGGTTGGCTCCGGTACAAGTTCAAAGCAGCTTGACAATGAGAAGGATACAAAACTTATTGGCTATGGTGCAATGCTTATTGAAGGATTAGTTGCTATAATAGCACTTATTTCGATAAGTTATATAGCAGGAGCGAAGGGTACTCCGGCTCAGATATTTGCAAACGGTATTGCAGAGTTTATGAGTAAGTTCGGAATTCCTGTTTCTTTTGGAACGGTTTTTGTAATGCTTTCATTCTCTGCATTTGCCCTCACAAGTCTTGATACTGCAACAAGAATAGGCCGGTATATGTTCCAGGAAATGACTACCAGAGCAAATGGAACAAAATCACCTTTGAATAATATGTATATAGCAACTGCTATAACTGTAGGCCTATCAGCATTATTACTTTCATATGGATACAAGAAGATATGGCCGATATTCGGCTCTGCAAACCAGTTGCTTGCAGGTCTTTCACTGCTTGCAGTTTCAGCATGGCTGGCTAAGTCCGGTAAAAAGAACTTTATGACTGTAATTCCAATGATATTTATGTTTGCAGTCACACTTACAGCACTTGTGCTGGTTGCCATAAGCAACCTCGCAGGAGGCAGCCTGATTATAGGAATATTAGCTGTGATCCTCTTTGTATTGGCAATAATACTAATTGTAACTACAATAAACACATTCTATGGGAAAAAATCAAAGAATCAGAAGATAGACGCTTAAGAAGAGTTCTATAAATTAACCCCTTCTGAGGTCAAAAAATCTCCGAAAGGGTTAATGACTAGGTACTAATAAAGAACAGCCATGTTATAGCAAAAGTATACTTATACAAGACTTGTTAATGATACTTAGGCTTCGTTCCTTAGTACCATCAAGGATTGTATGCTTATACTGTGCTATACATGGTTGTTCTTTTGTTGTGACGTGTGTCCAGCAAAGCTGGACCACACTTGCCGGTGCAAGTCCGGTACGGGTAATTACCAAGAAGCCCGTTAGCTAATCCCAGTGCGTTGCAGTAATGTGGGGTGTTGAGGGATATAAACTTTTCATAAAAAATCTGCTTTTGCAATGTATGAGGTACTTTACAGAGGAAAAAAGATATGATAATATATGAGTTGTTGAATATTGTAAAATATAGTACTTATTAGTATAAACAGTAGAATTGGAGTGTCAACAATAAATAACGCAATATTAACTATGTGTTGTTTGATTGTTGTTTTTTTGTGTCCTTTTTAGGGTAATAAAAAGTAAACCTTGATGAAGTGAGGAATTAGCTGTCGGAAAACGTTTTTAAATTGACACTATCAAAAATCCGACTGGATTGACAAGTGAAAAGTCAGATTATAATGTTAGTGATATTTAAAATATATTCTAAACAAAGGGGGAATTTCAATGAAAAAGTTTTTGTCAATTATACTAGTACTAGCTATTACTTTGTCCTTAGTGGCATGCGGTGCCGGTGGTGCTAACACTACTACTGGTGATGCGAGTAGTGATGCACCGACTAGTAAAGTAGAAAAGAAAGTCATTAAAGTTAGTACAAAATTTGTTGATGATGAGCAAACTGCTATATCATTGAAAAAAGTAGTAGAAGCTATAAATGAAAGAAGTAAAGGTTCACTGGAACTACAATTGTTTACAGGTGGTATTTTACCAATAGGTAAAGACGGTATGGAACAAGTAGTTCAAGGTTCAGATTGGATATTGGTAGATGGTGTAAATTTCTTAGGAGATTATATACCAGACTATAATGCTGTAACCGGACCATTTTTATATCAAACATTTGATGAATACTTTGCTATGATGCAAACGCCATTAGTTCAAAATCTAAATAAACAAGCAGAGGAAAAAGGTATAAAAGTACTTTCTCTAGATTGGGTATTTGGATTTAGAAGTATGATGACTAAGAAACCAATCAAAACTCCGGCAGATATGAAGGGGTTAAATATAAGAGTCCCAACCAGCCAATTATACACATATACTATAGAAGCCATGGGTGGTAACCCTGTTTCTATGCCTTATCCGGATACTTATGCAGCACTTCAGCAAGGTGTTATAGATGGGGTGGAAGGTTCAATAATGACTTATTATGGAACTAAACAGTACGAAAATGTTAAAGAATATTCTCTAACAAACCATTTATTGGGAGTTTCTGCAGTTGTAATTTCAACTAAGGTTTGGGATAGCTTAACTGAAGAGCAACGAACTATTATAGAAGAAGAGTTCCAAAAAGGCATGGAAGACAACTTAGCTGAAACTGTTAAGCTGGAAAAAGAGTATGAAACTAAGTTAAAAGAATTAGGTGTAAATTTCCACGAAGTAGATGCTGACGCTTTTCTTAAAGCAGTTGCTCCAGTATATGGAAAGTTCGACAAATGGACTCCGGGTATCTATGAAGAGATATTAAAGGAACTAGATAAGATAAAACAAAATAAATAAAATAATCTATCTTTAATTATATAGCAAGTAATGAAGCTGGAAGGAGTCAATCTCCTTCCAACTTGACAATCTTCCGCTTTTCTGATTTCTGAGAGTCTTGGGGAACAGACTTATATTGTCTTTGCCCTTGGACTTTATTTCATTTGTCTATTCGGTAATGCCGTTTCAAGGTCAGCCATGAGAAAGAGAAGAAATAGATGAAGCATGGAAGTTGAATCACGAGGTTCTACATCAGAACTAAACCCATGGCGATTGCAGGGTGTATTAATCTTACAGGAGGTAGAAATGAGTAATTTTATAAAAAGATTTGGAAAAGATTTTGAGCTTTATGTAGGTAGTTTTTTCTTATCTGTTACTACAATTATAGTAATTATGAACGTATTTACCAGGTATTTTTTAAGATTTACATATCACTGGGCAGAAGAAATTGCTGTAGGCGCATTTGTCTGGACTATATTTTTAGGATTTACTAGTGCTTATAAAAGTAACAGTCTTATAGGTATAGAATTTTTAGTGAAGCTGTTACCTAAAAAGGGAAGAAATGTGCTGGAATTTTTCACTTCCATAATTATAACTATTTTGTCTGGTACTATGTTTTACTTTAGTTATATATATGTAGCAAGATCTACAAAGATAACTGCGGCTTTAGAGATATCTTACTCATATATAAATGCATCCATAATAATTTCTTTTGCACTTATTACTTTATATTCAATTTATTATTCAGTAAAAAGCTTCAAGAAAATATTTTCAAATGAAAATACTATAAGTCAGGGGGGGGATAATAAATGTTAGCAATTCTACCAATTATTGTTCTATTTGTTTTGTTTTTTCTAAATATACCAATAGCATTTTCTTTAATGGGTGCTGCGCTATTTTATTTTATATTCATTAACTCTTCAATGCCTATGGAAATGGTAATTCAGCAGTTTGTTACTTCAGTAGAATCTTTCCCTTATTTAGCAGTGCCATTCTTTATAATGTTAGGTTCTGTAATGAATTATTCAGGAATAAGTGAAGCATTAATGAATTTTGCAAACACTTTAGTTGGACATCTTAGAGGAGGATTGGCTCAAGTTAATGTAGTGCTAAGTGCATTAATGGGTGGAATTTCAGGTTCTGCAAACGCAGATGCAGCTATGGACTGTAAAATATTAGTTCCCGAAATGGTAAAAAAGGGTTACTCAAAGCCATTTTCAGCTGCAATAAGTGCTGCTTCATCAACAGTAAGTCCGGTAATCCCACCAGGAACAAACCTTATCCTGTATGCAATAATTGCAAATGTTACAGTGGGAGATATATTCTTAGCCGCATATACTCCAGGTATATTGATGACTATTGCTTTGATGATAGCTGTTGATATTATCTCAAGAAGAAGAGATTATAAACCAAGCAGAGATAAAATGGCATCTTTTATGGAAATACTTGTACAGTTTATAAAATCTATTTGGGCATTATTAATTCCTTTTGGAATAATTCTGGGAATGAGATTTGGAGTATTCACTCCTACAGAAGCAGGAGGAATAGCAGTATTATTTTCATTAATTGTAGGGTTTTTAGTATATAGAAAATTAGAATTAAAACATATACCAATAATATTGATGGACACAGTAAAGGGTACTGGAGCAGTATTGATTATAATTTCAAGTGCTAAAGTATTTGGTTACTATCTTACATTGGAAAGAATCCCACAAATGATAACTGAAGCGCTTATGGGTATGACAAGTAGTCCTTTTATATTATTAATGGTAATAAACCTTTTGTTATTATTTGTTGGAATGTTTATTGAAGGCGGAGCAGCATTAGTAATATTAGCTCCATTGTTAGTACCGGCAGTGAAAGCATTTGGTGTAGATCCTATACATTTTGGAATGATATTTATAGTAAATATAATGATTGGAGGATTAACCCCACCATTTGGATCTATGATGTTTACAGTATGTACTTTATTAGATGTAACTTTGGAAGACTTCTTAAAAGAGGTTTGGCCTTTCATAATAGCGTTGCTCGTAGTACTACTGATAGTTACTTATTCTGAAGGTATCGCATTATTTTCTTTAAACTTATTTAATTAATTTTGAAAGGTAAAAAGAGGATAAATTTGGAGAATTAAAACAAAGAAACGAATATAGACAAGCATGATAATTTGGATATACAATCTTAAGAAGAAGTAGTATTTACTTAAATAGAACTGTCTTTATAGTTTAGGAGGAGTAAAAATGACTGATTTAAAAGATATAAAGTGCTTTTTGTTAGATATGGATGGCACCTTTTATTTGGGTAATAAATTAATGGGTGGTTCATTAGAATTTCTGGATATACTTGAAGAGAACAATAAAACTTTTTTATTTCTCACAAATAACTCCTCGAAAAACAGTAACGCATATAAGGAAAAACTTGCTAATCTAGGTTGTAATATTGAGGAAGATAAAGTTTTCACCTCAGGTGAAGCTACGACAATTTACTTAAGAAAAAGAAAAAATGGTGCTAAAGTTTTCCTATTAGGAACTCATTACTTAGAAGAAGAATTTCAACAAAAAGGTTTTCATTTAGTCAAGGATAGGAGTGAGTTACCAGACTTTGTAGTTTTAGGGTTTGATACTACTATTACATATGATAAATTATGGATAGCCTGTGATTTTATTCGGGATGGAGTAGAATATATAGCTACACATCCGGATTATAATTGTCCTCTTGAGGATGGGAAATTTATGCCGGATGCAGGAGCCATCATCAAAATGATTGAGGCCTCAACTGATAAATTACCAATAATTATTGGTAAGCCTCATGAGTACATTATTGCAGCAATTATTGAAAAATATAATCTTCAAAGAAATGAAATTGCAATGGTCGGGGATAGATTGTATACTGACATTAAGTTAGGAATAAATACCGGAATAACTTCGATATTAGTATTGAGCGGAGAAACAACAGCTGAGATCTATGAAAAGTCAGATATTAAGGCTGATTATATATTTCCTTCCATTAAGGAATTAGGAGATGCCGTTAGGGATTCAATTTATCAGTCAGGTATTGTAAGTGCAACTTAAATATAATGAAGAGCTCAGCCTCGAGTGTTACATATTACATTAATGCAATACTTGAGGCTGAGCCGCTTTTTTTTATCTATACTACTGATGACTCTAACAAGAGCTCGCCTCTTTCAAACCTGTCCATATCCAGCATATTAATCGGTATTGTAGGAGTTTCTCCAAGTATGGACTCAGACATGACAACTCCGGTTACAGGTCCTAACATGAAGCCGTGTCCGCTGAAGCCGCAAGCGAGGTAGAAGCCTTCTACTTCCTTCACAGGTCCGTATATCGGCTGCCGGTCAGGGGACATACAATAAAGACCTGCCCACTGGCGCACTACATTCAATTTTTTAAGAAGCGGGAGCAGCTCACAACAGGTCTTAGACATTTCCTCAAGGAAATGCCAACTGGAATTTATTCTGCCATCCGTTGGTTCGTTTTCGCCGGTTCTTCCCATTATGAAGCTTCCATGAGGAGTCTGCTGAACATAAATATTCATTGAAAAACTCATGTACATAGGTTCCTGCAAAGGTGCAACAGGCTCCGTAACAAGTATCTGGTGCCTTTCAGCAAAAATTGGAATATCGACACCGGCCATGGAGCCTATTCCCTTTGAATATGCTCCGGCTGCATTTACAACAACAGGAGTGGATATGAAGCCTTTATCAGTTTCAACTCCAACAACCCTGCCTTTTTCAACTTTTATTCCTGTTACATTTGTATAAGTCATTATCTCTACGCCTAGGCGTTTAGCTGCATTGGCAAAGGCCTGTGTAGTATGGAACGGATTCAGATGACCGTCCTTTTGACAGAAGGTTGCGCTCACAATTTTTGTTTCATCAATATAAGGAATGATTTCTTTTGCTTCCTTCGGGGTCAGATATTTTGTAGGGATACCCAGTCTGTTTTGAAGCTCAACATTCTTTTTGAACTGTGCGTCCTCTGCTTCATTTCCAGCTACTATAAGGTAGCCGCCCTGTTTAAACTCTATATCATACTCATATTCCAGCGTTTCATTAGCTTTTTCGTAAAATTCCGTACTGAATTTAGCAAGACGACAGTTCATTTCGGTTCCCCACTGCATACGGATTCCTGCTCCGCACCTTCCCGTAGAACCGCTGCAAAGGAATGACCTTTCAATTACAACTATATCTTTTACACCCTTTTTTGCCAGGTTATAAGCTATGGCGCAGCCGGATATGCCGCCTCCTATAATAACGACACTTGCGGTCTTATTCATTATCTTCACCTCCATACAAAGCTCCCAGCTTTATAGGTTTTGCCGGCGGCCTGAAGGTAGACATATTGAGCTCAGATATTTTCTTGCCTGTTGCGGAAGCCAGTTCCTGCGCTATAAGCTGCCTGCAGGTTCTGCCCTGACAAGGCCCCATTCCGGCTCTTGATATCCTTTTAATTTCATCTACACTCTGATATCCCTTTCTTATTAACTCCCTTATTTCCCCGAGAGTTATTTCTTCGCATCGGCATATTATGGTGTTATCACTGTAATAGTCTTCCAGGTTGAAACACCTTACCGTCATGGAAAATTCTTTTGGAATTACCAGGGATACTATAGGTGTTCTGTCCTGAACCGTTGTATTCAGAACCTTTTCAACTTTTGCCCTGCATACAGGCTTTCCTTCCCTGTCAAGACCTGTAACAAAGCTTCCTTCTTCCGGCAGCGGCAGGAATTCATAAGGAACCTTTATAAGAGCCTCTTTATCTGAATAAGTTTCATCTATAATGAAAATAGAAAGTCCGGGGCAATGGCTTGCACACATTCCGCAGCCGTTGCATTTTTCGCGGTCTATATCAGGTCTGCTATTAATGTCTTCGAATTCCTTTATTGCTCCCCTTTTACATGCTGTCTGGCATGGATTGCAGGGTATGCGCTGGAAGCATTCTATTACTGCAACCGGCCCTTTAGCCCTTCTTTCCGCAGAAGGAGTAACATCGGCTAAATTTTCCGGAGTTGCTATACCGGTTTTTTCCAACATATTCTTACCTCCTTATACGGCCAATTGGCTTAGGCCTTTACGTATTTTTTCACCCACAGGGCCTGACCTCAAAGAATCCAGTTGCTTAAGGTAGTCTTTCTTTAAGTCTTCGAAATCCTTTGACGCGTGTCCGAGATTTTTTGCAGCACAAAGACCGGCAAGCCTTCCCTCAACCATAGCACTGCTTGCTTCTTCAACACCCGCAACGTCTCCTGCGACATATATGCCGTTAATGCTGGTCTGCAGCTCTTCATTCCTGAACGGAACATGCCCTCCAAGCTCCCCTATGTATTTCATATCGCAGCCTATCTGCCATAAAAGCTCTCCTAATGGTGACAAACCTACAGAAATACACATTACGTCTGCTTCAATATCTGTTTCTGTACCGGGAATCGGCTGCCACTTCTCATCCAGCTTCCAAACTGTTACCTTTTCCAGCTTATCCTTTCCGTGTGCATACTTCACAGAACAGGAAGTCATTATAGGTACACCCATTCTCCGTATTTTTGATGCATGCACCAGGTAGCCTCCTATTCTCGGTGCTGCATCTATTATTGCTTTCACCTTTATTCCAGCCTGCATAAGCTGATAGCTTACTATAAGTCCGATATTGCCCGCACCTACCATAACAACACTATTACCGGGAGCGACACCGTATACGTTCATTAGTGTTTGAACAGCTCCTGCTCCATAGATTCCTGGTAGATCGTTATTCGGGAATGTGAGAAATTTTTCTGAAGCGCCTGTTGTTACTATTATCGATTCAGGTTTTATCTTAAGGTACTTTCCGCCTTTTTCAACGGAAAGAACTCCATCATCATAAAGTCCTATTACCGTAGCATCCGTCATAATTTCTATATTGTCCTTATATTTCATAAGTTCTTTAGTTAATATTTCTGCAATATCTATACCTCTTACAGAGGCATATTGCTTCTCTGAGCCGAAGAACATATGTGTCTGTTTTACCAATTGTCCGCCAAGCTTGCTGTTCCTGTCGATAACTATAACCTTAGCACCGGCAGACGCTGCATTTATGGCTGCAGATAGCCCGGCAGGACCTCCGCCAACCACAACTATTTCTGTATGCTTCACTTTAGATCCCCCTTTCCTATCTGCGTTTCTACTACCATTCCTTCCTTAAGCTTCTCAACGCAAACCCTTACATTAGGCTCACCATTTACTTTCATAAGGCAGGAAGAACAGTTGCCTATAGCACAGTAAAAACCTCTCGGTCTATTTAGCTTGTGGCTATGGCCTAGAACCCTGATTCCTGCAGCATGAAGAGCGGCTGCAATAGGCTCATCCTCATAACCTTCATATTCTTTCCCGTCGAATAAGAATTTTACCTTCTTACCTTTATTGAATGAAATAATTGGGTGCTGATCAATCCTCATAGGAATTCCTCCTTTCGCTAATTACAATAATATAATTATATAGCAATTAGTGTGCCAAAGAGTTAGGCTGTTTCTAATCAAGCAAAATGAACAACCTCTGGCTCTGTGTGTCAATATATTGACATACAAGGAGACTATAGACACAAAAAACGTCAATACATTGACAGCAATGTCAATGTATTGACGTTTTAATATTATAAGCAGAAGTATACTTATTTCTCCAGATTATACTTTTTTAGTTTAAAATACAGTGTACTTCTGGGAATGTTCAATAGCTTTGCCGCTTGTGCCTTATTGTTGTTTGCAATCCTCATGACATTAATTATGGCTTCTTTTTCAGCATTACAAATTATGTTACTCAAATCGTGGACATTGTCCGGTATATTTTCTTGTTTTGAAGTAGAAGCTATGATTTTATTGCCTCTAAGATCCTGAGGTAAAAATGACAGATCAATAACATTGGTATTGTTGTTCTTAGCCAGTACAACAATTCTCTCTATAACATTTTTTAGCTCACGGATATTTCCTTCCCATTTATGGTTAATAAATATACTCATAACTTCAGGAGCTATTCCCAGTATATTTATCCCATATTCCATACAGAAATCTTCCACAAACCTGTTTACCAGCAAAGGTATATCATCTTTCCTTTCTCTTAAGGGAGGGAGGTTTATAACAACTGAGTTCAGCCTATAATAAAGGTCTTTTCTAAATGACCCTTCCTCCACCATTTTCGATAGATCCTTGTTAGTAGCGGCGATAACTCTTATGCTGGTCTTTATTGTTTTTTCGCTGCCTATTCTGGTCATCTCTCCATTTTCCAGAACCCGGAGTATCTTTGGCTGCATGTTTTGCGGCATGTCTCCTATTTCATCGAGAAAAAGCGTTCCGTTGTGGGCCAGCTCTATTTTCCCGATTTTGCCGCTTTTTAATGCGCCGGTAAATGCCCCTGCCGAGTATCCGAATAGCTCACTTTCTATCAGCTCATTAGGTATAGCACTGCAGTTTATTGGTACGAAATAACCTTCACGCCCGCTTTCTTGGTGTATGGCACGGGCGAAAAGTTCCTTGCCGGTACCGCTCTCACTGGTTATAAGTACATTTATATTTGATTTGGATATATCCCTGGCTAGTCTTATACTATCCCTGAAGGCTTTGTTATTGCCTAATATCTGTGAAAAAGAATACCTGTTTTTATTGATTATGGATATTTCATGTTCCAGTACATTAAGATTGGACTGAGCTTTTACCAGCAGCTCAGAGGTTTTTGTAAATTCTGTGACATCCCGGTCTAAACTTATCCCGCCTATCAAATGACCGTTCATATATAGCGGTGAGGCACTTATGACATTGTAACAGCCTTCTTTTGGACTGTTATATATATTGTCATAAGCCTTCTTTTCCATTATGATCCTTGGAAGCAGCGAGTTTGGAAAAAACTCTTTTATATGTTTGTTTATTATTTTATCTCTGCCAATCTGGTAAAGCTTTTCGGCAGCCTTATTCCAATATTTTGTTATGCAGTTTTCATCTACTACACAGATAGCATCGTTAATACTGTCAAGAATTACATTTAGAAGCTCCCCGTTTTTTTTGTCAAATATATCAATATCTTTTATATCATTATTATAAGACATATGAACACTTCCTTGCGAAGAATTTTCAAGCTTTATGTATATACTACTATTTTCGCACTATACAATCAACTGCACAAAATATAAGTATGTGCATAATACAATGCTCAGAGCATTTGGTGTGAAAATTTCGAAATTCAAGCTGCTTGGAGATTATTAGTATCTTACAATAATTGTTATTTTACATATTTTACAATATAATATTTACAGTGCAATTTATATATTTTGAATAGTTTACAGTGTTCATTTATGAATGCCTGTTTTTGGGACGAAAAGGAAAGGGAAAATATGAGCAAGGAGCTGATTGATATTGGAAAACATGCCTGTGTATCATTCATTAAAAAATGGTTTCAATGTTAAAGCTATTAACTATGAACTGCATCCAATGACTCTTAATAAGCTAAAGAGTGCAGAAATGGAACATGGTATAAATATAAAAACTCTCTTGTTCTCTGCATTTGCCTATTTGCAAAGTTTATTAAGTGCCGGTGATGATCCTGTAGTAGGAATAGTTGAACATAATAGGCCGCTTTGCGGGGATGGTGATATAGTGCCTGTTAAGATACAGGTAAAAGGAATAAATACCTGGGAAGAGTATTTACGTTATGTAAAAGAAGTTCTTCAAAGAATTAAGCCTTATGAAACAACAGAAATTAAAAGAGGTGTAGAACAGGATAATACCGAATTTGTCAAAACTATCTTTAATTATGTAGATTTTCATGCTTACAGTCAATTGGAAATAAAAGCTGTAATAGAAACAGGGCCGGATATAAATAATTATGAAAAGGCAAATACGGCATTTGATTTCACAATTGTAAATGAAGGTAACCGCTTGGTTTTATGGTTGACTTATCAAGAGGAGCTATTCTCTGACTGGCAGATAAATGATTCAATAAAATTTTACGAAAACATTTTAGATATGATTCTAAACAATACAAAAGGCAAAATAGATAATAATCAGATTCTTGGAAACGAATATATTCATATGCTGTTAGACACTTTCAACAATACAAAGGCAGAGTACCCGAAGGATAAGCCAATTCATGAGTTGTTTGAGGAGCAGGTAGAGAGGACCCCTGAAAATATAGCGGTAGTGTATGGAGATAGTGAACTGACATACAGACAATTAAACGAGAGGGCAAACAGTCTTGCGTGGCTTTTAAGGAAGAAAGGGATAGTGCCGGATACAATTGTAGGAGTGATGGCAGAACATTCGCTGGAAATGATGGTGGGCATACTTGGAGTACTAAAAGCGGGGGGCGCCTATTTGCCGATAGATCCAGGCTATCCGAAAGACAGAATAAAGTATATACTCTGTGAAAGTGGTGCAAACATACTTCTATCAAAAGGAAAGTTTATTGAAAAGCTTGAGCATAGCGGTGAATTCATTGATCTGGAAGATAAGAGCATATATTCTGGAAAGAAAGCTAACCCACCCCAAATTAATAATTCAAAGAATCTGGCATATGTCATATACACATCGGGTTCAACAGGTACGCCCAAAGGGGTCCTCATTGAGCACAATTCACTCCTCAATCTTTGCTTCTGGTATATCAGAAATTACAATGTAACAAATAAAGACAGGGCAACAAAATGTGCAGGATTTGGGTTTGATGCATCAGTGTGTGAGATATATCCTTACATAATTTCAGGTGCAACAATCCACATAATAAGCGAAGAGATGAAGCTTTATGCAGAAAAAATAAACGATTACTACCGGGAAAACGGTATTACAATAGGCTTTCTTCCAACCCAGTTGTGCGAGCAGTTTATGGAGTATGAAAACTCGTCTTTGAGGATTTTGCTGACAGGAGGAGATAAACTCAAAAAATTCAAACAGAAGAGTTACATGCTTATAGACAACTATGGGCCGACAGAGAATACTGTAGTAACAACAAGTTTCAAAATAGGAAGGGAATATGCCAATATTCCTATAGGAAAACCTATAGATAACACAAAAATATATATACTAAGCAGGGATAACAGCCTTCAGCCCATAGGAGTAGCGGGAGAATTATGCATATCTGGCGATGGGTTAGCAAGAGGGTATCTCAATAGTCCTGAGCTTACTGCGGAAAAATTCGTAGATAATCCATATTTTCCCGGAGAAAGAATGTACAAAACCGGGGACTTGGCCAGATGGTTACCGGACGGCAACATAGAATTCATAAGCAGGATGGACAACCAGGTAAAAATCAGGGGTTTCAGAATAGAAGTGGGTGAAATAGAAGTCAGACTATTAAAACATGAGTCAGTAAAGGAAGCAGTTGTGGAAGCTCGGGAGGACAAGAGTGGAAACAAGTATCTATGCGCATATATAGTGTCAGAAGGGGAGATTCCGGTGCAGGAGCTCCGGACTCATCTGGCGGAGGGGCTTCCGGGATATATGATACCTCAATACTTTATACATATGGAAAAGATACCGTTAAACCAAAATGGTAAGATAGACAGGAAGGCACTGCCGAAGCCTGAGGGGAATATAAATACAGGGGTTCAATATATAGCGCCGGGAAATGAAGTGGAAGAGAAGCTTGCTAAGGTATGGAAAGAGGTACTTGGAGTAGACAGGGTAGGTATAAATGACAATTTTTTTGAACTCGGGGGCGACTCAATAAAGGCCATACAAGTATCAGCAGGATTACAAAGGCATCAATTGATGGTAGATACAGGGGATTTGCTGATGAATCCTACCATTGGCAAATTGAGTGGCTATGTAAAAAAAGCAATCAGGGAGATATACCGAGGTATAGTTCAGGGTGAAGTTGAGCTTACGCCTATACAAAGGTGGTATTTTGAGAAGGAATATAAAGCTGTGCACCATTTTAACCAGGCATACATGTTATACAGGAAGGAGGGGTTTTTGGAAAGTGCTGTCAGGAAGGCGTTTGATAAAATACTGGAGCACCATGACGCATTGAGAATGATATACAGGAAAGAAAGCGGCAGAGTAATACAGGTAAACAGGGGGAGGGAAGAAAAACATTATGACATAGAAACAGTCGACCTCATTGGGAGAGAAGAGTATGAAAGGGAAATAGAAGAAAAGTGCAGCATGATGCAGAGCATCATAGACCTTAGCTGCGGTCCGCTGGTCAAGCTCTGTTTATTCAGGACAAGCAAAGGGGATCACCTTCTGATAGTAATACACCGCCTGGTAGTTGACGGGATATCCTGGATAATAATATTTGAGGATTTCGAAGCGGCATATATGCAGTGTATGGAAAATAAGGAGATAAAACTTCCGGAGAAAACAGATTCATTTAAGGAATGGGCAAAGAAGATAAATGAATATGCCAAAGAAAGAGAACTGGAGGAAGAAAGGGAGTACTGGGAGAAGGTTTGCAGTTGCAAGGCAGCGCGGCTATCTAAGGAAAACGCTGCACAGAGTAACAGGGTAGGGGATAGCATAAGCCGTACAGTGACACTGACAGAGGACGAGACAAGCAAGCTGCAAAATGAGGTGAATAAGGCTTACAATACGGAGATAAATGATATTCTGCTTACAGCTCTAGGGCTTACCGCAAAAGATTGGACAGGTGAGGATAATGTACTTGTAAACCTGGAGGATTACGGAAGAGAGGTCATGAAGAAGGATATAGACATATCAAGGACTGTAGGGTGTTTTACAGTAATGTATCCGGTTGTATTGGATATGAAGAAACCGGAAGACCTATCATACCAGATAAAGATGGTCAAGGAGACCTTAAGGCGCGTACCGAACAAAGGTATAGGGTATGGGATTTTGAGGTATCTTTCAGGCGGACAAGAAAACCTCAATATTAATCCGGAAATCAGCTTTAATTACCTGGGGCAGTTTGGACAGGATATATTTTTGAGGGAAGCTTTAAGCGGCGAACTTGAACATACCGGTAATATTGAAGTTAATTGCATTATTATAAATGGTAAACTGCATATAAATTTAAGCTTTATTGCTAGTGAATATGATTTGTATACGATCGAGGGGATAACCAATAAATATTTGAACAACCTGCAAAAGGTAATAATTCATTGTATTGGTAAAGAGGAAGCAGAAATGACACCCAGCGATATGTTTTATAATGATTTTTCGATTGACGAGTTTGAAAGCCTCGAGAATGAATTAGGCGGATTTATTTAAGAAATTACGTCATTAAGCTTTAGTGCCTCGTAAAGAATATCACTTCTAGTGCATGCGAGGCACTAAACAGATGAAGTGCATTTTTAACACTTTAATACAAGAAATCAGTTGTGTTAAAAAGCACTAGATAATGGTTTTGTGAGGAGGGTATTTATGAAAAAGGACTCAGTAATCAAAAACATATATAAGCTTACACCAATGCAAGAGGGAATGCTTTATTACTATCTGAGAGACAAAACAAGCGAGATGTATTTTGAACAAACGGAAATTAATATTGAAGGAGATATGGAACCGTCTGCTATAGAAAAAAGCTTAAACATTATGATTGGCAGGCATGATGCATTCAGAACTGTATTTAAGTATCAAGGTGTAAAACAACCAATACAGGTTATTTTAAAAGAAAGAAGTGCAGCTTTCTATTATAAGGATATATCATGTAATGGTCCTGAGGAAAGGTTGCAGTATATTGAGCTATTTAAGCATGAAGACCGAAAAAAGAGTTTTGATTTGTCCACAGATATCCTTTTAAGGTTATCTGTGTTCAGGGAAGATAAATCTTATAGACTTATTTTTAGCTTCCACCACATTATACTTGATGGATGGAGTATGGGCATTGTTTTATCGGAGTTTTTTGACATATACAACTCACTTGTTAAAAATAAACCATTAAATTTAAGCGATTCATATCCTTACAGCAATTACATGAGATGGCTGGAACTGCAGAACAGACAGGAAGCAGAACAGTATTGGAAGAACTATCTTAAGGATTATAATGTTCAGGCGGGTATCCCGGGAATTGAAAGTGAAACTTACGGGGCTTATGAACGGGGAGAATATAGTTTTTACCTTGAACGTGAACTTACCTCTGATTTAATGAATTTATCAAATAGGCTGCAAGTTACACTAAGTACAGTTTTACAATCCTTATGGGGTGTTATTTTACAAAAATATAACAATACAAATGATGTTGTTTATGGATTGGTTGTGTCGGGAAGACCCTCTAAGGTAGATGGAGTTGAAAAAACAGTTGGCGTTTTCATAAATACTATCCCGATAAGGGTCAACTGTGGGCGGGATATGAAGTTTTCCGAATTGCTTAAAGATATTCAGAATAGTATGACCGCAAGTGAAAAATACAACTATTTGACTTTGGCGGAGATACAGTCACATTCAGACCTCAAACGTAATCTTATAAATAACTTAATGGCATTCGAGAATTATCCTATCAGTAGTAAATCAGATAGTTTAGCTGAGTGCGGTCTTAGAATCATTAGCATTGACGGTTTCGAACAATCAAATTATAACTTCAACATATCATTTAGCCCAGGTGAAATGATTAAAGTAAAAATAGTGTATAACTCTCTGATTTATGATAAAGAGATTATTTATGGTATAGGAAATCATCTTACACGGCTGATAAGGTGCATATGCCAGAATCCGGATATTGCAATACGCAATATTGACGTATTAGCTGAACAGGAGAGAGTACGCATACTTAATGATTTTAATAAATCAGGATTTGGATATACAAATAATAAAACCATACATAAATTGTTTGAAGAACAGGTTAATGAATCACCCGATAGTATTGCGTTAGTGAGCGGGGATACAGAGTTAACGTATAGGGAGGTTAATGATAAGGCAAATAATCTTGCTGGTTTATTGAGAAAAAATGGTATTAAGGAAGGCAGCATAGTTGCGATTTTAATCGAGCGTTCTATTGACATGATAATAGCTGTATTAGGAGTGCTTAAGGCCGGAGGAGCATATATGCCTATTGACCCGGGATATCCTAAAGATAGAACACTCTTTATGCTGGAGGATAGCGGAGCTGCTATGCTTCTGACTACATCACTACAGGCTATGAAAAAGGATGAAAATGAAATTTCTGAAGATGGTTCGAATACTGAGGTAGCTTATTCAGAAAGCTTTAAATGTAAAGTATTTTATCTTGATTTATATAATTATAATAAGCCAGGATTACATGAATTTATCGATCATACGGATAAAAGCAGCTTGGCGTATATAATGTATACTTCAGGTACTACCGGTATGCCTAAAGGAACTTTGATAACACACTCAAATATTTCAAGGGTAGTAAAGAATACCAATTATATTAATATTACGGGTAATGATGTTATCCTTCAGTTATCTAATTATGCTTTTGACGGTTCGGTATTTGATATATTTGGCGCTCTGGCAAATGGAGCAAAATTAGTTCTTGTTGAAAAAGCTACAATTTTAGATGTATATAAACTATCGGAATTTATCAAAGAAAAAGGGATTACAGTATTTTTTGTAACTACTGCCCTTTTTAATATTATAGTAGATATAAATATTAAGTGCTTTGAAAATGTAAGAAAAGTACTTTTTGGAGGGGAAAGAGCTTCAATAAATCATGTTAAAAAGGCATTTGAGTACATGGGTGCAAATAGAATAATTCATGTCTACGGCCCGACAGAAAGTACGGTTTATGCTACATATTACAATGTTAATGGTGTAAGCAGAAAGAATTCTACGGTTCCTATAGGCATACCTATAGCCGGTACGGGAGTCTATATAGTTGATAGAGATGGCCATTTACAACCGGTAGGCATTACCGGAGAACTCTGTATATCCGGGGAAGGACTTTCAAAGGGATATCTGAATAAACCTGAACTTACAGCGGAGAAATTCGTAGATAATCCATTCGGTCCGGGAGAGAAGATGTATAAAACAGGAGATTTAGGCAGGTGGCTGTCAGATGGCAATATAGAGTTTGTTGGAAGAATTGATAACCAGGTAAAAATCAGGGGCTTTAGGATAGAGTTAGAAGAGATTGAGGCAAAGCTTTTAAAAAATAACTCTGTAAAAGAGGCTTCTGTAATAGCAAGAGAAAATCAAAGCGGAGAAAAAAGCATATGTGCTTATCTGGTGCCAAGTGCTGGAATAACTATAACTGACATCAAAGCATACCTTGCCGGTGAACTTCCGGAATACATGGTACCTTCATACTTTGTGCAGCTTTTAAACATGCCGCTTAATAAGAGTGGAAAGATAGATAAAAATGTCCTGCCTGAGCCCGAAGGAGATATAAATACAGGGGTTATGTATGCAGCACCGAGAAATGAAGTGGAAGAGAAGCTTGCAAAGATGTGGGAAGAAATACTTGGAGTAAAGAATATCGGCATAAATGACAACTTCTTCGAGCTTGGTGGCCATTCACTTAAGGCTACCATACTGATGTCTAAAATACATAAGGAGCTGTGTACGGATATTCCACTGAAGGAGATATTCAGCAATCCTACAATAAGTGCAATATCGGAATGTATAGATAAATCAGCGAAAAAAGAAGGTATTGTCATAGAGCCTGCAGGTAAGAGAGAATATTACCCGGTATCTTCAAGCCAGAAGAGGGTATATGTACTGAGCCGGATCAATACTGAAGGCGTACAATACAACATACCTATGGCTATGTATATAGAGGGGATGCCGGACAGGGAAAGGTTTAAGGACGTATTCAGGGAACTGGTCAGGCGGCATGAATCCTTCAGAACATCCTTTGAGATGGTGGATGGTGAACCTGTACAGAAAATACATGATGAAGCGGATTTTGAAATAGAGTATGAAAAAGAGCCGGATGAAGAAAAACTTAATGAAATAATCAAAGCTTTTGTAAGGCCCTTTGATCTTTTCAAGGCTCCGTTAATGAGGGTAAAACTTGTAGAAGTAAGAGAGGACAAGCACCTTCTTCTTTTGGATATACACCATATAATATCGGACGGAATGTCCTTAGGAGTACTCTTTAAAGAGATAGCAGGCATATACAGAGGAGACAGCCTTGCCCTGCTCAGGATACAATACAAGGACTTTGCAGTATGGCAGAATGAGCATCTTAAAGCAGATGTAATAAAGAAGCAGGAGAACTATTGGCTTGACGTATTAAGCGGAGAGCTACCTGTACTTGATATGGTAACTGACTATCCAAGGCCTGCAATACAGAGCTTTGAAGGAGACAGGATAGAGTTTAGTGCAGGATGTGAGATAACAGAGGGGTTAAGGAGGCTTGCAGCAGAGACGGGGGCGACCATGTATATGGTATTGCTTGCTGCGTATAACGTATTACTGTCAAAATACAGCAGGCAGGAAGACATAATGGTGGGTAGCCCGATAGCAGGCAGACCGTATGCAGATGTGCAAAACGTAGTAGGCATGTTTGTAAACACACTGGTAATGAGGAACCGTCCGGCAGGGGAACTGACCTTCAAGGAGTTTTTGTACAGTGTAAAGGGAAACGCGTTAAAGGCATATGAGAACCAGGAGTATCAGTTTGAAGAGCTGGTGGAGAAGGTAGATGTAAAAAGGAATCTTAGCAGGAATCCCATATTCGACACCATGTTTGCAATGCAGAATATGGATATAAAGGAAATAGATATTGAGGGTCTGAAATTCCAACCGTATACTTTTGTATATCTTGCAACGAAACTTGATTTAACATTAACTGCAATGGAAGAAAGTAATGGTATCAGCTTTAATCTGGAATATTGTTCGAAACTATTTAAAAGGACTACGGTAGAAAGTATTACTAAACACTATATAAACATCCTCCGGCAAGCAGTACTGTACTATGATAAAAAGATATCAGAAATAGATATTGCTACCGAGGAAGAAAAAAAGTGTATACTTTATGAATTTAACCGGACAAGTGTAAATTATCCGCAGGATAAGACAATACATGAGCTGTTTGAGCAGCAAGTAAGTGTAACGCCTGATAAAACAGCACTTGTTTATAAAGATGAAAGTATTACCTATAGTGAACTTAACCAAAAAGCTAACAGGCTTGCCGGATATATCAGGACGAAAGGTATAAAAGCAAATGATGTTGTAGGCATAATGACTGAAAATTCAATAGAAATGATAGAGGGCATAATCGGCATTTTAAAGTCAGGGGCTGCATACCTTCCGATAGATCCGTCCTATCCTGAAGACAGGATCAACTATATGCTGGACAACAGCAACGCAGTAATACTATTATCCAGAGCAGATACAATCAAAAAGTTTTCTGTTGCAGCATTGCAGAGAAATCAGAATAAATCAATAAAAGGCTTTAACCGTGAAATAATTATGCTCGACTCTGAGTATGGAACTGATAGTATTGAAGGTAATTTAAATTGTGCGGGTAAGCCGGATGATTTGGCATATGTAATATATACTTCGGGCTCTACCGGTGAACCTAAGGGTGTTATGGTGGATCATAGGTCGGTAATTAATTTTTGTGAATGGTATAAGAACTACTATAAAATAACTGACAAAGATAAAAGCACAAAGTATGCCGGAGTTGGGTTTGATGTCTCCGTATTAGAGATATTTCCGCACTTATTAAATGGGGCAGAGCTGCATATTATTGGCGAAGATATTAAATTGGACATGAAGAAACTCGGCGAGTATTATAAAAAAAATAGCATAACTATAAGTTTTTTACCTACACAGATTTGTGAACAATTTATGGTATTTGGACAAGTACATGTAAAGCAGCTTTTAACCGGAGGGGATAAGCTAATTAGATACATACCGGGAAGTTATAAGCTTATTAATAACTATGGTCCTACAGAAAACACTGTTGTAACAACAAGTTATGTAGTGGACAATGAATGTACAAATATACCTATTGGGAAACCAGTCGATAATAGCAGAGTATATATTTTGGACAGATACTTGAAATTGCAGCCTGTAGGTTTGCCGGGAGAGTTATGCATCTCCGGGCGCAGTCTTGCCAGAGGTTATATAAATGATGAAGAACTTACCCGGAGGAAATTCGTTGAAAATCCTTACGAGGCAGGGGAGAAGCTTTACAGGACAGGTGATTTAGCCAGGTGGCTGCCTGATGGTAATATAGAGTTTTTAGGGAGAATAGATAATCAAGTAAAAATACGGGGTTTTAGAATAGAACTTGGAGAAATAGAGCTGAGGCTTTTAAAATTTGAAAGCATAGCTGAGGCAGTTGCAGTGGTATTGGAAGATAAGAATGGAGAGAAATACATATGTGCATATATTACTTCCAGTGTAGAGGTTGATATGTTAAAACTAAGGCAATACCTTGCAAAACAGCTTCCTGAGTATATGATTCCTGCACATTTTATAAAACTGGATAAAATTCCGCTGAACCAAAATGATAAAATTGACAGGAAACGATTACCAAGGCCTATAAGTGATAATTATCCTGATACGAAGTATGTTGCTCCAAGGAATGAAGTAGAAGAAATGCTTGTAAATATATGGAGGGATGTGCTTGGAATTGATACGGTGGGAATATACGATAATTTTTTTGAACTTGGAGGAGATTCCATAAAAGCTATAAGAGTTATATCCAGATTGTCTGTAAATTATAGCGTCAGTGCGAATGATATATTCGAAAACCAAACTGTTGCTGAATTTGGAAAAAGGATAACGAAAATATGTGTTATTGAAAGGATTAAGGAGCTCGGAAATGCGGAAAATGAAATTGCAATTCATCGGGACAATGATTCTCCCAATTTAGTAAATGAACAATTATCTGCTCAAATTGAAGCTTACAATAAAAGCATTCAGCTATATAAGGATATGGATATTCATGCTGATAGAGGCTATAAGAATATTATGCTGTTTGGTTCAACCGGATATCTGGGAATATATATCTTAAAAGATTTACTTGAAAACACAAACAGCAATATATACCTTCTTATAAGGGGTGATACGGCAGAAGCTGCGGAAGAACGTTTAAAGAAAAAAATCAGGTTCTATTTTGATGAGAGCTTATATAGCAAGAATAAAAGCAGGATTATTGTATTGAATGGTGACATTTCAAAGGAGTCTTTTGGTTTATCAGATGTTGTTTATAATGATATATCAAATGTTGTTGAGTGTATTATAAATTCTGCAGGAAATGTTAAGCATTACGGAAAGTATGAGGATTTCTACAAAACAAATGTGCTAGGGATAAGGAACCTGGTGAGTTTTGCAGAGAATCATGGATTAAAGGATTTTAACCATATTTCTACTATGAGCGTTGCATATGGAAATGAAGATGGTAGAAAGCATTGCTATTTTACTGAATATGAAAATTGCACCAATCTGAATTATGATAACTATTATATCAGAACAAAACAGGAAGCTGAAATGATAATACAGGAGGCAAGAAACAAAGGAATTAACTGTAATATTTATAGGGTTGGCAATCTTGTTTTCGATTCTGATACCGGGGGATTTCAAGAAAATATATCGGAAAATAATTTTTACAAGACTATGAAATCGTATATAAAGGTTTTGGCTTTTCCCAAAATTGAAAGCATGACATTTGACTTTTCGTCAATAGATTATGTGAGTAAAGCTATAGTATTACTAATGGCAACCAATTTAAAAAATGAAAATTATCATATTTATAATTCTAATTATTTAGACATGCTGCAAATTGGAAAGTTTTTAAAGAAAAGTATTCCGGAACTTCAAATCCTTGGCTTTGCAGAATTCTTAAACTATCTGGATCAAGAATATAATAAAGGTACTTCCAGGGAATACATTGAAAATATAATTTTCCAATACAGTATGGAAATCAGGCAGAATTCTACTCAATTTATTACAATGTCAGACAAGACAAATTTGATTTTAGGGAAAGTAGGCTTTCTATGGCCTATGATTAATGAAGTACATATCAACAAAATGGTAGAACATTGTAGAGCAGTGAATTATTTATAAATATTGAGATTCAATATGGTAATATAACATAGCAAAAACCGTGTAAAATCAAGATTCTACACGGTTTTTGCTATGTTATTTCAGTGGTTTTTGATACAGCCTCGTCCCTTTATCTCAGATAAGGTTTGCTCTTCTAAGAGTTGTGCCTTTTCAGCTACTTCATATCTGTCCAGAATACCTTTTTCGATGAGTATCTCAATTATACTTGTTATTGCCAGTGTATTTTTGTAGTCTATTTCTTTCATATCTGCAATTTGACTTATTACATTCAGCTTATTCATATCATATTCTCCCCTTACATTTTAAAGATATTGCCATTACATCTGATTATTACCATATAAATCAGCAAATATACTAAATAAAATGATGATAAAATAGAAAGAATTCGGAGTGTACATCCCAGAATTTGAGCTATTCAGCCATTATTTTCAATGGGAGCATTTGTAATATGACATATTTTGTAATATAATAATATTATTATATTAAGAATATTCAGATATGGGAAATTGTGGTAGAACTTATAATAAATGTTTTGAGTATAAGTGTGCTAATAGGAGTGATAAGTTTGAAAAAAGTAATGGTTGTTGATGATGCGGCATTTATGAGGTGCGTGCTGAAGCAAATGTTGGAGAGGAACGGTTTTGAGGTTGTAGGGGAGGCAGAAAACGGGATGGATGCTGTGAACAAGTATAAAGAGCTTCATCCGGATTTGGTGACTATGGACATAACCATGCCGGAGCTTGATGGAGTAGAAGCTACAAAGGTGATAAGGCAACTGGACAGCAATGCCAGGATTATAATGATATCGGCCATGGGTCAGGAACGTATGGTTAGGGATGCTATAGTAGCCGGAGCCGCAGGTTTTATAGTTAAACCCTTTAAGGAAGAGTTTGTTATGCAGACTATAAATAGGTTGTAAATAAATTTATTTAGAAAGGGGGGGATAGAAATTGAATAATGAAGCAAATCAGGATCCTATGCTGGACATGTATCTGTATGAGACCGCACAGCTTATTGAGCAGTTGGAGCAATGCATACTTGACAGTGAAAAGGCAGTAGAGCTTGAAGTGCATATAAATGAGATATTCAGGATAATGCATACCATTAAAGGCAACTCAGCGATGATGTTCTTTCAAAACATATCCGACTTGGCCCATTCTATGGAAGACTTGTTCGACTATATAAGGAATACAAGGTTTGATAATGTAGATTACTCAGGGATAACAGATATTGTGCTTAAAGGCATAGACTACATAAATACTGAGCTTGAGAAGATAAGAAACGGAGCCGTCAATGACGGAGATCAAAAAGCCCGTGTAGCAGAAATAAGGGCATATCTAAGCGACCTGAAAGCTTCAAACGGTGCTGAGGGTAATAATACCAGCATGGAAGACAGTAAAAAACCGGTAAAATGTGGCTTAACACCTGAAAATAAGACCGGAAAGAGCAGGCAGAACACCTATAATGCGTTGATACATTTCAATGAAGGCTGCGAGATGGAGGACATAAGAGCATTCATCATAGTGCGGAATCTTAAGGAGATATCAAGCAGCATAAGTTATGAACCAAAGGACATAGTAGAAAATTCCAAAGCTGCAGATATAATAAAACAGCAAGGGTTCAAGATAACCTTCGAAAGTGAGCTGGATCCTGAGGAAGCGCGGGGTTATCTGGAGAAGACAGCCTTTATCAGAGAGCTTCAGTTTGATAAGGTTTCCAAGGTGGCAGAGAAGAATAATAAAAATCATAAGGAGAATGTAGAAAAGCCTGAAGAAAGACAGATATTCCTGGATGAAGAGGAGCTATGCGAAGCCAAGGAGGACAAGCCAAAGCAGGAAGAATTCATACCGGCTGCAACTGAAATAAAACCGGAGGAACAGCATAAGCAGGAGTATAACCAGCACATAAGTGCAGGCAGCAGCGAAATGATTAGTGTCAATGTCACAAAGCTGGATGAGCTTATGGATCTCGTTGGAGAGCTGGTAATATCAGAAGCTATGGTGGTAGGAAATCCTGAGCTTGCCGGTTTAAATCTGGACAGCTTCTATAAGGCGGCAAGACAGCTTAAAAAAATAACCAATGAACTCCAGGACAACATAATGTCTATAAGGATGGTTGCATTAGGCCCTACGTTCCAGAAGATGAACAGGCTTGTAAGGGATATGAGCAGGAAAATGGGGAAAGAAGTGAGGCTGGAGCTTATAGGACAGGATACAGAAGTGGACAAGAACATAATAGAACATATAGGAGATCCCCTTATGCACCTTATCAGAAACTCAATGGATCATGGATTAGAAGCAGCAGGAGAGAGAGATGCAAAGGGAAAGGACCGGTGCGGTAAAATTACTCTGGAGGCAAGAAACTCCGGAGGAGATGTATGGATAATAATAAAGGATGACGGAAGGGGACTGGATAGAGAAAAGATACTGAATAAAGCCCTGGAGCATGGTCTGACGAGGAAAAGCGGAAGTGAACTGACAGACAAAGAAATATACTCATTCATATTTCTTCCGGGTTTTTCCACAAAAGACAGTGTCACAGAGTTTTCAGGAAGAGGGGTGGGAATGGAT
>Ga0209467_1000645_pt1 | contig 41827 bp, 34 predicted proteins | sample Higcelwee11metaG_FD_187175 | JGI IMG/M metagenome (GOLD analysis project Ga0209467, IMG submission 187175) | Freshwater pond sediment microbial communities from the University of Edinburgh, under environmental carbon perturbations - High... | ecosystem: Environmental > Aquatic > Freshwater >... | reverse complement strand
CGAGCCCATGAGCGCGCGGTTGGCGTCGTCATTTTCAAGGAACGGGATCAGCGCGGCAGCGACCGAGACAATCTGCTTGGGCGAAACGTCGATGAAGTCGATTTCTTCGGCGGCAGCGACGATGTTCTCACCGTTCTTACGAGCGACAATCGTTTCCTGAACAAACTTGCCCGCCTTGTCGAGCGGCGAGTTCGCCTGAGCGATCGTGTACTGGCCCTCTTCCATCGCGGAGAGATAGATCACTTCGCTGGTTACCTTGGCGTTCTTGACGCGGCGATAGGGGCTCTCGATGAAGCCGTACTGGTTCACGCGGGCATAGGTCGCCAGCGAGTTGATCAGACCGATATTCGGACCTTCCGGCGTTTCAATCGGGCAGATGCGGCCATAGTGCGTGGGATGCACGTCGCGGACTTCGAAGCCCGCACGTTCACGCGTCAGACCACCGGGCCCGAGAGCCGAAACGCGGCGCTTATGCGTGATTTCGGACAGCGGGTTCGTCTGGTCCATGAACTGCGACAGCTGCGAGGAGCCAAAGAACTCGCGCACGGCGGCGGCGGCGGGCTTGGCGTTGATGAGGTCATGCGGCATGACCGTGTCGATCTCGATGGAGCTCATACGCTCACGGATCGCGCGTTCCATACGCAGCAGGCCGAGGCGATACTGGTTTTCCATCAGCTCACCGACCGAGCGAACGCGGCGGTTGCCCAAATGGTCAATGTCATCGACTTCGCCGCGACCGTCCTTCAACTCGCACATCATGCGCACGATTTGCAGAATGTCTTCCTTGCGCAGCACGCGAACCTGATCGTCCGTCTTGAAGCCGAGGCGCGAGTTCATCTTCACGCGGCCAACAGGCGAGAGGTCATAACGATCAAGCTCGAAGAACAAGCCTTGGAACATGGCTTCCGCCGATTCAACAGTCGGCGGCTCACCCGGACGCATGACGCGATAAATGTCGATCAGCGCATCTTCACGCGAGCCATTCTTGTCGGCCGCCATCGTGTTGCGGATATAGGGGCCAACATTCACATGGTCGATACCGAGGATTTGCAGTTCCTTCACACCGGCCTGTTCGATCTGCTCCATGATTTCAGAGGTCAGCTCGTCACCGGCTTCGAACAAAACGACGCCCGTCTTCTCGTCGATCATGTCGGTGGCCAGATAGCTGCCGAGCATGTCTTCCGCTTGGATCAGCACGTCCTTCATGCCGCCTTCGACCAGCTTGGCAATCAGGCGCGGGGTCATCTTGGTGCCCGCTTCGGCAACGACCTTGCCCGTCTTGGCATTGACGATGTCGCTGGCCAGCTTTTGGCCCTTTACGCGCTCGGCATTGAAGGTGGTCGTCCAGCCGTTCTTCACGGCCTTATAGGTCACGGTTTCATAGAACGAGCCGAGGATTTCCTCCTTCGACATGCCCTGAACCTCATGCGACTCCAGTCCCTTGCCAGCCTTCTCGCGCTTGGCGCGGAGCTTTTCCGTCTCGGCACCGAACAAGGCATATAGCAGCGTGGTAACAGGCAGCTTGCGGCGACGGTCGATGCGAACATAGACAAGGTCCTTGGCATCGAACTCGAAATCCAGCCACGAGCCACGATAGGGAATGACGCGCGCGGCGAACAGATACTTGCCCGACGAATGGGTTTTACCCTTGTCATGATCAAAGAACACACCGGGGCTGCGGTGCATCTGGCTGACGATCACGCGCTCGGTGCCGTTGACAACGAAGGTGCCGTTGGCGGTCATGAGCGGCATATCGCCCATGTAAACGTCTTGTTCCTTGATGTCGCGAATCGACTTCACGCCTGTTGTTTCATCAACGTCGAACACGGTCAAACGCAGCGTTACCTTCAGCGGCGCGGCAAAGGTCATGCCGCGCTGTTGGCATTCCTCAACGTCGTACTTGGGCTGTTCAAGCTCATAGGACACAAAGTCAAGAACGGCGCGTTCCGCAAAATCGCGGATCGGGAAGGCCGAGCGCAAAACTTCTTGCAAGCCCACGCGCTCACGCTTTTCGGCGGGCACGTCCATCTGAAGGAAAAACTCATACGAGCGGCGTTGAACCTCGATCAGGTTCGGCATCTCGGCCACTTCAGGAATACGCCCGAAGCTCTTGCGATTGCGCTTGTAAACGGATTGACTCTTGATCGGATTGACTTGCGCCATGATACCCTCTTTGTGGTCTTGTCAAAAACTATAAAGGCTTTTCCCGTGAAAGGCCCGAACCTGATGTTGCATAGCCGTTTTCTTCTCTTCCCCGCTCCCGCACGTCATACCGGCGAAAGCCGGTATCCACGACAGGGTGGGGACTAGATTCCGGCTTTCGCCGGAATGACAGACAAAATAACCGCCCTACAACAAAACAAAACCGACACCCTGCCCTCCCAGTCGGAAGCGAGGCGCGGTCTTGAGAAACTTGTTGATTTACGCGCCGGACTATGCCTCGCACGCCAAGTGCAAGCAAGGAATATATTTTTTCGCCATCAGGATGAAACGCGTGATTTTGTAGGTTTTATGTACTACACAGCGACATATATCAAAAGGCGGGGATTACGCCCCGCCTTTTCTCATAGCTTCAAATCCAGCTCCCTATACGGCTTGGCCAAACGATTGGCTAAAGCCGTTCCGTCCGGTGTCGTTACCCCCAACGGATTGACCATCCCCTTAATCAGGAAGGGCAAACTCGTCGCGCAGAGTGTTACGGCGGTGAGGCCATCTTTAAGGGCCGCCATATCGTCAGCCTTATAGACATAAAGAGCTCCGCCTGCTGCTCGCGTGCTTGCCTGTAAGAGCTTGGCAATATCACCCCAAACTGGATTCTTACCCTTGTACGGATGGAAGATGAATGGCTTGCAGCCAACCTGCACCAAAGATTGAAAAGCCGCCTCTACACCATGTGGCGAAAATGGATAGACACCGTCTTCCGTATCGGCAAGATCATCGACAAAGAAGATCGTCGAATGAATTCGCGGCGTTTTCGCCCCCACAAAACCATGAAAATACGAAAGGACAGGAAGCACGTCCTTGGTCCGTCCAAACTCCACGATGTCTGCACATATAGGTTTTACCAAAGTAAGGATATGCGCATCCGTTTCTTCTTTTGATAAACGGACAGATTGAGACTTGAAATCACGCGCGTCTTCATTCCAGAGATTAAAACAATGGTATCCACGATCCTCCCACTCACCATCTGTTGATACCAGATAAACACGCGGAGATGGGGCTTGCGCCTTCTGAACCGGATAGTAATTGAAAATGGCCTCACAGGCTGTGCCTAGGTTCACCCAAGTCTCCGGATTATTGTTCGCGATGACAATGTGCGGCTGGCGCGAGCACATAATTTCATCACGCAGAATTTCGTAATCTGCCAAAACAGCCCTCTTCGCGAGCGTGTTGAGCTTAGGATTTTGCTGACGATCCATAGTCTTCTTCTCCATTAAAAAACAAGGCACTTATAGAAACCTCACGGCGTGAAGCCCGGCAAGGGTTTTGCCTTTATCTTTTCAACAACAGGGCGTTTACCGGGTCGATGATATTGACCATCGACATAGTAGGAACGCTCTTCATTTCCTTTTGCATCGACCTTGATATGGGCTGGCTCTTCCCCATCCCTGTGAATGGCCCCGAACTCATTTTGATAAAGCATCTCTTCCTGCCCGCATGGCCATTTTTTATGTATAGAGGGCTTTCCATCAAAACTGGCATAGTTTGCATCATAATCTAGGCCCCCGTTCTGCGAAAAGCAGGCATCAAGGCTTGTTTCAATTGCCAATGAACCACCGGAATGATCTTCCCTCCATTCATGACCGAGCCCAGAAAGAAACCTTTCCTGTGTAACCACAAGATCAATCTCACCGCTTTTATCAAAACGCGTACGAATCTTGCGATAGGCGACAAGTTCCGTGACTCCTGCCATGCCGGAGACAGCGGTGCCAGCAAGAGGCAAGTCAACCGTTTCCAAATCCCCAAAGTCATATTCACGCGCGCCACTATTATCTCCACCAAGAACGAAAGCACCTTTCTCGTCAAGCATACGATGCACCTGCTCTTGCCCCGTCACACAATCGACAAGAACATTCAGGCGGCCAGAACGGAAACGCTCACAGGCAAGAATCTCGATTAGCCGTCCTTGCTCATCAAACCTTTCGATATATTCATGCATCGCAACAGGCTCTTGCCCCATTGTCCCCATCTTCAAAACCATAGCCATCCTCCACTATTAATTAAGCATTCCTCCTCCCTACCACACACGATAGAAGGGCAAAAGCGGGAAGCTTGGTTAATGGGAAAGAGAGAGAAAAATCTGGCGGATTTTGGTTTTGAGTGCCTTAGATTTCGACCCACTATATGTTGCGATTTTTTATCTTCGGCAGCCACAAGATATGGTAGAAAAAAATCGAAATTCGTCCTCTCGTCGAGCTGAAGGGCCTAAGTCCGTATCAAACGACGCTCAGGTCGCTGAGAATCCCCCATTTTTCGCTAATATATTGATTTTGTTGCGTTTCATTTTGGCGTTTTTCGAGGATCAAAAACGGGGTCTGAACGCCACCGTTTTGATAGCCAATCCCGCCTAAGAACCATCCCTCAACGTCATTGCGAGTCGCGCAGCGACGAAGCAATCCAGTCCTGCTGCTTGAGCGTTGGGGACCTGCCTACGCTGTTCAGCTTCGGCAAGGCAGGCTGGATCGCCACAGCCTCTTCGAGGCTTCGCGATGACGATGGGTGTTTGCTGTGCGTGAGAGGCTTCATTCATGGGCAGGTATAAGCCCGCCTCACCCCACCCTCCCGCAACAAAAAAGGCGAGGATTGCTCCCCGCCTTTTTTTACTTTTCACTGGATCCCCGCTTTCGCGGGGATAAGCGTTTGCTAAACTCGCGGGGGCTTAAGCCGCCCGCTCATTAAGCAAGCCGCTTACTTCAGTTCAACCTTCGCGCCAACGGCTTCAAGCTGCTTCTTCATCTTCTCGGCATCGGCCTTGGAGACATTTTCCTTCAGCGGCTTGGGAGCGCCTTCAACGAGGTCCTTGGCTTCCTTCAGGCCGAGGCCTGTGATCGCACGGACTTCCTTAATCACGTCGATCTTCTTGTCGCCAGCGGCGGCCAGAACAACGGTGAACTCGGTCTGCTCTTCAGCGGCAGGACCAGCGGCAGCGGCAACGGCGGCAACAGCAACCGGAGCAGCGGCGCTAACGCCCCACTTTTCTTCAAGCATCTTGGACAGCTCGGCAGCCTCGATAACGGTGAGAGCTGAGAGTTCTTCAACAATCTTTTCCAACTTCGACATGGTACTTTCTCCTTTGTTAAACTTCGTTTGTTTGTTGTGTTCATCCAGCGAAAGCCGGAAGAATTGCGGTTAAGCGGCTTCCTTCTTGCTGTAAGCCGAAATGACACGAGCCAATTGTCCAGCCGGAGCTTGAACGACACAGGCGATCTTCGTCGCCGGAGCCACAAGCAGCCCAACCAGCTTGCCACGCAGCTCGTCCAAAGACGGCAGCGAAGCGAGAGCCATAGCTTCCTTGGCATCAAGAATCTGATCGCCCATCGCGGCGGCCACAATCTTGAGCTTGTCATTCTTCTTGGCGAACTCGGCGGCGACCTTGGCGGCAGCCACAGGGTCCTTGGAATAAGCCAGCGCGGTCGGCCCCTTCATATAGGGCTCTAAACCGGCAAGGATGGTATCCTTGATCGCCAGCTTGACCAGCGTATTCTTTTCGATCTTCATCTCGACACCAGCGGCGCGCATCGCACGACGTAGGGCGAGGGTCTGATCGGCATCAAGGCCGTTTTGGACAAGAACGACGACCAGCTCGGCATCCTTGACGCCGTCGCGGATCTGATCAACCTTGCCAAACTTGACCTTGCGGTTGTCACTCACCTGTTCACTCATGTTTCCTCCCTCAAAAAACCTGTCAAAACCTAAAAGCCGCCACGCGCCAAAGCGTACCGGAGAAATCCTGTTCTTGTCTGTCCGTGAAAAGCTGAAAGACGGGTGCGCGAGCGCGCTTCCCATGACCGCAGGGGCCGTTTCAACCTATCTATGCTGGCTTTTTTAAGCCGTTTCCGGCACCCGCAGTCTTGGACAGGACCGCCCCAAAGGACGGCGTGGGGCATCTATAAAGGGCTGAGACGGAAAAAACAACCCTTATCTGCGTTTTTCTTTCGCCATGCCCTTTTTAGTTAACGCCCCTTAACGGGCACACTCGGCGATGGACCAGAAGCCGTCGCTGTTCAGGCTGGCACTACCGACCAGAACGCCGTCGATATCGGGCTCAACCAAAAGCGAGCCCGCATTACTGGGGACCACCGAGCCGCCATAAATCACGGGCACCGTCTCGCCCATCACGCCAAGCGAGCGACGCACGAGTTGATGGACATGGCGAATCTCATCAGGGCTAGGGGTCTCCCCCGAGCCGATGGCCCAGACCGGCTCATAAGCAACCACAAGCTGAGAGGGGTGGAACTTTTCAGGCAAAGAGCCTGTCAGTTGCTCGGTAATCGCTTCCTCGGTTGCGCCAGCGGCCCGTTGCTCTAGGGTCTCGCCGATACAAACGATGGTGGTCAATCCTGCAAGTTGGGCTCCGGCGACCTTCTTGGCCACCAGCTGATTCGTCTCGCCATAGGCCGCCCTGCGCTCGGAATGCCCCAAAATGACATAGCGGCAGCCGATATCGGCCAGCATCCCCGCACTGACGTCCCCCGTATAGGCCCCATGATTCGCATAGTGGCAGTCCTGCGCGCCCAGCAAAACGGGCGTATCCATCAGAGCCTCGGAAATCGACCAGATCAGGGTCGCGGGCGGACAAAGCACAACATCGAAGGAAAGCGGTATCTCGCTTTGAGCGCGATTGGCAACCTCCTTGGCCAGATTGAGGCCAGAAGTCAGCCTTCCATTCATCTTCCAGTTTCCAACGATGATTTTACGTCTTTTCGCCATAAGCGTTCCCATGAGGCATGAAGGTGTGCAAGAAAAGAGAGGAAGGTCTGAGTCCAAACCTGTTGCGGGCAGCATAGACTTTTATCATACTGCACCGCAATCGAGAATCACACGATCGCGATGTCTTTCAAGATGTCGTCCAGAAAAAACACAAGGAAATCTTCATGCTGCAAATCATGCGCGAACTCGCCAAATCCTGGATTTTCAAAAGCCTTATGGGCCTGCTGGTCGTCAGCTTCGGCATCTGGGGTATCGGCGATATGTTTCGCACCAATCCCGCCCAGCGCACGGTCGCAACGGTCGGGAGCCAGAAGATTCCCGTCCACGCCCTTGAGTTCCGCTTTCAGGCCGAGCTGCCGCAAGCCCGCAAGAATTTCGGACCTGACCTGACCGCCGATCAAGCCCGTCGTCTGGGCCTTCTTGACAACGTCTTAAGCGTCATGATGGAGGAACTGGCTTTTGATCAGGACGCGACACAGCTGGGGATCGAGGTTCCCCATGCCTACATCATGAAAAGGCTGGCCGAAGACCCTTCCCTGCGCACCAAGGATGGCGCGTTCAATGCCGAGCTGTGGCATCATGTGCTGGGCAAGTCGGGAATGACCGAACAGACTTTTCTCTCACTCGAGACAAAGGGAGCCGCAAGGCAGCTTCTGCTCGCTGGCCTGACCGCCAATACCGAGCCGCCCAAGACGATCGTCGACAACCTCTATCGGGCCCGTGGCGACAAGCGCATTTTGGAAGTCGTCACACTGAACAACGACAGCCAGAAAAGTGCGCTCGGCACTCCCAAGACCGACGAGATCGAGGCTTATTACAAAGCCAACGAATCCAAGTTTATCGCGCCCGAATATCGCGGCATCACCATCGGCGCGCTGACGACACAAGACATCAGCAAAGACGTTCATGTTGACGAGGCCGAGTTGAAACAGGCTTATGAAACCCGCGCGGCAGAACTTGCCGATCCAGAAACCCGCGACCTTGTTCAAATCGTCGTGCAAGACGAGGCTAAGGCCAAGACCATCGCCAAGCAGGCTCAAGATGAACACAATCTGGCCACGGCCGCCAAGAAAAGCGGGCTGACCCCGATCACGATGGACAAGATCGATGAAAAGAACATCCTGCCCGAACTTTACACAACCGTCTTTGCCCTGACGGAAGGACAGGTTTGCGAACCGGTCAAAAGCGCGCTCGGCTGGCACGTTGTTCAGGTGAAAAAGATTCACGATGGGGGCACACCCTCTTTCGAGGAAGCCAAGACAAAACTGGCCGAAAGGCTCCGCGAAGAACGCGTCGGCGACCTCGTCGCCAAGACTGTCAACCAGCTTGATGACGATCTGGCTGGCGGAAAACCTCTGGAAGATATTTCGGAACAGCTCGGCCTACACCTCACGCGCTTTGCCGCGCTTGACAACAAGGGGATCACACCGGATGAAAAACCGGCGGAGGCTCTGCCTGCCAAGGAAGTAACCTTGCCGTCCGCGTTCTCACTTGAGAGCGGCGAAACCGGGCAAGTCCTTGACGACGGCAAAGGCACCTATTACGTCGTGCGCGTCGATCAGGTCACGCCCAGTCAGGTCCGCCCGCTTGATGACGTCAAAAAAGAAGTCGTCAAGGCTTGGGAGAAAGATCAGCTTGAAATCAAAGCCGCCGCTGCCGCCGAAGCCATGGCCCAGAAAATGCGCGACGGACAAAAAGCGACCAGCTTTGCTTCACAGCCGGGTGTGGAGGTCCGCCTCTCCAAACCCGTTTCCCTTTTGGGCGACATGGATAAAAACATTCCCGTGAATGCGCTGCGTCAACTCCTCACCATGAAAAAGGGTGACGTGACGACGGCCTCAAACGAGGGGAAACAATACATCCTGCGCCTGAGCGACATCGTCCCCGTTGACCCCGCCAAGCCTGAGGCCTCGCGCCGCAAGGTCTTGGATGATATAGAAGAAAAAATGCCCCGCGACCTGATCGAAGCGTATTCGGACTATCTGCATACGGTTTTCCCGTTCACGACAAACCAATCGCTTTTCGACAGCTTGAAAAACAGGGGTCAGTAACGCGTTAAGAATAAAGAGGCGGAGAGGTAATCGGGTATTAACCTCTCCTCCCTTAAACTAGCCCCCATGTTACGGTTTGGCTTGTTTTTTCTGGTGACGTCGATGGTCTTGTCTGCTCCTTGTGCGCAGGCAGCCGGTGCCGAGGCGCGTGAAGTCGCAAGGCTCAACAACTGTACCCCCAAGAAGGTCGAGGTCTATCAACAAAAAGTTGGCAGTGAGGCCCAAACCATCTACAAGGTCGAATGCGTTACGCCCAAGGCCGTTGACGATAAGGGCCCTCAGGCCGCCAGTGCCGTTCTTATTCAATGCAACGGCGGATTATGCGCTATGCTGCGTCCGCTCTACCCTTCCTCAAACTGATGATGATGCGATAACAAAATGACAAAAGACAAACCTGACGAGCTTGTCGTAATTACCCAAGGACAGCTTGATGACATCATCGCCAAGCACGAGGCCTTTAAGGGCGGAAGAGCCAATGGCGCGCGCGCCGTTCTTCTCCATCACGATTTAAGCGGTCTGAACTTTGGCAAACACGACCTGTCGAATGCCGATTTCAGCGGGTCGCTTCTTGTCGGGGCCAACTTCGAGGAAACAAAACTTGAATGCGCCGTTTTCTATGCCTGCGATTTGCGTAAAGCCAACTTCCGCAACGCCAACATGATCCGCACCGATTTGCGCGGCGCGTGCTTGCGCGGCGCGATCATGGCCGGCGCGAACCTGAGCGAAGCGGACCTGCGCGAAGGTGCTTACGCCACCTTCGATCCCGATAAAGGCCTGACCTTTGCCAGCGACAGTGCCGAATGGAAAAAGGGCACGGGCGGCGTCGATTTGCGCGGCGCGAATCTGGGGTCGGTCAAATTATGCGGCGCGATCGCGACGAACTCGAATTTCGAAGACGCCAACCTTGCCAAATCGACCTTTGTCAAAGGCAATCTGACTGGAGCCAATCTGGCCGGGGCCAACCTTGAAGGCGCGGATCTCAGCCAGTGCGAAATGAAGGACGTCTCGCTACGCGGGGCCAACCTGACCGGCGTGCTGATGGATTATTCGAACCTCGACAATGTCGATCTGTCGGGTGCCCTCACCGACCAGCCGACGGGCCACACGCTCAGCGAACACGAGCTGCCGCTCGACCAGTTGATCGCCCTGCACCAGCTGTGGCTCAAAACCCAAGGCGATGAAGGCAAAAAACTTGATCTGACCGATTACGATCTGCGGAACGCGCCCTCGATGGTCGGCGCGAATATGACCATGCTTGTTGCCGAACGGGCGGTCTGGTACGGCCTTGATCTTTCCCAAATCAATCTTCAGGCCGCAACCTTGCGCAGCAGCGATTTCCGCCAGTGCACCATGACCCATGCGGATTTGCGCGGCTCCAACTTCAACAAGTGCAACATGGTCAGTGCCAAATTCACCAAGGCGCGGCTTGAGCCCCTATTCTTCGACGGCAACCGTCTGCTGAAAACCTCTTTTGCCGAAGCGAACCTGCGCTATTCCGATTTTTCGGGAGCCGTGCTGCGCGATGCGGATTTCTCCGGCGCGGACCTGAGCTTTGCCAATTTCACTGGGGCCGACACCACCGGTGCGGATTTCAGTCGCGCGATCATGAAAGATACGGTTATCAGACGGCTAACGTAGCCTGTTTACGACAGCTTTCCTGCGCCTTTTGCCAGCGAAGAAGGCTTTCGTCTTTCATCACGGGCAAGGTGGAACACACGGCTTGGCTGTCTTCAAGATTGCCCGTTCCGAACAAAGCAATATCCGCCCCCGCCTCAAGCACGGCCAGACCGCGTTCAGCCAAGGGCATTTTGAGGCTGCCCATCGACACATCGTCCGACAGGATCAGCCCCGAGTACCCTATTCTGCCGCGAATGATCTCGGTATGCGCCTTCTTCGACAGGGAAACAGGAAAGTCGTTGTCGATCGCGCGAAACAGCACATGACAATTCATGGCGAGCGGGGCCTCGCGCAGGGCGATGAACGGTTTAAAATCCGCCTCCAGCTCTGATAACGGCGCATCGACAAACGGTAAATCAATGTGCGGATCAACCTGCACGCGCCCGTGTCCGGGCATATGTTTGATAATGGGAAAAATACCTGAATCCAGATAGGTTTGAACAACAAGACGGCCACAAGCCGCGACCACTTCGGGATCGGCACTCACGGTGCGATCCCCGATGGCCTCGGAAGCACCCTCGATCATCAAATCCAGAACGGGCGCACAATTGCCGTTAATCCCGACCTCCAGCAGTTGAGCAGCCATTTTCTCGGTCTGGGCGAGAATCTGGCGGCTCCCCACCTCGGGATCCTGCTCATAGGCTTCACCCAACACGCGAAACGCCTTGCCGCCGTCCCACACCGGCGCGTTAAGCCGCGCAACGCGCCCGCCTTCCTGATCGATGAAAACAGGCACAGTGGCATCTTCCACAGAGTCGCGAAGCGAATCGACCAACGCCTTAAGCTGGGCAACCGAAGAACAGTTTCGCTTGAACAAAATGAACCCAAAGGGCCGAGCCTCTGCGAAGAACTGCCGCTCCTCAGGCGTTAAGACCAAACCGGAACAACCAAGAATAACGGGCTTTAAACAAGCCATACCGCCCTCCGCGAGCGTAAAAAGACGAACAAGTCACCCTAACAGACCAGGCGGGATAGTGCCCACAGAAATAAGGACAAAATGTGGCAACAAAGCCGCTCTTCCGGCCTAGTTGACCGTCCAGAGAGGTCAAAATTATTCCTTGTTAATAATGTTTACTTTTTGTTAAACTTAATTAGAGAGAAGAGTAAAGTAAGGTTAATGAGCGTTAACGTCGCTCTGAATCGAAGCTCGGCAAAAGCCGGACTTTTTCCTATATGCTGCGAGGCTAAACCATGCGCGTGCTGCTAGTTGAAGACGATACCTCCGTTGCCAAAAGCATCGAACTTATGCTTCAGGCCGAAGGTTTTATCGTGGATACAACCGATTTGGGCGAAGACGGTCTGGAAATCGGCAAACTCTATGATTACGACATTATCATCCTTGACCTTATGCTGCCCGATATTGACGGCTATGAGGTTTTGCGCCGCCTGCGCGCCGCGAGGGTCACCACCCCGATCCTGATTCTCTCCGGCCTTTCGGAGCTGGACCACAAGATCAAGGGCCTGGGCTTTGGTGCCGACGATTACCTGACCAAGCCGTTCGACCGCCGCGAACTGGTCGCTCGCATCCATGCCATCATCCGCCGCAGCAAAGGCCATTCCGACAGCGTGATCCGTACGGGCAAGCTGACGGTTAATCTGGATGCCCGCACGGTCGAAGTCTCGGGGGCCCCGCTCCACCTGACCGGCAAGGAATATGGCATTCTCGAGCTGCTCAGCCTGCGCAAGGGCACAACGCTGACCAAGGAAATGTTCCTCAACCACCTTTACGGCGGCATGGACGAGCCAGAGCTTAAAATCATCGACGTTTTCGTCTGTAAGCTGCGCAAGAAGCTGGCGCAAGCGGCGGGCGGTGAAAACTATATCGAAACCGTCTGGGGGCGTGGCTACGTCCTGCGCGATCCCCCCGGAACGGAACCCGTGAAACTCCAGCAGCGTTCCTAGAGTCTATACCGCATAAAATGACTCATTTTATGCGGTCGCTCAAACGCCGCTGGGCTTCGCGCCACAGGCGCGGGACTGCTTTGCGACCCGTAGTAGTGCGCACCACGCTGATGATCATTTTATCTGGCGCGCTATAAACAAACGCCATCTGACAAAAAAGCCCTCGACTCAAAAGTCGAGGGCTTTTTCTTATTTCGTACGCGCTGAAACGACAAAAAAAGAGCCAGACCAAGCAGCGAACAGTCTGGCTCTTCTTCATGAAGGATCAAACGAAAGGAAAAAGGTCAGACCCCAGCACTGGCAGCGGCGCCAGTTGCGGCAAACCCGGCGGTGGCAATCGGCTGCTTGGGCAGCATGCCTGTATCAGGACGGGAGTTCAGAACATACATGCCACGTTCGTTTTCAAGCGGCTTGAACTTGTCACTAATCCCCAGGACGGTTTCCGCGCCGCCAAGAAACAACACGCCATCCGGCGCAAGCACATGGCTGAGCGCATCCAGAACACGGGTCTTGGTAGGCTGATCAAAATAGATCAGCACATTGCGACAATAGATAATGTCAAAGACACCGACAGGGCCAAATTCGGTCAGCAAGTTGCCTTCGCGATACTGAACCATCTGGCGAATGTTATCCTTGATCTGCCATTTATCGGTTCCGATCTGGGAAAAATATTTCATCAAAAAGGAAATCGGCAACCCGCGCTGAACTTCGAACTGGGAGTAAATGCCGCTTTTAGCGCGCTCCACCATCTCGGACGACAAGTCTGTCCCCAGAATATCGACCTTCCAGCCCTGAATCTTTGGCCCTTCTTCCTGCAAGATCATCGCAAGGGAGTAAGCCTCCTGCCCGCTTGACGCGGCGGCAGACCAGATACGAACCTGTTTCCTGAGCGCACGCGTGCGCAAAAGCTCGGGCAAGAGAACCTTTTTGAACTGATCGAACGGTTTGTTGTCGCGGAAGAAAAAGGATTCGTTCGTTGTCATGGCCTCGGTCACATCGCGCAGCATTTGCTCGTCGCGCTTGGTGCGAAGCAACTGGGCCAGTTCATCAAGGGTCTTCAGGCTGTATTTACGCGCCACAGGAGTCAGGCGCGATTCCAGCAGATAGGCCTTGTCCTTGGAAAGGACGAGCCCCGACCTCTGTTTGACAATTGTCGAAAAGAGATCGAAATCCTCCGGCTTCATGGACGCCCCCTAACCGCGGCTTGGCGCACAAACCCGCCTATTTCGCCGATGGGCAAGATCGAGCTACATAATCCAGCCACAGCCACGGCCCCCGGCATCCCCCACACAACGCTGGAAGCCTCGTCCTGCGCAATCACAGAGCCACCAGCCTCCGTTACAACCGCACTGCCTTTCATGCCATCTTGCCCCATGCCTGTCAAAATCACGACAAGGATCGACTTGCCATAGACACGCACCAATGAACGCAACATCGGATCGACAGCCGGACGACAGAAATTCTCTTGCGGGTCCTTGGTCAAGTGAACCGTCGGGCCTTGGGTGCCTTTGGTTTCGATGAGCATATGAAAATCGCCGGGCGCAACATAATATTGCCCTGCCTTCAGGACATCGCCCTCCTTCGCCTCGCAGCAAACAACCCCGCACTGACGCGAAATATGTTCAGCCAGAATAGTCGTGAAAGAAGGCGGCATGTGCTGAGTGATCACAATCGGCTGGGGCAAGCCGTTCCCCATGTCTTTAATCACCCTGAACAAAGCCTGCGGCCCTCCCGTCGAGCTGCCGATGGCGATGATGCTGGGTTTGATAACCGGATCCTTGCGTAGAACAACTTCTTTTTTAGCCTGAGCCCCCACAACGATACCGACGCGCGGCGGAACCGCACCAACAGCAGCGGGAGGAACAGACTTGCCGGTCTTGTCATCGGCCTTCGGGGCGACCTTGGCCTCCAGCTTCAGGTACGGCCCGCGAACTTCCGAACGACGCGCCAATGCACCGAGAGCCTTGACCTTCTCGACCAGCTCACGCTTAAAATCGTCAGCCGCCATCACTTCGTGGCTGCTTGAAGGCTTGGGAATGTAATCTGTCGCCCCCAAAGACATGGCCTTGAGGCTGACCTCGGCATTCTTCTGGGTCAAGGTCGAGGCCATGATAATCTGGACGGCCCCGTCGATCTCCTTGAGCTTCGGCAAAGCCGTCATACCGTCCATGACCGGCATTTCGATATCAAGGACGATCACATCCACCGGATCACGCTGAAGCGACTTGATCGCTTGTTCGCCGTTACTAACGGAAGAGACAATTTTCAGGGTCGGCTCACCCTCAAGCGCGCGCGCGATCGCACCACGAATAAAGGCTGAATCATCGACGATCATAACCCGGAAAACGTCCGGCTTGTCGTTATCGTCCTGCGTTGATCCTGATAAGGGAAAGGGGCTCATAATCACACATAAAGTAAGGGGTCTGAGAAGTTATCCTGATGCCGGACGCTCATCAGTCGATCACGCCAAGCTGGGAAAGCTTGCTTCGCACGATATCGGCATCAAAAGGTTTCATAATATATTCGTTCGCACCGTTGGTCATGGCCTCCTGAATATGCTTCATATCGTTTTCAGTCGTACAGAAAACAACCGTCGGGTCGCCGCCGGACGGCAGTTTACGCAAAGCGCGCAAAAACTCCATGCCGTCCATAACCGGCATATTCCAGTCAAGCAACACGACATCAGGCATCTGTTGCTGGCACACCTCAATGGCCTGCTTACCGTGTTCAGCCTCACCACAGGTAAAGTCAAGCGCTTCAAAAATTTGTCGTGCCACCTTGCGAATGACCCGGCTATCGTCAACAATCAAACAGGATTTCATACAAGCCTCTCTTCATCAAAAATGAAGAACTATGCCGCTGTCAGTTCTTCGAGCCTCAACAAACGCTTAACATCCAGAACAATCAACAAGGCCTCTTTCAAGCGATAAACGCCGTCCGAAATCTCGCGCCATCTTTCATCAAGTGTGGCCGGCGTTTTTTCATAATCGCTGACCGGCAGGGCCATGACCTCACCGACTTGATCCACGATCAGGCTGTAAAACTCGCCACTGTGATCAACAACGACGCTCATGCTGCGCTCACGGTCTTCACGCGCAGGCAAGCCAAGGCGCGTCCGAACATCAATAGCCGTAACGATACGACCGCGCAGATTAAGCGATCCGGCAACTTCACGCGGTGCCAAGGGAACCCGCGTAATCTTCTGGGGCCCCAAAACGTCCTGAACCTGAAGAACCGGAATCCCGAAGATCTGGTTGTCGATCACCATGGTGACGAACTCGCGCGCGCTTGCACCCTCTCCTGTTGTTGGCAGGGCACTGGCAGTCGTTGCTGGAAGATTATTGTTCTCGGTCATGAACTAACCCTTACGTTACTGAGCGTTTGCTGGAGCGTCGCAAGCAAATCCTCGCGGTTAAACTTGGCGACATAGTCGGTAAAGCCTGCCATGCGGCCCCGTTCAATGTCGCGCGGCGTCGCATGCGAAGAGAGGGCAATGAAGGGGAGCTCGCTCCACTTGCCGCCATCTTTCCTGATGAGAGAAGCAAACTCGAAGCCGCTCATCCCCGGCATTTCGATATCGCTGACGATCACGTCGAACTCCTCGCCCTCCTCACGAATTTTGAGGGCCTGAGCCGGATTTTCTGCCGTCGTCACCGTATAACCGGCAACGGTCAAAAGCGGTGTAAGCAGGTTGCGGAAGAACGGACTGTCGTCGACAAGAAGAATGCGATGAAGTTTTTCCTCGCCAAACGCCGTATCGCTCTGGACACCGAACCAATCCTGATAGGCTTGCGCGAGATAATACCCCGTATCCACGATGTCGGTCGCCTTGCCTGCGATGATGGCACTGCCCAAATAGCCGGGACGCTGCGCCGAGATATTCACTTCGACATTGTCTTCGATGATGTCAATAATCTCGTCAACGATCAGCCCCATGCTCCGCTCACGTTCGCTGAAAACCACAATAGGCTGGCTTCCTTCGCTCCGCAACGCGGCCGCGCCGTCAAGCGGCACAAGCGGCATCAGCTTGCCACGATACTGGACAACCGGCTTACCTTCGGAATGCTCGACGGTGGCAAGGTCAACTTCTTCGAGACGCGCCACAAGCGACAGCGGAACGGCCTTGGGCGCATCGCCTCCCGCACGGAACAAAAGCAACGACTGGCGGGTGCCGCCTTGTGCTTGCGAGGCGCGCGTCCGGTGCTTGACCGCCGTATCGCCTGCGGCATGGATTTCACCCGCATGGGCTGCCACCCCGTTGGGGTCGAGGATCATCACCACGCTGCCGTCACCCAAAATGGTGTTACCGGAGAACATGGCAATATTCCGCAGGATCGGTGAAACCGGTTTGACGACAATTTCTTCCGTATCGAACACGCGGTCCACGATGATACCGAAAGTCGAGCTGCCGACCTGAACCACCACGATGAAGGACATTTCCTCGTTGCTCTTTTCCTCGCCGATCTTGAGCGTCCGGCGAAGCGACACCAGCGGCAACAAGCGGTTACGCAAGCGCAAGACCGGCGTGTTGTTGATCCGCTCGACCCTGTATTCGCTTTGCGCCGAGGCATGGACCAGTTCAATAACGCTGATCTGGGGAATGGCAAAACGCTCACCGGCACACTCGACGATCAGGGCCGAGACAATCGCCAAGGTCAGCGGGATTTTAATCAGGAAGCGTGAGCCCTTCCCTTCCGTCGATTGAAGATCGATCGTGCCGCCAATCTTCTCGATGTTCGTCTTGACGACGTCCATTCCGACGCCGCGCCCGGAAACCGCCGTCACCTGTGTGGCCGTCGAGAACCCGGGCTTAAAGATGTATTGCATAATCTGCTGGTCGCTCATCATGGCGACATCGTTTTCGCTCGCCATGCCGTTTTGAACGATCTTCGCCTTGATCTTGTTCATCGACAGGCCACGCCCGTCATCCGAAATCTCGATGATGATGTGCCCGCCTTCATGGAAGGCATTCAACAAAACAACGCCCGTCTCCGGCTTGCCCGCCATCATACGATCCGCCGGACTTTCGATCCCGTGATCGGCAGAATTGCGGACCATGTGAGTCAGCGGATCCTTGATCAGTTCCAGAACCTGACGGTCCAGTTCGGTTTCAGCCCCCATCATTTGAAGGTCGATCTTGCGCCCGAGTTCAAGCGATAAATCGCGCACAATACGCGGCAGTTTAGACCAAGCATTGCCAATCGGCTGCATGCGGGTCTTCATCACGCCTTCCTGAAGTTCCGACGTAACGTGGTTCAGGCGTTGCAGCGGCGCGGCAAACGGGTTGTCCTTTTGCGTACGGGAAATCTGGTTAAGTTGATTGCGGGTTAGCACCAGTTCGCTGGCGATCACCATCAGGTTTTCAAGCTGTTCGACGCTGACGCGAATGGTCTGGGTGGAAACCGCCGATTCCTTGACGGCGTTCTCGGCGGCAGGCCCGCTTGTTTCCTTCTTGGCTGAAGCTGCCGCTGCGGCCGCAGCTTTTTGCTGGGCTTCGAAACTGTTGGCCGTTTCCTCGGCGCGTACCGGCACAAAGCCAAAAGGATCGGACTCGTTGCTTGGCGCGGTGGAAGCTGCCGGAGCGGCAGGTTGTTCGCTTGCCATCTGAGGCGTAGCCCCCTGATCGCCCGCCGAACCGCTTGCAGCCCCTTCCGACTTCTGTTCGTCTTTGCCTTCAGCCAACGCGTTAAGCGCAGCGATCAACTCGCTGTCGTCGCCCGGAGCTTCCGCTTCGGTCTCCTCAAGAACGGACAAAAGCGATTTGATCGTGTCGATCGACCGCAAGATCAGGCTGACCGCATGAGGGGTGACCTGAAGCTGCTTGTCACGGAATTTGCCCAAGACGTTCTCACCGGCATGCGCCACTTTTTCAAGGCGCGGCAGACCAAGAAAGCCGCAGGTTCCCTTGACGGTGTGAACAAGGCGGAAGATGCTGCCGATCAGCTCGGGATCATCTGGACTTTGCTCCAACCTCACCAACTCGACATCCAGCTGCGAGATGCTTTCGTTCGTCTCTGTTAGGAAATCACGCAATAAATCGTCCATGGTCCAGTCCTCTAGCCTCAAGATGAGAATCGCTCTTCACGACAGCGACGATATTGGTGAACAAACCTTAAAAAAACCTTATACGTCCTGCTGCCCATCGTATTCAGATTTCTCTTTGACGAGAGATAGATCGAGGCGATCTTCCTCAAAAGAGTCCGGCTTGATCTGCAAAGCAAAGCGCGAAGCAAACAAGCCGGTCATATAGGGTTGAACGGTGCGAGGCGTCAGGTTCTCAACAGCCGTTTCCTGACTTAACGCTTCACCAAAAGCTTGCGAGACATGAATGTTGCGTCCGCGAATCTCCAGACGCGTTCCGCCGCTGCCTTCCTCGCCGATGGCACAAACCTTGATCTCGCCGCCATAAGCCAGCATTTCTTCTGTCATAATCAACATGTTGACTAGAACTTTCAGCGCGCCACGCGCAGCTGCCGTCGCGCCGAGGGCCAGCGAATCGTCCCACAGCAATTTGATTTTTCCGCCAGTAAAATATTGCTGGGCGACCAGACGCACATCGCGTAAGGGGAGGTTTTCCTCGCTGCCCGCGCGCCCATAAGCGATCCGAAAAACGCGTAACTTTCGTGAAGCCTGAACCGCGCTGTCGCCAATCAGCTTCATCGCCTCGTCAACGACGCTGCCGCCAATATCCTCGATCAATTCGACGCCGTTGTTGATGGCACTGACCGGACTGATCAGATCATGACAAATTTTTGAAGATAAAAGTTCTAAAACGCGCAAATCAATCTGCATGGGATCCCTCTTTTTCCTCGACAACAGCCTCAGAGCGACAAGCCAGAAACAACCAGCCCGACTCACTGAAAAAGCCCATTTTTACACTTGCGCAATAAACCTTAATTGATCCTTAATATCCGGATCCCGAAGGATCATAAAAGATTCACACTTAACCGCTATGCTGACCGTATGAAAATCGCTTTTGCCACATCCCCGTCGCCGCTCGCTCAGGAGGCCTTGGCCGTCCTTGAAAAGCGTTATGGCTCCACGCCTCTGGCCGAGGCTGATGTCGTGGTTGTGCTGGGGGGCGATGGCCATGTGCTGAAAACGCTTCACACGCTGATGGACAAGGGCAAGCCCGTCTATGCCCTGCGCCGCACCAGCGCGATTGGCTTTTTGTGTAATGATTTTAGTCCTGATCTTCTCATCGAACGCATTCAAAAGGCCCAGACTGTCGTGCTGCACCCCGTCAAGGTCGAGTGCACAAAGACGGACGGCTCTATCGAAACGGGGCTGGCCATCAACGAAGTGACCCTTTTGCGCGACTCAGCCCAGTCGGCCAAGCTGCGCGTGTGCGTGGACGGGATCGAGCGGATCAACCGCTATAGCGGCGATGGGCTTTTGCTCTCCACGCCAGCGGGCAGCACCGCCTACAACCATTCCGCAGGCGGCCCCATTATGCCACTCGACTCCAATACCCTTGTCATGACGGCCATTTGCGGTTTTCGCCCGCGCCGCTGGTCCTATGCCGTCCTGCCGCAAAGCTCGGTCATTCAGGTCGAAGTCATCGAGATCGATAAACGCCCCGTCCGCGTCGAGGCCGGCCCCGACAATATCCGCGATGTCGCCTCGGCCCGCATGTGGCTGGACTGCACCACGGCCTTCTCCCTGCTGTTCGACCCCGACCAGCATTTGGGCGAGCGGATCATCCGCGAACAATTCATGCTGTGACGCATTCTTGGACAACCTGTGGCGCATTTGCCGCGCCGCTGTCCCTGATTCGTTCTTCCCCATCCCCTACGCATTAGTTTTTTGACTGGGCTCCCGAAATCCGGTAGTTTGGCTCGTTTTCTCCCTTCCGGCACTTGGTTTTCTTTCCTCTTGGTTTTCATTCAGGGCAAGTCATGGCATCCACACCTACCCCATCAAAAAGCCGTTTTTCTTTTGCCGTCCTGCTGACCGCGCTTCTTGTGACGTTATGCCTGTCGATGGTGGGGGGATCGGCCTATATCAAATACAAGCTGGACCGCAGCGAAACGATGCTCGCCGCGCCCGACAGTGCCTTTGCGCCTGAGCAGTCGATGTACGAAAAGACTGTCCTCGCGCTGGGCTATAGCGGTTTTCTGGGGGCAGCCCAAACCTTTATGCAAACCCACGACCGCGCCGCGCTGGGCGATATGCGCATGAATCTGAAAACGGCGCGGGAAACCATCACGCGTCTTGGCGAAGGGGCCTCCAACGCCACGCGCCGCGATATGACGGCGATCCTGAGCCTTTTCGACGGCCTGATCCAAAAAGCCGAAAATGCGGAATCACCCACCACAAGCTTGACGAGCGGCGACCTTTTGACCGCTTCGGCCTCGCTCTCCACGCTTGAGACGCGCCTGCAATCGGCCTTGGCCAGCCAGCGCACGACCCTGCTGGATCAGGCAAAAACGTGGAGCCTCCTTCTGATGACGCTAACATGGGGCAGCCTTCTGCTCCTCGCGATCGGCGGTATTGCCGCTTTTGCGCTGACGCGCGACAAGACGAACGAACCTTTGCTGGCCCTGCGCCAAAGCATCGAGTCGCTGGCTCAAGGCGATATGGAAACGCCCGTCTGGGGGCTTGAACGGCGTGACGTGATTGGCGATCTGGCCCGCACGATTGAAAAAGCGCGTCTTGCGTTCAACGCCATCCCCGACATGGCGGTCGAAACCGAGGAAGGGCTTGTCAAATACCGCTTTGAAGGCGAGGCGCGGTCGCTGTTCGAGGCCATGACCCGCACGATGACCGAGGATTTCCAACGCGCCCAGCAAAATGCGCTTGGCTATACCGGCACCATGAACGCGCATCAGGATATGCTGACTTCCATCATCGCCAAGCTCGGCATGGCCCTTGACCATGTCCAGATGCAAAGCGCGGATCATGACGAAGCCATGGCCCACCTGACCCAGACGCTGTGCGCCGCCGCCACCAACATGGCGCAGGCTCAGGAAGAAACCGACGCAAAAGTCTCCAGCCTCGTGCCGCATATGCAAGAACGCATCCAGAAAATGGCCGAAGTCACGCATCTGGCGGGCGACCAGATTTCGCGCTCCCTGCAAACCTTTGTCAAAGCCGAACAAGCCGTGCGCAACAACGCCGCACAAAGCAACACGGTGGTTCAACAATTGGCCAATGCCACCAACCAGATGGGCGAGCGCATGTTCGCTGCGCTGAACCTGATGCAAGCCAGTGGCAAGATGCTGAATGAGACCACCACGACCGTCAAAGTGCGCTTTAACGAGGCGGTCGAGAATCTGGGACGCGGCGAAAACCACCTTCAGCAAATCATTACCCGCGCCGAAAACAGGCTGGCCAGCACCGTCAATGCCGAGGAAAACATGGCGGCTCTCGCCGCGCGGACCGAAACAAGCGCAGAAAAGATGGAACGCGCCGTCAACAATATTTGCGAACGCCACGAGGGGCTGAGCGAACAAGTCGTTACCGCGACCCACCGCATGGAGTCGATTGTCGCCAGCTTCGATGCCGCGCAGCGCGCGATGAGCGAAGCCACGACGCAGGTGCGCCGCGACGGCAACATGATCAGCTCGCTGCTCAGCGAACTGCGCGCCAATAACGACCAGCTCCTCTCCTCGGTCAACCAGAACAGCCAGTCGAGCTTCAGCGCGGTTCAAAGCCTCGCTGAAAAGAGCCACGCGCTGATGCAGCGTCTAGAAGTCCAGATCGCCCAGCAAGCCCAGACCGCCGAAGCGCGGATTGATGAGCTGACCTCGCACGGCAAAGTGATGGCGCAAAACGCCTCTTCCACCTCCACCACGCTGACCCAGACCATTGCCTCATTGAAGAGCGAGCAGGACAAGCTGGCCACCGCGCGGACGCGCTTTACCGAAACGCTGGCGGACATCGGCAACCGCTTCGAGCAGCAAGCGACGGCGACCTTTGGCAAGACGGAGCAATTTGCGGCGCAAAGCTTCACCAAGCTCTCTTCCATCGCCGAACAAGTCGAAAGCGTCATGCAGCGGCTGGGGATGCTTGGCCAGTTGACGGGCACACTGGGCACCGTGGCGGGGCAGCTGGGCCAGCTTGTGCCAACCCTCACGCAGCTTGACCCCAGCAAGATCAACGTGACGGCCTCGGGCAACGGCATCAATATGGAAGAAACAAAGGCCCTGATCGCCCAGCAGACCGAAGACGTCATGGCGCATCTTCATAACGAATGGCACGAGGCCGTCATACAAATCGAAGCGATGCACGACCAGTTGGCCCAGATCGTCATCCAGCAAAAAGACCAGCTTGAAACGCGCCTTGTCGTCATGGACAAAAAGCTGCGCGAAGCGGCTGAGACAATGCAATCCGGTAATGGCTGCGACCCGACCGATGACAAGCAGGCCGAGATCATGAACGAGATCATCTCCGCAATCAGCAAGATCAACGAACACGTGATGGAGCTTGACGACACCATCGAGGAAGCTGGCCTTAAGAAGGAAGCGTAACCCTCTATAAAATATAGTTTCGTCATCGCGAGGAGCTTAGCGACGTGGCGATCCAGCGATGTTGAAAGGAAGGGCTATTAGACCTCTTGCATAACCAGCAATAACGGTTCAGCAAAAACAAATGGGCCCCAGCCCTCGCTGGGGTGACAGTGTGATTTTGAGCCGCACTGTCTGCCAAAAACACTGTCATGCCAGCGAAGGCTGGCGTCCCATTTCTCTTTTTCACTTCGGTTATGCAAGATGTCTATTGTCAGATTCTTCAGCCCTTTTGTTTAAGAGAGTCTGGATGGCCACGTCGCTACGCGCCTCGCCATGACGGTATGGAAAAAAACATGATCAATCTCCAAACAGCCCACGCCCTTTGCGCCATTGCGCGGGAGGCCGGACATCGCGCCCTGCACCTGCGCGAGCAAGACCGCCTGAACCTTCAGCGAAAAGACGATGGCTCCCCCGTCACCCGCGCCGATAAAGAGTCACAAGAAATTATTCTGGACGGCCTACGCGCGCTTACACCCGATGTACCCGTGATCGCTGAAGAACAAGACGATGCCACCACCCGCGAGGCAGGCCTTTCCACCTGCTGGCTCGTTGATCCGCTGGACGGCACGCGCGACTTTATCAAAGGGCGCAATGATTTCTCTGTCAATATCGGGCTCCTAGTCGATAACATCCCCGTCTTCGGCTTGATCTTCGCGCCCGCCCGCGACGATATGGTGTTCGGCAGTATAGCTCTGGGCCTTCATCGTCTTAGCCAAGGCGAAACAATCCCCGTCCAGCCAACCGTCCCGCACACGCCGCCGCGCTTGCTGCTGAGCCTGCGCGATGCTGCCGCTCACCCCACTGACACTTGGCAAAAGGACGGCGTGATTGCCGAGCCCCTTATTCATGCCAGCGCCTATAAGCTCGCGCTTCTGGCTTGTGGCGAGGCCGACCTCCTCCTGCGCACCTCTATCACCTATGAGTGGGACACCGCCGCCGGAGACGCCCTTGTCCGCGCCATGGGCGGTCAGCTGATGACCCCCGACGGGACACCCCTCGCCTATGGCAAAGAAGGCCGCGCCAATGGAGCCTACCTCGCCTTTACGGGTCAGCAAGAGGCCGCGCACACCTTCCTTCAAGCCAGCGGCCTCAGCTGGCCTTCGATTAACCAAAAAACGTGAACAAAACAGGAAAACGCCATAGAGCCCCCTCCTGCCTCATCCCAGCACGCTTAAAGGGCATTCAGAAACCCGGTTTAGGACCTTTTTCTCTTTTGCAGCAAAAGAGGGGCAAAAGCCCCTCTCCACCAAAAAGCGTGACAGGCGCAAGACAGCCTTCTACAAAGGCGGGATGCTCTTTCACCCCAGACGCAAACACCCCGCGCGACGCGCTCTTCGGCGCAATATCAACCTGCTGATCATCAGCGAGTTGTTTGCCGAACTGCGCTTTTATTTCCCCGTGGCCGTTCTCGTTTTCCAGTCCATCACGGGCTCCTATGCCGCAGCGATGAGCGTTTTTGCGCTCGCCAACATCATGCATGCCTTTTTTGAGATTCCAACGGGCCTGCTGTCCGACAGATGGGGGCGGCGCGGCACGCTGATCGCCGGAGCCATCGGTGAGTTCCTGTCCGCCGTTTGCTATGCAGCCGCCTTTAGCTCGCCTACACCTTATCTATGGCTTTATGGCGGATCCGTCTTTTACGGTTTTTCTAACGCGCTGTTCAGCGGCAACAATCAGGCCATGATCTTTGAAACGCTGGGCCGCTACCGCAAAAGCAAGGAAACGGCCAAGATTCTGGGGCGCATTTCGGGAATGGGGCAAATCGGGATCGGCGTCGCCAGCACCTTTGCGACGCTCGCGCTTTGGGCTGGTCTGACCTACACAACCCTTCTCTACCTGACGCTTGTCTCGCTCTCGGTCAATATTTTGCTCGCTTTCCTGACCATCGAGCCGCCCGACCTCTTCGTCAAGGAAGACAACACATGGAAGCACTGTAAAAAAGCCCTGCGCCTTATTGTTAAAAACAAAAAGCTCAGGCTTTACGCCCTCGCTTCCATGATCGGCTTCGGCGGCGGGCAGGCGCATTACTATTTCACGCCGGGGTTCGTTGACAGCGTCTGGCCGACCTGGATGACACCACTCTACCGCATTGGCCAACACGCGATCGGGGCGTGTAGTTTCTGGATTGCAGGGCCAATTATCAAAAGATTTTCTGCGATCAATATCCTCGCCGCAGGAACAGGTTTTTCCTATACCTTGATGCTGATCGCAACCGGCATAACTAACTTCTTTTCCCCTCTCCTTTTAATGACAACACAAGCAAGTTATGCCCTTACCAAAACAGCTGACCTTACGGTGCAGCAAGAAAACTTCTCGAACGAACAACGCGCCACGATGGGCTCGCTGATCTCCTTGGGCACAGCGGGCGTGACGGCTGTCGCCGCCGTCCTCACAGGCTGGATTTCAGATGTCACGACACCGGCTTTCGCCATGGGCTTCATGATCGTCGCGCGCGCTCTTATCGTGCAAAGCACCTATTGGCGGATTTACAGGAAGCACAGGTAGCAAGCCTACCCCTCCACGCCCATAAGGGAGCGGGCGAAGGTGGCGGCTTCGAAGGGGTGGAGGTCGTGAACGCCTTCACCGACGCCGATGGCATAGACGGGGAGTTTGAACTTGTCGGCCAGCGCGACAAGCACGCCGCCTTTGGCACTGCCGTCCAGCTTGGTGACGATCAGGCCCGTGACGGTGGTGAGGTCGCGGAAGGTTTCGATTTGGGCGTGAGCGTTTTGGCCCGTCGTAGCATCCAGCACCAGCAAGGTTTCATGCGGCGCGGCGGGGTCGATCTTTTTCAGTACGCGGCTGATCTTCGCCAGCTCTTCCATCAGGCCCGTTTTATTATGCAGCCGTCCGGCGGTGTCGATAAGCAGAACGTCTGCGCCTTCCGCCTTCGCGCGTTCCAAGGCTTTATAGGCGAGCGCGGCCGCGTCGCTGCCCTGCTCTGCCGTGATAACGGGGCAAGCGGTGCGCTGGCCCCAGACTTCAAGCTGGCTGATCGCGGCGGCGCGGAACGTGTCGCCCGCTGCCATCATGACCTTATACCCGCCTTCGGTATATTGCTTGGCCATCTTGCCGATTGTCGTGGTTTTGCCCGCGCCGTTCACACCGACCATCAGGATCACGAAAGGTTTTTTGCTGGCGTCGGTCGCCAACAGTTTGGCGCAAGGCTCCAAAATAGCGGTCATTTGCTCGGCCAACGCACGGCGCACCTCATCGTCCGAGACATCCTTGCCAAAGCGGGTTTTGCCAAAATCGGCGACCAGCCGCGCCGCCGTGGACGGGCCAAGGTCAGCCGCGATCAAAAGCTCTTCCAGCTCCTCAAGGGCTTCGTCGTCCAGCTTGCGCTTGGTGAAAAGGCTCGTCAGCCCGTCACCGATCTTGCTCGACGAACGCGAGAGCCCTTGCTTCAGGCGTGAAAGCCATCCTGTTTTTTCTTCCGACATGAATCCTCTTTTTATCTCGTGTCCTAAAACACAAAAACGCGATCTAAAAAATGAGTCATTCCCGCGAAAGCGGGAATCTACCTGTTGAAGCTATCCCTTTGGATCAACGTGGATCCCCGCTTTCGCGGGGATGACGCATATTTATATAGCCAAGTCCCTTTTTGAAGTAAGCGGACCATACTATTCCACCTTCCTTGCCACAAGCCGCTCGCCGTCTCTTGCCGTGCCGACGACTTCAATCACGCTGCCGACTTCGGCTTGCGCCTCAAGATGGACTTCGGCAAAGGTTGGGGTGCGGGCGACGAACGGCTGCTCGACATGCACGGCCAGACGCTGACCAATCAGGCTGTCAATATGCCGCATAACAGCCGCCGCGCCAAGAGCGCGTAGCCGTGCAGCCCGTTCCTTACGCAGCTCGCCACGCACTTGCGGCATACGCGCGGCGGGTGTGCCCGTGCGGGCGGAATAGGGAAACACATGCAACCATGTGAGCCCCGCCTCTTCCACCAAAGCCGCCGTATTCACGAACTGCGCGTCCGTTTCGGTCGGAAAACCCGCGATCAGGTCCGCGCCAAAAACAATATCGGGGCGCAGGCGGCGAGCACGGGCGCACAGGTCGATCACGTCCTGACGGCTGTGACGACGCGCCATGCGCTTTAAAACCAGATCGTCGCCTGCCTGAACGCTGAGGTGTAAATGAGGCATGAGGCGCGGCTCGCTGGCGATCAACTCCCACAAATCCTCGTCAATGAAGGCGGGATCAAGCGAAGAGAGCCGCAGCCTTTGCAGCATCGGCACCGCCGCCAGCAAATCTTTGACAAGCCGCCCCAGCGTCGTCGGCCTTTCGGGCAAGTCTTTGCCATAGGAGGTTATGTCCACGCCCGTCAGCGCGATTTCGGGATAGTTTTTCTCTTCCACCAAAAGCCGCACCTGAGCGGCGATGGCTTCAAACGACACAGAACGCGAAGGGCCTCGGCCAAAAGGAATAAGACAGAAGGTGCAGCGATTGTCACAGCCGTTTTGCACCTGAATAAACGCGCGGGTCAGGCCGCCTTCAAACCCCTGCACAAGCGGCAAAGCGGCGGCCCGCGCAAGGCGAATGTCGGTGATATGGATTTTTGACTCATCAAGGGCGAGATACGTTTCAGCGCGTAGTTTCTCATCATTCCCGATGACATAATCCACTTCGGGCATCGCGGCATATTTGTCGGGATGCACCTGCGCCGCGCAGCCCGTGACGATAATCTTGGCATCGGGGTGGTCGCGCCGCGCCTTGCGGATGGCTTGCCGTGTCTGACGCTCGGCCTCGCCCGTCACGGCACAGCTGTTAATCACAAGGGCATCCTTCAAGCCCGCTTTGAGCAAATGAGTCCGAATGACTTCGGACTCAAAGCTGTTCAAACGGCAGCCAAAGGTGATGACTTCAGGCATTGCGCATCAAAAAAAAGGATCAGCCGCCAGCGACCAGCGTCTGGGGACCGGAGCTTTGATCTTCCTGATCATCCTGCGTGAAAAAAGTATTGGTCGGCGCAGGCGGCGTCTTACGACGCACTTCGGCTTGTTGAAGCTGGGGCGCGGCAGCCTGAGGCTGGGCCGTCTCGTCAGTCAAGCCTCTACCCATTGAGGGCTGGCCGTCTGTTTTTTGTCCCTGCGTCGGCGACAACTGGCCATCGGGCGTGAAGTAATTGGACGGCATATCCGGCTGCTGCCCCGTCAAGGGAGAAGAGCCCTGACGCTGCCGCAGTTCCGCCGCCGTCGCATCCTCGATCGCTTCGATGATTCGGTAATAATGTTCGGCGTGTTGAAGATAATTCTCGGCCATCACACGGTCGCCGGCCCCAGCCGCATCGCGGGCCAGAGACTGGTACTTTTCATAAACCTGCCACGCATTACCGCGCACGCGCACATCCGGCCCGTTGCTGTCAAACGTCTGGTGACGCAACGCAGACGCCGAACGCACTCTGTTTTCGCTGCTGCCACGCGGGGGGCCGCCAGAGGGGCGTCCGTTATTATTATTATCACCGCTGTGACGTCCACGCGAACGCCGAACATTCTGACCGCCTTGTCTCATGCCTTGATTCCTGTCTTTTGCTTATTCATCTGTTTTTATCTTTCCCACTTGCGGTCATGTTATTTTCAAGGAGCATCAAGCTCGTCGTCAAGTGACCTTTGGCCCATGGCCCGATCCCGGAGCGTTCCCATCATACCGAACGCCTCAATCAAGTGTGTAGCCATAGTCTTAACTGGTCTGAGCGTTTTGGACAATAGTTTTTTTTACCCTCACCATTACAGATTTAGATCCATCATGTAATAAAGTGCGTCATTCCCCCGTAAGCGGGAATCCATGACTGTCGAAATTGTCCCTTGCGTTGAAGATGGATCACCTTTCGCGGGGATGACGCATTTTTATAGGCCAAATATCCAATTCTTCAGGTGCTATGACTGGACTGTGACATCTTCCCCACTCAATCAATTTCCTCATCGGAAGCGGGTTGATGTGTGGGCGGCAGGATCATGACCTTGTCCACGCGGCGGCCATCCATATCGACGACTTCGAAACGCGCCTCACCCCAATGGAAGTGATCGCCAGAGGTCGGGATACGGCCCAGTTTGTCGATCATGAACCCCGCGATGGTATGGAACTCGCCACTGTCGCGCAGGTTCTTCATACCGATGATATTCTCTACTTCATCGATCGGTGTCATGCCGTCGATCAGCCAGCTGCCATCTTCACGTTGGACAGGTTCCTCGTCGCTTTCCTGTCCTGTCTCCGGCAACGCGCCGATGATCGCTTCCAGAATGTCCTTAGCGGTCACGATCCCTTCAACGCTGCCATACTCGTCGATGATGACGGCGAGGCTCTGGCCCGACTGGCGGAACATATCCAAAAGCCGCAAAACGGACGTCGTATCCGGCACAAAAAGCGGCGGGCGCATATGCGCCTGAATGTCCAAAGTCTCGCCCGACAAAGCGGCATTGAGCAAATCCTTGGCATGTACGATGCCCAGCACCTCATCCATATCACCGCGCGCAACCGGCAGGCGGCTATAGCCACTCTCGCAAATCTCGCGCACATGCTCGGCGGGCGAATCCTCCACGCCAAGCCACAGCATGTCAATGCGCGGCGTCATGATCGTGCGCACTGTCCAGTCGGCAAGGCGCATCACGCCCTCAATCATCTCGCGCTCGGCAGGTTTAAAAATGCCAAGCTGCGTGCCTTCCGCGATCATGTCCTTGACCTCGTCTTCGGTCACAGGATTTTCGTCAGGGCGGTCGAGCCCCAGAATCTTCAGGCATAACTCGGTTGATCCCTTCAACAGCCAAACAAGCGGCGCGGCAACCTTCGCCAGAAAAGCCATGAAATGCGCAACGCGTACGGCAATCGTCTCAGCATAAGAAAGACCAATGCGCTTGGGCACAAGCTCACCCAGAACGAGGCTGAGATAACTGACGAACCCGACGGTCAGCACAAATGCGGCCGCTTCGCCATGCGGCGCAATCCACGCCAACTGGTCAAGCTGTTCTCCCAAAGGAACCGCTAACGCCGCGCCAGAAAAAGCACCTGTCAGAATGCTATTGAGCGTCACGCCGATCTGGACAATCGACAAAAAGTGATTGGGGTCCTCGGCCAGCTCCAAGGCCAGACGCGCGCCCTTGCTCTTTTTTTCTTCCGCCATTTGGCGCAGCCGCACCCGCTTGGCCGAAACGATGGCCAGCTCCGCCATCGCGAAAAAACCGTTTAGCAGCAACAAACAAAAGATGATGACAAGAGTGGTAAGCACCGGCTTCTTTTTCAGCTATAACCCCAAAGCCGTTTTCTTTGAACGGCACCGATTGCCATACGGGCAACGGCGACGCATAATGTAGCCTCTCACAAGGAGGAGTGCAACAGCGTGTCGGAAGCAGCCAAACAGCGATTTTTCAAGCTTGTCGATCTGGTTCATCAGGGCGATTTATCCAAAGCGGATAAAGCGTTAACGGAGGCCCTGCGCCTGACGCCCAAAGATCCGAACATCCTGCACCTCGCCGCGCAGGTCGCCACCTCGCTGGGCGAGCAAGACCGCGCCCTGTCTTTGTATCGTCGAACGCTGGCGGCCTATCCCGATTGGCTGGAGGCCTGCCTGAACCTCGCGCGGCTTCACGCCGCGATGGGCGACACGACCTCTGCCTTCGCGCTGTTGGAGCAAACGGCGGACAAGCATCAGGGACGCTATGAAGTTTTTGAGACGATGGCCCGCCTGTCCCAAAACGCCAAGCGTCCCGACCGCGCCGTGTTGGCGTGGCGGCACATGCTGGCCCTGCAACCCGGCCACAAGTCAGGACGCGGGCAGTATCTCTTCGCCTGCCGCCAGATTGCGGACTGGAGCGAGGAGCCCATCCCGCCCACACCCCTGCCCCCGCAAACCGCCCTGCTCTTCTTCGACGATCCCGCCGCACAAAAAGCCGCCGCCGAGGCCTTTATCCAGCGCAACTTGTCAGGCATCACGCCGCTGCCGCCCGCCGTGCCCTATGGCCATCAGCGGCTACGGATCGGCTATCTCTCCTCCGACTTTCACGCGCACGCGACCTCGTGGCTGATCGCGGGGCTGATTGGCCTTCACGACCGCGCCCAATTCGAGGTTTATCTCTACAGCTATGGCGTGGAGGATCACTCGGCCATTCGCGGACGGCTGCGCGGCGATGCCGATCATTTTATCGAGCTGAATGCCTTCACCGCCCAGCAATGCGCCGCGCAAATCCGTGCCGACGGGATCGACATCCTGATTGACCTGAAGGGCCACACGCAAGGCGGGCGGCTGGACATCCTCGCCTATCGCGCCGCGCCGATCCAGCTTCACTGGCTTGGGTTTCCTGCGACGACGGGGGCTCCCTTTATCGACGGTTTTATCGCCGATGCGATCACGGTGCCCGATGGCGAAGAATCTTTCTTCACTGAAAAAGTCTATCGCCTGCCGCGCTGCTATCAGATCAATGATGATTTGAAACCGATAGGCCCCCAAAGACCGAATGCAGACTATGGCCTGCCTGAGGAAGCCCTCATTCTGGGCAGCTTCAACCAGACCTACAAGATCACGCCGCCCGTCTTCGATGTGTGGTGCGACCTTTTGCGCGAGCTTCCCGAAGCAGTTTTATGGCTGTTTGAATCCAATCCCCACGCCCCCGCCAACCTGCGCCGCGAGGCCGAAAAGCGCGGCATCGATCCCGCCCGCCTTTTCTTCGCGCCGCCCGCGCCCGTCACCGAGCATCTGGGCCGCTATGCCACCATTGACCTGTGCCTCGATACGTTCCCCGTCGGCGGCCATACGACCACTAGCGATGCCTTATGGTGCGGCGTGCCCGTCGTCACCCTGCGCGGACACAGCTTTATCAGCCGCGTCGCCGCCAGCCTTCTGCACGCCGTCGGCCTGCCCGAACTCGTCACCACTTCGCTTGAGGATTACAAAGCCCTCGCCTTGTCGCTGGCCAAAGACAAACCCCGCCGCGAAGCGATCCGCGCCCACCTGACCACCAACAAAACCTCCCTGCCCCTCTTCGACACCGCAGGCTTCGTGAAGGATTTTGAAGCGTTACTCAGCGAAATGGCAATAAAACGCAGTTAACCATAGATTTTCGTGGACGGTTTTCATCTGCCTTTTTAGAGTAGCGAGCATTTTAAACTTCAAAGGCGCGTTATGAAAACCATAGACATGATCAACCTCGTCAACAGATATGTTGAAGCGTATGAAGATTCCCGTTACGGCCACGACGGCGGCAGCGGAAACAGAGAATATGGTGGCTTCTATGACTCCCTAGCTCGCCTAAAAAGATCCGATCAGGCCAAGCTGCCACAAGGCTTGCGAAAGGTTGCCTCAACCACTAAGGGCATCGATGACGGCGTTACACCTCTCACACGCGCAATGGCTTCCTTTCTTCTTTTCTGGGTCCATGACGATCCCAAAAACCTTACAGAGAAAGATCGGAAGACATTCACGACGAATATGCACGGGATCGTCACAATCAACACGGCTAGCAGAGATATTCTCTTCGTCTATGCCCGCGACAGCCAGCGTTATCGCCGCGAAATAGAGAGGGGCAAAACAATCACGCCAACCCCGCTTGAGCTTGCGGCTCGTGAGACTGTCCCCGACGCGCTGATCTATCTTGCGCAATCGAATCTTCTGGCTTCGTTCCAGATAGCTTCGGCAACCATCAACGCCCATACGGTTGAAAGCATGATGCCTTTCGCCCTCTCAGTTATCCCGTCCTATCTGGACAGGGTTGAAAAAATAGCCGACCCCCAATATGTCAACTCTGCCCCTGCCTATCAAGCAGGCTATGTGATCAACAAAATGTCTCGTTATGTGACGCCCGACAGTCAGTCAGACGAAGCTATTTGCGATTTGTGGCAGCAGGCGGCTGGAACCTACATCAAGCAATGCAAACCTGCTTTGGCCGCTCTGGTTTCTGATGCTTTCCATACCGACTACACGGGCCCGTCCTCGATACCGACCTCGACCAGACTGCAAGACAATGCCGAGGCTTTTTATCTGGCTCACGAAAAAGAAATCCGTACGACGGTGCGCATTGACAGCTATGGCAATGGGCGTCGCTCATCGCGCTTTACCGCGCTGCTCGCCCGCTCTATGCCTGATTGAGATACGCGCACAGGCCTCTGGCGGCGTGGGTGGCTGAGCTAAACGTGCCTTGCAGGAGATAGCCGCCCGTCGGAGCCTCCCAGTCCAGCATCTCGCCGCAAACGAAGACTCCCGCTTTGCGCTTGAGCATAAAGCCAGCATCCAGCGCGTCAAAGCGTACGCCGCCAGCCGTAGAGATGGCGCGGTCTAGCCCCGCTGTCGCCGTCAACGTCACGGGCAGTTTCTTGATAAGCGCGGCAAGCGCGGCGCAGTCATTGACAGGCAGGCTCTCTGGCGGGACGACCTCGCGGATCAATGCAATCGACAAAGCGGAAAGCCCCGCCGCCTTGCGCAGATAATTTGAAAAGGACAAGGCCTTGCGCGGCATCTTTAGCCGCTCGGTCAGCTCCTCCAAAGAAACACCACAGCGCAGGTCAAGCTCGATCACCGCTTTGCCTTCGCTTTTAATCGCGGCGCGAAGGATGGGGGACAGTGCGTAAATCAGGCTGCCCTCAAAACCTTTTTCCGTGAGCGTCAGCTCGCCTTGGCGCGTGTCATTTTCAAAAGTGACCGTGACGGGCTTAAGCGGCTTTCCGGCAAAACGGTGCGCGATATAGGGCGACCACGGCACGATAAATCCGCAATTAGCAGGCTCCAACGGCGAGAGCGGGATGTTCTGGGCTTCCAGAATCTCATACCAGCTTCCATCCGATCCCGTGCGCGGCCACGACGCGCCGCCAAGCGCGAGCAGCGTAGCGTCAGCGCGGGCCGTTATCTCCTGCGCATCGGGCCCCAGAAACAAAAGCTCGCCCGCCGCGTCCCAACCGATCCAGCGGTGAGACGGCGCGAAGGCCACCGCCAGCTCTGCAAGCCGCGCGAGCCATGCCCGCAAAAGACCCTTGGCCTGCATTTCTTTCAGGAACACACGCTTACTCGTGCCGATAAAAGTCTTTTGCCCCAGCTCTTGCGCCCATAAGGTCAAATCGGCGGGAGTGAAGGCCTCAAGGCAAGGCCTCATCGCCGCCTGCGCCGCGCCGAAGCGCGTGATAAAAAGATCAAGCGGGTCACTGTGAGTCAGATTGAGGCCACCATGCGCCCCCGCCAGAAGAAGCTTTCGCCCCACGGAAGGCTTGCCGTCGTAAACCGTGACGCGATGCCCCGCCTGTGCTGCGATTTCCGCCGCCCTTAAACCAGCCGGACCCCCACCGATAATTGCCACGCGCTTTTGAGCCATCTGTTCTCCCGTCTTTTCCAAAGAAAAAGGCGACGTGCGGACACGTCGCCCCCCTTTTCTATCTCAAGCGCACCTTAATGGCGAGAAGGCTGGATCGAGGAATGGTGATCGATGATCATCCACCCAAGCGGTTTCTTTTTGTAAACGAAGCTGAAACGCGCCGAAACAGACACTTCCTTGCCATCCTTCTTGAAGGTGAAGGTGTAGTGACCCGAGTTAATCGCCAGATCGCCGTGAACACGCGTGTGGACATCGTCAATATAGCCCTTCAGGTCTTCGTTGGCTGTGAAAGACGTGAAATACTCGAGACGCTTTTCATAAGTGTCACAAATGATGGGAGCCAGAGTCGGCAACAAAACAGAGTATTCACTATACAGGGTCATCACGGCATCCGGGGTTCCCGTTGAAATCGCCTTGAGCCATACATCCAGAACGTCGCGGACTTCTTTGATCCCGACTTCGTCGATAGGTTCCTGATTTGAGCAGCAGCACGTAGAGCAGCAAGAAGACATAGGTACTCTCTCCTTTTAGGGTTGCTATTAAATTGTAACCGGACTGTTTTACTTGTCAGAAAGAGCAGCGCGTCAGGCCAAAGCCATCATTTTCGCTTGAGCGACTACAAGTCTGGCCGCCGCCGTTTCATCCTGTTCCTGCGCCGAAAGTTCGCGGATTTCCTCTTCGATCGCTAGGCGATCAAGCTGGGCAACCGCTATGGCTTCATCAGCCATCACCGTGCAAGACTCTGTCGTTACTTCACAAAAACCGCCTGTAATAAAAAAACGATCGGTTATCGCAGAAGTATCGGAACCATAAATTTCAACAACCCCAGCTGCCAAAGCCGCTTCAAGCGGTGCGTGGCCCGGCAATACGCCGAGCACGCCTTCAACCCCTGGAACATTCACCATCGCAACAGGCTTGCTGAAAGCAAGCTTTTGCGGCGATGCAAGATCAAGCTGGATTTGGTTAGCCATAAATCACCATCCCGTTTCTTAGGCTTCTCTCTTAAGCAGCCTCGGCCATCTTCTCGGCCTTGGCGACGGCTTCTTCGATCGTGCCGACCATATAGAAGGCCGCTTCCGGCAGATGGTCATACTGACCTTCGACGATGCCCTTAAAGCCCTTGATCGTGTCCTCAAGCTTGACGAACACACCTGGGCTGCCCGTGAAGATTTCGGCCACATGGAACGGCTGCGACAGGAAGCGTTGGATCTTGCGGGCGCGCGCCACAACCAGACGATCTTCTTCCGACAATTCATCCATACCCAAAATGGCGATGATGTCTTGCAGCGACTTGTAGGTTTGCAGGATCTTTTGAACCGCACGCGCCGTGTTATAATGCTCTTCACCGACAACCAGCGGATCGAGGATACGGCTGGTGGAGTCAAGCGGGTCGACGGCGGGATAGATGCCAAGCTCGGCGATCTGACGCGACAGAACCGTTGTGGCATCCAAGTGGGCAAACGAGGTGGCAGGTGCCGGATCGGTCAAATCGTCCGCCGGAACGTAAATGGCTTGCACCGAGGTGATGGAGCCCTTGTTCGTCGTCGTGATGCGTTCTTGCAGCGCGCCCATATCCGTGGCAAGCGTTGGCTGATAACCAACCGCCGACGGAATACGGCCCAGCAGAGCGGACACTTCCGAGCCAGCCTGCGTAAAGCGGAAGATGTTATCCACGAAGAACAGCACGTCTTGGCCTTCTTCGTCGCGGAAATACTCGGCGAGCGTCAGGCCCGACAAGGCAACGCGCGCACGGGCACCGGGGGGTTCGTTCATCTGGCCGTAAACCAGAGCCACCTTGGACCCTGGGCCATCGGTCTTGATAATGCCCGAGTCGATCATTTCGTGATAAAGGTCGTTCCCTTCGCGGGTACGCTCACCAACACCGGCGAACACCGAATAGCCACCGTGGGCTTTGGCGACGTTGTTGATGAGTTCCTGAATAAGAACCGTCTTGCCGACGCCCGCACCGCCGAATAGACCGATCTTACCACCGCGCGCATAAGGCGCGAGAAGGTCAACAACCTTAATGCCCGTCACGAGGATTTGCTTTTCCGTCGATTGCTCCGTGAACTCCGGCGCATCGCGGTGAATGGGGAACTTTTGCTTGGTGACGACGGGGCCACGCTCATCAACAGGCTCACCGATGACGTTCAGAATGCGCCCCAAAGTCTCGGGTCCAACGGGCATCATGATCGGGCACCCAAGGTCGACAACCTTCTGGCCACGCACCATACCGTCCGTCGTGTCCATGGCAATGGCGCGAACCGTGTTTTCACCCAAATGCTGCGCGACTTCCAAGACGAGCTTGCGCCCTTCGATCTCGGTGGTCAGCGCGTTCAGGATCGAAGGCAGCTTGCCTTCGAACTGCACGTCAACAACGGCACCCATGACTTGCGTGATATGGCCTTCGCTGGTTGTGGTCGTCATCTTTTTTCCCCTGTTTTCTTCTCAGTTCTATCAGAATAGGTATTAAACCGCTTCGGCACCGGAGATGATTTCGATCAGCTCCTTGGTGATGTAGGCTTGGCGGCTGCGGTTATAGTTGAGCGTGAGACGGTCGATCATGTCGCCCGCATTGCGCGTCGCGTTATCCATGGCCGTCATGCGCGCGCCCTGTTCGCCAGCCGAGCTTTCCAGCAAGGCGGCAAAAATCTGGACCATGAGGTTGCGATCCAGAAGGCGGGCCAGCAAGACGTCCTGCTGCGGCTCGAACAACTCGCAAGCCAACGCGTCAGCTTGGGGTTCGTTACTGTTTGCGGCGTCGCCCTGATCGGCGGCAAAGGGCACGATCTGTTGCAAGGTCACGATTTGCGAGATCGCCGAACGAAACTTGTTATAGAGTAGATAGGCAACGTCGAAACCGCCCTCGGCATAAAGCTCTTTCAGCTTGTCGGCCAAAGCCTGCGCGTCCTCAAGGTCAATTTGCTTCTTGGCCGCCGATTCAACGGTGTGAACAAACTTGTCGCCATGCTCGCGGCGAAGCAGGTCACGGGCCTTGCGACCGACGCAAATCAGCTTGACCGTCTTGCCCTCTTTTTCAAGCGAGGCAATCTGGCGGCGCGCTTCACGGATGATCGACCCGTTGAAAGCCCCGCACAAGCCGCGATCCGAGGTCATGACGACCAACAGGATCGTTTCCTGCTTGCCGGTACCCGCCAACAACGGCGAAGCATCCGGCCCCATCTCAGCCGACGTGACCATAGTGGCCAGCATCCGCGACATGAAGCGGGCATAGGGGCGGGACGACTCAGCCTGATCCTGCGCACGACGCAACTTACTTGCCGCCACCATCTTCATGGCGGAAGTAATCTTGCGCGTGGATTTCACGCTGGCGATACGGTTTTTTAGATCTTTTAAACTTGGCATGGCTCGACACAGTTAGCGCGACATGGTTGGCGTGGTTTTGGCGGATTACGGGCCGCCGGTCAAGAAAAATTAGCTCTTGCCCGTCTTCTTTATTTTATTTGGGCTTTCGCTGGGGATAAGACGAGCCCGTCGCCGCTGCTTTGGGCTTTTTAACCACAGGCGAATCGGCCATGGCGACTTTGACCTCGCCCCCACAGGACGGCAGATAGGTCGTAGCTTCCCCATAAAGCGTGAGGCTGGTTTTCTCAAGCGAAGCGGGCGGCGAATCATACATCGTTGTGACCATGTCTCGCCGCTCGGCACAGAAAACAGGCGCCGAAACCCCCGCCGATTTCTGGCCGAACTCGTTGGCCAGCTTGGTCCGCAGCTTATCCAGTTGAGAAAGGCCGTTACCGCCAGAGGTTTTGGCGTAATAGCGCGCCATCGTTTCCTCGGCCTTTTTGATCTGGCCGACATGCCGCTGGGTAAAGCCCGTATAGGCGCGAACAAGGTCACGCCCCGTGGAGCCTTGCTTACAAGTCACCGTAATGACCATCAGCTCGGAATGAAGGCGCAGGACCTGTTCGGCATTGACCTCATCGGGCGAATAGCACCGGTCTGCTGCACGGACAGGCATAGGAAACAGAAAGGCCCCGACAACCAAGGCCATAAGAAGTCGCTTCATAGGAAACCGCCCTTTCTTCGGGAAAACACCCGTTTTGAGCGAATCAGTGAACGCGCAGTAGACCAAGATTCTCGCCCTTTGTCAAAAACGAAGAGAAAGCATGATGGCCTGCGTTTATGGTTAACAAGAATCCCTATTGAATCAATGCTGTAAGTTTGATAGGGGTTTCTCATACCACCTTAAATCAAAGGAGTTTTCATCATGGCTATGAATAGAGAACAGATTATTCTTTCGCATATTATTCAAGAAGAGTTCAAGGAGCTACATAGGATCCTTACGGACGATATACGCAACATATCGTATAATCATAAGAAGCGTGTTTTTGAGGCCGCACCGTCTTCTCTGCGCAATATCGACCGAGAGGATTTAGAAAAATTCTCGGATGATGCCGAAGCTATAAAGAACGCTTTAATTAGGTTTGACCTCCTCTCGCCAAAAAAAGCGAAGCAGTCCATTGTTGCAAGCTGCGCCTACGTATTTGCCGCAGATAGCAGGTTGTCACGCGACAAAGGCCCTAAGGAGGTCACAAGAAATATCCCCTCCATTTTGCGCGAAGCTCAAGAGAACGGATGGGAGATTGCCGCAGAAAACCTGACTCTCACCGTCAAGATGCCGGTTACAGAAGATACGCTAAAAAAACTAAAGTCAGGCGTTGTTGCCCTCAATGCAGAGAAGAAAACTATCGAACATCTTGCCCAAGCAAATGTCGAGCTTTGGTCGATGACCACGACGGATCATATCGGCGTTGTTGAACGAGCTCTTCAAAGGGCCCCGGAATTGGAAGAAGCCATGATGCAAATCGCCAAGAAAAGGCTGAGCGCGCAGCAGATAAGCCAGCTTGGCTAAAAAATAGACCTTTTGTATATGAGAAGGGGGAAAGAAATGGGATGCCAGCCTTCGCTGGCATGACAGTGTTTTTGGTGAACAGTCTGAATCAAATTCACACTGTCACCCCAGCGAAGGCTGGGGTCCCATTTGGTTTTCTTGATCAGCAGGGTATGGCGGGTTAAGCAAGCGGCCTAATAATACCCCCCTCATTCCCACTCAATGGTGCCGGGGGGTTTGCTGGTGACGTCATAGACGACGCGGTTGATGCCGCGCACCTCGTTGATGAGACGGGTTGCGGTGCGGGCAAGGAAGGCGTGATCGAAGGGATAGCTTTCCGCCGTCATGCCATCCACCGAAGTCACGGCACGCAGCGCGAGGACGTGGTCATAGGAACGCCCATCGCCCATCACACCCACGGTGCGGACGGGGAGCAGGACCGCGAAGGCCTGCCAAATCTCGTCATAAAGGCCTGCCTTGCGGATTTCCTCCAGATAGATCACATCGGCCTTGCGCAGAACGGCGAGCTTTTCTTCGGTAATATCGCTCAGCACGCGGATAGCGAGGCCCGGCCCCGGAAACGGATGCCGCCCCACAAACGTGTCGGGCAGGCCTAGCTCACGCCCCAAGGCACGGACTTCGTCTTTAAAGAGTTCGCGCAGCGGCTCAATCAGCTTGAGATTCATGCGCTCTGGCAAGCCGCCCACATTGTGATGGGACTTGATGGTCACGCTAGGCCCGCCAATAAAGGAGACGCTCTCAATCACATCGGGGTAAAGAGTCCCCTGCGCGAGGAAAGCTGCATCGCCGACCTTGCGGGCCTCGGCCTCGAAAATGTCGATGAAGAGTTTGCCAATCGTCTTGCGCTTGACCTCTGGATCGGTGACTCCCGCCAAAGCGGACAAGAACGTCTGGCCCGCATCCACGGCCACAAGCGGAATGTTATAGTGCTGGCGGAAGAGGCTCACGACTTCCTCACCCTCCCCTTGCCGCATCATGCCTGTATCGACAAAGATGCAGGTGAGCTGGTCGCCAATCGCCTCGTGCAATAAGACCGCCGCCACCGCGCTGTCAACGCCGCCTGACAGGCCACAAATGACCTTGCCGCTGCCCACTTGGGCGCGGATTTTGGCGATCTCCGTCTCGCGGAACGCCTTCATGCTCCAATCCGAGCCAAGGCCGCAAATCTTGTGTACGAAGTTGCCGAGCAGCTTCGCACCGTCGAGTGTATGGACGACTTCGGGGTGGAACTGGGTCGCGTAGAACTTGCGTTCTTCGCAAGCGATGAAGGCGAAGGGAGCCCCCATGCTGGTGCCCACAACCTTGAAGCCTTCGGGAATCTTGGTGACGCGGTCGCCGTGGCTCATCCAAATTTGCTGTTTCGAGCCAACAGGCCAGAAATCGTCAAACAACGGGCAAGGCTCGGCGATGTGAAGCTCGGCCTTGCCGAACTCGCGGTGATGGCCGCTCTCGACCATGCCGCCCAGCTGCATGCACAAGGTTTGCTGGCCATAGCAGATCGCCAGAACCGGCACGCCCATCTCCCACACCGCTTGCGGCGCACGGGGGCTGCCATCCTCCGTCGTGGAGGCCGGGCCGCCGGACAGGATGATGCCCTTGGGGTTGTAGTCCCTGATCTGCTCATCCGTTCGGTTAAACGGATGAATCTCGCAATACACGCCCGCCTCACGCACGCGCCGCGCGATAAGCTGTGTCACTTGTGATCCGAAATCGAGAATAAGGATTTTGTCCATGGAGCCAGTCCTTTACCGAAAAGAAATACGCTACGAAACCCTTTTCAGCCATTTTTGGCTAAAACCGTTAAAAGCGAAAGCTGGTGCGGGCAGCCGGACTTGAACCGGCACGTCCTTACGGACTTCAGATTTTAAGTCTGATGCGTCTACCGATTTCGCCATGCCCGCGCATCCAGAGCCCTTCGTATAATATAATTTGGGGCGGAAGGGAATCGCTTTTGAGGACTATTCTTCCTTTTTTAGGGTTAAACGATAAACCAGATATTGCTCGTTGCCGATCATGGCACCTTGAAAGGCGCGGGTGAGCGTTGCGGTACCGATGGCGGCTTGGATTGTGGGTTTGTACTGGTCAGCAGACCAGCTATGCCCCAGAAGGAGCCAGCCTTTGTCCTGGCCATGGCCTTGCAGCGCGGCGAGGGCTTGATCGACCGTTTCGCTAACCGTGGGAGGCACGGCAGCATTCATTTTCGACCAGCGCGGGGCGGCCATCAGACAGTGACACTGCGGCGAAAAGAACTGCATCCCCGCATAGCCTGCAACGGTGGTGGCGGTGTAATCGGGCATCGTCACCCAGAAATCGTTTTGAAGGCCTTCGGCCTTGATCCAGCCCGCGACATTCCGGCCTTGGGAATACGGGATCAGCGGCACGCTGGTCAGGACATTGACTCCTGCCATCGCGGGGAAGAGGAACAGAACAAACGCAGCCAGCGCGGCAAAAGGCTGCCTTGTTGTCCTCGCCTGCCACATCAAAAAGACGATCCCGACAGGGACCAGCATCAGGTGATAGGCCGCCATGGGATAGCTGAAATGATCCACGCCCATAAAAACGATAAGGCAGCTCACCAAACCGGCCAAC